>ERZ773049.2443-NODE-2443-length-10142-cov-29.553485_pt1 | contig 10142 bp, 9 predicted proteins | sample MGYA00580633_ERZ773049 | MGnify/ENA primary metagenome ERZ773049 (study PRJEB29015, sample SAMEA2737991) | human oral metagenome | biome: human oral; feature: human-associated habitat; material: dental | place: China | collected 2066 ... | reverse complement strand
AGATAGCAGTATCGATGATATCTACGCCAGCTTTAGCAGCTTCCCAGTATGTAGTGCTTGCAAGACCGCAAGTGAAATGGCTGTGCAAGTCGATTGGCAAATCACCAAAACGTTTTTTGAAAGTAGAAACTAAATCAAATGCATCAGCAGGTCCTAACAAACCGGACATATCTTTAATGCAAAGGGAATCAGTACCCATTTCAACCAAAGTTTCAGCAACTTTCAAGAAGCTTTCAGTTGTATGAACTGGAGAAATAGTGTATACCATAGCGGATTGAACGTGTGCGCCTGCTTTTTTGGAATATTTAATAGCAGCTTCCATGTTACGAGGATCGTTCAATGCGTCGAAAATACGGATACGATCGATACCATTTTTTACAGCAGCTTTACAGAATGCTTCTACTACATCATCAGAGTAGTGTTTGTAGCCCAACAAGTTTTGGCCACGAAGCAACATTTGTAGTGGTGTATTTTTTACATTAGCTTTTAATTTGCGAAGACGTTCCCATGGATCTTCGTTCAAGAAACGAAGACAGCTATCATAAGTAGCGCCGCCCCAACATTCAAGAGCTTCATAACCGATTTCATCTAAAAGGCCAAGCACTGGTTCCATTTGTTCGTAACGCATGCGTGTTGCCAAAATAGATTGATGACCGTCACGAAGAACGGTTTCACAGATTCTTAATTTTTTAGCCATGTTAATCCTCCAATTCGAAATAGTTAGGTGATGTAATTTTATACATACACTCAATGACTATCTCATACCTATTTATCAACAATTCCTATAGTTCCTACTTACGTAGGTAAAATATGCTAGGAATTATTGGAACATACTTATATTAGACTACTTATAAAATTCTTTGTCAACAAGTATATTATGCTTATTTATCATCAAAAAGCATGCATCTTTGATATAAAAGTGTAAAAAAAGTCACAAAAAGAACCTGTTATGCTAGATTTTATCTTGCATTTTTAATCATTACCAAATGAGTATGTTAATGAGAATTCAAAAGCAAACCAATCATCATATCGTTATAATTTTTATTTATGTACAAAAGTATATCAGTATTTATTGATGTAGTACAACGAATTATCTTGATTTGCAATCCTTGTTATCACTTTTTATGATAACTGGTAAAGACAATCTAAAATTTATGAATATACATTTTCTATTTCAAATATACCTGTTTTTACTTTACCTTTTTAGGAGCTGTTTCAAGGACAATATTCTTACCATCTCGTTTTACTTGAATAGAGAATGCCCCTTCTCCTTCTTTAAAATACTCCATTTTAATATCCAACAACATCTTACCGATAAGCGTTTCCACCTTTTCAGTTAAAAACTCACGATAGAATGCGTCTTGGTTTTGTTTAGGACTTTGATGAATCACAGGTTTCGCTGCATTGCGTTCCGCCTGCATCATAGTTTCTTCAAAGTTATCATCTCCACCCCATTGCTTCATCATTTCTGCATCGGATAAACCTTTTTGAATTTTAAATTTTGCCATTATATACTCCTATTCTGTCAATTGGACTATCCAATATTACAGGCTAATCTAACTAACTCCATATGCTTTTAATCTTAATTAAGTCTAACCCTTTGTGCCTATTAATTCAATAATATGTTCCTTCACCATAACGGAATCGATACCAGACATACAGTATGATTTCCCTTTAGGACATTTTCGTTTACGACATCCTAAGCAATCCATATAATGATTTTGTAGCACTTTATAGGTTCCAGTTAGAGGTCCCCACTCTGCGGGGTTTGTAGGGCCAAATAGGGCGATTACAGGGCGTTGTAGAGCTACTGCCATATGTAGTGCACCCGTATCACAGGCCACTATCACATCACATTCACCAAGAAGAGCCGCCATTTCACGTAAAGTAGTCTTACCTAATTTATTGTAAACTGGCAAGTCCTCTTTCTCTACATGTTGCATCAAATCTTTGAACTCTTGTGCTTCTTTTGGCCCCCCAAAGCATATAAAATTACTTCTATAGGCCAAGGAATCAATTAGTTGTTGCCACTTCTCATGAGGCCAAGATTTGGTTTGCCATGATGAACCAAGAACTAAACCAATCAACGGCCTATCTTTTTCTCTAAATGCCGTTTCAACTTCAGACTTAGCTTGTTGCTGCTCCTCATCTGTCACAATAAGGTCCATTAGCTCCATATTCTCAGTCTCAACAGGAATAATTTTTTTATTTAATGCCCCTGGCAGTAATTTAGCTACATCAAGATATTGCTCTATAACATGTTTTGACCTATCCTTCGATTTGTGATTAGTAAATAACCAATTCAGTTCCTTAGTACCACCTAATCCTAGCCGTATAGGTGCACCAGATGCCAATAATACAAGCCCCGTAATGAGCCTACCTTGTACATCAACGGCTATATCGAATTGGTATGGCTTCAATCGTTTTCGTAGATCCCACCACATGTTCCACATGGTACGAAGATGTAGTTTTTTGGAATGAGCCTCATATTCATCCCGTTCCCAAGGAATTATATGGTCTACATACGGATTATGTTCTAAGAGTTCAGCCATGCTAGGTGTAACAATCCAATGTAATTTTGCATCCGGATACTGTTGTTTAATCCACCTTGCGGCGGCTGTGGCATGCAGTATATCACCAATATAACTGAGCCGTACAAACAATATATTCATAGACAACCGCCTTTCTCATGTATTATCATCACCCGTTAAACCACCATCTCGTATACTCATATACTGATTATAACGAAATATATATGAGTTCAACTTGAATTATGTCGTATAAAACTAAATGATTTTATAAATAAAGCCTTTATAACCTGAGATTATAAAGGCTTTATTTTAATTCTTTTTCTTAGAGCTAGAGTCTTTAGATGATTTATCGTTATCTTCTGTTACTTTGGTCGTGTCATCACTGCCATTGGCAATAATTTCTTTCACAGCATTCATAGTCACTTCAGACAAGGTAATCGGATTATTATATTTATAAATAGGTTTAAATCCTACGCCTAATTTACCAGAGTATACAGTTAATACATTATTATCCTCATCGACACGAGCAATATAAATAGTCTTGCTAGTATCTACACCAAGCAAACGGAATCGTCCAGGTGGGTTGATAACACGCCAGCCACCTTCGATACCATTAAACATAAAGATATCGCCAGTTTTAGCATTATCATAGAAGAAATTATCTTCATCATAGAATACAGCAATACGACCAATATCCGTAGCTTGCATGTAAACGCGACGCGTATCATAGTTTGCATCAGTTCTGTAAATCCGGTATGCACCTTCACGGACTTTCACCTTCATGTACACCACATTTGTCGCTTCGGAATACGCCGCATCAACAATACGACTTCCCTTTGGTACATCTTCAAGTTCTGTATCTACTTCGTGTTCTGGATCATCTGCATTGAGTCGGGCCATAACAACCTTGTTGTCCGTATACAAGCCCATAATTGCGTAGTTACGATCTGGCATCCAGTCAAAATAGCTAATGGAGCGACCTTTCAAATTAACCGTTGTGGGCTTGCTTTCACCAGCCTTATAAATCCGGAGTGATTCATCTGTAACAACAGCCATAAATTGATGGTCATAGGACACGTATTTACGTCCCTCTTTTACGTCGGGGAAGTTTTTCGTGTCATCCTTAGACGCACCAGAGACGTTAAAATCCGTAGTCGGTGCAAACATATATTGATCAAGGTACAGATACACCCCTCCTTGCAGTAGAATGCCTACTGCAAAGGCGCTCAGTACACGCGTAAAAGGTTTCATTGTTCCTCCTATTTCACGATAAACGCCGTAGGAATCATCCGTTCCCCTAACAAATCGGCTGGTTTATTTACAACTTTGCCATTTAAATACAATGTAGAGCTAGAGCCACCATCTAGGTTAGCCGCAATGTATGCGCCCTTTTCATAAAGTACATCTTGCACATCACGCAAGGTAGCACCCAAGGAATAGCCTGGTTGACGACCGTCGATCACAACGAACAACACAGTACCATCCTTACGTTGACCTATGGCCGTACGAGGACCTACGCCCCAACCACCATCGCCATCAGTGATCATCTTCTTACCATCTACAATAAGAGGCGGCCCAAAGGTAATACCTTCCATAGCCTTCATATCAGCTAATTCGGTTTTATCATAGTTACCTGCAATCAAATTACCAGATTTAGAGAAGCCTACAAAATCAACGGATTCATCAGGACCTACGTCCTTACCGATGATATAATCCCCTTCGTGAAGGATAAAGCCATATGGCAAACGTCCTGTACCAGTACCATTAGGATCATGGAAGCCGCCACCATTGATAGCTGCTACGGCACCATTCATTTTAGCAATATTACTTGTGGTATCCCCTTTTTCTTGGATGTTTGCAGCTGTCGCTACTTGGATGCGACGAGGATCTGGAATTTCAAGCACGTACCCTACATAGCGAGAAGACTCAATTTTTTCCAATTTTAGGTCTTTATCTTCGCGAGCATTAAATTTAAATAAATCTTGACTCTTTACAACGCCTACTGTCCCCAAAATAGATTGCAATTCATCGTTGCTGAATAACCATGTAATGTATTGAGGATGACGAGATTGTAAGATAGCACCAATTACGGCACGTTTTACATTATTAAATGGTCCAAACAATACCACGAATGGTGATGTGACTGCGGTAAATAAGAACACCATAATGATGAACTTTACCCAATTCTTTTTAAACAATGTATATCTCCTTATAAATCACTGTAATGTTCAGTGCTAATTCGTTCTTCAAAATGCTTGATGTCTACGGCATTACCAACCCAAACACGTAAAATATTGTATGGATTATCCCCTGTATGAGCCCAACCGGACTTCATAGCCATAGCCATCTTTATACCACTGTCTTTTGTGGCAGCATCAGTATCCTTATTTTTGTCCCCATAGGGATAACAGAACCAAGGATTATCTGTAATGCCTAACTTATCAGCTAACGCTTGTTGTGCTTTTTGAATATTTTCCATTTGTGCCGATTTTGAAAGTTGGCCCATTTCCACATGTTGGAACCCATGATTAGAAATAGTTATACCATTATCTTTCATTTCTTTTAATTGTTCCCATGTAAGTCGTGTGCCTACATCGCCTGGGTTAACAAAAACAGTAGCAGCAAAGCCATATTCTTTCATCAATGGATACACGATAGAGTATGTATCTGCATAACCATCATCAAAGGTTAGTACTACAGGTTTTTCAGGTACCGCAGCACCATTGACTACATAATCGTATAACTGATCCATCGTCAACGGATGGTATCCATTATCCTTGAGGAATTTCATTTGCTGGCGGAATAAATCCTCTCGGATAACCGCATCATTATCTTTATCATCGCCAATCTTGTGATACATGAGCACTGGAATTCCCGATGGATGTACCATCGTCACCTCTTTCACAGATGGCATTTTAGTTTGTGTTTCTGTCGTTTGCTGTGAAAGCATTCCACATCCTGCTAACACTGTAGCAATTACAATTGTGCAAAGCACTACCAATGAAAATCGTTTCATAGGTCCCCCTTTATATAGACACAATTTAATAACTTATATTATATCATTTATAAGAAGAATAGTAAAAACTAGCGAATTGTTTACCCGTGATTGTAATCTACTCAATAATGTTTTAATATTTTAATTATAATATATTTCACATAAACGATACCATTTCATCAAATAAAGGATTTACTATGAAAAAACGCCTAACTATTATTCAAATGGACGTCCATGTAAATGACGTAGAATATAACTATACTCGTGTTCAAGAATTACTCGTTCAATCACTTTCTGAAAACCCAGATATTATCGTATTACCAGAAACCTGGAATACTGGATTTTATCCATCTAAAGACTTGATTAACATCGCTGATAGAAATGGAGAGCGAACTAAATCATTATTAAGTACATTTGCGAAAGAGCATAACGTAAACATCGTAGGTGGCTCTGTAGCAGTTGCTAAAAATGATGTGGTGTTCAATACCTCCTATGCCTATAACCGAGAAGGCACGCTCGTTGGAGAGTACTCTAAAATGCACGGCTTTAGTCCAGCGAAAGAAGATCAATACTTCGCAGGCGGTACGCACACCACACATTTTGAGCTAGATGGCATTCCGTGTAGCACCGTTATTTGCTACGATATCCGCTTTCCAGAATTAGTGCGCATGGCCGCATTACCAAATACAGAATTGCTATTTGTGCCAGCTCAATGGCCTACTATGCGCCTACGACACTGGCAAGTACTTAATGAAGTACGATCCATAGAGAATCAATTATTCGTGTGTGCTGTAAACGGCTGTGGCACAGTTGGTCGCATCCAAAGTACGGGACACTCCGCCGTATACGATCCTTGGGGTACAAATCTATTAGAAATGAATACCGAGGAGGGTATTGATTCTGTGAATATTGATTTCGATGTTGTCGAAGACATTCGCAACAAAATCAATATATTCAGAGACCGTAAACCAGAACTGTATAATCTATAACATAAAAGACACATTGCTATAATTTGCAATGTGTCTTTTACATTAGAATTCAATAAGATTCCACATATCCTCCGGCACTTGTTCTAGAGGTTTATTTTTGGCTATCGCTTCTTTTAAAATATCAATCGTATCTTGAATCTCTTGCTTATCCTTTGTATTTGGATCATGGAGTATAACACGATTTAAGGAATCTTCACCAAATTGTTTTAAATATTCCTTTTCTACTTGGTTTAATTCACGACGTAAATACTTCAAGACATCACTCCTTATAAATTATATTTTTGTTGCATCTCTTTTGCCGTAAAAGTATCCGAAGCCATACTGGCCATAAAATTACCGGCTAATATACTCAATCTAATATATGAGGAAGTATTTGTCTACAAATTTACAATAACTGTATCTATATTATTTTGTCATACTTGCTTTTAATGCAGCAATTTCTGCACGAAGTTCTTGCAATTGCGTATCTTGTGCAACATCCCTAGCTTTCAAAATACTGTTTTCGGCTTGTAAGGATTTAATTTGATTATTCATTTGAGCTTTACTCATAGCATTGCCGGCTCCCACTTTAAGGGATACTCCCGCATTGACCATATTTTCGCCATTGCCTACTGCACCACCAACGCTGATAGTAGTCATATCGTTAGGGCTATAAGAACCACCAATAGCTACTGCTTTTTGGCCATTATAGACACCAACACCAGCAGCCACGGCAAATTTAGTACCATCACCACTTACAGGATGTAATGCAGCTAATGCAGCAGCACCAGCCCCTACCTTATTAACACGAGAGTCAAGATTTGACACGCGTTGGTTAACAGAAGACAAACCTGTTTCTATAGTATCAACACGATTATCTATATTCGTAATTTGTTGATTAATAATTGTCCCATTATTTTTAATTTCTTTGCGTACAGCACTTAATTGTTCTTCTGTAGCTGCACGGCCTTGCGTAGCAAAGTCCGGCATATCTACCGTTGTATTTGTTAATCCTGTAATCGTAGATTGATCTTTTTCTCCATTGATAACAATATCGCCAGCAGCAATAGTTTCACCAGCAATCACTGTTTCTGTTGCACCTGTTGCACCATTATTTGTAGTTCTGAACACAGTACCATTTTGTTTTACCTTCACACTGTTAGATTGACCACGACCATTATCTACAGATTGATCAATGCCATTTTTGCTTACAATAAAGCGGCTATCTTCGGAACGCACTACGAGACCACCTTGTTTGAATTCTAAGGAGTCTTTTATTGTAAGCACAACTTTTAGATTTTCTGTACGTACAGAACCACCATCGATTTCTGTGTAATGTTCACTTCCATAAGCTGCATTACTTACACGCACCTTACCATCTTGAATAGTAGTATTTTTCTTAGTGTTGCCTGCATAATCTGTACCTGTTACACTTATACCCTCGCTATTAAAATTAAATTCTTTAGAACCACCGAACATACCTTTCGAAGCAGATGCAGAGATGCTTCCTTCAGTTCCACTAATATTGACATAGTTCGTTGCATCAACAGAGGCGATTCCACCGAGTGAAACGAGCACCGCAAGAGCAGATGCTGCCACAGTATAACTCTTTAACTCACTACTAAATTTACCTGTACGCTTCGTAATCTCTGATACAACCGTATAACAACCTTTTTTGATATTAAAAATAACTTGATACATCTTATTTATTTGAAAGGTCCCTCCTAAAACTCTTACACTATAGTCATTATTTCATTTCCACTATTTCTCTTTATGAAAACGAATATCACTATCAATATATCTATTTATATTTCTAATGTCAATATTTTATTTATTTTTAAGTACATTTATCAGTTAATTAAATACAAAATGAAGTCATTTTTATAAGTAAAAAATGAACCATCATCTGTTTTTAGGCATACAAAAAAGACATGTTACTCGTCTCTCTCGTAACATGTCTTAATTTGTATATAAATCTCTCGAACTATATCATATTGTATCTGGCTGAACTCTCTAATCCCTTTTTGACACACCAGTATGTCTACAATTATTTTATATTTTAAAATAATTCATCTCAATAATTTATTTTTAGTTTAATAATTACTGTTTATATAGAGATTAAATCAGCTAATTACAATATTAAACCTACAATTAACCACGCTGACAGAAATAAATAATATAATTTTTCTCAGGACTCACTGCTGCCCCCAGTGCATATGGATGATTCCAATTACCACCGAAATCAAATAAATATATTACATAATCATCAGGTAATTTTACCGAGTCTTCATTAAAAGAGAGTCTATGTAAATATTGTTTCTGTAGTTTTCGATTCTCCAATTCTGTATAAATAGGATATTCCTTCTTATCTAAATTATCTAAACCTACCGTATCCATCTGTTTAGGTTTTAATATATCTCGCTCAGCCTCTACTCTCTTTCGAGTTTCTATATAACGCTTATACTTAGCATCGCTACTTTCACCATCAATTTTAATCTTATTAAACTCAATCAACACTTGATTCTCTAATTCATATATTTCATCAACAGATTTCTCAATAGGATTATCCACTAGATTTTGTACATATTTACCCATAGGTACTGTTGTATTTTTTACAACAACTATCGATGTAGGCAGTAAGGTTTTCAAGGTATCTGCATATTCCATATTCGAATCAACATAGTTTTTTACATATACATTAGATAAATCCGATTTCGAAATGACAACTTTAGAATCAGTCTTTGCCTCATCAATGTAAGGCTTCAATTGATCTGGTGTACCACCAAAGGCCAGTTGTACATATGAACCACCTTGCAAGAATGGGGGATTACTATGCAGATGAATATTCTTTGCAAAGCTAGGTATTTGTTTAGGAAACCCTGGAATCGTAGCAACTAGCTTATAATCCTTAGGATTATTAATAGGATACTCAATTAACTCTATGGGCTTAAAAAATGCCTCTATTGATTCTTTTATCTCCTCTTTAGTTCTAGCCGTATACAGATCATAAGATTTCCCTTTATTCTTTTCTAGAAAGGCTTTAAATTCTTTATCACTTGCTTTATTCTTATCTGCACGTGTTCTGTAGGATGGAAGATTAACTGGATTAGTTAACTTAATCTCCCCGTGTCCATTCTTTCTCATATAAGGACTTACGATACGTAATGGTTTATCTCGATTATTATATCCAATACCTTGCTTATTTGTTTCTAACGTATTATAACGTGTGATTTGTTTAAGAGCCTTTTCATCCCGATCATTATAAAGAGGATCAAAAATTTGATACTCCACCTTCATATCTGACTTTTGTAAGTCTAACGTAACACTTGACGTCTGACCTTGATTTTCAACTGATGCAGCCAAACTAGATTGACAAGACAATGCTAGCGAAAGCATACATAAAGCAATACTTTTTTTAATCATATATCTCTCCCATAAAACTCTGCTCATACAGATATAGAAAAAGGACCTACAGCGAACTGTAGGTCCTTATATTTGGTGCGGTTGGAGGGACTTGAACCCTCACGAGCGTACGCTCACCACCCCCTCAAGATGGCGTGTCTGCCATTCCACCACAACCGCGTGAAATACAAAAATGGTGCCTCAGGACAGAATCGAACTGTCGACACACGGATTTTCAGTCCGTTG
>ERZ773049.2441-NODE-2441-length-10143-cov-37.191713_pt1 | contig 10143 bp, 8 predicted proteins | sample MGYA00580633_ERZ773049 | MGnify/ENA primary metagenome ERZ773049 (study PRJEB29015, sample SAMEA2737991) | human oral metagenome | biome: human oral; feature: human-associated habitat; material: dental | place: China | collected 2066 ... | reverse complement strand
TGAAGAACTACTCCTCGGGCATGTACGTGCGCCTGGGCTTCTCCGTGTCCATCCATGTCGAGCCGGAGATCCTCCTAGTCGACGAGGTCCTGGCCGTGGGCGACATGGAGTTCCAAGAACGCTGCATGGACAAGTTCGCCGAGTTCCGGGAGGGCGGTCGCACGGTCGTCGTCGTCTCCCACGGGTTGGAGCAGATGCGCACCTTCTGCGACGAGGTCGCCTGGCTCGACCACGGCAGGCTCAAGGAGGTCGGACCGGCCCCCGTGGTCATCGACAAGTACTCCGACGTCACCCACGGCGCCAAGAAGGTCAAGGACGGCATCGGTACCCGCTTCGGCAGCGGTGAAGCCCAGATCAGCCGCATCGAGCTGCTCGACCGTGCGGGTAGGTCGGTCAGCTCCATGCGCACCGGGGACGAGGCCACCATCCGCCTGCACTACCGCTGTGAGGAGACGATCGAGAAGCCCGTCTTCGGTTGCTCCATCGACACCCGAGAGGGCATCTTCGCCTGGGGCCTGCACGGCCTCGACGACGGTTTCCAGCCCGAGCAGATCGAGCCGGGTGAAGGAGCCGTGGACATCTCCATCCCCGCCATGATGCTGCGTCCAGGCGCCTACCTCATCTCCGGGTCCATCCAGCCCTGGCAACTCTCCAGCGTCATCGACGCCTACCAGAAGGCCACCGCCTTCGACATCACCCCGGGGCCGCGCATGGAGTCCGGGGGCCTAGTGGCCCTGGGCGCCCACTACGAGCGCATCACCCCGCCGCGACCCATGGTCGAGGTCACCAAGGAGGACTGAGGTCCGGCGGGGTGGGCCGCTGCTCAGCCCCGCCGAATCTTCTTGACCCCCTGGGCCACGGTGCGGAAAAAGGGCTTGACCGTGGCCTCGAGGTGGTCGATCTTCGCCTTGGTCTCATGGATCTGAAGCAGGACGTGACGGATCGAGCCGTGCAGGTCGCCAATGGTGAAGCGCAGGGAGTGCATGGCCTCATGGAGCTGCGCGATGGACTGGGTCAGGTACGCGTTCTGCTGGTCCAGCTTCTCCTCGTGCAGGCGCAGGCGCTCTTCGAGCCGGTGGTAGTACTCGGCCGAGACGAGCATGAGACCCAGGTTCTCCGGCTCGGCGGGGCGGCCTTTCGAGGCGGAGGCCTTCGCGTCGGCATCATCCAGGGACAGGCGCGTGTAGCGGTCCCGGATGGCGAGATTGTCGATGCGATGGTTGACGGCATCGACGACGACGGAATTGCCCACCGACTCGTCAGTGGAGTCGCGGTGGTGCCAGTGCGCCAGTGGCTCGCCGGTGATGAAGCCGACCGGGGAGGTCGCCAGCAGACGGAGGTTGAAGTCCCAGTCGGCCTGGGTCAGCAGGTTGCCGTCCCAATGGCCGATGCGGTCGGCTACTTCGCGGCGGATGAGTTGGGAAATCGGCGGCACGTAGTTGGCCACCATCGTGTCGATGAGGGTCCAGCTCTCCTTGTCTGCTGCCAGCACTCCCCGGTTGACCTCGCTCAGGCCCTCCTCGGTGACCGTTTCGGAGATCAGGTCGCAGCGCGTCGCCACGGCCCCGTGGCCGGGGTGCTCGTCGAGGTGGGCGACGCAGGCGGCCAGGAATCCGGGTTCCCAGGAGTCGTCGTCGTCATGAATGGCGAAGAACTCGCATGAGGAGACGGCCAGGCCGTCCTCCAGGGCGGCCTCACGCCCATGAGAGGTCTCGTTGGTAACCACCCTGGTGCGCTCCTGCAGCCACTCGGGGGCGCTCTTCAGGGCGCTCTCCACCGGCTCGGTGCTCCCCGCGTCGTTGACGATGACGAGTTCGAGGTCCTGAAAGGACTGCGCCCCGACCGACTGGACTGCTCGTTTGAGCATCAGGGGACGGTTGCGGGTGCGGGTCACCACGGTGACTCTCGGGGCTCGTGCAGCCTTTCCAGCCATCTTCTGGGGTCCTCCTCGATCCGGTGATAGGCACATGACGTGTCTGATGACGCTGCTGAAGGGTTCGGGCCTCCGACAACGTCTCGGTTCCGTAACTCTAGCGGGTGAGGCGCGATCGGCGCAGTCGGGCGCCGGCTCAGCAGTGTCTCGATGACTCCGAGCGCCTTGAAGAAGCCCCCGAGCGTCGATGCAGCTCGCGCGGCAGGCGGGCGAATGCCTGGGCGAATCCTGTCATCACCGGGCCGCGCCGCGGACCGCGCAAGCCGCGCACCAGCGTACGGGCCAGTGCCTGAAGCACCACGGGGGCCGGGCTGTGGGCGGCGGCCACCAGAATCCGGTTGCGGGCATTGACCCGGATGAACATCGGGGAGTCGGTGCCCGAGGAGGAGGCGTGCTCGTGGCGCACCACCGCCTCGCGTGCGTAGACGACCCTCCACCCGTGCTCGCGCAGGCGCCAGGAGAGATCCGTATCCTCGTAGTACATGAACAGGTCCTCGCGGAAGCCGCCCAGGGCCCGCCACGCCTCGCGCCGGATCGCGCAGGCACCCCCGCACAAGCCGAAGACCTCACTGGGGGAGTGCTCCCGCTCTGCGGGTACCAGCCAGTCGCGGTCGTAGCCGTTGCCGGAAGCGTCCACGAGGTTGCCCGTGGAATTGACCAGGACCTCGCCCTCGCCCCGGGCGGCCGCCTCGTTGCTCACCCGAACCCACCTGCCGGTGCGCGGCGAGATCAGTGCCTCCTGGTCGGGGCCGGCCGGCTTCCAGCGACCGGCCAGCAGGATCCGCGCCGTCGCCGCGGCCGGGGCCGAGTTCGACGTCGTCTGAGGTGATCCCGGCTGAGTGGGCTCCGGGGCGGCCGGCGGATCGCTCAGGGGCGCCAGGATCGCCTCGAGGAAGCCGGGCTCAGCCACCGCGTCGTTGTTGATCAGGACGAGGACGTCTTCGCACATGCCACGGGCTCCGAGATTGACCCCCGCCCCGAATCCCAGGTTCCTACTCGACTGGACCACCGTCAGACCCGCCCGGGTCATGCGTTCGATCGAGTCGTCGCCGGAGGCGTTGTCGACGACGACGAGCGTGTCGCCGCCCCCCAGCTGGCCGGTGATCGAGCGGGCCGCCCGGATCGTCAGTTCGGGTCGGCGCCAGTTGACGATGACGACGCGCGCCGAGGGGCGGCGCACGAGCCCTGCGCGGTCGCCACCGCCACTGGGGTCGCTGCGGTTGCCGCGGGCACCGGAGCCAGTGGGGGAATCCTCCGTCACACCGCACCCCCGATGAGGGCGTGGTAGACCTCCGTGTGCGCGGCGGCGCAGGCACTCCAGGTGAAGGTTCGGGCACGCTCGCGGCCCGCCAGGGCCAGCTCATCGTGGGCCGGGCCGACCGCTTCAGCGAGACGGTCCGCGATCTCACGGGGCGAGGCGGGGTCGGCCAGCAAACCGACATCCCCAGTCACTTCGGCCATGCAGGTCCCGGAGCTGGTGACCACCGGGGCGCCGTAGGCCATGGCCTCCAGGACCGGCAGACCGAAGCCCTCCCAGATAGAGGGGAAGGCGAAGGCCCGCGCGCCGCTGTAAGCGGCCGCCAGCTCGTCGTCGTCGAGCCTGCCGGTGACGTGGACCCGATCGCCCAAGCGGGCCAGCAACTCTCGCTCGGCCGCGTCGTCGCCCCACCCGGCCGGACCGACGAGGACCAGATCGAGGTCGTCGGCGTCGTCGTGCTCCTCGGTCAGGATCGCGAAAGCCCGCAGCAGCCCCAGTAGGTTCTTGCGCGGCTCGCGCGTGCCCGTCCACAGGATGTAGTCGCGCCTCAATCCGCGGGCAGTGCGGAAACTCTCGATCTGCTCGTCGGTGACGGTGCGGGTACGCACCCCGTGCGGGATGACGTAGAGGCGGGCGGCGTCGATTCCTGCCGCGATGCAGTCGTCGGCAGTGGCCTGGGAGGGGACGATGATGGCGCTCGCCTCGGCGATGACACGCTCCAGGGAACGACTGAAGTAGGCGTTGCCGCGGGGCGTGAAGTGCTCAGGGGCGCGCAGGAACGCCAGATCGTGCACGGTGACGGCCAACGGCAGTGAGGTGGCGGGCAGGGCCCAAGTGGTGGCGTGGATGAGCTGGGCTCCGGGCAGGATGGACTCAGCCCGCGGCAGTCCCAGACGGTTCCAGGATTCGTACAGGGCGGTGCGCGGCAGGTGGGAATAGCGCATCGGCATCGAGGGCAGACCCACCTCCTGCGGTGAGAGGGCCGCTTGGCGGCGGGCGGCGATCCCGGCCACGGGCACCTGCCTGGTGCGCAGGGCCTTAGCCAGTTCGACGATGTAGGTACCGGAGCCCCCCGGGACAGGCTGCCACAACTGCTCGACGGTCATGCCCACCCGTGGGCCTCGGGGGCGGGTGGGGCGTCGGGGACGGTCGGCATTGGGGTCTGTGGGATGGGAAACGGGGGAGGAGGAAGGGGCCGGGGAGTGCGCCGGGCGGGAGTGGTCTGCGCTCATGCGCTCAGAGTACGGGGTGGCCGCGCGCGGCGCGGTAGCCTGCCGTCATGAAGGTTCTTCTTGATGCGACGGCGATCCCGGCTGATCTCGGAGGCGTGGGGCGCTATATCGACGACCTCGTCCCCGAGCTCATCGCCTCCGGCGTCAACCTGGCCATGGCCGTCCAACAGCGGGACGTGGCGCACTTCTCCGCCAAGGCGCCCCGCGCCCATCTCTTCCCAGTGCCTGCGTCCATGGAGTCGCGCGGTGCCCGCCTGGCCTGGGAGCAGACGGGGCTGCCAGCCCTCATCCACCGGATCCGTCCCGACGTTCTGCACTCACCCCACTACACCTTCCCAGCCCTGCACCAGGTACCCGTGGTCGTCACCCTGCACGACGCCACCTTCTTCTCCCACCCGCAGGCTCACTCGCCCTTCAAGCAGAAGTTCTTCACCCGCGCCATCCGCCGGGCCGTGCACGGGGCCGACGCGCTCATCGTCCCCTCCCTAGCCACCCGAGATGAGACCATCACCTATGTCGGCGGCAGCCCCGAGCGATTCCACATCGCCTACCACGGCGTGGACACCTCGGTGTTCCACCCGGTCGACGACGCAGAGAGGGCGCGCGTGGCCGCCACTCTCGGGTTGAAGGGGAAGCGCTACATCGGCTTCCTGGGGACCCTGGAGCCCCGCAAGAACGTCCCCAACCTGGTGCGTGCCTGGGCCGACGTCTTCCGCGACTCCGACGACGCCCCGGCCCTGGTCCTGGCCGGCGGCCCCGGCTGGGACGCGGACATCGAACCCGCCCTGGCCCAGGTTCCCCCGCACCTGACCGTCCTGCGGCCCGGCTACCTGCCCCTGGAGGACCTGCCCGGGTTCCTGTCCGGCTGCGAGATCCTGGCCTACCCCTCCATCGGTGAGGGCTTCGGGCTGCCGGTGCTCGAGGCCATGGCCTGCGGGGCGGCTGTGCTCACCACCCGCGAGCTGAGCCTGCCGGAGGTCGGGGGAGACGCCGTGGCCTACTGCGGCTCTGACGCGCAGTCCATCGCCCGTGCCCTGGTGCTCCTGGACGCCGACCCCGAGCGGCGCCGCGCCCTGGGCGCCGCCGCAGCCAAGCGGGCCGACGAGTTCACCTGGAGGGCCTCCGCCCAGGCGCATGTCGAGGCCTACCGCGCCGCCATGGCGCGGTAGCGCCTTACGCTCCTTGTCCGGCCAGTCGGTTACACTCGGCGGTGTCGCCGCCACCGAACGGGGAAGCATATGGATTCGTCACGTGACCTTGAACCATCACGTGAGAAGAACTCTGAAGAAGGTCGCCGGGAGGAGATAGGAGCAGAGGGAAGTCGGCCTCGCCTCTTGCCTCCGGCCCTGACTTCACTGTCCTCCCAGCTGCGATGGACTGCCCTGAGTGGGCTGTTCGCGCTCATCTCGGGGGTACTCACTTACCGTTTTATGGAGCGTCACCTGCCGCTGTCCGTCGTCGATGAGTTCCAGTACATCGACGCCGTCAACAAGGCCCAGCGCTGGGATGTGGTCTTCACCGGGGATAAGACGGATCAGTACGCTCGGGTCCTGGCGGCTTGTCGCGGCGTGGGCTACGGCGACCCCAGCAAGCTTATTTACCAGGGAACCTGCGCACCGTACGTACCCGACTCCGACACCTTCATCTACGGCTACACCTCGGCCGATATCCATTCGCCAGCTTATTTCTTCCTCACCGGGTGGATGTCCTGGCCGTTGCAACGCTTCTTCCATATGGAGCTCATTACGGCCGCCCGGCTCACTGGCGCCGTGTGGCTGTGGCTGGGGATGGTGGCCCTGGCCTGGATGCTGCGCCGACTCGGAGCCCGATGGGGCGTGGCGGTGGCGCTTCCGATAGCCGTCGCCTCCATGCCCGGGTTCCGTCTGACGAACGCCTACGTCACCCCTGACGCCCTCAATCTCCTGGCGGGGACTCTCATCATCGCCTCCATGGTGCTCTACGTGCGGGGGGAGTGGAGTATCTGGCCCTTCATCGGGATATCGATCGTCTTCTCCTTCGTGAAGTTCCAGAACGTGTTCTGTGTGGTGGCGGCGCTGGTGTTCCTCGCCTGGTACACGATCACCATCCTCGTACGGCGCCGGCTGAGGCGCGATGGTGAAGCGACCGATGGTGAAAGTCGTCTGCGCCTGCCGCGTCTGTGGGAGGCGATCGCATTGGTGGTTCTGCCGCTGGCGGGATCGACGATCTGGATGGTGATCCGCGCTCATACGGTCGCCGCGGTCGTCGACCGGCCGCCGCTGGACCCACCGGCGAACCTCGATGGGCTGACGGTCTTCTCCTCCCTAGACGATGCCTACCAGCTGGTCTTCGCCGGTACCGGGTGGTCAGGGCTGACCTCCCCCTGGTCCATCTTCCCCAATGTGCTCGTTGCCCTCCTCATAGCCGGCGCTGTGGCCACTGCCATGTTCGACGTCAAGACGACCGTCATCGAGCGGGCCTTCGCACGCTCGGCGTTGCTGTCTTGCACCGCCGTGGGCCCGATGACGATCCTGTTCTTCGCCATCGTCTTCGGCGCCCGCACCGGGGTCCTTAATCGCTACGTCATGGTGCTCATCCCGGTACTCGCGGTACCCCTGTGCGGCCGACTCACCGGGAAGGCGGCTCAGGGACTCCTCATGATCTTCGCCGTTGGTGCCCTTTACTACGCGGCTCACTTCGCCTACATCAACTGAGGCTGTCAGCGCGCTCGTGTAGGCTTCCTCAGACGGACCATAGTGAGACTTCGGCGGGATGACGCCCGGCGGGAAGGAAGAATCGGCCAGTGAACGAGACCACGACTCTGGGGAACGAGGAAACCTCCCTTCCGGGAACTGGGAGCGCAAATGGTGAGCAGTGCAGCCGCGTTCTCGTCACCGGTGCGAATGGCCAGCTGGGGCGCGCACTCATGGCCCTGCTGCCGCAGGCCGGGTTCGTGCCCACCGGCGTCGATCTGCCGGAGGTGGACATCTCGGACACGGCCGCCTTGTCCGCCTGGGACTGGTCGAATTACGACGTCGTCATCAACGCCGCCGCCTGGACCAACGTGGACGGCGCCGAGACTCCGGAGGGGCGCCGCCTGTCCTGGCGGGCCAACACGGTCGGACCGGTCAACCTGGCCCGCGCCGCCACTCAGCACGGTCTGACCCTGGTGCACCTGTCCACCGAGTACACCTTCGACGGCGCCACGCCGGTCCACACCGAGGCGGAGACTCCTTCGCCACTGGGTGTCTACGGTCAGTCCAAGGCCGCCGGCGACGCCGCCGTCAGCGTCTGCCCGCGCCACTACCTGGTGCGCACATCCTGGGTGGTGGGTGACGGCAAGAACTTCGTCAAGACGATGCTCTCCCTGGCCGAGCGCGGCATCACCCCAAGCGTCGTGGCCGACCAGACCGGCCGCCTCACCTTCGCCTCCGACCTGGCGGCGGGCATCATCCACCTGCTCTCCTCGGGAGCCGAGTTCGGTACCTACAACCTCTCCGGCGAGGGGCCGATCGTCTCCTGGGCCGACGTCGCCAAGCGCGTCTACGCGCGCGCCGGCCACAACCCCGACGAGGTCACGCCCGTGACCACCGCGGAGTACTACTCCGGGCAGGAGGGAATCGCGCCGCGTCCCCTGAGCTCAGTTCTGGATCTCGCCAAGATCAGAGCCGCGGGCTTCACTCCCGCCGACTCCATGGAGCGGCTCGAGGACTACCTGGGCGAGCTTCTGGCATAGGCAACTGGCCGGGATGAGACTGGGCCGCGGACCGGCCGCGTATAGTTGCCTCAGTCCGTAGGCGTGAGGAGTGTCAGAAGTTTCATGGCCACCGTTCAGCACGATTCCCTGGCGATCATGCCTGCATGGAACGAGGCCGCCATCATCGGCTCCGTCATCCAGGAGGTTCGACGCGTTGCCGGGGACAGGGTCGACGTTCTCGTCGTCTCCGACGGCTCCACCGACGCCACCGCCCAGATCGCGCGTGATGCTGGCGCGGCCGTTCTCGACCTGCCCCTGAACCTCGGGGTCGGGGGAGCGATGCGCGCCGGCTACCTCTATGCCGAGCGTCACGGCTACCGCCGCGCCATTCAGCTCGACGCCGACGGACAGCACGATCCCGCCGAAATCGAGACCCTCTTCGCCGCAGCCGAGGCTGAAGACGCCGACCTGGTCATCGGCGCCCGCTTCGCGGGCAAGGGCGATTACAAGGTGCGAGGCCCCCGCCAGTGGGCGATGAAGCTCCTGTCCGTCATCCTCTCGCGAGTCTGCGGAACCCGGCTGACGGACACCACCTCCGGCTTCAAACTCGCCAACAGGCGCACCATCCGTCTCTTCGCCCACGACTACCCTGCCGAGTACCTCGGCGACACCATCGAGGCCCTGGTCATCGCCAAGCGCTCCGGGCTGCGCATCCGGCAGGCCGCCGTCGTCATGCGCCCGCGTGCCGGAGGGACTCCGTCCCACGGCCCGCTCAAGGCCGCGCGGTTCCTCATCAGGGCCTTCCTCGCCCTGGGGGTGTCGCTGAGCCGACCGAGCTCGCAGTTCAAGACGACAGAGCCCAGGGAGGTTCAGGGATGACGAGTACCTACTGGCTGGGAGTCATCTTCGCCTTCATCGTCCTGCTCGGCATCTTCTTCAGGATGCGAAACCAGGGGATGAAGGAGCGCTACGCCACCTGGTGGCTGGTCATCGCGATCGCGGTGGCGGTCATCTCGGTCTTCCCCAGTGTCCTGGAGGGTACGGCCCACCTCGTGGGCGTCAAGGTCCCGCTGAATCTTGCCTTCTTCCTGGCCGGGGTTATCATGCTCCTGCTATCGCTCCGGTTCAGCGTCGACCTGTCGCAGTCTGATGAGGAGCGCCGCCGTCTCGCCGAGGAGATCGCCTTCCTGCGAGCAGAGATTGACTCGCTGAAGTCCGAACCCAGGACTCGCCGCGAGGATTCTCCAACCGATACATCCCGATAGAGAACCACATATGAGTTACGACATTGTTGTCGTCGGTTCAGGCCTGTTCGGTCTGACTGTTGCGGAGCGCTGCGCTAACGAGCTGGGCCTGTCCGTCCTGATTCTGGAACGCCGTCCCCATATCGGGGGAAACGCATACTCCGAGACGGATCCCCGCACAGGTATCGAGGTCCATAAGTACGGGGCCCATCTCTTCCACACCTCGAATGAACGGGTGTGGAGCTATGTCAATCGCTTCACCTCCTTCACCCCCTATGTCCACCATGTCTACACGAACCATGACGGTGTCGTGTACCCGATGCCGATCAACCTGGCAACGATCAACCAGTTCTTCTCTGCGGCCTACTCCCCGGACGAGGCCCGTGCTCTCATTGCGCAGCAGGCCGGAGAACTGGCCGGCAAAGATCCGGAGAACCTCAACGACAAGGGCATTTCGCTCATCGGCCGGCCGCTGTATGAGGCCTTCATCAAGGAATACACCGGCAAGCAGTGGCAAACAGATCCTAAGGACCTGCCCGCCTCGATCATCTCCCGCCTCCCGGTGCGCTACACCTACGACAACAGGTACTTCAACGATACCTATGAGGGCCTGCCGGTCGACGGGTACACCGCATGGTTAGAGAAGATGGCGGACAGCCCCATGATCGACGTACACCTCAGCACCGACTTCTTCGACACCTCCCAGCCTTACCATCGAGACGCCCTCAGAGGGCGGGTACCCGTTGAGGATTATTCATGGGGTGTAGGTGAATATGAGTCCGAGGACTGCGGAGATGGTT
>ERZ773049.2440-NODE-2440-length-10144-cov-17.406581_pt1 | contig 10144 bp, 4 predicted proteins | sample MGYA00580633_ERZ773049 | MGnify/ENA primary metagenome ERZ773049 (study PRJEB29015, sample SAMEA2737991) | human oral metagenome | biome: human oral; feature: human-associated habitat; material: dental | place: China | collected 2066 ... | reverse complement strand
GGGAAGAATCTGCCATTGCCGGCCAAATGATTGGTTTAAAATTAGCGGTGAACGAGTTTGTAGGTTATTTAGAATTTGCTAAATATTTACAACCGGATTCTGCTGTTGTGCTCAGTGATAAAACTAAAGCAATTATTACCTTCGCACTTTGTGGTTTTGCTAACTTCAGCTCCATTGCAATCTTAATCGGCGGCTTAGGCGGTATGGCACCAAATCGTCGCGGCGATGTTGCGCGTTTAGGTTTAAAAGCGGTGCTTGCCGGTTCATTATCTAACTTAATGAGTGCAACGATTGCCGGATTATTTATCGGTTTGAGTGGTGCTGTGCTATAAAGTGCGGTATGATTTCACCACGTTTTTTATGATGACACCACGACCCGTTCGTGGTGTTGTCGTTTATAGGCAACGAAAACGTTTGCGCTAATTTTAGTTCACCATGTCAATAAAGAGGAAAAGACTATGACTCCACATATTAACGCGCCAGCCGGTGCATTTGCTGATGCCGTATTAATGCCGGGCGATCCGCTTCGTGCGAAGTATATCGCAGAAACTTTCTTAGAAAACGCGCAAGAAGTGACCAATGTTCGCAATATGTTGGGCTTTACCGGCACCTATAAAGGTCGCCGAATTTCTGTGATGGCACATGGTATGGGGATCCCTTCCTGTTCCATTTACGCGAAAGAACTCATTACGGAATACGGTGTGAAAAAACTGATTCGTGTCGGCTCTTGTGGTGCCGTCCGCATGGATGTCAAAGTGCGTGATGTGGTTATCGGTCTTGGTGCGTGTACCGATTCCAAAGTCAATCGTATTCGTTTTAAAGACAACGATTTTGCAGCGATTGCCGATTTCGGTTTAACGCAAGCGGCAGTGCAGGCAGCGAAGGAATTGGATGTTAAGGTTCGTGTCGGTAATTTATTTTCTGCGGATTTATTCTATACACCGGATGTCGCCATGTTTGACGTGATGGAAAAATACGGCATTCTAGGCGTAGAAATGGAAGCCGCCGGTATTTATGGCGTGGCAGCGGAATACGGTGCGCGTGCATTGACTATCTGTACCGTATCCGACCATATTCGTACTCACGAACAAACCAGTGCGGAAGAGCGTCAGTTGACGTTTAATGAAATGATTAAAATTGCATTAGATGCAGTATTAATTGACGATGAATCGAATTAGCTTTAGAATTCACGCGCCATGCCATAGGCATAATTTTTTATATGTTACTTATTGAATAAGTACAGGAGCTGTTTTAAATTTATACCTGTGGCGACAGCATTATTAGCGACAAATTATTTGTGTAGTTTAGTTTTTCAAATGTATGGGCGTTGTCAATGATGTTGTCTCGAGCGGAGGAGTCTGTTTTTAGCGATTCCGTAGGTGTTTTGATAGAAGGCCGTAGAGTTATGGGTATCTATTAGGCCTACTAGTGATGCATTCACTTTTTCCTATGTTGTGCAATAGTCATTGCGCAACATATTTTTTGTTCATGCATTACATATCCATCTTCGTTATGAAGAGTAAAGCATTTATCCATTAAAGTTATATACCAATATATCTTGATTAAATTTAACCATTAGGAGAACTTCCATGAATAATATATACAAGGTTATCTGGAGTAAGGTAACTAACGTATTAGTCGTTGTATCCGAATTAGCGCGCTCTAAAGGGGTATCAGGACGCAATTCAACAGCGGCATCAAGCAACACGGCAAAAGCACGTACAAAATTAACCGCACTTTCTGTCGCCCTTTCATTCTGCTTCGGCGCATCCTCAGTATTTGCTGCTGATGTTAATACACCAAATGTTACCGCAACCACATCATTAACTGTTGGTACCGCAGCTGCCGCTGGTGGTTCAGCAACAGGTACAACAACATTGCATGGTACTGCTACATTGAATGGTAAAAATTTAGCAACCACCGATGATGTAGCAACTAAAGCTAGCCAAGCTGATTTAACTACATTACAAAACACAGTGAATGGTAAAGCTAGCCAAACTGATTTAACGGCATTAACAAACACAGTGAATGGTAAAGCGAACCAATCCGATCTAGATGCATTAAAAACTGATTTTGGTAACCACAAAACTACTACTGATAATGAGATTGATTTATTAAAAAAAGCAACTGATAAATTAGGTTTAGGTACAGGTACTACTTATAACGGTATTAAATATTTCCGTGCAAATTCAACAGGAACTGATGCGGCTGCTACCGGTACGGACGCTGTTGCAATTGGTCCAGAAGCTAAAGCAGCTGGGGATAATACTGTTGCATTAGGTATGCACGCTTCTTCTTATGGTGCTAAGTCTGTTACTGTTGGTCATGGAGCAGCTGCATCAGGAACTGCCTCATCTTCAGTTGTGTTAGGCCATAATTCTCAAGCAGGCTCTAAATTAAGTGGCGAATTGATTTATGATGGTGCTCAAAAATATATTACTGGTGATGGTAAGAGTGGCATTGCAATCGGTGATACAGCAAAAAGCCGTGGTAACCAGAACATTGCCATCGGTAAAAATGCATTAACAACAAATAAAGACGCATCAGAAACCTTCACTTCTGATAGTATTGCGATTGGTACAGGCGCTACAACCTATGCCGCTAATTCTGCCATCGCTTTTGGTAAAGGGGCGCAGGTTGCTGTAGGTGGCGACTCTTCTATCGCAATGGGTGAAGGTGCTCAGTCTAAAGATGTAGCGTCAACAGCAATTGGTAAAGATGCAAAAGCAGAAAAAGCCGGTTTAGCGGTTGGTACCGGTGCTGAATCTAAAGGTGCGGGTAGTGCAGCCTTTGGTCAAGGTGCTCAATCTACTGCGCCGGGTTCTGTTGCGATTGGTGAAAATGCTGTTGCTGCACCATGGAGAACAATCTCTATTGGTCAAAATGCCGGTAAAGGCCAGGCTGCAGACCTTGTTGGTGATAAAAACGAACACATCAATATTGGTGTGGACGCTGGTAAAGATGTTGATGGTCAACTTAATATTGGTATTGGTCAATCTGCCGGTTCAAATGTAAAAGGTAAAGGCAATATTGCACTTGGACAATTCGCCGGTAAATTCATTGGCGGAACAAATAACAGTGTTGGTAATAACATTGCTATTGGTACAAACGCAAACGCCTATAACACGCCAACAGATGTGGTAGAAAGTATTGCAATCGGTTTGAGTGCTCAAGCTGCAACCCGAGGCGTTGCTGTCGGTAAAGAAACCAAAGCGAGCGGACTTGATTCTACAGCGCTTGGTTATGGCGCTGAAGCAAAAGGTTCAGGAAGTGCGGCTATTGGTAATAATGCCGTTGCAGATGGTCCGGATAATGTGGCATTAGGTCGTTCTTCTGTGGCGAATACTAAAGCTGGAACAGGCTACCTCACTGGCACAGCATCAAATACCGTTGTTTCCGTGGGTAAATCCGATCTTTTACGTCGAGTTGTGAATGTGGCTGATGGTTCTGATGATCAAGATGCAGTAACCGTAGCACAATTAAAACGCGTTTCTGACGATGTTTACAATAAAGTAAATTCAAAAATTAATGGCCTTGCAGGTGGTGGTGCAGGTATTAACTATGATGCTGCGGCAAGAACACCAACTGAAAATAGCGTTACTTTAGCAAAAGATAATAAAAAAACGATCATTGGTAATGTTGCTGAAGGTACGAAAGATGATGATGCGGTAAACGTACAACAATTAAACAAAACTGTTGATGCGAATAAAACACACTATTTCAGCACTAAAAATGCTGCGGTCACAGGTAACTTCAATAATGACGGTGCAAAAGGTGAAAAATCGTTAGCCGTTGGTATGGATGTTCATGCGGATGGAGCAACAAGTGTTGCTGTAGGTAACAATACAACCGCTGAAGGTTTAGGTTCTATTGCTATCGGTGCGCTTTATAACGGTTCAGCTGCATTAGATGACAATGTTGCTCAAACAGCTGTTCAAACTGTTGCTAAAAGTAGTACCGGTCAAGGCTTCCTATACAATACGGCGATTGGTGCAGGTTCAAGTACCGAAGGTAATAACTCTGTTGCAATCGGTTCACTAGCGAGAGTGTCCACAAAACAACAAAATATCTCTAGCCCGGATCGTGCAGTAGCGTTAGGTTATTACGCAACAGCATCTGCATCCAAAGCCATTGCGATTGGTGAACGTGCGACTTCAAATGAATACCAAGGCACTGCATTGGGTAGCCAAGCAACTGCCACTGGTTCAGCATCAACCGCAATCGGTGCGGCTGCATTTGTTGGCGCTAAGGGTGTAAACTCTATTGCAATGGGTACAAATCAACGTGTTGATGGTGCTAATTCCGGTAGTATCGGTTACGCAGGCAAATTAGATTTGGCAACTACCGGTCGTAGTTTAGGCGGTACCTATGATCCAAATGCAACCTTAGTAACAGGTGAGGGTACTTATTCTATCGGTAACACCAATAGCGAAATTCTTTCCAACCAATCCGGTGTATTTGGTAACGATAACTTCGTCCAAGGTAAAGAAAATATCCGTGTTGTAGGTAATAGCAATATTATTAGTAAAAACAACCAGACTCCAGCAGCTGGTGCTTCCGCAGTCGCAACATCATTGAAAAATGTCTATGTTACCGGTCATGGTAATAAGGTTGATGTGGGCGTTGCACCGTTAGAAGATAGCAAAAATATTTTTGTTATGGGTGCCGGAAATATCATTGGTGATAGTTCTACTGCGAAAAATATTACCGATACTTACGTAATTGGTACCGGAAATAAAGTGAGCGAGTCAAACGAATTGACCACGACTGATGACCCGTCAGATCCGGCTGCAACCAAAACCAAAATTGGTAAAGGTTATTTCATCTTAGGTAACAACGTTAATGCAACATTGCAAAACTCTGTTTACTTAGGTACAAGCTCTGCATTTATTGGGGCTGGTACAGTCTCTGCAGGAAAAGACAACTACAGTCAGTTTGCCTCTACCGGTTTCCCTGCTTATCAGTACGCAGGTGGCGCACCGGTAGGTGTTGTTACGATCGGTAATGCTACTGAGACTCGCCGTCTTCAAGGTGTTGCGGCTGGTTTAGTTGGTCCTCAAAGTACTGACGCAATCAATGGTAGTCAATTGTATGCACACACCCGTCCATTCGGTTTTGCTGCAGATAATACAGCAGGCTTAAATGCAAATAATATCGATGGTTTAGCAGTTGACGATGCAAGCATCACCAATATGGCTAAACGTGCTGCCGGACAAGCACTTAAACTTAACGGTGGTGCCACAGGAGCGCTTTCTGATAACAATATCGGTACTGTTGTAAATGGTACAAACCAAGTTGATATCAAGTTAGCCAAAGAGCTGAAAAACTTAACAAGTGCTCAGTTCGTTAACGGTAACGATAGTACTACGGTTGATAGCCAAGGTGTAACCATCACAGGTGGTCCAAGCGTTACTAAAGACGGTATTAATGCTGCTAGTAAGAAAATCACTAACGTGGCAGCTGGCGATGTTAATGCAAACAGTACAGATGCGGTTAACGGTAGCCAATTAAATGCAGTGAAAGAAACCGCTGAAAAAGGTTGGAATCTTACCACAGCTGGCTCTGCTACTAAGCATAACGTTGCACCGGGTGGTGATGTCGATATTAGCTCTGCTAATACAAATATTACTGTAAGCAATACTCAAGGCAACGTAAAACTTGAATTAAACAAGGATCTTGATCTCACTCAAAACGGAAGCGTCAAAGTTGGCAATACTACAGTGAATAATAGTGGCGTTACCATCGACAATGGTCCAAGTGTGACAAGCACTGGTATTAATGCTGGCGATAAGAAGATCACTAATGTTAAAGCAGGTGAAGCTGATACTGATGCAGTGAATGTTGCTCAGTTGAATGAAGTAAAAAATGCAGCAGCAACAGCAGGTAAAGGCTGGACGCTCAGTACCGGTACAGGCGATACCAACAAGCATGTTGTTAAGCCTGAGACTGAGGTTAACATTAGCGGCGATGACAATATCACTGTAACTCACGATGCTGGTAACGTAAAAGTTGCATTAAACAAAAATCTTAACCTTGGTGATGCAGGAAGTGTCAAAATTGACCAAACTACCTTGAATAAAGACGGCTTGGCTGTTGGTACGAATGTAAAAGTGACTGACAAAGGGCTAACTGCTGGTGATGTGTCAGTGACAACTGATGGTGTCAATGCGGGCAATAAGAAAATCACCAATGTAGCTGATGGCACAATTGCAGCAGACAGTAAAGATGCCGTTAACGGTGGTCAGTTGCATAAAGTGAAAACCGATCTTGAGACTGCGGTTACAGCTGCGAAGACAGAAGTTGAAGCGGGTAAAAATGTTACCGTTACTAGTAGAAAAGGTGATGCTCAACAGACCATTTACACCGTCACTGCTAAAGACACTTCAGCCTCTGTTTCAGCCGGTTCTACTGCTGTTACCGTAACTAAAGGTAACACAACTGATACTACTGATGGCAATAATGTCGCTAATGTCACAGATTATGCGGTTGACTTATCACAAGCAACCAAAGATGACATCCAAAAAGGTGTTGATGCTAAAACTAAAGTCGATAATGAAGGTTTAACCTTCGCAACTGATGGTGGCAATACCAACGTACGTAAGTTGGGTGACACAGTTGGTGTGAAAGGCGATAACAATATCACAACAAAAGCCAATGGTAATGATGTTAATGTGACATTGAACAAAGAGTTGAAAGACTTAACAAGTGCTCAGTTCGTTAAGGGTAACGACAGTACTACGGTTGACAGCCAAGGTGTTACCATCACTGATGGCCCAAGCATGACTAAGAACGGTATTGCGATGAATGATAAAGCAATTACTGGACTTGCGAGTGGTTTAGATGGTGTTACAGATGTCACTAAAGCACCAGACACTAAACTAAAAAATGCTGTTAATGTTGGTGATTTGAAAACAGTAGCGACAGATGCTTTCGGTTTGAAAGACAAAAACAATAACGAGGTTAAACAAGACCTAGGTACTACAGCTCAAATTACCGGTGATGACAACATCAATACTAAAGTTGAAGAGCAACAAGTTGATGGCAAGAAAACTGCGAAATTAACAGTTAGCTTAAATAACGAGATTACTCTTGGCGGTACAACTAAGGGTAACCAAGATGGAACTTTAGCGGTGAAAAGTAAAGACGATCAAAACAGCGTTACTTTAAACGGCAAAGATGGTTCTATTGGTATTGATGGTGAAGATGCTAAAGGCAAGGTCACTGTTGCTCAAGGTGCAACTGACGTAAATGGTGCAGCGGGTGAGAAGAAAACTCGTATCGTTTACGATGTTGACGGTGGTGCACGTGAATATGTAGCAACTTTAAATGACGGATTAAAATTTGGAGCAAATGACGGTGCAGTTCATAAGGCCCCACTTAATACTCAAGTCGATATTAAAGGTGCTGCAACAAACACGGATTGGACTAAATTTGATGGCGGTAGCAATATTATGACCAAAGTCGAAGGAAACACCGTGACTGTAGGCTTGGCAAAAGATGTTAATGTCAATAGCGTTACTGCAACTGAACACGTGACTGTTGGTGGTACTACCAAAATTACCAATGATGGCGTAACCATTAAAGATGGCCCAAGCATGACGAAGAGCAATGGTATCGATGCTAACAATATGACCATCAAAAATGTTGCACCAGGCGTGAACAATACCGATGCAGTGAATGTTGGACAGTTACGCATTCTTGAAGGCAAGGTTAACCGTGTTGACAGAAATCTGCGTGCCGGTGTAGCAGGCGCTAACGCAGCGGCATCTTTACCGCAAGCTTACTTGCCGGGTAAAAACATGGTTGCTGTTTCTGCCGGTACTTACCGTGGTGAAGGCGCGATTGCATTAGGTGTATCCCGCGTTTCTGATAACGGTAAAGTTGTGGTGAAATTGACTGGTAACAGCGACACCCGTGGCAACTTTGGTGCTGGTGTAGGTGCGGGTTACCAATGGTAATACCGTTCGCCTAATAAAATAGGGAAGCGATAGCTTTCCTATTTTTGAAGGCATACCAAGGTGAATTTCACGATAAAAATCGACCGCACTTTTATGTGCAATCCGGTTAAATAATGTGATTTCCCTTGGTAACCAAAGAGAAGCAACCCAAGGTTGAAACAAACAACTATTTTATGAATTCTACGAGGTGAAGAGATGACCTTAGCAAAAATGTTATTATCAACTATCGCTGCAACTATGTTGGTTGCTTGCGGTAACTTAAGTCACGTATCTAAAGATGGCGCACCGGTGGAGAACACCCAATTAGTGTGGCCTAAAGTTGAAGATTCCACATTTAATCATGACGGTAGCCAATACGGTTCTTGGCCGAACTGGGATAACGTTCGTATGATTGAAAAAGGCATGAATAAAGATCAACTTTATTATTTGATCGGTCGCCCGCATTTTGCGGAAGGCTTATTCGGCGTGCGCGAATGGGATTACGTGTTTAACTACCGTGAAAACGGTGCAAATAAAGTATGCCAATTTAAAGTATTGTTCGATTCTGAGATGAACGCACAAAATTTCTATTGGTATCCAAACGGCTGTAACAGCAACTATTCTTTCAGTTTGTCCGGCGATTTCTTGTTTGATTTTAACAAGGACACATTGACTGCACAAGGTGTAGAAGTGATTGACAATATTGCACAGCAGTTAAAATCTGCTAAAGCAAAAGAAGTCACTGTTGACGGCTATACCGATCGCTTAGGTTCTGATCGTTATAATTTAGCTTTATCACAACGTCGTGCAGACCGTGTGAAAGCGCGTTTAGCTGAATTGGGCTTGAAAGCTCACATCGTAGCTATCGGACACGGTAAAGCAAATCAAGTGAAAGCTTGTGATGGCAGTGGTCAAGCACTAAAAGATTGCTTAGCACCTAACCGTCGTGTAGAGATTTCCTCTTCCGGTACGTTGGTAAAAGCTGAAGGCACGAAATCTATGGGTAAAACAGGTCCTGCACCGTTATACTCAAAATAAAATGCTAAAAAAAGCCTCTTAACAGAGGCTTTTTTATTGCCATTGATTTGATATAGATAATAAAAAGAGCGGTCGAAATTCATGGTGTTTTTCAACCGCTCTTTTTTATGCGACAAGCTCTGTGCTTAGGTCAATTATACTAATAAGCCTGCCGCTTTCACTACCACGTGAATGGCGGTTTCTTCCGTGGATTGAATCGTCGCCTCATTCGGGATTTCTTGTTGGGTGCGGTTGACGATAGCACCTGCGATCATGCCGGCACGCAAACCCAGTGCGGAGCACATGGTGAACAAGGTGGCAGACTCCATTTCATAGTTCATCACGTTCAATTCTTGCCATTGTTTTAATGAACCTTGGAAATGACGACAAATCTTGCCGGTGTAAGTGTCATAACGTTCTTGTCCCGGGTAGAAAGTGTCGGAAGAGGCAGTGATACCCACATGGACAGCATCGCCGACCTCTTCTTTAGCGACTTTGTAAAGGGCTTCGGTACATTCAAAGTTTGCCACTGCCGGATATTCCAATGGGGCGAAATGGCGGCTGGCACCATCGAGACGTACGGCACCGGTTGTGACTAATAAATCACCGACGTTAATGTGCGGTTGGATGGCGCCGGTTGTGCCGATACGTAAGAAAGTACGCACACCGAGTTGGGCTAATTCTTCTACTGCGATGGAAACCGATGGGCCGCCAATACCGGTGGAACATACGACCACGGCGTGCTCCTCAATATAGCCGAGCCAAGAGGTAAATTCGCGGGTAGAAGCAAGGAATTTTGGGCGATCCAATAAGCGTGCAATGCGTTCCACACGCTCCGGTGCGCCCGGGACGATGGCTAATTTAGCCCCATCTAACATGGCTTTTGTTAAGCCAAGGTGAAAGACTTCTGACATAACATCCTCCTTTCTTGTTCTTTGTTTTTTACGGTTTAATATCACGCAAAATCGGATTCTGCATGGAAATTAAGGTTTCTGTGGATTGAATTTCGTCGATTAATTGAATTTTTGCCGACAAGACTAAATGGAGTTCGGCAATGGTGTGTGTCATGACTTTAATGAAAATGGAATAATTGCCGGTGGTGTAATAGGCTTCTACTACTTCATCAATGGCCTCTAGCTTTTTGATCACTTTGTCATAATCTTTTGCCGATTTCAAAATAATGCCAATGA
>ERZ773049.2439-NODE-2439-length-10145-cov-5.070168_pt1 | contig 10145 bp, 8 predicted proteins | sample MGYA00580633_ERZ773049 | MGnify/ENA primary metagenome ERZ773049 (study PRJEB29015, sample SAMEA2737991) | human oral metagenome | biome: human oral; feature: human-associated habitat; material: dental | place: China | collected 2066 ... | reverse complement strand
ATCAAGGAAAGTCCATAATGCTTAAACTAAAAATCGCTATTTTAAGTTTTATTTTTACCTCTGCTTCTTTATTAGCTTCGTCAATTTCTTTTTCCGAACTAAGTGGCCAAAATCAAGAACGATCTATGTCTTTCTCAGATATCACTACGCAAGATGATAAACCTGTAATTAATTTTGGAGAAACTCAACCCTTAACTACAAAACCAAAAGATAGAATTTACATAGCCGAATTTACTCTGTCTCCTCAAGGGAAGGAAAGACACGAAAAGATACAAGAACTCATTAAGGAAGGAAAGATAATTGAAGCTAAAAACTTAGCAAAAACATTTTACGATGAGGTTAATGAAATCAAAAAAGGAAACGCTTTTTTAAATACTCGCTCTGCTGTAGTAGAGATCGAATATTTAGTAGCTCTAATGGACAACGCAGAAATAGATATGATCATGGGCGATAGAAATAGCGCCGCTTTAAAAACGCAAGAGATATTTACTTCAATAGATGTTTTCAGGCATACGCATCCAATAGACTTTTTTATGGTATCGCCCGTAATACTCGATTCTATGTGGGATCAAGGCTTTAATGAATTGGCTGATAGATATGTTTCAGTAGTTTATCCAATGTGTAAGCACTATTTTGCCGATCAAGCAGTTTGTGCCAAACTTAGGATTCATGAGGGTCTTTCCAAAATTATTCGATGGAAGAAAAAAGATGATGGTTTAGTAGAAATTCAAAACGCTAGAGAGCAATACGCAAATCAAATTGGACTGGCTTCGATAGAATACATAGAAGCGCTTTATGCAAACGCACTAGCTTATAGATACCTCAACGACTTAAAAAGCGCGGATCAGGTTTTAGATTTTGCAATGAAAGAAGCAAATGCCTCGGCCATTAAAAAATATCCGTTAAATCCGGTATTCGGTAAAATTTACATGCTTTACGGAGAGATAGAAGTTAAAGACTTTCAAAACAAACAAGCGATAGCCCACTATAAACAAGCTGTAGATTTCTATTCCAAGACTACCGGTGCCAAAAGCATTAGTTTGGCTGAAGCCTATAGGCAACTAGCGGTAGCGGAAAAATATGACGGAGATTTTCAAGAAGCCGTTAAAACTGCGGTAAAGGCAATAGACGTTATGCGCGGTATATATGGAGATGATAGTGTTGAGCTTGTAGGATATTATATGAGCTTAGGAGGAATTTATGCCGACTGGGATCATCCCAAAGAAGGAATAGAAGCTTTTAAAATAGCTAGAGAATTGAATGAGAAGCATAGAGGTCAGTTTCATGAGCTAAATAAGCTAATAGATTCCGATATAAAATATTTAGAAAATGTTTCGAGCTATCGTTGGAAAAATTAAGTTTCTTATAAGCCATTATTGAATATAATTCCGCCAGCCTTAAAGGGAAGCACTTATGTGCCAAAAGAGGCAGGTTGATTTTTGAGAGAGAATCACCAAAAGAAAGCGGGGCTTTGCATTTAGCGCCCAAAAACCTCCGAGCTTGTTCCCGAGCTTATGAGCTTTCTTTTCTGAGATAGGGGTCAGTTCTATTCCGAATCTCTAACCTTACGCGCTTTTGAGCGGACAGTATCGGTTTACAACAAAATATGCCTACGAACCTATAAGGAACGTAGGAAGTCGCTGGATAATGATGCGATATTGAACGTTACCATCGCTTTTGCGGTGCGCTAAAAAGGCGATTACCATGCATTCACGCATTTTCGCCGCAAGCCCCAAAATCCGCTTTTTTGCCGGCAGTTCGTCGTCGGTTTAGATTGCGGAGTATGGGGCTTTTTTAATTTCTATCGACTTTATCCCTTTCCTTTTTTACGATACTCTCTGCAGAAAGCTCATAGATTTATCTACGAGATGAATGCGATATATTTTGATTCTCTATATACTTTTTTATATTCTCTTCGCTAGTAGAGCCTATGGTCTCAACATAATAACTATGAGACCATAATTGTCCTTTCCATAGCGAATGCCTTAATTTTGGGAATTTTTTAAATAATTTGATACCAGAAATACCTTTGATCCATTTGACTATTTGCCCTATGGAGTGTTTTGGATGAGCTGAAATAAATAGATGAATGTGATCACACTCTCCTATCTCCATAGTCTTAGTAATAAAGTCTTTATCTTTTGCTATATCCAATATTATCTCTTTTAAAAAATCAGAAACTTCAGCTGTTAAAGCTTTTCGTCTATATTTAACACAAAAGATAATATGGTAATTGACATTAGCAACACAGGTTCTGTATTTTATTAAATCTTTCATAACATATATTATATAAAAACTCTTGCTATTTGTCAATATTTTTGTTATAATTCCACTTACACATATATTAAGAAAGGATAAAAGTTTTGGATCAAGAAGCTCGCTTAGCAAAAAGTAAAGCCATAGCTGAAACACTAAAAGCTACCAAGGCCAAGCGCAAAACTCAAGTATGCAAAGTTAGAGAGATGAAAATTATTCAGAATAAACTTTCTAAAGAGCAAGCAAAGCATTTGAGATTATTGTTTCTTGAAGCAAAATGGTTTTATAACTATATGTTAGCCAATCCTTCTCTTAGAAATGATACTGGGTCCAAAACAAAGAGCGTTTCAGTAAAACTTCCTGATGGGACTTTTGAACAAAGAGAACTAAAACATCTTAGTTCTCAAATGAAGCAATCCATTACTTCTGGTATCAATCAAAGTATAAAGACTTTAGCCAAATTAAGAGACAATGGCATACAACAGCCTGGTACTCTAAAATTTAAAAGTCAATTAACCACAATAGAGCTAAAACAATATGATAGCACTCATAGAATAGATAGAGAGCTTAATAAGATTTTCATACAAGGGCTTAAAAAGGGGCTAAAAGTCAAAGGACTTGAACAATTAGATGAGCTAGAAGCCGCTTATGGAGATATTGATATAGCTTCAGCTAAAATAATAGATAGACCAGATGGCATCTTTTTTAAAATAGTTTGTTATGTCATTGATAATAAAGAGAGAAAACAAGAGTGTATTGGTATTGATATGGGGTTAAGCAACCATATATCAATGTCTAACAACTTAGCTTTTCGTTTTAGATTGGATGAAACAAAACGATTAATTGCCTTACAACGAAAGCTCTCTCGTAAGAAAGGAGCTTTGAAAGGCGAAAAGAAATCTAAAAATTTTAAAAAAGTAAGGAAAGAATTAAATAAAGAACATCAAAAGATTATAAACAAAAGGACAAACGCTATAAATCATATAGTCTCTTTAATAGATTTATATCAATTTGTAGCTTGTCAGGATGAACAGATTGCTGGCTGGTCTAAAGAAAATCAGACCGAGCGTAATAAAGAGATATATCATAGTGGCATGGGAGCAATAAAGTCTAGGTTAAAATCCCTAGAGAGCTCCCGAGTAGATGTTATAAATAAATACTTAGCTACCACTCAAACTTGTTCTGGTTGTGGCAATGTTCAACCGATGCTACAACATGAGAGAATATATCATTGTAAGGCTTGTGGATTAGAAATTGATAGAGATAAAAACTCTACTCTTGACATGATAATTATGTCTAAGTTTTCCAACAAGCCAGTTTCTACGGAATATAGAAACTTAATGCCTAGAAGTCATATATATAAAAAGGTAGAGAATCTTAAAAAAGTTCCCTATCTTAAAGTATATGAACTAAAGGAAGCTTGGCAACTTGTTGCCGAGTAATTCACATACCGCTTAAAATAATTTAAAAACAAACAAAATTTAACATCAAAAAATCTTTCTTTAAACGCCTTTTTCACAATATTTTTTAACTGCTACAATGAACCTAATGATTTAATCTTTCTTAGATTAAATTAAATTTTTTATCAAGGAGCGCAAATGTGGATTTGCACTTTCGGCAATAATCAATTTTTGCCGATCAAAGGCGGGTTATATATCCCGTTACGAGAAGGAGCGATAGAGATCATATCTATTTGTTTTTATCAAAACGATAAAAATAAGGGTGCGATCAATGAGATTATCAGAAATGGGCGAAGCCTTTCGGTTAAGCTTACTAAAGATAATCTCCTTCCGGGCGAGACTCCGGATAGCTATAGCTCGCAGCGCGTAGCTAAAGTTGGAGCAAATGAGCTAACGCATCTAAAAGATGCATCTCAAAAGCTTCAAATTGTCGAGGGCTCTTACGAGTGGTTCGTAAATCTCGGCAAAATACCCAATATCATCACGGTTAAAAACGTGAAGTTAGAGGGATATGGTAGGATTATTCAAAACGATCCTTCCTTCAAAAATCAATTAAAAGCCGGAATTACTAAAATTTTGGTAGAGCAATATCCATATCCTTTAAAAGAGGAATTTATGGACGAGCTCACAGAGCTTTTAACCGATTTTGGAAAAAACGGATTAGGTAAAGAGTGCTGCAAGCAACTAAGTCCTTTTCAATCAACAAAGGACAAGGATGCCGAAGATAGGGCTCAATTGGTAAAAGAGATGAATTTTCTATTCTCTTTTGATAAAGAAACGGCTTTAAAGGCTATACCTTTAGCTTACGGAATGAGCCGCTTTAAAAAGCGTTTTGGCCGCGTTCCGCAAATAAAGGAAATAGCGATGATGATAGACCCGGAGAAGTTCAATGTTAAGAGCTTTCAAGAGTTTATTTCATTAGTTGCAGGCAATAAGGAAAGATATCAAGAAGATTTGACTTCAGATAATCGCATAAGGCTAACGTATGTTTATGAGATCTTCTCATCAAAATACGTAGAGGCTAGATCGATTTTGCGGTCCAAAGGGATTGATATCATGGAGCTTAACCTGAAAAATGCAGCTGTTTCCTTGTTTAAATCGGGCAAAAAAATTCAAACCGATTTAATCATTAAAGGGCTCCGAACGGTAGTCGATTATTTAGGAAATAACGGTAGGCAAAGATTGTTGCTTTCAGGCGTCGTATCTTATCTATCGAGTTTTTCCGAAATTGAAAACCTTGCGGAGATCGTAAGTAAGCCAGTTGAGCTTATTGCTTCCATCCAAACTACGAGTTACCAATGTATCCCAGGTGCGGAAGAAATGGCGATTGCTTGCGCAAAACTTTTTATGCCTCAAAATCAATTTGACGTATATCAAAAACTATATGTCGAATCGGCAAAAAAGGCATTAAAAACCGCTAGGTCTATCCCAACGGTTAGCGGCGATATAGAGGGGACCAGATATAGCTGGGCATTCGTTACTGCTGAAGATGTGAGAGCATATTTAGCGGGACTTGAAACGAATTGTTGCCAACACCTATTCGGTGCGGGCGGTAGCTGCGTCGAGTTTATGGCGGCGCATCCTGATATATCGGGAATTTTTCTAGCCCTAAAAGATGGCGAAACGGTAGCTCAAAGCTTCGTTTGGTTTCATAAAGAGGGCGGAACGTTATGCTTTGATAATATCGAAGCATTAGGTAGCGAAATACGTGAAAACGTATGGAACTGTTACGATGCTTTTGCAGATGTCTTGGAAAAATACGCTCCAATGTTCGGCTATAGACGCCTGACTATCGGAACGGGGTATTCTGACGTTAATCTCGATCATCTACGTCCTTGTAGAGAGAACGAGCTTTATACGCTAGAAACTATTTCAGGCGGCGAACGAATTTATTCAGACGCCGATAGATGCCAAAAGATATATCGTTCTTTTGAGTAAAGGAGAAAAAATATGGATTTGAAAATTAAAGAGCATGCTAAAAACATGCTTTTTATCGGGCTACAATCTCAATCAAGAGTAATTGATATGTCCGACAAGAACCTTAGCTATCGAACTCCGATGGAGAAGGTTCTTAAACTCGCATTATATCTAATGCGAGATAAGGCTATAGAGAAAAAGGGAGTTTTACAACTAAACTACCTTCCAATTCACTACAGCCCTAGGAATTTGGAGGGCATCGAAAACTTATTGCTTCCGACGCCTCAAAAAGTATTCAATATTGAACGAAATAAAGGAGAGAGAGCGACGCTCCTTCTCCAAGAGTTTAATGATTGGGTATATCCACAGATGTCGAAGTTCATTGAGGACGACGACATCGTTATTCTCACGGGCGATAGCCAAATGGATGCGCTAAGGAGAATTTTGCAAACATTCAAAGATGATGTCGATAAGTATCGACGACATCGAGAAAAAATTGCAGAACTTGAGGCACAAAAGAAAGGGTTAATGGATGTCGAAAAGATGAAATCCATTAACGCCGCAATTAGGGAGCTTGAAAACCACGTTTTTGAGCGCCCTTCGTTTCAATCTTTTGCAAGATTGGTTCGTGAAAGAACATATTCGTTTCGCGACGGTATATCGATGTTTTTAAGAACATTAAAGCCGGTAATGTTTTTGCATGAAGCGAATATGGATATTGGCATTTTTCGAGTAAGCAAACAAAAGTATTCGCATACCCCTACAATAGAAGAGATACTTGAATTTGCCGAAGCGGTAGAGGAAAGTGGGAAACTACTTTCTGATAGAATAGATATGCAAGTATCTGCTCTTACCGATGAGAAAATCAAAGGAAATTTAAGGGAGTTTGGGCTTATGAAACTAAAAGCATACAAAAATATGCTCGATGTTGAGGAGCTAATGGATGGCTTAGGAGAGGAATGGAAAAATCGTCTTGAGACGATCTTTATTAACGACATTAAAGATTCAAGCGTCGTTAGACAGATGAGATGTCTTTTTGCGCTCATTGAGTTTCTTTCTCCGATCAGCTCTTTTAAATTTAGGATTAGAGGACTACAACCGAATATGAAGGATGCTTACTCGCTAAGCGAACTTTATACGATGGAGTATGAGCCTCTTACATCCGTTCCAGAATTAGAGGCGGTTGCGGCTAACGTTATAGATTCCGGACTAAAGCCATTCGTGGCTCCGAATCCTTATACTACGGCAGCAATGTTAGCTTCTGGTCTGCTTGAGAAATCTCACACTTCTAAATTATCGGAAGTTGAACGAGATAATATCGAGCTTGATGATATCGGAACGGGCGATGCCGGAACGCTTAGATTTTCCATGATGAAAACTGAAACAAGCGTTAAAACGATATCGCATTTGCCGACGGGCGAACAAGTCTTAACCGAGGAAACCAAACGTTCTTACGTTCCGGTTTGTTCGGTATTTGTTCCAGTTCGGCTTGAGCTGGATGTTTTTAACGTTCAGCAAGATTAAGATTTGAGGGCTTTTGTCCTCAAATCTTTTATTTTCTTTTTAAGGAAATTAAAATTTTTAATACCTTGCTACTTATCCATTTTATTAATCTCGGTATTTCTAGGGCTAGCAAAGGTAGCATATCTTGCATATTCTTTCATTCTAATTTTCCTGCTTATTTGCAGATACCCTTGCTTTAATTTTATTGTGTAAGTATTCGGATTTTTCGGCTCCGGTGTCAAAACAAATTTTTTCAGTGACTACAAATTTATTTGCTTTTTTGACAACCTCAGCTTCTTTGATTTTTTGAGGCGTAAAATAGAATTCTATACCTACAATTTTCCCTTTTTGTTTAAAATCCTTAATCTTTTTATAGGTTAAGTTTTTAAATATCGGACTTTCCCTTTTAAAGGATAACTCTTTAATTGCAGGCTTTAAGACGCGCTGATCTATATGATGGGGCAAATAATCTTTTGGAATACCCATAATTTCACAAAAATCATTCCATCGGTTACTAAAAGTAATCATCTTACCGGTATTGCGGAATTGTTTTAAAAGACGGTAAAGAGTTTTGGTATATTGTCCCCTGATTTCTAAAAATTCAGCAAGCTCAAAACGCGTAAAATTGGCATTTAATTCATCTACTAAATAAGAAAAATACGGGCTTATCCCAATATCCACTCTTTCAAAGCCTACAAACCCGGCGTCAGAACGATGCCATACGGTAAAATATTCAAAAAGATGAACATACATCGTTCCTATCAAATCACCTTCTTTAATTAACATTTTAAAATCAGATTTAAAAATTTTATTTTTAAAAGCGCTTACTATCTTATCAAATTCTTGATAAGTAAGATTTTTACTAAAGAAGTTTTTTAAAACATCAAGATGTAAACTTACATGTAATCCATCTTTACCCATTTCATTTTTTTCTATTGCATCCTTAACTGAATTTAGAATAAGCATAAAAAAATTATGTTCTTGTTCTGATAATAACGGGATTTTAACTCTATTCAAGTCATTGTGATATTTAATAATTTCACGCATTTTAACTCCTTCTTGTCAATAAATTGGCGATATTATATAGCAACGCTAATTAAAAATCAAGTGTTTATCAACCCCTATTGTTTAAATGTGTTTTTCGGGCTCCCCAATAGCGTTTTACATGCTCCCTAGTAGTGTTTTTCGGGCTCCCTAATAGCGTTTGTCAGAGTCCTTGCAATTACCATATTTTCGTATTTACGAGGCTACAGAAAAGATTTAAAACTTTAAAAGGTCTCCGTGCTCACTCTCTTTGTTTCTTGTAGCTACTTTACACAACCGCTCGTATGGATTGCGGTAAGGAAAGAGTGAGCCAAGATAGGAAAGCTCCTTTCCTTTCTAAAAACAAAACAAGATTAATGTATTTGGATGGCTTTTTATAAATAAACACCCCAGAAAGGCATCATTGTTATGTATTTTAATGAATTTTTTAATTGTTTTGATCATTTTTTTTATGAAAGATGCCATTTTTAGAATTGAATTTAGATAACTTCTTGGAAGTAAGGAAAGAGGGAAAAGGAAGTAGAAATTGCTAGAAATTGCTTATGGAAGGAAGGAGAATATAAGAAAGATCGACAGTAGAACAAGATGTATTGGAAGTAAGGAAATAAAGGAAAGGGAAGTAAGCTAGAAATCAATGACTTCCCGAATTGTGTTTTTAATAGGTCAAGAAAATAAAGGAAAGAGATAAATAGTTAGAAATCAAGAAAAGTTCGTTGTAATCGAGATTTGAAAGGAAAGAGAACTAACCCTAATTTTGGGTTTATAGTTTCTAACTATTTTGTTGTAATCTCGATATAGACGCGGTTTGAATTAGGTTATAAATACAATTTGGGGGTATTTTGTTTTAGAATAAAATAATACAAATAAAATTAGCAAAAACCGCTCTCACTCAAAACATGTTCAAAGCATTGGCGTAATTCAAGAAAGCTTTTACCCGCGATTAATAAATGTCTTTCCTTTATTTAAATCGCCCAAGATTAAATCGTTTAAATTTATCGTATTTTACAAATCTTTTTGTTGTTCCTTTTATTCCTTTTCTCCCAACATGCCTTCTTGCATGTTAAAAATAACAGCTAAATTTCTTGCCGTTCTTTTAATTTATCAATTTTTCTAAAATCGGACCGAAAACCATTGCTACTCCCAACCCAAGAGAGCCTAGAATCAAGGATAAAGCAATTGCTTCATGAGGTTCAGGCCCACTAGGCGCGTCTTCGCGATTAAAAAATAATATTATCAACACGGCGACTACCGCAATATAGATAAGAAACGCTAGTCCAGCTCCACTCACATGCATTCCGCTTCCGCAATCCTCCGTTATAGGGTTTATTTCCCTTAAAAATATTCCTTTTCCACACTGCATTGTTCATCTCCTTCCTTCAAAAATTTCAGCGGCATTCTTTTGCCGCTATAAACCAAAACCTCAACTTGCTTTCTGTTTCATACGCTACTTTCCTTTTTTGCCCGCCGAAAGAAAGCTATTTTGAGCTTAACGCGCTATTAAGATAATTAGCTAATTCTTTATCGTTCTCATATTCTTTGGCTTCAACTTCTTGATTTTCCTCTTTTTCTCTTATTTCCGCCGCTTTGCGATCATCGTAAACCTTGTTATGTCGCTCAATCGCTTTTGCTAATTGATTGTTACTAAAATAAAACACCAATGGTGCTCTTGCAGGCGTATTTTCTACCGAACCGCTAGGGCAAAGCGAATATTCTTTGCAATCTTTTAAATGCGATAGTACGATCGTTCTTTGTGATTCTGTAGCCATAAAGAAAAATCCTGCCACTATAAGAGGAATAACAAGTGAAATACTACCGCTTAATAAGCGGACAGCTTCCTAACTAAAGCAGGCTAACGCCCGCTAACTCGAAAGGCTAGTTGTTTAGAGTCTAACAAGTTAATTCCTAACTCGAACGACTTGCTCTTAACATTAGAAAGCTTAATCTCTTTAATTTGACTAAGCGGAA
>ERZ773049.2436-NODE-2436-length-10153-cov-2.671816_pt1 | contig 10153 bp, 7 predicted proteins | sample MGYA00580633_ERZ773049 | MGnify/ENA primary metagenome ERZ773049 (study PRJEB29015, sample SAMEA2737991) | human oral metagenome | biome: human oral; feature: human-associated habitat; material: dental | place: China | collected 2066 ... | reverse complement strand
CGGCTCGACCGGAGCAAAGAGGGCGGTACGGAGCATGGAAACGAGGTCGAAGATGGAAGTGAAGACGGGGCAGTTTGACATGGATAACGAATGAAACGAATGAGAATAATGAGACGAAAAGGGGAATGTCGTGATGCGCAAAGCATGTTGCGGCACACTTATGGCAAGGCATTAGCCGCTTTATGGCTGCTTTGTTTCGTCGCTATCCCGGCCTTTTCAGCCGACAAGGGAGAGACAGCACGCCGGTTGGCCCGCCAAGGTTATGTCAATATTCGGCAGGAAGACCCCACGATTCATGTGAGCCTGATGTACAGCAGGGCCGATAACTTCTGCGGCGTCGTGCTCTATGACGACTTGAAAGAGGCCTTTTTGCACCCTGAAGCCATGGCGGCTCTGAAGAAAGCGCAGGCCTATCTGCAACAACTGCGCCCCGATTTGAGTCTCAAGGTCTATGATGCGGCCCGTCCGATGAGCATTCAACAGAAGATGTGGGACAAGGTGAAGCACACGCGAAAGGTCATTTATGTGTCGAATCCTGACCATGGTGGCGGCATGCACAACTATGGAATGGCCGTCGATATCACGCTCTGTACGCTCAAAGGCGACACGCTTGACATGGGAACCAAGATTGATTACATGGGCAAGGCGGCCCATATTGACCACGAAGATCTGCTGGTGAAGGAGAAGAAAATCAGTCGAAAGGCACGCGAAAACCGCCAATTGCTGCGCCGGGTGATGCGTCATGGCGGTTTCATGCCATTGAGAACGGAGTGGTGGCACTTCAATAAATGCTCGCGAGCCACGGCAAAACGCTATTATAAAGTAATACCGTAATTCATCAATGGCTTGTTCTGCAAACGTCGACTTGGAGGCTTTGCGCATGAAAAACATTGCGTTTATCAAGCAGCATCGCACGGACAACGTGCGTACATTGGCCCTTCAGGCTTCGAAATACCCGGGGGTTGACATGCCGTTTGTGCTCGAACAGATACAAGGGTGGCAGACGGCACGACGCAAACTGCCCGGTTGGGCGATGGAAGATGTGCTGTTTCCGCCGCATCTGGCCATGGAACAGTGTTCGAGTGAGGCTACAGCACGCTATAAATGTGGCATTGTCGAGCGGTTGATTTCGGCAGAGGAACGGCGGAAAGGCATGATGGCAGACCTTACGGGTGGCTTTGGTGTGGACTTTTCTTATATGGTACGAGGATTTGGAAAGGCCGTTTATGTAGAACGACAAGAGCGACTTTGCGCCGTGGCACGCCATAATTTCGACTGCTTGGGCGTGAAGAATGCCGAGGTGGTTCACGGAGATGGTGTCGCCTATCTGCATGGATTGCAGGAAAAGGTGGCATTGCTTTATCTCGATCCGGCCCGTCGCGATGCTCATGGGAGCAAGACCTATGCCATTGAAGACTGCTCTCCTGACGTGGCAACGCTGTCAGATAGGCTCATTGAACGGGCCAACCTCGTGTTGATAAAACTGTCTCCGATGCTCGATTGGCATGCAGCTGTGGAGCGAATGAAGCACGTTTGCGAAGTACATATCGTGAGTGTCGATGGCGAATGTAAGGAACTGCTACTCGTGATGCGGCAGAACGGAGACGAGTTACGCCTTTTTTGCGCGAACGACGACGCTGTTTTTGCCTGTAATCCGAGTGAAGAAAGCGGCCGAATGCCCATGATAAACGATGTGAAAGCCGGACTTTGGCTCTACGAACCGAATGCTTCGGTGATGAAAGGTGGCTGCTTCGGAGTGCTTGCCGAGCGTTTCAAGGTGAAAGGAGTGGGCCGGAATTCTCATCTATTTGTGGCAGATGGGCCAGTAAAAGGGTTCCCGGGGCGGGGCTTCGAAATAGTGGCTGTGTCGTCAATGAACCGAAAGGAGCTGAAAGAAAGGCTTGGTGGGTTGGAGAAAGCCAACGTGACCGTGAGGAATTTTCCACTGAACGTGGCTGAATTACGCAAGCGATTGCGACTGAAAGAAGGCGGCGACGGGTATTTGTTTGCCACGACTGTGGGCGGAAACCATACCTTAATATTCTGCAAAAAACAGGGGGAAATTTGCCTTTCTGCCTGAAATTGGCTAAATTTGCAGGTTCAGAAGTAAAACGAACATACGATGTCATCAGTTGAGATAAGGAAAGTAGAGACCAAGAAAGACTTGAAAACCTTTATAGAATTCCATTACGACCTTTACAAAGGAAACGAATTCGATGCCCCCGTGCTTTATAGTGATGATGCACATGTGCTGAATCCAAAGAAGAATGCGGCCTTTGATTTCTGCGAAGCCGAATACTATCTTGCCTTTAAAAAGGGAAAACTGGTGGGTCGTGTGGCTGCCATCATCAACCATAAAGCCAACGAGAAATGGAAAACGAAGGCCGTTCGGTTCGGTTGGATTGACTTTGTTGACGACCTCGAAGTGAGCCGTGCACTCCTTTCTGCAGTCGAATCGTATGGCAAAAAGAAAGGAATGGACAAGGTAATCGGGCCACTTGGCTTTACGGATTTAGACCCCGAAGGCATGCTGGTTGAGGGCTTTGACCAGCTTGGAACAATGGCTACGATTTATAATTATCCCTATTATCCACGCCACATGGAGCAACTTGGCGGTTGGGAAAAGGACAATGACTACGTGGAATACAAGCTTATTGTGCCGAAAGAAACACCGGAAAAGTATATGAAAGTGGCGGAGATGATAGAGAAACGCTATAATCTTCACGTGCGTCCGATGACGAAAAAGGAGATATACAAGGACGGTTATGGTTACAAGGTGTTTGAAATCATCAACGAAACCTTTAAAGATCTCTATGGGTTTTCAGAGCTTTCGGAAAGACAGATTTATCAATATATCAATATGTATCTGCCGTTTAGCGACTTGAAATGGATACCAATTATCGAAGATTGGAGCGTTGAGCCCCACAAGGTAGTGGGCGTTGGCATTACGTTTCCGTCACTTTCGCGTGTATTGCAAAAGCTTCATAAAGGTAGGTTGTGGCCTTTTGGTTGGTGGGATGTGCTGCGTGTGTTGAAATTCCACAAGACTAAGATCGTCGATTTGTTGCTAATTGGTGTTCTTCCTGAATATCGTGTGAAGGGAGCCAATGCGTTATTGTTCTCCTATCTCATTCCTATTTATCAGAAATATGGTATAGAGTGGGGGGAAACTCATGTGGAAATGGAGACCAATGACAAGGTGCAGTCGCAGTGGCAATACTTGGAAACCATCCGACATAAATACCGTCGTTGCTATCGAAAGTTGATATAAGTAGGCCCATAAGCTGATAATATACCGGAAAAGGAATGAATATGCCAGAAAAAGAAACGATAAACGAAGAAGAAAACAAGCAACAAGGACAGCCTGTTGCCTATACTGACGAAAACATCCGCCACTTGTCGGATATGGAACATGTGCGTACACGCCCCGGAATGTACATTGGTCGGTTGGGAGATGGCAATCTTCCGGAAGACGGAATCTATGTATTATTGAAGGAAGTTATCGATAACTCCATCGATGAATTCAAGATGAAGGCTGGCGACCGCATTGAGATTGAGATTGAAGATAACCTCCGTGTGAGTGTCAGAGACTATGGACGAGGTATTCCGCAGGGCAAACTTGTCGAGGCAGTGAGCATGCTTAACACCGGTGGGAAATATGATTCGAAAGCCTTCAAGAAGAGTGTTGGGCTGAATGGTGTGGGCGTTAAGGCCGTCAATGCTTTGAGTTCGAGGTTTGAAGTCAAGTCGTTTCGTGATGGAAAAGTGCGTGAACTGACGTTTGAAAAAGGCGTTAAGAAGTCTGATAGCACGAAAGATACGACCGACAATGAGAATGGAACGTATATATATTTCGAACCTGACAACACACTCTTTAAGGATTACAGCTTCCATGACGATATTGTTGAGACGATGCTCCGCAATTATACGTACCTCAACAGCGGTCTTACAATCATTTATAACGGTCGTCGCATCAAAAGTCGCAATGGATTGGAGGACTTATTGAATGATAATATGACGAACGATGGGCTCTATCCCATTATACATATCGTGGGAGAAGACATAGAAATCGCTTTCACGCACGCCAATCAATATGGCGAAGAGTATCATAGTTTTGTCAATGGTCAGCATACCACGCAGGGTGGCACGCATCAAAGCGCATTCAAGGAGCATATCGCCAAGACAATAAAAGAGTTTTTCAACAAGAATTATGAGTATACCGATGTGCGTAACGGTATTGTTGCAGCCATTGCGCTGAATGTTGAGGAGCCGGTGTTCGAGAGTCAGACGAAGATAAAGCTCGGTTCCACCCAAATGGCGCCCGACGGTGAGAGTATCAACAAGTACGTAGGGGATTTTATCAAGCAAAATGTTGATAACTACCTCCATATTCATGCCGATGTGGCGGAAGTGATGGAGAATAAGATCAAAGAGAGTGAGCGCGAACGCAAGGCAATGGCAGGCGTTACGAAGTTGGCTCGCGAGAGAGCGAAGAAGGCAAACCTGCATAATAGGAAGCTACGTGACTGTCGTATCCACTTCTGTGACGTCAAAAACGACCGCAAGGAAGAGAGTGCTATCTTCATTACTGAGGGAGATTCGGCCAGTGGAAGCATCACCAAGAGTCGCGATGTGAACACGCAAGCGGTCTTCTCCCTGCGTGGAAAGCCCCTCAACTCATTCGGATTGACGAAGAAAGTGGTTTATGAAAACGAAGAATTCAACCTGCTTCAAGCTGCCTTGGATATTGAAGAAGGTCTCGATAGTCTGCGATATAATAAGGTGATTGTGGCCACTGATGCCGACGTTGACGGCATGCATATCCGCTTATTAATCATCACTTTCTTCCTACAGTTCTTTCCCGAACTAATCAAGAAAGGGCATGTTTACGTGTTGCAGACCCCACTTTTCCGCGTAAGGAACAAGCGGACGAAAATCAAGAACAAGCAAGTGATAGCGGAGGCTGATGCCCGTTTGGACAAAAAAGAAAAGCGTTCGGACTTTATTACGCGCTATTGTTATACCGAAGAAGAGCGTATCAATGCGATTAAGGAATTGGGCCCCGACCCCGAAATCACCCGATTCAAAGGATTGGGTGAAATCAGTCCGGAGGAATTCGTGCACTTTATAGGGCCTGATATGCGTCTCGAACAAGTGACACTTCATAAGAATGATCAAGTTGGAAAGCTCTTGGAGTATTACATGGGCAAGAATACCATGGAACGACAGAACTTTATTATCGACAATCTTGTCATCGAAGAAGACCTCCCGGACGCTGATTCCGAACCCTTAGATTAACGGTTACAGACGGCAAAAGCCATTGAAACCGTCGAAACAAAAATGAATATGAAATCAAATCCTAATCCGATGAGATGCCTATATGCCTTCCGTCAAGGAATGGTATGGGCTGTTTTCTCGTTTGTCATGTTGCCTTTGTCGCTGAAAGCACAGCGAATGAACCTCGGAAGCGATGCTCCAATCCGCAAATTGCAGATTGCCGAGATGGCCATCTCCAATCTTTACGTCGATACAGTCGATGAAAATAAACTCGTGGAAGACGGCATTCGTGGCATGATAGAGAAGCTCGACCCTCACTCTTCCTATGCAACTGCCAAGGAAACTAAGGAGATGAACGAGCCATTGCAGGGCTCATTCGAAGGCATCGGCGTGCAATTCAATATGGTACAAGACACGCTGTTGGTCATTCAACCCATTGTAAACGGCCCGTCAGAACGTGTAGGTATCCTTGCCGGCGACCGCATCGTGAGTGTCAACGACACAGCCATTGCAGGCGTAAAGATGTCGAAAGAAGAGATTATGAAGCGGCTCCGGGGGGCCAAAGGCTCTAAGGTAAGACTCGGAATCGTGCGCCGTGGCATTGCTGGTATGCTCTATTTCACGGTCACGCGCGACAAGATTCCCGTGAAAACCCTTGATGCTGCCTACATGATTCGGCCGAAAGTAGGTTATATCCGCATTGGAAGTTTCGGCCTAACCACCTATAATGAGTTCATGGAAGCAGTCAATATGCTGAAGAATAACGGTATGAAAGACCTCATACTCGACCTTGAAGAGAACGGTGGAGGCTATCTTTTGGCGGCCGTACAGATAGCAAATGAGTTCCTAAAACGCAACGATTTGATTGTCTATACGCAAGGAAGAAGAGCTCCAAGGCAGGAACATCGTGCCGATGGAACAGGCAAATTGCTCGACGGAAAGGTTGTCGTTCTCATCAATGAATACACGGCTTCGGCTGCCGAAATCGTTACCGGTGCCATTCAAGATCAGGACCGTGGCGAGGTCGTTGGGCGTCGTTCGTTCGGTAAGGGCCTTGTGCAACGCCCTATAGACTTTGCAGATGGCAGCATGATCCGCCTCACGATAGCCCATTATTATACACCTTCAGGCCGCTGTATTCAGAAACCTTATAAGAAAGGTGAGGCCCTTGATTATGCCATGGACATTGAGAAACGCTTCGAACATGGCGAACTTTACAGTGCTGACAGCATTCATTTTGCCGATTCTTTGAAGTATAAAACCTTGCGAAAGCAACGTGTTGTCTATGGAGGAGGGGGCATTATGCCCGATTATTTCGTTCCTCTTGACACCACACAATACACGCGGTTTCATCGCCAACTGGCTGCCCGAAGCTACATCATCAATGCAAATCTGAAGTATATTGACGTCAATCGGAAGCAACTCCGCAACCGTTTTGCCACCTTTACCGACTTCAATGCCCGCTATGAAGTGCCCGAATCGTTTGTCAATGACGTGCTCGAAGCAGCCGCAAAAGACAACATCAAGCCCAAAGATGAGCAGGAACTGCAGCAGACGTTGCCCCGTCTAAGATTGCAACTCAAGGCACTTGTGGCACGCGACCTGTGGGACATGAGTGAATATTTTCAGGTAATCAACGAAGAGAATCCCATTGTTCGGAAGGCTGTGGAGCTGTTTGAGCAAGCTGAAAGTAACCATCAAAACACGTAGTTAAAGGAGATAAAGCATGAAACATAAGGTGTTATATGCACTAATCGGTGCATTATTGGCGACAATGACGCTCTTTTCCTGCCACTCAGGTCAGCAGAATGCGCGTCAGGTTTCAGCTGCCATCGAAGACACGGCCTCGAGTAGTGAGGCCTATTTTCGCGCGATTACGAAGATAGCCTACGCCAAATACCTCAAGGGAGAGACCCTTTCGAGCCTCGAATATGCCTACATTGCACTCGGTCGTTCTATCGAAGAGCAGTCCAAAAGCTATGAAGCTATCCTGTCATTCCTTATTGGTATCAACAAAGCCAACATTGGAAAATACGACGAAGCCATGCCTTATTTCCATCGAACCATCAACATTTACAACTCCATGCCGACTGCAGCAAGTCCGTGGAACGGGCTTTATCAGAAGGTATATGCACTGCTCAACGTTGAATTGGTAATGCAGAACGCGGGTAAATATGACGAAGCTATGCGCCTATTACCCGACCTTAACCGCTCGTTCCGCCTGTTGGCTGAGTGTCCGGACACGGCATCCATGAAGGCAGGAGCCAACAGTACGTTCGGCTTTATGCCCCGTTCAGCCTTCAAATTGGCCAAATCCAGCGAGACAACCATCTTGGAATTGCAACAGAAACAACAGGAAGCTGAACTCCGAACCATGCGTATGGCGCTCATCATGGGTGGCGTTATCTTTCTCTTGTTGTGCTTTATCATCTTCCGAATTGCGCGGTATAACCGCATCATCACACGCAAGAACGCATCGGCAGTCGACACCATCAACCGACTGTTGCAGTATCGTGAGGCGTTGATGAATGAACGTAAGCAACATGAAACGGCCGAAACGCAGGCCAAAACAGCCGCCATAACCTCGGAAGAAGCCTCCCAGCAGGCTGAACAGCCGAAAGATGATGCCGACAAGCTATTGTTCCGCCGCGTCTCGGCCACCATCATGAGCAAGAAGATGTTCCTTCAACCGAAGCTGAGTCGCGAAGATGTCATCAATGAAGTGTATGTTCCGCACAACAAGTTCGCCCAACTTTTCACGCGATATGCAGGCATGAGCTTCACGAAATTCGTCAACGAGCTGCGTTTGGAGTATGCCGCTCAGTTGCTTCTCGACCGTCCCGACTACACTATCGAGGCCATCGGAGAAGCGTGCGGCATGCCGATTGCACAAACTTTTTATCGTAACTTCTCGGATAAATTCGGCGTTACGCCCTCCGATTTCCGCATTCTTTCACAGAAAAATGCAGAAAAAAGTGCGCAAAATGAAGAAATGTGAGAACATGTGAACATTTGTGATAGCTTCTATTCTCAATGATGTTTATCTTTGCATCGAAGGTTTAAGTTTAGACTATTAAGTACTCAACTTTGTAAATTACATGAACCCGTGAGGGCAAGCGTTATTTCATTTTTCGCATTTTAATTTATTTAGAGAGTTATAAAAATCATGTTCATCTTGCTGAAGATTAGCAATTGAACTGATTTTCCTCTGCGGAGGACAGCAAAATGAACAATACGAACATGCGGCCTGATGAAGGTCGCATGTTTATTTTTGGTATTTCCCAGCCCTATACTATTTTAACGGATTATGATGTCAGCGCCATTGATAATCAACGACTTAATAGTCGCGTTGCAATATCAGCCATTTTGGCGTGTAAAGTGGGCCATATTGCACGGTAAAATGGGTGAGATTGCGCGGTGAAATGGGTGAGATTGCATTGCCATACGGTTGATGTGAAAAACCGCTTCAAGTGATGTAGGGATGCACGGCATGGGACAAGTGATGTGAAAGCGACGCCGATGGCGTTGAACTCTTGCTCGTCATTTGGCAACAGCGTTGGCATGCAATGCCAACGCTGCCCTCTAAATAACGAAATCCCTATGGGGTTTATCCGTTAAGTTCTGTTGATTTGCTTATTATTCTCCGATATTCTTTGAAAACTGCTTCCAGTTAGGCAATGAAAATCGAAAGAATTTCGGGCTTGGAGCCCCCTCCCTTCAATGGTCTTTAGCTCCCCTTAGCTTCTCTCGTCGGGAAAAGAAACCTCAAAAGGAGGGGGATTTCTATCTCATTGTAAGCGTATTCACCCCCTTTTTGAGAGGGTTTGGCTGGGCTTTACCTCCTATTGTGCATTGATTTCTCGCAGCAAATGGTCGGCATGTCCCCATTTATCAATCATGTAGAGCACGTAACGAATGTCTACACCGATGCATCTTGCCAGTCGTTTGTCGAAGTTGATGTCGCTACTGAGGCTATCCCAGTTGCCATCGAAGGCTAATCCGATGAGCTGACCTTTGCCGTTGAAGATTGGAGAACCGGAGTTTCCGCCCGTGATATCGTTGTTGGTGAGGAAGCAAAGTTGCAGCTTTCCGGTCGTTTTATCAGCGTATGGACCGAACGAAGTGGCGTCCATCAGGCGATGCATCACGGGCTCTGCCTTGTAATCAAACACGCCGTTGTCGCCCCGTTTCATCTTTTCGACGAGGCTTTCTGCCGTGGTGTAATAGGTAGAATGGCCGCCGAGAGTGATTCCTTCCACCTGTCCATAGGACAAACGCATCGTGAAATTGGCGTCACTATAGTGGGGCATGTCTTCTTCCATGCGCAGTTTTGCGGCGCAAAGCAGGCGTTCTTGCTCGTCGATGCTGTCGCGTGTGGCATTTAACATGCGGTTGAATTGCTCGCGCATGGCGTTGAGTTGCTCGCCATATTGCAGTCCGGCATCTTTCTTGATGGTTTGTTTGGTGACGTAAACCCGTTTGCCGTTGGTCATCAAGGCAGATGTTTCCCAAAGGTGATCAACATATCTTTCGTAGTCACCGTGGCACTTTTTATCAATCGTTTGATAGAAAGCGGGTAGGTATTTGGCTTCAACATGCGCGCGATAGTTCTTCAACAGCGCCACTTGCACCTCCTTGTCAAGGGCTGCATCCCATTGTTTTCGGTTGTCATCAAACTTGATGTAACGCCCTTTCTTATCCTTGATCGTCGTCTTAATGGCCTTCAATGCGCGGTCAGTCAGCTCGTTCGTGCGCAAGAAAGTCTCGTTGAAGTACATCAAAGCCTTGCGGGCTTCGAAGCGATCAGCGTAGAAACGGGCCATTTTCCCAAAATCGAGCAGGGTCGATTTCGTCGTCGAAGACGTAGCCGGGACCG
>ERZ773049.2434-NODE-2434-length-10160-cov-13.114597_pt1 | contig 10160 bp, 6 predicted proteins | sample MGYA00580633_ERZ773049 | MGnify/ENA primary metagenome ERZ773049 (study PRJEB29015, sample SAMEA2737991) | human oral metagenome | biome: human oral; feature: human-associated habitat; material: dental | place: China | collected 2066 ... | reverse complement strand
GGCGTCCAGCGGGGCGTCGTCGGCCATGGCGGCGTCCAGGCGCTCGGCCATGGCCCGCATGGACGCGGTCAGCTCCTCGGCCTCGGTGCCCGGGACCAGCTCCCACACGGGGATGGCCAGACCGCAGGCGCGGAAGGCCCCGACGAAGCGGGCCCCCTCCTCCAGGTCCGACTCGCGGGCCGCGTGCACCCGCGCGAAGGCGTTGAAGAAGTCGTCCTCGTCCTCGCCTCGCACCCAGCGCACGAACTCCTTGCCGTTCATGCGGCACCAGTAGGCGTGCTCGACGCCGGGCACGGGCGCGGTCGGGGCGATCTCCTCCTTGGCGTCCTCCAGCGACCGCAGCACCTCCGGGTTCTCCGCCGTCTCGGAATCGAGCCAGAAGTCGAAGGTCTCGCGCACGTCGAGCCCCCCGACGGCCTCGGCGTCGAGGATGTCCTGGAGTCGTTCGCCGGGCTCCGGCAGGCCGCTGGCCGTCAGCGCGGTCCCGGCGCTCAGGTCGAGGGCGCTGAGCAGAGCGGCGGCGACGTCGCGACTGGCGTCTCCGGAGTGCATGCTGGTCTGCATGGCGACGAGGACCTCGCCGTCGGCGCGCTTGAGAGCCCGGGCGAGCTCGGGCAGCAGGGTGACGAGCCTGACGTCGCCCCCGCCGTGCTCGGCGTTCAGCCGCACGGTCATGGCGGCGGCGGGCAGGATCTGCATCATGGCGACCAGCTCCCGCTCGCCCGTGAGCCCCTCGAAGGGGCGGGCCACGAACGGGATCTGCTTCTTCTTGGGGGCCTTGGCCGCGGCGTCGGCCCGGCGCCTCTGACGGTTCTTCTTCGACATGCCGGCCAGACTACCGGGCGGCGCACTCGCCGTCGCCGCCCCACCTGCGTCGAGATAGACATTTTCGTACGAGATCGGCGGTGACACCGTCTGTGGTGTCTCAGAAGTGAGGAGACACCATAGGCGGTGACACCGTCTACCTCATCCGAAAATGTCTATCTCGACGGAGTGCAGGCCGCTCACCATCGGCCGGCTCCGGGTCGGACGCCGACGGCGGCGAGCTCGGCGAGCATGCGGGCGCCCTTGCCGTACCAGGCGTCGGCCCACGTCCAGCGCGCCACGGGGTAGCCCAGGCGCCACAGCTCGCGTTCGCGCCTGCGCTCGGCGAGGACCGTCTCCTCGGTGGCGCGCCCGTAGGCCTCACGGTGGTACTTCGCCTCGCCGTCGAACTCCGAGACCGGGTGGGGCTTGACGACGGTCTCGGGCCAGAAGTAGTCGGTGCGAACCAGACCCGCCTCGGTCCAGATCTCGTGCTGGAGCACCGGGCGCGGGATTCGGGCCTGCCACATCCGCACGCGCGAGAGCGACTCCCCGGGCGACTCGGACAGGGGGTCGGCCAGACGCACGGCGATCCGGGCCGCGCCCAGGCCGCGGGCGTTCGCGGAAAGACGGGCGAGGGCGACGTCGAGCTCCTCGCGCGTGCACAGGCGGTTGCGCAGGGCGTGGTCCATGGCGCACACGCCCTGAACAAGACCTCCCCAGCGGGCCAGGTCGATGCAGGTGGTGGCGACGTCAGTCACGTGATACGAGCCCTCCAGGACGACAACGGGCTCCTGTCTGCCCCGCCGCTGAAGCAGGGACGTGCGCCGGCGCTGGCCCACGCGGCCGAGGCACTGCACGAGCTCGGGCAGGCGCCCCACCACGGGCAGCCCCAGCACGAGCGCCGCCGATGCGCCGGCGAGGACGAGCTCCCGGCTGCCGTCGCCGTCTGCGCCTTGCCTGCGGGCGGCAGCATCGACCAGAGCCAGATGGCGCTCGTCCGCAGTGGCCTGACGCCACTCACCAGCGGAGACGTAGACACCGGGGGCGACCCGGCGCCAGGCGTCGTCGCGTTCCGGCCGCACGCCGCTCAGACCCGTGTACTCCGAAACCAGGCGGACGACCGGAGTGGGACCGCAGCGACCGCGGGCGGGGAGACCGGGACGCGAGACGAAGGTGTTGTGGCTCAATCTATTCATGATGAGGTCCAGGGCGCCCCGAGCGTCCGCCCCCTCCACACTCGGTGCTCAACCGCCCGCAGCACACGCCCCTGTGGAGCCCTGTAAGAGCCCTATAGGAGCCCTGTACGCCTCATCACGCCCGCCCACACCCGCCTCGGCGAGGCAGACCATGAGGTAGACACGAGATCGACATCCTCGAACGAGATCGACGGTGGCGCCGTCGCCCTCGTTCGAGAATGTCGATCTCGACGCGGGGGCGCGCGCAAGCAGGGGGCGCGCACGCAAGAAGGGGGCGTACGCGGGCACCCGCAGCCGAGCGCGGCTCAGGCGCTCCAGGCGCACGTCACGCCCCGGCAACCCTCCACGTCGCCCGAGGATCACGGGGAGACCGACCATCGCGTTCGACCATTCCCTCTTCCCGCAGCGCTTTGAGCCGCTTGAGCGCGGTCTGCCGGGTCACGCCCATTGCCATCGCAATATCAGCGGTACCGAGCGGCCCGGTCGATCGGAGCAGGGATACGACGTCCAGCGCATCCTTCCCAACCCGTTCGGCAACCGACTCCGCGACTCGAGTGGCGGCGTCGAGTCTGACGATGACGCTCGTAGAGGTCTGGTGGTAGACCGGATCGCTCAGCCCCGACTGCCGCATCTCGCCCACCATGCGACGGATCCCCTCGCCAAGCTCCTGGGTGTAACCGAGGTCGGAGCACACGCGGGCAATGCGCGGATTCCGAGCGTATCGGGCGATCTTGAGGGGGTCGGAGGGATCGACCAGTCCCGGAAAGCGCCCGGGCGAGGAGACCTCTATCCGGTGCGGGAAGATCGAAACCCGGATGTGATCGCCGGCCATCGAGTAGGAGCGGTGGACGACGGCGTTGACGATCGCCTCCATCCACGCCTCCTTCGGGATGACGTCAACGGGGCCGAAGCGTCCGTCGGCCCTCAGAGCTCGACGACGCGGCGCCCACTCATCGACGAGCGCGAGGGCGGCGTCGATGACGTCCGGAATCGCCCCCTCCAGACGCCGGTCGCCGTCCGCAACCATCGTCTGTCTCGAACCGACGCCGGTCTCATCGGCCTGGTAGCGCAGCACCCGCACCAGGGCATGGGGGAAGGACAGCTGGGGGTGCTCACCGAGGAGCAGCAGGCCCGCTACTGTCAGTCTGTCATCAACAGTGACGAGGCTCCTGGCGCGCAGCACGTGCGAGTCATCTCCCACGGCATTGATATCTCGACGGAGCCGGTCCACCCGCTCGGCGCTGAGCTCCTCCACACCGACCGGCGCCGGCTGCGCCTCGTAGCTGTCCGCCTCCCGGTCGTAGACGAGCTCCTGCCAGGCTGTACGACTCAAGGAGATCGTCGAGTCGCCCGCGCGGATGAATGCCTCGCCATCAGTGCGCTGATGCGCGTGCTGGCTGGGCGCCACGGAGAACAGGAGCACATGGTCGGCGGCCCCCTCGTCGTTGACGACGCCGACCTCCTCGACGCGAAGCAGCAGCGGGGGGGTCGATGAGCTCAAGGGGCGCGCGACGCAGGCGGTTGACCTGTCGGGGATCGGCATCGACGCCCTCGACCCGACCCTGGCTCAGACCGACGGCGACAAGCCCGCCCTCGGCATTCGCCATACCGATGACCGCAGCGGCGAGCTTCTTGGCATTGATGCGGAACGCCTTGCGCTCGAACCACTGCGACTCCGATGCGGAGACGAGCCGTGCACCTCTGGCCTCCGCGTCGAGGCCGAGCAGCGAGTCGAGATCGATCCTATCCACAAGCTCTACTGTAAATAGATTAACAGTAATTGTCAGTAGGTTGACAGTAGTTGCTAGCGGCGTGCGCGGGTAGCCGAGCGCCCCGCCGAGGCAGACCATGAGGTAGACACGAGATCGACATTCTCGAACGAGATCGACGGTGGCACCGTCGCCCTCGTCCGAAAAAGTCGACCTCGACAGGGGGGCGCAGCAAGGGGCCGCCCACCCAGTCTGCGCAGGCGTCCAGCCCGCTCAGCCCAACCAGCCCGCTCAGAAGTGCGAGCTGCTCCCGCCCCCGCCGTCGCCGCCGGAGAAGCCGCCTCCGCCGCTGTCATAGTTCCAGCTGCCGGAGGAGGGCGTCCACGTCGCTGCTTCCTTGTACGCCTCGACAAGGCCCGCGATCGGCAACGAGAACAGTGAGACCGCATTCGGCCCTGGCACGGGCTGGTCGTCCGGAGCCTCCCCGTCCCAATCGTCAATGCCGGGCGAGGACGGATTGACGCGAATGGTCGAGGACGGATCGTACGAGCCCTCCACCTCATCGAGGCTCCATGCGCCCGAATACCGGCATCCTCTCGAGCGGCTGCGCCGCCACTCCTGCATTTTCTCGTCGAGCACCTGGCTGCGATCCGCTGCTCTGCGCGAGCGATCGCACGAGATCGCGTACGCGGCGAACTGTTCGGCCTTGGATCGGATCTCGCTCGAGAGAGAGTCGAGCCGGTCCAAAGCCTCGGCGGGCTGCAATTCGCCCGAGGACAGCTCGGCGGTCATCTGGTCCAGGACGCGCATCTGCTTGCGCACCCAGACTTGCGAGACATAGATCTCCGTGTCCAGACGGCTTCTATCCACGGATAGGCGCAATTTCGTCGCTCTTATGCACAAAGCATCGAAACTCGTCAGATCCTCGCGCAGCAGCCCCTGCTCATTGTTCCAGGCGGCCTCCCAGCCCGCGTTCCGTGAGAAGAGCGCCGATGCGTTGGCGACGGCGCTGTCGGCCGACTCGAGATCGGCCGCCCGCTTCTCCAGATCCCGCGCCCCCGAGCGCATCTCACGAGTCCACCATTGAGCACCGCGTGGTGAACCGAACTCGGCGAAGGCCCGGGAAAGCTCGGCGCGGGTCCCATCGAGCCGATCAAAGCGCTTGAGCACCTGGGCGCAATGGCTCTCGTCGCGGGGCACCATGCGGGCTTTGAGCCGGACGCCCTCGTATTCCCGGGCGGCTCGATCGCGGTGGCGGCGGGCCCGTTCGAAAGCGCTCATGCCGCTCCGGGCGATCCAGGTCAGTACGGAGAGCCAGGCGATCCCCGCAAGGACGATGAGCCCGACCCACATGTACGGTTGGAAGGTCGTGACCGGGCGCCCGATCAGGCTCGCGGACTCCCTCGCAGCAGCCTCGAATCCGCCCGTCCAGTCGCCCGCCCGAAGAGCGTCCTTACCGGCCTCCTGAATGGTGCTCATGGCCTTCCAATTGGAGGAGAGTCTGGAGAGTCTGCCGTAGAAGTAGCAGCCGACCCACCTCCCGGAGGGCGAGACCGCCAGGACGACAGTGCGCCGGTCGGGCTCGAACCACTCCGGATGCTTCTGCGTCGCATAGTCGTGCACCGCGGAATCGAAGTTGCTCTCGTAAGGGACGTCCAACGTGAGGGCCACCAGGTCGACATCCCTGCGGAAGGTGACCTGTTCAAGCGCGTCCCTGACGGCGTCGACCTGCAGGACTCCGGCCTCGTCATCAACCTCGACCCGCGGGGTGTACGGACCTCCGAACGGCCAGACGGCCAGGATCGGCAGCACGATGAGGGCAACCCCCAGCGCGATCTTGGCACTGAGAGCGCCGATGGCCCGCCAACCGCCGAACCGGTCTCCCAGCGTCTTCATGAGCATCTTCATGACGGCCGTTCCTCTCTTCGCTCGCTCTTCGTCTGCATCTTCCATATCGAGTTCCGGACTCGGGACGTCGTGGGCGAGCCGACTGCGCAGCAGCCCCCGCTGCTTGCCTCCTCGTGCCTACCTGTCCCCGATGCCGCCCTTCGCTCCCGCGACGGCCCCGCTCCTCGCATCCTCGTGCCTACCCTGTCATCCGCGCCGGCGCCCGCGCTATTCATCCACACCAACGCCCACGCTGGGATCTCCACCATCGCCCATACTCATCGAGGTCGACATTCTCGAACGAGATCGACGGTGGCACCGTCGATTTCGTTCGAAAAAGTCGACCTCGTCGCCCTCGTCCACCTCGGCCTGCCTCGCCGGGCGTACATGGGCGAGATACGGCGGGGTACGGCGACCACCGGCCCGCCCAAAGAAGCAGTCGCTCAGAAATGCGAACTCGATCCGGCGCCGGAGAAGCCCCCGCCACCGGAATAGCCGCCCCCGCCACCGGAATAGCCGCTCGAACCGGAGGAGGACGACGGCTGCCAATCCGCCGCCGAGCTGTACCCGGTGACGAGATCGGAGATCGGCGTCGAGAAGTGGGACGACGATCCCGCACCGGTCCAGTGCACTCCGGAGGCGCTGGCGCCCGGGGAGGACGGGTTGATGCGAATGGTCGACGTCGGGTCGTAGGAGGACTGCTCCCCGCCCATCGTCCACCATCCCAGGTAGGCGTCGCCCCGGTTCCATCCCCTGCTGCGCGAGGACTCGTAGCGGCGCAGACGGCTACTGCGGTAGGAGGACGTGTCGGCCTTCAGCGCCCGCCTCGCCAAGGATTCGGCCCGGGTGCGCACATCCTGGGAGATGGTGTCCAGCTCGTCGAGTGCCGCAGAGGGGGTCAGCTCCCCTGCGGCCAGCTCGTTGGTCATGGTCGCCATCCGATCCGAACTCGCCTTCAGCCAGATGCGCTCCTGGGCGATATTGAGTACGCCCTTGGACTGCACCGAGGAGCACAGCTCCTTGAAGGAGGCCAGATCCTCCTGGACCGGCCCCTGCTCATTGCGCCAGGCCTCCCGCCAGCCCTCCGACATGGTCAGCAGGGCCGAGGCATTGGAGATGGCGTCGTCGAGGGAGTCGAGTTCGCCGGCTCGGCGGTTGAGACGGTTGGCTTCCGGCCTGCACCCCCAGGCGAACCATGCGGCCCCGCGGGGATCTCCGAAGTCGCGGAAGGCGCGGGTCAGCTCGGCGTAGCGGTCCTCGAACCAGGCGAAGCGGGCCAGGACCTGAGCGCCGTGGGCGTCGTCGGTGGGGATGAGCCCCGCCTTGATCTGGGTGCCCTCATAGTCGGTGGTGACCTGGCTGTAGTGGCGTCGGGCTTGGGCGAAGGCCGACCGTGCCTTCACGCGGGTCCAGAGCATCATGCCCGCCATGATGAGGCCGCCGACCACCCCGAGTCCGGAGACGAGGAACGCCCCGATGTCGGAGTCGATCGGGCGCCCCATGACGTTGGCGGCGTGGGCGGCCATCCGCTCGACGCCGGGCGCCCACAGGCCTTGACGGAAGGAGTCCTTGCCCGCGTCCTGGATATCTCGCTGAACGACCGACTCGACTTTGACGTCCTCGCCGAAGTAGCAGCCGGTCCATCTGCCCTTCGGCGAAACCCCCAGGATGACCAGGCCGTCCGCCCAGTAATTGGGGTTGGAGGCGCTGATCCACTCGGGATGCTGCTGGCGCGCGTAGGCGAGCACCGCGCTGTTGAAATTATCGCCGTAGCCGGTGTCCAGAGTGACGACGACGAGTTTCACGTCTTTGCGGAAACGCAGGTTCTCCAGGGAGGAGGCGGTTCCGTCGTCCTGGAGCACGTTGGCCTCGTCGTAGACCTCCACGGTGGGCGCATGCGTCTTCCCGAAGGGCCAGAAGGCCAGCAACGGCACCCCGACCACGAGCAGGAGGACGACGACGATCTTGAGGATCAAGGACGCGACGGCGCGGGAGCCGCCCCAGCGAATCAGTGTGTCGTTCACCGCCTCAACGGTAGTCGGCCACCGCTGCGCGCGGGGCGCCCCGCATGGGGAGAATTGCCCGGGTAACACGCGCCCCCGTGCGTGCCCTCTGCGTCGAGGTCGACTTTTTCGAATGAGATCGACGGTGGCACCGTCGCCTTCGTCCGAAAATGTCGATCTCGACGCGGGAAGGTGCAGTCCGCCCGCCGTCTCAGGGCCGGAGAGCGACCGCCTCGATCTCGACCCTCGCCCCCAGGGGGAGGCCGGCGACGGCGAAGGCGGCGCGGGCGGGCAGCACCGGTCCGGTGAAGAAGCGGGCGTAGACCTCGTTGACGGCCTTGAAGTCGGCGATATCGGCCAGCAGGACAGTGGTCTTGACGACGTCGGCGTAGCTCAGGCCGGCCGCCTCGAGGATCGCCCCGATGTTGGTCAGCACCCGCTCGGCCTGAGCCTGAATGCCGCCCTCGACGAGCGCACCGGTGGCGGGATCCAGAGGCACCTGACCAGAGATGTATACGGTGGACCCTGTGGACCCGGTGGACCCTGTGGACACGGCCTGGGAGTAGGGCCCGACGGCGGCGGGGGCGGCGGCGGTGGACACGGCGGTGACCGAGGCTGCGGGGGCGGCGGAGGCTGCAGAGGCGGCAGAACCGGTGGGGTCAACGGATGCGGACAAAGGGGAGCTCCTAGGCGATGGCGGGTGCTGAACCGGGCGAGCGGCTGCTGTGAACTGTTAACGCATAACTGTTAACGCAGCCACCTTACCGCCGGGCGGCCCGGCTCTGGTGCGGGCTCAGTGGGCGGCCAGTCGCCCACACTCGCTGCGCACGACCGACGGATAGCCTGTGCTCACCCCGACACCGCCCCGCGCCCCGCCCGTCGGAAACCGGCGGAGCGGAATCTGGGTACCAACCACTGAGGAGAGCGAGGAGACGCAGCCGTGGGCACCCCTCATGAGGACCGGCGCGAGCAGGCGCGGCGCGCCGTCGGGAAGCTGGCGCAAGCCGGCGGGCGAGCGGCATCCACGGTCGCCTCCCGGGCAGCACGACGAGCCGATGAGACTGTGCGCGGCGCCCTGCCCGGCGGCATCCGGAGAGGAGCCCGGTTCACCGGGTCGCGCTTCCAGCGGGAGCTGGGCACGGCCATGGCGACCCGGCCGCATGCGCGCAAGGCCTCCACCCTGCTGCTGGGCACCGCCTGGCAGCGCACGCCCTTCGGCCACACCCGGGCGCAGCGCAAGAAAATCAGGACCGACGGCTTCGACACCTCCAGCCGGCCGGACCTGCCCCTCGACGTCGCCGAGCTCGCTCACATCCACGGCATCCGCCTGCCCAGCATCATGTCGGTCGCGTTCCTGCACCGCCGGGAGGACCGTGAGCACCTGGCCAGCGGCAGCGGGGACGAGAACGGCTCGCTGCATCAAGTCGTCGCCTCCGAGCGCGACCGGGCGCGCGGCGCCGTGGACTGGACCCGCCTGTGCGTGGACACCGACCAGGGGAGATCGCTCCTCCAGGTCGTGAACGACAGCCACCTGGACGTCCTCATCGCGGCCGTGAGCCAGGACCCCGCCGAGAACGCCGCCGACGTCGGCCTGATCCTGCCGCAGGGGCTCCCGCCCCGGGTGACGGCCGCCCTCACGGCGGACCCGCAGCGCCCCACCGTCCGCCTGCACCTGCTGGGCAAGAGCCGGGTCGCCGTCGACACCGGCGAGAGCTACCGGCAGTTCCACGACGTTCCCCACATCCTGCAGGGCTCGCTGGTCGTCACCCTGGGCAGAGTGACCCGCGCCGAGTTGTGGGTCGCCACCAGACGCAACGTGCTGCCGTGGCTGGTCGACGGGATCGGCTGAACCGGCAGGGCCCGGCAGGCAGATGGCAGGCAGACGGCGGCCGACCGCACCAGACGGCAGGCCGACGGCGGCCGACCGCACCAGATGACCCCCGACGGCGCGGGTCGCGGCAGCCGGCCGAAACGTGAAGAAGAACCGGAGCACACCGGGGCGAGAAAGTCCGGTCAAAATCACGCGTCCGACTTTCGGGATTCTCAAGACACGTCCCGTGATCAGTGACACACTGCCCTCATGCATCCACGCGCAGGACAGCCAGCACAGCCCGAAGACCTCGTCAACATCGACGAGGTCATCTCCGCCTACTACGACCTCGTCCCCGACCCCGCGGTCCCGGCCCAGAAGGTGGTCTTCGGCACCTCGGGCCACCGCGGCTCCTCCTTGGACACCGCCTTCAACGAAGCCCACATCGTGGCGATCACCGCCGCGATCATCGAGTACCGGCGCTCCCAGGGCACCGACGGCACCCTCTACCTCGGCCGCGACACCCATGGGCTGTCCGAGCCCGCCTGGCGCACCGCCATTGAGGTTCTCACCGCAGCCGGAGTTACGACCGCCGTCGACGCCCGCGGCTCCTACACGCCCACCCCGGCGGTCTCGCACTCCATCCTGCGGGCCAACGGCGCCGGCACCGAGGCGGGCGTGCGCACCACCGGCCCGGGCCTGGCCGACGGCATCGTCATCACCCCCTCCCACAACCCGCCGCGCGACG
>ERZ773049.2433-NODE-2433-length-10160-cov-30.133597_pt1 | contig 10160 bp, 12 predicted proteins | sample MGYA00580633_ERZ773049 | MGnify/ENA primary metagenome ERZ773049 (study PRJEB29015, sample SAMEA2737991) | human oral metagenome | biome: human oral; feature: human-associated habitat; material: dental | place: China | collected 2066 ... | reverse complement strand
AAGAAGGCATTTACGACAAATTCGTCAACGCCTTGGCGGAAGAGTTCAAAAAAATCAAAGTCGGCCTGCCTTGGGAAGACGATACCCAAATGGGTTCGCAAGTCAACGCCGGTCAGCTTGAGACCATTTTGAAATACGTCAAAATCGGCGAACAGGAAGGCTGCCGCATCATCACCGGCGGTAAAAAAATCGAAGGCGAATTGGGCAAAGGCGAATTTGTCGAGCCTACTTTGATTGAAGCCAGCAGCAACGAAGCCCGTGTTGCCCAAGAAGAAATCTTCGGCCCGGTTGCCACCGTGATTAAATTCAAAACCGAAGAAGAAGTCATCAAAATGGCCAACAACAGCGAATACGGCTTGGGCGGCGCAGTGTGGAGTACCGACATCAACCGCTGCCTGCGTGTTTCCAACGCATTGGAAACCGGCCGCGTTTGGGTAAACTGCTACAACCGCCTGCCTGCCGGCGCGCCGTTTGGCGGCTACAAAACTTCGGGTATCGGCCGCGAAACCCACAAAATGATGCTCGCCGCCTACACCCAAGTGAAAAACATCTACATCAGCACCCGTGAAGAACGCGAAGGCTTCTATTGATTGAATGTTCGCATGATAGCGGTTTGAACATGATAGGGCAGTTTGAAAACTTTTCAAACTGCCCTATTAATTACACAATACCTTTTTTAGGAGATAAATTATGTCGAAACACAAAATCCGTTACATTCTGCCGTTGCTGGCAATAATGACATCTACCGCCTGTATCGGTGCGGCAGGGCCGTCTGAAAAAGCTGCAAATGCGCTTAAGCCGCAGAAGGAAAAGAATCTTTGTCCCGAACCTGTTGACCAAATGGATGAAGATTGTTTGAGGCTTACCCTATTAGATTTTGAAATTGCATTAGATAAGAAGTACGAAGATTTATTTCGACGTGCCACTGCCAAAGACCAAAAACTTCATGGCTTGACAAAACAGTATTTTGCAAGCATCCGCTCAAAATGGAAGGCTTATAAGGAGGAACTTTGTTCCGACCCGACAATCACAACCGATTTGAAAACTCCTTCAGATAAAATCCTCTATCTGTGTGACGTTCAACAAACACAATATCACTTGAAAGCATTGGAACGTTTTTAATTTTTATAGGAGACTGATATGTCGAAACACAAAATCCGTTGCATTCTGCCGTTTCTGGCAATAATGACATCCGCCGCCTGTGTCGGTGCGGCGGGGCCGTCTGAAAAAACTAACGAAAAAGATGCAAAGCAACAGAACAGGGCTATTTGTCCAGAGCCTGTCAATCTGATGAGTGATGATTGCTTGAGTATTACTTTAGGGGAATTCGAGGACAAGCTGAAGAAGAAGTATGAAGAATTATTTCGACGTGCAGTAGCCAAAGACCGAAAATTGCACGGATTGTCCAAACAGTATTTTGCAAGCGTCCGCTCGAAATGGGAGGCTTACAAAGAAGAACTTTGCGACGACCCAACGGTAACGACCGATTTGAAAACACCTGCGGACAGGATTTATTCTCTTTGCGCCATTGAACAGACGAAACTTCATTTGAAGGCATTGGAACGTTTTTAATTTTTATAGGAGACTGATATGTCGAAACACAAAATCCGTTACATTCTGCCGTTGCTGACAATAATGACATCCGCCGCCTGTGTCGGTGCAGCAGGGTCGTCTGATAAAGCTGCAAATGCCGTTAAACCGAAACAGGAAAAAAATCTTTGTCCCGAACCTGTTGACCAAATGGATGAAGATTGTTTAGAAATTACTCTGCTGAAACTTGAAAACAAACTGGAAATGAAGTACAAAGATTTATTTCGACGTGCCGCTACCAAAGACCAAAAACTTCATGGTATGACAAAACAGTATTTTACAAGCATCCGCTCGAAATGGGAGGCTTACAAAGAAGAACTTTGCGACGACCCAACGGTAACGACCGATTTGAAAACACCTGCGGACAGGATTTATTCTCTTTGCGCCATTGAACAGACGAAACTTCATTTGAAGGCATTGGAACGTTTTTAATTTTTATAGGAGACTGATATGTCGAAACACAAAATCCGTTACATTCTGCCGTTGCTGGCAATAATGACATCTGCCGCCTGTGTCGGTGCGGCGGGGCCGTCTGAAAAGGCTGTTCCAAAGGTAACAAGGCAAAAACAGGACAGTAAGGACATTTGTCCTCAGAGCATGATGAAAGACATAGACGGACAAGGCTATGAATGTGTAGATATTTTCAGTATGAGGTTGGAAAAGCAACTGAATAATAAATACGAAAATCTGCTGCACCGTATCGATTCAAAAGACCCCAAATTGAATGGAGTATCCAAAGAATATTTTTTGACTATCCGTAAGAATTGGGAAAGTTATACGGAAATGCTGTGTTCAGACCCATCCGTTACGACGAAAGTTCGTCCTCTTGCAGGACGCTACATCCGTATTTGCAGATTCGAGCAGAACTTAAACCATTTCAAAGCGTTGGAACGCTTTGAAAATTCTTTATAAAACTGATAGATAGTTAGGAGGCTGATATGAGTCGTTTTACAGGCGGAGACCATCTGAAACCAGAAGACGGTTTGAAATACTATATACATCAAGCCATGATGGTAAACGAGTTGTCGGGTGGGCGCGGCGCGTACAAAATATCAAATGCGGAGAAGGCTGCCAGCGGTCCGAGTTTCGGTCCTATCCAGTACGACATAGGCGGCAATAATGAAGGGAGGAATTTGTTGGAACGGATTGCGCGAGAGGCAACAGACTCAAAAGGCAACCGTTTTATTTCCGATAATGAAATAAAGCAGATGCAAATCCATCTATACAAGCCATTCAATAAAATGTCTGCCGAAGACAAACAGGTGTATCAAAATCTGAAACCGAAATTGAATCAGGCTTTGGCTTCCGAAATCGGTATCTCATTAATCAATCGGGATTATGATAAGGCACTTGATGACAAAGTTAACAAGGTAAATAACGTTATCTCTAAAATTACAAATCCTGACAATAAAAAATTCCTGCAATCCAATATGCAGGCACAAGTCTTTATTGCCGATATACGCAACCAATATGGCGATAAAGTAAACGATGCTTTGAAGGAGTTCCTCAGCCAGAGTAAAGAAGATAACGGAGTAAGGCTGCCGGGAGGACGACAGGTCAAAGTCGAAGGCAAACTGGATATGGAAGATTTAAAAAACTTCCGTATGAATACGGCTTACGGCGTCAAACATCCCTCCGATGCCCGTCGCAGAGATAACAATATTGAGGAAATTACCGCCCCTACTCGTACAAAACCGTTATCCCAAACAGATAAATTCCATGCCTTAGTTCAAGGCTTGCTCAACGATAAGGACGGCTCTTTCGCCAAACAGGTTTTGGCAGAGAACCGCGAAGTTGTTGATGCTTTCAATGCAAAAGTACAGGAAAGAATGGAACAGGAACGGCAACAAACGGTAGCGAGGGAAATTTCTGTGCAGCAGAATCCTGCGGAAAGGGAATTTGGTGGGCGGTCTTTCGGCTAATCGCTCCACATGAGGCCGTCTGAAACCTGTTTCAGACGGCCTTGCTTTATTCTGTTTTGCAATAAATGCTTTATATATTTCTCAAAAAAAGCCCCATTACTTTCTCTCCGGCCACCGCCAGCAATGCCCCGGTCACAACCACCATAGCACCCACATAGCTGACGATATTCATATCCGAAGCGGCAAAATAATCGGGGGCGAGATGATGGCCGATGGTGGAAAATATCATGGTGAACACAGGAATCAGCGTGGTAACAATGCTGACTTTTGAAGCGTCCCAATGATTGAGTGCTTCGCCGAATGAACCATAGCCGATCAGCGTGTTCAGGCAGCAATAGATAAAGCAGCCCCATAAAAACGGATTGCCGATATGGGCGATTTGCGACGGTTCGGCAAACGGTAGGAAAACAAAGCTGCTGCAAAAATAAATCATGAGCAGGATTTGTTGCGAATTGAAATGTTTGGACAGAAGTTTTTGCGCCACGCCGTAGCATACCCAAATCATGCTGCCCGAAGCCGCCATCATCACACCGACCGCGTAGCTGCCCAAGCTGAAAAGTTCGCCGAATTTGTCGTTGAAAAACATGACCAAACCCGTCAGCAAAAGCATCAAGCCGATTTTTTGCCAGTGCGTAAAAGCTTCTTTAAACACGCCTACGCCGACCAAAATCATGGTAAAGGGCGAGAGCTGCCACAACACCTGCGTGGTGGTCGGCGAAATATAGTGCAAACCCAGGGCAACGAGAACGAAGTTGGCGGAAATGCCGATAATGCCCAGCACCAATAAAAACAAGGTTTGCTTGGAAAATTCAGACGGCCTCGGCAGCTTGCCGGTCAGCCCCAACAGCACAAACAACACCAGCGAAGCCACTAAAAAGCGTACCCACACCAGCGTGGGCGCATCGACGGCTTTTAAGGCCTGTTGCGCGATAACCGGCAGCGATCCCCAAGTCATGGTGGCAAGCAGAGCCAATGAAAAGCCGAGCCAAGGTTTTTGTTTCTTCATTTTTCAGACGGCCTTTGCTTACGCGGCTTCCCAGTAGTCGATATAAAGCTGCAATTCGAGATTATTCCGCCATTCGTTGGCAACGGGGCGGTACACCGTGCGGATGTATTCGGGAATGTCTTCGCTGCAACGCCAAAACATGGCTTCAAATTCGTAGCCGTCTTTTTGCAGCCAGACTTTTTTGTGTTTGCCTTCCGCGCCCAAAGGCTGCTGGCGGATGACGTGAAATTCGTCGGTAAAACTCGGCGGCGCGAAGCCCTGCCCCCAAACGTGTCGTGCAAGGTTCTGCGCCTGTTCCAGCGTGATGTCACGGGCAGGCAGGCTGCCGTCGGTGATGAAGGTTTGCGACAAATCGTCTTCGCACACCATCTCACGCACGGCTTCTTCAAAGGCCGTCTGAAACGCGCGAATATTGTGTTCAAGTATGCTCAAACCTGCCGCCATTGCGTGTCCGCCAAATTTCAAAATCAAATCGGGATGGCGTTTTGACACCAAATCCAAAGCATCACGCAGGTGCAAATTGGGAATGGAGCGTCCCGAACCGCGCACTTCGCTGTTGTCGGCAGGCGCAAACACAATGGTCGGACGATAAAAACGGTCTTTGAGGCGGCTGGCAACAATACCGACCACGCCTTGATGGAAGTCGTCGCGATACGCCACCAAAGTCGTCTGACCTGAAGGCAGGGTTTCAGGGAAATCATTCAGCACGTCTTGTAGCATGGATTGCTCGATTTCGCGGCGCTCGATATTGAGGTCGTTTAACTGCGCCGCCAGTTCCTGCGCCTCGGCATCATCTCGCGCCAACAGACAGGCAATACCGACCGACATATCGTCCAGCCGTCCGGCCGCATTGATGCGCGGTCCCAACGCAAAGCCCATATCAAACGGCTGAGCCTTGCGCCAATCCCGTCGCGCCACTTCAAACAAGGCGCGGATACCGGGGCGCATTTTGCCCAAACGCATCCGTTTCAAACCTTGAGACACGAGGATACGGTTGTTGTGGTCTAGAGTAACGACATCGGCGACGGTACCGAGTGCGACCAAATCCAAAAGGTCGCCCAGATTCGGCTCTTTCAGGTCGTCTGAAAAATAATTGCGGCGGCGCAGTTCGGCGCGCAAAGCCATCAATACATAAAAAATCACGCCCACGCCCGCCAAGCTTTTACTTTGGAAACCGCAGCCTTTTTGATTCGGATTGACGATGATGCAGTCGGGTACGGTTTCGGCGGGCAGATGGTGGTCGGTCACAATCACATCCAAACCCAACTCCTGCGCGCGCGCCACGCCTGCAATGCTGGCGATACCGTTATCCACCGTCACCAATAAATCCACACCTTGCTCTGCCGCGATTTCAGCCAGCTCGGACGTTAAGCCGTAGCCGTGTTTAAAGCGGTTGGGCACAAGGAAATTCACTTTCGCCCCCATCGCCGCCAAACCGCTCATACCGACGGAACACGCCGTCGCACCGTCGACATCGTAGTCGGCGACAATCAAGATTTTTTCCTGACGCTCAATCGCATCCGCCAGACGGCCGGCGGCGGCTTCGCAGTTTGTCAGCGTTTGATACGGCAAAAGCGCAGCAAGCTTGTCGTCCAACTCGGCCGGACTTTGCACATCACGCGCAGCACACAGCCGTGCAATCAAAGGATCGGTACCGGCAGTAAGCAAGTCGTTAAAAACAGTCGGATTAATGGAACGTGTTTGGATTTTGACGGACATGGTGTGGAAATCAAGGGTAGTTTTGTGTATTCAAAAGGGATATTGTAAAAGAAAGAAGTCGTCTGACAACCGTTTTTCAGACGACCTCTTCAAGCTGCATTAGTCAGGGCAATGTTTGCTTCAGACAGAACGGGAGAAGCCTCGTTGTCGTTCTTGTTGAATATTTTGGTTTTCTTGAGCAACTAGCTGTTGTTGCCACTCTTCTTCTAAAGCCTGTTGGACTCTTTCATTGAAACTGGCAACTTTGTCAGGATTGTCAGCCAAAAGTTTTTTTGCATACAAACCGTCGGTATCATTCAATAATCCTTGCAGCATCGCCATAGTTTCTTCGTATTTGGATTGAGGCTTGGGATTGTCGGTTGTTGCCGCTGTTTCGACATGGTGAGATGTTTCTTCTTGAATTTGCATGGCGTACTGAGGATTTCCTCTGAGTTCCTCTTCATCAAGATAACTCAAATCTTTAATATCGGAGATATGCGCATCCTCAGGATCTTTCGGCACAAGACTCTTATCCAGCTTATTTCCCGAACCTGGGGCAAGATGCTGGAATATTCCATCTTTTGCAGGCTCAGGAAAGCCTGCTTCACGCAATAAGGTATCGGCAAGGGTGTTGGAATTTTGCCGTAAGTAATCATAAGGATAGATATTGTCCTTACTTTGGGCATTACGTACCATTTCTTGCCATTTGGTAGATAAATCGGGAGCTTCGGCGATTAGTTCTCGGTATTGTTTTTGTGGGGTAATAGGATTGTCATGTTCGTCTCTATACCAAGCATTCTTTCTATTATTGATATTATCTGGATTTTCAGCATCATATGGTAGTCCTATGTGTTCAGGTAAGCCTGTCTTGATATGAATTTTTCCTAGAGGAAGTTGAGGTGTAGTTTCTTTACCTCTCCATCCGCTGATGGTATATTGCCTCCCTGTTTTATCGGTATAGATCAGAAATTTATGGTGATAATCTACATTTGCAAATGTGCCAATATGTCTATAACCGACTTCAATTTTTTCGTTTGCCATTTATATTCCCCTATTGTTATTGAGCATAAGAAAATTCGCTATCAATATTTTCTAAATGACCAAATTTATTGAATTTCAATGTAATTCTAACTCCTGCTTGTGGAACCATAGGAGGTGTCTTTTTTCTATACCCTGCATGGATAATGTTACCTTCTTCCTTATAAATCTGATTCATTTCATTTAATTTATTAATTACTTTCTCTTTAGAAGAACCAATCGGGAGATATTTAGCAACAATATGGCTTACATCTTTGGACTGACCGGGTTCAATGTATTTTTCACTGGCAAAAATTTCGTTCAGCATGGGGCTTGGGGTCGGCATATTACCTTTTCCTTTTAAGGTTGATTGTTGAACTTCAGAGTGTTTTTCATAATTGCTTGCCTCGCAGGCTGATAAAAAAATAAGTGATAGGGTAATTGGCAATACTGCAAATGTGCCGATATGCCTGTAGCCGACTTCTATTTTTTCGTTTGCCATTTATATTCTCCTATTGTTATTGAGCATAATGAAATTTACTATCGATATTCTCTAAATAGCCTGAATTACTAAATTTTAATACAATACTGACAGAAGGATAAGGAATCATTGGATGAACCTGCCTGCCATAACCTGCGTAAATAACATTTCCTTCATCAGTATAGTGTTGATTCATATCACTTAACTTATTAATAACCTCTTCTTTAGAAGAACCAATCGGTAAATATTTGGAGACAATATAGGTAACATCTTTTACCTTCCCTCCGGCGGTATATTTTTCACGGGAAAAAATCTCGTTCAGCATCGAACTTTTAGTTGGCATATCTTTTTTCTCTTTTGAGGTTGATTGTCGAATTTCAGATTGTTTAGCATGGCTGCTTGCCTCACAAGCTGCTAAAAAAAGCAGCGATAGGGTAATCGGCAATACTGCAAATGTACCAATATGCCGATAGCCGACTTCTATTTTTTCGTTTGCCATTTATATTTTCCAATTGTTACTGTGCATAATAGAATTGACTGTCGATATTTTCCAAATAACCGGAAGCGTTAAATTTTAATTCGATCATTACCTCTGGATTAGGAATCATCGGGTAAATCTGTTTGCCATAGCCTGCGTAGATAATATGACCTTTATCGCTGTAGTGTTGATTCATCTCAGTCAATTTTTCAATTACTTCCTTTTTGGAAGAGCCAATTGGTAAATATTTAGAAACAATATAACTAACATCTTTGGACTGACCAGGGGGAATGTACTTTTCACTGGCAAAAATTTCTTTCAGCATAGGGCTTTAGGGTTGCATTTTACTTTTTCCTTTTGAAGCTGATTGTTGGATTTCCGAATGTTTTTCATGGTTACTTACTTCGTAAGCTGATAAAAATACAAGAGACATAACAATTGGAAATATCGCTAAGTTTATTAATTGCATAATTAATCCTTTATAAAGACTTTTATTTTTTGTTATTTGAATTCTCCTATTATTTTATTAGTCATAAGAAAATTCGCTATCAGTATTTTATAAGTATCTGAAAATATTTAATTTCAAGGTAATTCTAATTCACGCTTATGAAAGCATGGGATGTGCCCTTTTTTCTATCCCCTGCATGAATGACGGCCTTGGATATTATTTGCGTGAAGCATCGACAATTTCACCAATCACGACAAAGGGGACTGCTATCACTGCGCCGACTGCGTCCAAAGCCAATGTGAATGGCGTTTGCAGGATATTCTCCGTCAACTTCTGAACATCGGTGCTTTTTTTGGTTTCCGTATAATAAATTCTGACCGGGACGGCAGTATCAAAACGGCGGTCTTCGGCAACATTTTTGGGCGTTGCATAATAATGACCTTCGGTAGAAATACACCGTGTGTAAACAGTTTTGTCATCGAGTTCAACTGGCTTGAACGCCAGCTGTTTTAACTTGGCAATCTCGGCAGCTTTTTGAGTATCGTAACGCAGGCAGAAATTCGAACGGAAAGTTTGCGCTTCAGGGGATTTCAATTCGACCGGCAAAGCCTTATACACATATCTTGGGTTTTGCTGAACCATTTGAAACTGTTTGTCCAATTTAACATCCAAGACTGCCTTTAATTTGGCCGAATCTTTAGGATTAACGACAAACCAATATTTTTTGCCCATCATAACCAAGCTGCCTGTTTTCAATTGCGTATTGTCTTTGGCGACCACGCCAAATGCTTGAATATTGTCTTTGGCAACGGTTTTTTCGGTTGTGGTTTTATGGAACGGGTTGTTCTCTCCCCAAAGAAAGGCAGTACATCCATTGAGGGTCAATACACCAACCAGCAAGGCGGTTGTAGAGCGGCAAAATTTCATGGTCATCCTCCTTCGGTATTACGATACAGGCCGTCTGAAACCTGCAATCGGTTTTCAGACGGCCTTAAGGTTTATTCTTCCCAATTCTGCCCTTCTTCTGAAGCGTCGGATTGACCGGCCTCCATCACTGCTTTAATTTCTTGGAACAGAGCGCGGAAGTTTTTCGGCGGTTTGTTTTGTTCCTGCTCTTTTTTGGTATTGCGGATCAAGGTGCGCAATTTGCCGGCGTCGGCTTGCGGAAAATCGGCCATAAATTGGGTAATCGCGCCATCGTCTGCCAACAGTCGGGTACGCGCCTGCTCGACGCGTTGCAAAAAGGCATTGTGTGCTGCATTGTCGCCGCGCAGTTTGGCCAAATAGGCTTCGATGGGCGCGGGGTCGGTATCGCGCATCAGACGGCCGATAAATTGGGCTTGGCGTTTGAGCGCACTGTTGGACGTGATTTTTTTATAGGTGGCGATGGCCTCGAACAGCTCTTCGTCCAAGCCGATTTTTTTCAGCGTATCGCTGGAGAGCTTGGTCAATTCCATACCCAAAGCCTGCAAATCGTTCATCTGCTTTTTCATTTGGGTTTTGCTGACCCATTCGTCTTC
>ERZ773049.2432-NODE-2432-length-10163-cov-5.490799_pt1 | contig 10163 bp, 13 predicted proteins | sample MGYA00580633_ERZ773049 | MGnify/ENA primary metagenome ERZ773049 (study PRJEB29015, sample SAMEA2737991) | human oral metagenome | biome: human oral; feature: human-associated habitat; material: dental | place: China | collected 2066 ... | reverse complement strand
GGATCGAGCTGAGATACAATCATGTCCGTCTTCACTCAGCCCTAGGGTATCGCACCCCGAACGAGGCCGAAAGCGATTTCCTGGACCTGAAGAAGGCAGCCTGAAGCACAAAACAAGCACTGTCCGAAAAACCCCCAGCAGTCCAGACACACAATAGGAGCATCAGGCTCTGCACGAACCTGACCGCCCTGGACGAGGCTGGGCTGGGCTTCACCGTGGGCTCCAAGACGACCAGGGCCCCTTACGACCTGGCCGAGCACACCCACTTCCACGGCGACGCCCACACCGACGGCCAGCTCACTGAGACCACCACCCTTAAAAAGGGGGTCGAGGACCTTGCGGGCGAGTCCATGAGGCGCGACAGGCCAGCATGGACGCCCCAGGCTGACCCTGACCACTGGCGGGTGGTGTCGCACTACTGCGCCAGGCGCTTCGCCCACGACAACGCCACCCTCACCGCCCAGGAGAACAGGGCCAGGGCCGTCACCGACGGCACCAAGGCCACCCGCCGCCCCAGATTCGTCACCGGCCCACGACACAGCCTGGCCCTGGACGAGGCCTCGCTGGCGCGCGCCCGCGCCGCCGCGGGCCTCAAGGGCTGCATCACCAACATCACGAGCGAGCGCATGCGCGCCGCCGAGGTCGTCAGCGCCTACCAGCAGCTGTGGCGCATCGAGCAGTCCTGGCTCATGAGCAAGCACGACCTGCGCGCCCGCCCAGTCTTCCACCACCAACGAGACTCCACCTAGGCCCACCTGACCGTGGTCATGACCGCCCTCGCCGTCGCCCGCTACCTACAGGACGCCACCGGCATCTCCATCAAGCGGATCATCCGCACCCTCAAGCCGATCCACACCGCCCAGATCCACCTCGCCGACCACACCATCACCGCCAGCCACCCCCTCACGCCCCCAAGGCCCAGCACACCCTCGACACCCTCGACATCACACCCCAGAACTAACAGCCACAACGTGCACTAAAATGTCAGGAGTCAGGCTTGACGCACCCAGGTGCGCAGCGCCCCGGGGCGCGGTGCCCAGCTCGTCAGCGATCCTGCCCACCGCGCCTCTGGCGCGGTCCGGGTCGGCCAGCACGTCCAACGTCATCCAGGTCGCCCGATCACGCAACCCTGAACGGATACTTCCTGGGTCCCATGCGCAGTGACCCTTCCTGCTATCACTACCTCCATCAAACCAGGGGCGCAACACTTGGCAACCCAGTTACCCACCGCCTGGGCCACCAGGCCGTACGATGCGGTCACCGACGCGATCGTGCGGTCCTTCTCAACGACCTCACGCACCCCAGTATCCTCACACACACCGCATGAACCAACCCTTCGTGTCCACATCACAGGGGCAAGGCCCAAGCCAGCTAAAATACCGTCTATCCATGAGGCAGTCCCGGAAAAGATGAAGATTCAGGACGCTTCACCGCGAAAGAACCAGCCTATACGTAGATGTTCCCACCCCGGCCTCCGCCAGAACGTGATAGCCGCACGGAGAAAGGTCTGCAGCCTGGCAACCGAAGCCGGCAACAGCAAGCCTAATCGGTAGCAAGTGCGAAACAAAGACGATTACGCCATCCTTACGTTCCAACCATTCGGAGACCGCCACCTCCATGCGGGCCGAAACTTCTTCGGGGGACTCGCGATCACCAGAGAGGCCACGCCGCACAAGCGGCAAGACCTCCGATCTTCGCGAACCTTGGTAGACGCTTTCCACCTCCGCAAGGCGAGTATCGAAATACGTCGCACAGTCGAAACACTCCGCCAACTGCGCTGCGGTCTGTACTGACCGGAGAAGCGGGCTCGCAACAATCCCCGCGGGCCGCCTACCGAGGGTCGATTCAAGCGCGGAAGCCGACTTGCGAACCAACACGCCGCTTCCTTTTTCCAACGGAAATCCCGGCAAAGTGCCGTAGACAAGATCTTTCGGATTACACACAGGACCGTGACGAAACAGGACAAAGACCCTACCCATTAGATGAACCGTCCGACTCGAAAGCCCGAACATTATGCTCAAGTTCAGTAAAAACGGCACGACGCTCTTCGTCGCTGTCGATAGCCCACCCTAGCCGATACTTCGGAACCCCTTCGATCATCTCGGCAAGGGCAGCCCTAGCCTCCCGCGGGCCGAGCATCTCAGGTGCGAGCGGGTGGCCGTGCTTCGGATCTGGGTGCAGGACCTGTTCCTCGATAATCCCACTGCAGACGCCGTCCTCGACCTCCTCGAGATAGCCATAACGGTCAGTTGGCTCAGGGAAAACGACGGCGGCTATGCTGGAGGAATCAACACTCCGTATGGCGAGCAGCGAACGTAGATCCTCGAAAGTGAACTCACGCTTCTCTTTAGAGCCGAACCTAGTTACAGACTCCGCCATCACTGAATCCGTAAACCGCCCTCGGGCAGAACCCCGGAGTTCAGCCACGGCATTGCCCAACTCCGATACAAACCCGGCGCCAAGCCTCACAACCTCCGGACACCCGATGCCGATTGGGCCTGTCCCCGACGCAGGAACACGCACCAAGGTGCGATCCGTCGAAACGAGAAGGCCCCCCAACCGCGCAAACCGCACCGCCGCACTAGTCTTGCCAGCCCCAGACCTCCCGACAAACAACACACCGCCAGCGAACCCAGAATGGACCGCTACCGCCCCTTTCTGAAGTTGGTATCCCCGCAGTATACTCCTCACACTGCGTAAAACCTGGCGTTTCGAACGACAAGATCTATCAGGAACTACGATCTCCCAGCCCGAATCGTAACTGCCAACTATTGCGTGCGGTAGCGTTTCCGCCAACCCTGGGGGAGCTACGAACGCAACTCTCGACTCCTTGGGAATACGCAGATAAGTCTCTTCCTCGTAAAGTCGTCTAGTACTCAGTTGGGTGCTCGTACACGCCTGTGAGACCAGAGACGAATACACGTTGGCCGAAATGCTGACACGAATAATACCAGACCAGCCAGTACCAAAGCCCGCCCGCTCCGATTCGGTCGACGAATGAACTTCGAGCCACTCAAGAGCGCCCGTAAAGTCGGTTTCAAGCCACACTCGGCCATCGCAAATCGTCCGCTGTACCACTACTCTAACCCTTCGTCTTTGCTTTGATTGAACAGAAGGCCCTGATAAACGGAGTCGCAATGCTCGCTGCGGCCACTTCGTCAACGTCAGGGCATGTCGCATTATACTCAGGCGCCGTTTCATCAACGACCTCAGCCAAATGGTGCCTGGCCACTAGCGCCGGCAAGCAGTACCGCGCGAAAGCGCCCATTACCGCCGACGGACGAAATCTCGACCAAAGCACAACACCACACCAGGCGAGAGGTTCCACTAGAAGCAACTTATTCCGCAGGTCGGCTGCTATCAGTCGTACAGCTTGACGATTCGAAGCTCTGCTGAGTCTGCCGTGGCCGAGAGGACGGTCACCGCCTATAACAAACTCAAGACTACGGACCATATCTTTGGGCGAAACGTAAGCTGCGTGGTGCACAAGCTCGCCGCGAATTCGAGCGGAAAGACCCTGCACCGTAGATTCGTACCCTATTTCTATATCATCGACGGGCACGGGGAAACCGCCAACGCTATGCAGGGCGGTATCAGAGATCGCGAGTCCGTTTCCCCAGCAGTACTTCGCTACTGACCACGCCGGCGACTGCAGGGCGCCACTCACGAAACGCGATTGAGCTGATACCCATGGAAACACTTCCTGTCCGAACACTCGGATGCACTGAACCGCCGCATGCCCCCGGCCAATCATCGACGGGGTCACCGACGGGAGTTGTGTAGGAACCGCCACTTGTTGCTCGATGTCGGCGAAACGATCGCCAAGAGGGATAGAAGGAAGACATTCCGGGCGAGCGTCAATGTCATAGACGACATATCTGGCGCCGCGACCCCACACCATTCTAATCCAGTCCACAGCGTCGTTAAGCTGGCTCGCCTTACAAAACGGCTGACGAGAACTGTGCAACCAATGCCAATTTGCCGTTGACGCAGCCAACTCCGAAGCTACCGTAGGCGTATCGCTTGCGACGTCCCTTTCGGTTGTAATGAGCAAGAACGAGACTCTTGGGAGATCCCCGAAACGCCTCGAAAAGTAATCGTGTGCATCGCGGACGCCACCTTCGTTATTATAAACGGGAAGAAGCACGAAAAAAGGCGGAGCGTTATCCGTCGAATCAGAATCGCACCCCTGAGAGCGCGACTGCCCTCGTCGGCGGTCAATATCCTTGTCTCGAAGCTGTGCCAAATACTGAGCACCCCGGTAAACACGCAGAGACGATAACGCGCCGATGCCGAGACCAAGCGCAAAAGGTAGATGTCCGACAAGACTAGACTGCTGCATAAAGTTCTTCCTTCCATCTCAACGCGGCAGGGCTCGCCATTTGAATCAAGGCCGGGTATCCCCACAGTAGCTCAAGAGCACGAACAAGTCTAAGTCTCGTATCAAACGACTCAACCTCGATGTTGTGCCTGCGACGGTAATCGTGTAGAAGCTCGCTAATTCCGGCGGCCGCGGACGGCGGCGCGAGCAACTGTAGCTTGGCAAGGTCGATCAAAGGATCGTAGAAGGCGGCCAAATCGAAATCGATCAGTTTGCACTGACCCTCATCGGACACAATTACATTATCGCACGTTACGTCCCTGTGCACTAGGGACGGTACGATTTCGAACAAAATGTCCGATGCGTGTTCCACGAAAGAAAGTGCTCTCTCAACTCTCTGCAGGAACCAAGTCGGTGCGACTTCCCCCGTCCGCGAAACATATCGCTCTTCACATCGTTCGAAGTGCGCACGTAGGAACTTGTCCCAAGTTGACACGGCTGCACCCGGCGAGCCAATATTCCTACAATACCCGTCGCCGTGTACAGAGTGCATTCGCGCCAACGTGTCTACAACGCGATGCCGATAGGCCGAATCGCATAAGGACGAGTACGACAACATGTTGCCTTCAACTCGCTCAAACAGTAGCACAGTCTTCGCACTGTCAACATTCGCACGTTTCAGGATTCGCGGCGCAATACTATGCTCGCGCAGCAACTCGTCTGCCCTGATCGCAGACTCCAGTTTCGTGGAGCCTGTTGGATACAGTTTCGCCACAGCGTCGCAGCCGACTCGGGCCACCTTTCCTCTTCCATCGTGCTCTATAACACGCACGTCGTCACCGGAGACGCCAAGCGACTCGGCCACCTGAGCTAGCCAACTATCGGAGCGAACCAAATGAAGATCTCCTTCACTCTCAGAAGCGCACTGTCCTGGGTACGATGAGCCAACTGCCCCCTGCTACAACCGCTGCAATCAAGAGAGCAGTTGAAGCCATCGGTGCAACTGACAATATAGCAATCATTACTATACCTCCTAGAGCGCCGCCCCACTGACGAGTCAACACGATGGCCCCAGCAGCAGCCGAACGGGATGTGCTGTCACGCGCGGCAGTCAGAAGGGCGCTTGTAACAGATGGGAATATCGCGGAACTGCCGCTGCCGATTAAGATCGCCCCGAAGATCCAAAAGACCGTATGCGCGAATGCGAGGCTCCAGATCGCCATGCCAAGCCCTAAGAGACTGCACCCAAGAACAAGCATCACTAATGTACGCGCCTGAATGCGCGACAACAATAGCGCAGCAACGATCGCTGAGGCAGCCAAACACGTCTGCACAATTCCATACATTGAACCGGACGCCCCGGCGATCTGGATTAAACGCGGGAGATAGAGCTTAACCCCGTCGACGGACATTGTTATTACGAGCAAACACAGCCAAATACGGAACTGGTTGTTGGCGAAATGACAAGCGAACTGAGCTTTGGGAACGTGTACTCCGTCTGGACGAGTGGCCTGAGCGCCGACATGCGATGGTCCATACCCGGCTGTTACACATCTGCTTGCAAAGATACCCAGAATCAAGTAGGTAACCGCATCTAGGACGCTTGCGATTAGTAGCGGACTCGCCAAGAACAAACAATATGCTCCGCTAACCAGCGGGCCGACAATCTTTCCCAGTTGGTAGGTCGCGCCATCAATCTGTAATCGGGCCCTCGACGATTGCGTTGGAGAACCGTGCCAGTCGTTCAACAAAGGCAACCAGACTGTTCCATTGAAGGTGCTGACAAAGCCAAAGAACCCGCCTAGACACGCGATAACCCACGAGGCGAACTGCTCATCGACAGCTCCCACAAGGTGGACGACTGCAGCCACTGAACATGCGTACGCAGCCAGAGCGCAGAACGCTAACAGTACAATCCGTGAGCTCCTCATCCTTCGAGCCAAGAACGGCGAAGCCCCAACTCCGAGCAGCCCTCCTAAAACGATCAACAACTGTGACGCTAGCAACACGTATGGGGAGTTGTCGGGGTTGCCGAGAACCCACACCATCACGGTATAGCGAGCTGTTTCGAACGTTGTCGACGTGAACGCTAACGCCATGAGCATTCGAAACCGAAGAGCGCTATTCACTGCCGACCCCAAGTTTCAGAATGAACTCCTCAGCGTCGCGCAGGTCGCCTCGCCAGAAGAATACATTTACGGTCAGCGCGCGAAGGTTGACCAAGGCCTCCCGTTCCCAATCCGCAAGAAAATTGGGAAGCGTCCAAGGCCAGTCGGTAGGCGTGGGAGACCATGGTGTTTGGAGCATGGAAATGAAGATACAACCATCGACTGCGAACTCAGCACTTGTATGGTGTTGGACATGTCCGCGTTTACGGAGGATTGTAGCGCAGGAGTTGGTAGAGACCCACGTACGGTCCATCAGCACAGCATCTGTTGTGGCCGACTTTGCCAGCTCCCATTTATTGTAATCGTTCTGAACGAAGAACGAAGACGGCACAGGGGCCGGCGGAAAGGGCGTGACAACCTCTGGGATTATGGTACTCGTAACGCCGCGCTCGCTGAATCTCTGTTGGAGCGCCTGAATACAAGTCGTCTTCCCTACTCCGGGAACGCCTTCGACCGCAATCACCCGAACCATTCGACACCTTCGATTCCGCTCCTAGTCTCGATGCCGGAAAGAAATCGCCCGGCAATTCTGAGCATATTCTTAGCGGCCTCGTCGCTCTTGATCTGTCCAAAGGTCGTGGCAGACAGGAGGTTTACTGCCGCGTAAAAGCACGCTCTGCGCCCGACGTTCGGGTCGACGGAACGCCAAGGTTCTATGTACGCAGTCTGGAGTTTGCGGGAATAGCCCTCTAGTACGCGCGCAAGTCCACTATCGCCATACATTCCTTCAACAAGTGCAGGCTCGTGGGCCATTTTACCGATGTCGTATGCCGGATCGAAACTGGGGCCATCGATAAAGAAGCCCCGGGGGTCCAGCCACTTATAACTATCTTGAACGAGGATGAGATTTCCGAGGTGAGCGTCCCCGTGGATGCTTGCAGCGCACGGTGTACGAAGCACAGAATAGGACGCCCGGTCATCGATATCTTCAAGGAGATTGGCAGCGGCTAGGCGCACTTCTTCTCCAAATATCTTACCTGCCTTAACGGCGCGATCATGGGCTAGACTGCTTGCCCATACTGCCGCGAAATTCGAATCTACTTTTCGGCGTGTGGCCACACAAGTTTTCGCAAGTTGCGCACCAGCGTCTTCAATTAACTCGACATGAAATGCTGCTTCGGCCCTATTGAGGATCGCCTCCCTTGCTTGGACGCCTTCAACGCGGTGCATGATGAGAATACCGACTCGATTAAGGATGTCTGGCCCGATTGAATCAACGTAGAGTCTCTCTGCCGGAGTATGACGCAGCGACTTCAAATACAGCGCCTCGTGACAGAGTTTCTGTCGACCGGTTTGCGATCGGCCAATCTTAATCACCCAGGATCCCATTCCAAGCACCAGCGCCCCGGATCCGCCGTGGTAGCGTGACAACGGTCGGATCATGACGCCACAGCGTCTCTGTAAGAGCTAGGCGTCCCAATATCTTGGAACCCGTCACGCAAGGTGTATGCCTCTATTGGAAACTTGACCGCATCTAGGTGTTTAAGCGCTTCGGTCATCGACCACTCACCGAAGCGATCGGTGCTAGCCGTTGCGAAGCAACGTTCAGCGCTGGGGCCGCTCACGTAGTAGAGACCGCTTTTAGCCAATCCTGGTTTCCCGTGTTGAGGCTTCTCGACCAGAGCAATAATCGACTTATGGTTAGGCCCCAGTATGACTTCTGTGTATCTTGAAACACTTGACTTTGGCTCGACTGCAATCAGCGACTCATCGTTGTTCAGCTTCGAAGCAGCACGGACAAATCCCAAAAAGTCGTGCCGGGAAAAGACGTTATCTGCGGAGCAGATCAGCATACCCTCGACGAGTTCCAGTTTCTTACGTGCTTCCGATACGGCGAATGCCTCGCCCTTCGGGGCCACCTGAGTGCATTCGATACCGAACGTCTGGCGATAGAAGTCAAGTGAGGCGTGTGGCGGAACCACGCCGTAGAGGCGATCGACTCCAGACTCGCGCGCAAACGAAATTATACGAGTCAGTGCGCAGTCGTAGTAGCCATCGATGAGTTCGGCCGACAGAGGCAACAACTCTTTTGGGATGTAGGGGCTGACAGTGGCGATGCGGCGGCCATTTCCCGCCATAGTGATTATGAGTTGCATTTTTTTCAACGCTCTGTCCAGGTCATAATGTCACCTGAGCGCAGGCGAGCGTTGATGTGTCGTTTAAAGAAAAGGGTACACGCTCTCGACTGGCGCGAGTTGTCGAAAATCCTTTCGTAAGCGGGGGTGTCCCAATATGCGAAGGGTTGAGACGTGGTCCTCTGAACCCATCTATCAGCAAACGCATTCCCAAGACGGTATCCGATTTCTCGGTCGATAGCCCTATTGTCTCCAGGAACGGGACCGATCAAGCGGGTCGCCATGTCGAGCCCATAGTGCGCTGTTTCTTGACAGCCGAGGGTGTTGGCGCGGTCTATGATCAACTCTGCATCTATGTTAAGTTGGTGACACGCGAGGTAGATGTCTACGTATTGGAAAAGACGCAGGTCTCTGCCTTTGCGGACATTGTCGACACTTTGCGTGTCCCACCATGCGTGGTAGCAGAGATGATTTATTAGATCAGCGCTGGCGGGGATTAGGTAGGCGGGTTCATCACCGGGATGCGGCACTGCGTCGTTCAAAATGCGTTGCGCGTCGGGCGCGATGTGATCAAATGCCGTGTTAAAGCGGAAGTGCACGTCTACTCGATGGGTAAGCGTGGTGCTATCCATTTTGACGAATTCACCAAGATGTTGCAACTCTCTCCGGTAACCGGTTAGACGCTCAGTCGAAAGAGGACGAGCCACGTTGTCTGCGCCGTACTCGACTTGGTCATAACCGTTCTCGCGTAGAATGTTTACGGCTGCGGGCAGTTCGCATTCAGACAATAGTATGTCTAGATCATTGTATTCTCTCAGCCAGGGAGATCGATAGGCGTTTCCGGCAAGCCAGTATCCTTTGACCACCACAGGCTTTAGATTCCGCGCGTATAAGTTTTCTAGGAGCCGTCCGTACTCGCAGTGGCGAAGACTGCTCGTTATCTTGTAGTGTCCCATGAGCCGCCGGAGCATAGTCCCGATGCCGGTGTCTTTGAGATCTGTTTCAAGTGCGGCCTCTACTAAGAGGGGGAGCGTTCGGTGGGTTGCGGCCGACTCAAGAAGAGCATACAGTTGGTTGTCGTCCATGAGTGAGAGCAGTCGACGGGTTTCGCTCTTACGATCTCTTGCAATGCTCAGCAGGGCGTGAGCTTCGAGCGTGTTCGGAGTAATCAAGATGGCGTCGTCGGTATCTTGCATTTTCTGACCCAATTCGCTAACGTGGATTTTCCGGTTCGGGGGCGTAGGCCGGGTTGGTGTCGGGCTGGAGGGTGGGGCGAGGTCCTCGATGATGGGAGTTACTAGACTACTCGTTACGAGGCCCTCGACGTGACTGGCGTTACCTTCAACTGCTCTGGTCTGAACACTTTCCTGAGGCTATAGGTTGCTGGTCAATTGAAGGGGCTGGCTGCGCTTTGCTCGAATCCAACCGCTCTTTGCCGTTAGGGTCGAGCCCGTTTTTTTTAGGTTAGCGCGTGAGCCATCGGCATGTCAAGCCCCTGACGAGACTCATCAGGAGTGCCCGCGAAGGGTGGGTGCCAGGGGGCCGGCAAAGTCGGTGGGTGGTGGAGGCTGGGGCGGTTTGACGGGGCTTTGACAGGGT
>ERZ773049.2426-NODE-2426-length-10183-cov-5.741904_pt1 | contig 10183 bp, 7 predicted proteins | sample MGYA00580633_ERZ773049 | MGnify/ENA primary metagenome ERZ773049 (study PRJEB29015, sample SAMEA2737991) | human oral metagenome | biome: human oral; feature: human-associated habitat; material: dental | place: China | collected 2066 ... | reverse complement strand
AAATTACAGGTGCATGATTCTTTCAGACAGCTTATCGCACAAAACCGTAACGGGAAAATTCATGCTCTGCAAATCAGTACGGAATCCAGCATACGTTCCATTCAGGAAAATTCCAAAAAGGGAATCGTCGGGAAATTAAAAGAAGTTGCCGAAAAAAGAATTGATGAGCAGACAGAGGCTTTGATTTCCATGATTGGAGAAAATCAGGTCGATTACCGCTTTTATATCGGCTTTAAGCTCCTTTTTGGCGAACAGGATGTATCCGTCAGGGAATTTACAAAAGAAGCCAAAAATGCGGCTTTGGATTTTATCTATGATGTCAACCATAAGCTGATGGGCGATTTTGTCAGCATGAGCAATGATGAGATTTTACGCTATTCAAAGATGGAAAAGCTGCTCTCGAACAAGATTTCAAGAAGATTTAAAATCCGACCATTAAATAAAGATGATTTCGGTTATCTCATTGAACACATCTATGGACAGACCGGCACAGCCTATGAAGATTATACCTACCATCTTTCAAAGAAAAAGACGGATGGAGAAACACTGGTAAAATACTATGACCTGATTAAGCCGACCCGTTGCCTGATTGAAGAAAAGCAGCGATATTTGAAACTGGAACAGGAAGATAGAACCGTGTACGTTGCTTACTTTACGATTAACAGCGTTGTCGGAGAACTGGATTTCCCATCAAGTGAAATTTTCTACTATCAGCAACAGCAATTCACGTTTCCGATTGATACATCCATGAATGTAGAAATTGTAGCCAATAAAAAGGCTTTGGGGACAGTCAGAAATAAGAAAAAGGAACTGAAAGATTTGGATAACCACGCTTGGCAGAATGACAATGAAACCAGCACCAATGTCGCCGACGCTTTAGAAAGTGTCAGTGAGCTGGAAAGCAGTTTAGACCAGAGCAAGGAATCCATGTATAAGCTCTCCTATGTAGTGCGTGTATCCGCTAATGATATGGATGAGCTGAAACGACGTTGTGATGAGGTGAAGGATTTTTACGATGATTTAAGCGTAAAGCTGGTGCGACCGTTTGGCGACATGTTGGGCTTGCAGGGAGAATTTCTGCCAGCCAGCAAACGCTATATGAATGACTATATCCAGTATGTGACTTCGGATTTTCTTGCCGGACTTGGCTTTGGGGCAACACAAATGCTTGGGGAAAAAGACGGAATCTATGTCGGTTACAATCTGGATACGGGAAGAAATGTTTATCTGAAACCGGCTCTTGCTTCACAGGGAGTAAAAGGCTCTGTGACGAATGCCTTGGCTTCCGCTTTTGTCGGCTCTCTTGGCGGTGGAAAATCCTTTGCCAATAATCTGATTGTCTATTATGCGGTGCTTTTCGGGGCACAGGCTCTTATTGTTGACCCGAAAGCGGAACGTGGAAGTTGGAAAGAAACCCTGCCTGAAATCGCTCATGAAATAAATATTGTCAATCTGACCTCTGAAAAGAAAAACATGGGATTACTTGACCCTTATGTAATTATGAAAAATCCAAAGGATTCAGAATCTCTTGCGATTGATATATTGACCTTTTTGACAGGGATTTCTTCCCGTGATTCCGACCGTTTCCCCGTCCTTAGAAAAGCCATTCGTGCCGTAACAAACAGTGAAGTAAGGGGCTTATTAAAGGTTATTGAAGAATTGAGAATTGAGGGAACGGATACCGCCACAAGCATTGCAGAGCATATTGAAAGTTTTACCGACTATGATTTTGCTCATCTTCTCTTTAGTGACGGTGAGGTAAAACAGTCCATCAGCTTGGAAAAACAGCTAAACATCATACAGGTTGCCGATTTGGTGCTTCCGGACAAGGAAACCGATTTTGAAGAATATACTACTATGGAACTGCTGTCTGTGGCAATGCTCATTGTTATCAGCACCTTTGCATTGGATTTTATCCATACGGACAGAAGCATTTTCAAGATTGTGGACTTGGACGAAGCATGGAGCTTTTTACAGGTGGCGCAGGGCAAGACCCTATCCATGAAATTAGTGCGTGCCGGTCGTGCCATGAATGCCGGTGTCTATTTCGTGACACAAAATACGGACGACCTCTTAGATGAAAAGCTCAAAAATAATCTGGGGCTGAAATTTGCTTTCCGCTCCACGGACATCAATGAGATAAAAAAGACTTTGGCGTTCTTTGGGGTTGACCCCGAAGATGAGTACAACCAAAAGCGTCTGCGTAACTTGGAAAACGGGCAGTGTCTAATCAGTGATTTATATGGGCGTGTCGGCGTGATACAGTTTCACCCTGTGTTTGAGGAACTGCTCCATGCCTTTGATACCAGACCGCCGGTAAGAATTGAGGTGTAAGCATGAAACAGCAAAATATAGCAAAAGTAGTCAAGCGAATTGGGAAAGTCATACTGATAGCAGGTGCGATTCTTATTGCCACCTTAGTATTTCTGTCTGTGGTCGGAACCGTAGTACACGCCGCAGGACTGGTTGACGATACGGTCAATACTGCCAATGAATACAGCAAATATCCGCTGTCAAACTACCAGCTTGATTTTTATGTCGATAATTCTTGGGACTGGCTGCCGTGGAACTGGACAGATGGCATTGGAAAGCAGGTCATGTATGGACTTTATGCGATTACCAATTTCATCTGGACAATCAGTCTGTATATCTCAAACGCCACAGGTTACTTGGTAAAAGAAGCGTATTCCTTGGATTTCATTTCTTCCACGGCGAATGCCATCGGAAAAAACATGCAGACCTTAGCCGGTGTTACTTCATACGGTCTGTCATCAGAGGGCTTTTATGTCGGTTTTCTTTTGATTTTTATTCTGGTACTCGGTATCTATGTCAGCTATACAGGACTTATCAAAAGAGAAACGACAAAGGCGGTTCATGCGATTGTCAATTTCGTACTGGTATTTATCCTGTCCGCTTCCTTCATTGCCTATGCGCCGGATTACATTGCGAAAATCAATGATTTTTCGTCGGACATCAGCAATGCCAGCTTATCGCTTGGCACAAAAATCACCTTGCCGGATTCCGAAGCCAAAGGAAAAGACAGTGTGGATTTAATCCGGGACAGCCTGTTTTCCATACAGGTGAAACAGCCCTGGCTGCTGCTCCAGTACGGAACAACCGACATAGACAGTCTTGGCACCGACCGTGTGGAAAATCTTTTGTCCACAAGTCCCGATTCCAATAACGGTGAAGACAGGGAAAACATCATCAAAGAGGAAATTGAGGATAAAGATAATGCCAATATGACCATCACAAAGACAATCAGCAGGTTAGGAACGGTATTTTTCCTGTTCTTCTTTAATATTGGTATTTCCATCTTTGTCTTTCTTCTGACCGGCATTATGATTTTCTCACAGATACTCTTTATCATCTATGCCATGTTCCTGCCGGTCAGCTTCCTGCTCAGCATGCTGCCGACCTTTGAGGGCATGAGCAAAAGAGCCATTACAAAGCTCTTTAATACCATCCTGACCCGTGCAGGCATTACATTGATTATCACTGTTGCCTTTAGCATTTCCACCATGCTTTACAGTCTGTCTGCCGGTTATCCGTTCTTTATGGTTGCTTTCTTGCAGATCGTGACCTTTGCAGGCATTTATTTTAAGCTTGGTGACTTGATGAGCCTGTTTTCTCTGCAAAGCAATGATTCACAAGGTGTCGGAAGCCGTATGATGAGAAGACCCCGTATGCTTATGCACGCACAAATGCACCGCCTACAAAGAACATTAGGTCGTTCCATGACTGCTTATGGAGTAGGTTCTGCGATTGCCGGAAAAAGAAATCAGAAAAGAGATGGCTTAACACATTCTCCGAAAACACAAGCCGACCATAGCCGACCACAAAGTGAGCATTCGGCTTCACTGGGAGCAAAGCTCGGACAAGGTGTCGGAACGATAGCCGATACAAAAGACACGATAGCAGCATCTGTCAATCAATTCAGGGAACAGGTCACTGACCTGCCGACAAACGCAAGATATGCCGTCTTTCAAGGTAAAAACAAAATCAGAGAAAATATGAATGATTTTACCGGCGGTATCACTCAGGCAAGAACATACAGAGCAGACAGACGCAATCAGGAGCAGGAAGCAAGACGACAGACGATTGCGGAACGCCGTTTGAGGATGGAAATGGCAAAATCAGAGAACAGCGTAGCTTCATCTGTCCATGAAAGACCGATAATTAGGCAGGAACGAACGGCTCAGAAACAAGAACCACAAAAAACGATAAGAGAATTTCAATCAGCAAATATACAGGAATGGTCTGTCCAGAGAGCAAGCCGATTAAAAGAAAATTCAACACCGCTTAAAGCGAAAAGACAAGCTCCTGTTATTTCAAGAACACAGACTGTAAACACAAAAAGCAGACCGTTACAAACCGCCAGAATAAAAAAAGACCAAGGTAAGCCGTCATGAAATTAAAACATCTTCTCATCGGCTTTTCCTGTTTTTTCGTAGTTGTATTCTCGCTACTTTTGTTTATCACAATTTTATCTTCTGATGAACAGGATGGCGGATTTGGGAACAGTCAATTTGGCGGTGCGACCGTTTCCATGGAGGTTCTGGCACACAAGCCTATGGTAGAAAAATACGCCAAGGAATATGGTGTGAGTGAATATGTAAATGTATTGCTTGCCATCATGCAGGTGGAATCCGGCGGTACGGCAAAAGATGTCATGCAGTCTTCGGAATCGCTGGGGCTTCCTCCGAACTCATTGGATACGGAAAGCTCTATCAAACAGGGCGTAAAGTATTTCAGTGAGCTTCTGGCAGGCAGTAAGCGTCTGGAAGTAGATTTCGATTGTGTCATACAGTCCTATAACTATGGCGGTGGATTTTTAGATTATGTCGCCCGTCATGGCAAAAAATACAGCTTTGAACTGGCGCAGAGCTTTGCAAAGGAGCATTCCGGCGGTGTAAAGGTGGACTACCCCAACTCTATTGCCATCTCTATGAACGGGGGCTGGCGATACAGCTATGGAAATATGTTTTATGTAGCTCTGGTTAAACAGTATCTTGTGACATCGCAGTTTGATGATGAAACCGCACAGGCAATTATGAATGAAGCGCTTAAATATGAGGGCTGGAAATATGTATTTGGCGGTTCTTCTCCCACTACCTCTTTTGACTGTTCGGGACTGGTGCAGTGGTGCTATGGGAAAGCCGGTATCTCTTTGCCAAGAACCGCACAGGCACAGTATGACGCTACCCAACACATCTCTCTATCCGAAGCCAAGGCTGGAGATTTGATATTCTTCCATTCTACTTACAATTCCGGAACATACATTACCCATGTCGGAATCTATGTCGGCAATAACCGTATGTACCATGCAGGCGACCCGATCGGTTATACCGACTTGACAAGCTCCTACTGGCAGCAGCATTTGGCAGGAGCAGGACGAATCAAACGATAAGAAAGGAATAAAATATGAAATTCATCAATCATAACAACAATAAAAAACAGCTTCCAAAAGAGAAGAAACCCCGTATTCATAAGATAAATCCTCGAAGAAAGATAGTGATTGCCCTGTGGATACTCTTAGCAGTCAGCTTCAGCTTTGCGGTATTTAAGCATTTTACGGCAATAGATACCCATACCATTCATGAAACGAAGGTCATCGAAAAAGAATATATGGATACGCATAATATAGAAAATTTTGTAGAGAAATTTGCGAAAGTCTATTACACATGGGAGCAAAACAGCACCTCGATTGACAACCGAACCAAAGCACTGAAAAACTATCTGACAGAGGAGCTTCAAGCTCTTAATAACGACACGGTACGAAAGGATATACCGGTGTCCTCCTCGCTTCAAAACTTTCAGATATGGAGCGTCAAAAATACTGGGAATCACACCTTTGATATGACCTACAGTGTAGAACAGCTTATTACAGAGGGAGAAAGCAAGAAAAACGTGCAGTCTGCTTATTCTGTCAGTGTCTATGTGGACAGTGCCGGAAACATGGTCATCATTAAGAATCCGACCATTACAAGCATACCGTCAAAGTCTTCCTATCAGCCTAAGATAATAGAAAATGACGGCACGGTGGATTCTGTTACTGCAAATGAAATCAATGACTTTTTAACCACCTTCTTCAAGCTCTACCCGACTGCCACGCAAAAGGAACTGTCCTACTATGTGACAGATGGAATCCTAAAACCGGTTGGAAAAGAGTATGTTTTTCAGGAGCTGGTCAATCCGATTTATAATCGTAAAGAAAATCAGGTTACAGTGTCTTTATCGGTTAAATATCTTGACCCACAGACCAAAGCAACGCAGGTATCACAGTTCAGTCTGACACTTGAAAAGAATGATGGGAATTGGAAGATTGTGAAGTAATCTAATCAAAGAAAATATTACCATTTCACTCTTTACCATCCGAAATTGACCAATCAGTCAAAATATGATATACTCTAATCAAGAGTACTGACTGATTGGTCAATTTAGTGAGGTGTCTAATGGTTACTAAGAATTTTGAAAAAATTTCAGATGAAAAAAAGGAGCAAATAATAACCAAGGGAATTGAAATTTTCTCAAAGTTTTCCTTTGTAGAAGCACGGACTGATTTAATCACTCATGAAGCTGGTATTTCTAAAGGTTTATTATTTTATTATTTTGGCAATAAAAAGAATTTTTACTTATACCTGTTTAAACATACAGTCGACCTATTGACACAAGATTTAGAATACGAAGGAACTTATGATAATTTTTATGAAATAATTTTTTATATGATGGATATGAAATATAATTTAATCACAAAATATCCAAATGAAACAAAATTTTTAAATATGGTTTCAAAGGAAACACACAAAGAAGTTAGTAAAGATATTAGAAATATTTTAAGCATATATCATAAAAAATCAAAAGAAAAATCAAGTAAGATTATTTTAAGTGCTGTTAAAAAATTGAAACTAAGACAAGACATAGATACTCAAAAAATTATAGAGAGTTTAAGTTTGTATATTGATGCAATTGTAATGAAATATCTACATTTGTATCAAGACAAGCCAATGGAGTTATTTGATAATTTTCATGAATTTAAAAAAGATGTTAAAGAATATCTTGATTTAATGATTTACGGAATTGTTATCGAGTAAAACATTCAAGAATTATAGTTAGGAGGAATGTTGAATGAACTATAAAAATCCATACGAAAAATCGTCTGGAAAACTAAATAATCGAAAACTGGTAAATGCTGGTTTTTCAGAAAAAACTTATGATACAGGGAGCGTTAAGCTGAACTATGTGGTTGGTCCTAAAAATGGACCGAGTTTATTATTGATTCCTGCTCAAATGGGTATGTGGGAAAGTTATAAGAAAGTACTTTTGCCACTATCAAAAATTTTCCAAGTATATGCCATAGATGTGAGAGGTCATGGAAAGTCTTCTTGGACACCGGGGCATTATTCATGGAAAATTATTGGTGAGGACATAAAAATATTTATAGAAAATGTAATAAAACAAAAAGTTATTATTAGCGGAAATTCATCAGGTGGCATTATCGCTCTTTGGTGTGCTGCTAATATTCCTGAATATATTTCCGGAATTATTCTTGAGGACGCACCCATTTTTTCTGCTGAAATGCCACGATTTAAAGAACAAGATAAATTCGTATATAACGGGCTAAAGCACCTTGTTAATCAAATCGGAAATATACCAGATAGAGATTTAGCAAATTATTTTCAAAATATGGATTTAAAAAAGTTTCAATGGATGAGATTGCAAAAAATGCAGGTGTTACTAAAAAAACAGTATATGCAAATTTTGCAAGTAAAGAAGAATTATTAAATAGTTTAATTAAACTTGAACTTCAAGATATGAAAGAAAGATTTGAAAAAATGGAAAGAGAATCTGATGATTTTTTTGAAGGAATTAATAAAGGGTTAATTACTTTACTTATTTTTAGAAAAAGGAATAACTTATTTAAAACATTATTTGAAGAAGCAGAGATTTTGAGAAACAAGTCACTTGTTAATAGTATAAGATATATAGAACAAGATGTTATTGATTATATTAAAAGAAAATTAGAAAAAGCCGAACAAGATGGATATATTGCCTTTGATAATATTGATGTATTAACATTCTTAATATATAAGATGTATATAGCAATGATTATTGATTGGAATGGATTATATAAAAAAATTGATGATAAAGAAATTTCAGATAATATAATGAAAATTTTAAGAAATGGAATTGAAAGAAAGAGAGGGGAAAATGATTAAAAAAATGAAAGAAAATAGATATTTAAAAATTATTATATTTTTAGTGGTATTATTAATACCATTTATATATAGCTTTTTTTATCTAAAATCTTATTGGAATCCATATGGAAATTTATCAGAAATTAAGGTAGGAGTTGTTAATTTAGATAAAACAGAAGGATCTAAGGGAATAGAATTTGTTAAACAATTAAAAGATTCTAAAACTTTTGATTTTACTGAAGTTACAAATATTGATGATGCAATTAAAGGACTTGGAAATGATGATTTTTATGCATTAATTACAATACCATCTAATTTTACAGAAAATTTAAATAGTGTAACAAGTAAAGAAAAGAAAATTTCAACAATTACATACTCACCTAATAAGAGGAAAAACTATTTATCTTCACAGATTATAAATAGTGCACTAAAAAATGTAGAAATGAAATTAGAAGAAAAAGTTAGTAAAGAAGTTACTAAAACATTAGCAGATAATTTAAAAAAGGTTCCAGAAAATTTAAAACAAATATCAGAAGGAGCAGATAAGTTAAATAGTGGTGTATCTGAGTTAAGTAATGGACTTAATACACTTAATACAGGTACATCTGAACTAAACAATAAGTATTCTGAATTTAATAATGGAATTGCTAGTGCAGCAAATGGTATAACTGAACTAAACAAAGGGACAAATACATTAAATACAGGAATTGCAACATTATCAGATGGTGTTAATAAATATACAACAGGTGTTGAAACACTTGCAAATAATACAATTACATATATAGATGGTTCTAGTAAGGTTATTGGAAGTATTGATAAATATGTAGATGGTGTTAATAATATAAATACAAATAAGAATAAATTGTTAAATAAGATTATAAGTATGTCTGGTTCAAATCCTGGACTGGTTCCACTTGCAAACCAAGCTAAAGCTATTATAAATGCTGAAAATGCAGCAAAATTAACTCAAAATGGTAATGCTTTAAAAGCACGGAGCAAATAAGATAAAAGACTCTTCAGATAAGTTAAAAGCAGGAGCAAGACAATTAGTTATAAAAGATTCTAATGGTCTTACACAAGGCAAAAAAATAGTAAATGGAGTAAGTGGATTAAAGACAGGAATATCTAAATTAAAAAATGGAATAGAAAATTTAACAAGCGGATTATATAAGTTAAATGATAATTCTAAGAAGATAAATGATGCTATTAATAAATTAAGTAATGCAGTAAATACAGCATATAATGGAAGTAATAAATTAGCAAATGGAACTAAAGAATTCAAAGAAAAAATTGATACAGGAGTTAAAAATGCAAATGAATCTGTAGAAAAATTAGAAGGAATTGAAGAATTTGTATCAAATCCAGTTGAATTTAAAGAAGAATCATATGGTAAAGTTGACTCATATGGTGTTGCTTTTGCACCATTGTTTATATCTATAGGATTATGGGTTGGAGCTTTAATGTGTTATGTTGTATTATATTATGATCAAAAACATAGGTTTGGAATATTTGATAAAGATACTAAGAAAAATAGAATACTTCAAAATCTTGCATATATAGCTATTGGTGCTATAGAAGGAATAGGTACTGGATTATTACTTATCTATATGCTTAAATTTGATGTTTCTAGCTTGCCTATATATTTAGGAGAATGTATGTTAGTAGGTATTGCATTTATGAGTATTATTCAATTTTTAATAAGACATCTAGGAGATATAGGTAAATTTATAGCATTAATTATATTAGTACTTCAACTTGCAGCATCTGGAGGAACTTTCCCAGTAGAAACTATATCAGAAGGATTTAAAGGATTTACTAATATACTTCCTATGACATATTCTATAAGGGCATTTAGAGATATATTGATACCTGTAGATAATAGCTTATTATATAGAAATACATATATTTTACTTGGAATTGTTATAGGTGTAAATATTATTAATATGATTATTGAACTTATTAAGATAAGAATTAATAAAAATATT
>ERZ773049.2418-NODE-2418-length-10195-cov-26.892209_pt1 | contig 10195 bp, 13 predicted proteins | sample MGYA00580633_ERZ773049 | MGnify/ENA primary metagenome ERZ773049 (study PRJEB29015, sample SAMEA2737991) | human oral metagenome | biome: human oral; feature: human-associated habitat; material: dental | place: China | collected 2066 ... | reverse complement strand
CTGATAGGGTAGGTCATCGTTGGGATTCCAAGGATCCGCAAGTGTAAACCCCGCGTGAGCGGGGATGATCCCAGGCGTCCGCGATGACGAACCTGAAGAATTCCGTAAACCCCGCGTGAGCGGGGATGATCCGCGTGAGGCTGATTTCGAGGTTGCGGTGTACAAGTAAACCCCGCGTGAGCGGGGATGATCCCTCCCATCCAAAAATGAGAGGCAAATCACGCCTGTAAACCCCGCGTGAGCGGGGATGATCCCCCGGTAGGCGGGCGCCCCCACTCCAAGGCCCGGTAAACCCCGCGTGAGCGGGGATGATCCCTCACCCGCCGCACCGGACACACAGCAATCGACGTAAACCCCGCGTGAGCGGGGATGATCCGCGCATCGACAAGCAGAAGGCCGAAGCCGCAGAGTAAACCCCGCGTGAGCGGGGATGATCCGGATTGTGGAGAACAGGGTCTGCCACTCGCCGGGTAAACCCCGCGTGAGCGGGGATGATCCCACCCTGAACCTCGTGCCGGGGTACACGCCGCCGTAAACCCCGCGTGAGCGGGGATGATCCGAGCGGGCGGTTGCTGAGGAGGAGGCGCACCGGGTAAACCCCGCGTGAGCGGGGATGATCCGGCGCCGCCGGCGGGGCTAACTTCTACGCCCTCGTAAACCCCGCGTGAGCGGGGATGATCCCTCCCCCTCCCCCCTCACGCCAGCCACGCGGCGGTAAACCCCGCGTGAGCGGGGATGATCCCGACCGGCTGAGCCTGGGGAAAAGTTTCATGGAGTAAACCCCGCGTGAGCGGGGATGATCCCAAGCCCGACTCTGGAATATGATCCCGTCGGCAGTAAACCCCGCGTGAGCGGGGATGATCCGATTCACGTGAAAGCCCTCCCCCGCCCTACCGGGTAAACCCCGCGTGAGCGGGGATGATCCGTCTCGAGCCCACGCAGTGATGAAGCAGGCCATGTAAACCCCGCGTGAGCGGGGATGATCCTTCTCGGCCCATTCCAGATCGATTGGTTGACAAGTAAACCCCGCGTGAGCGGGGATGATCCGGCCTGGTCGGGGTCGTGCCACCCGTTTGGCGGGTAAACCCCGCGTGAGCGGGGATGATCCATGGATCGGCATGCCCGATACCGTTGACTTGCGCGTAAACCCCGCGTGAGCGGGGATGATCCGGGATGGATCGGGTGTGGGTTGGGAATACGCCGGTAAACCCCGCGTGAGCGGGGATGATCCGGCGACCGAGTACGTGTCGCCAGCGATGTCCACGTAAACCCCGCGTGAGCGGGGATGATCCGGCAATTTCGATGCCGCTTCGGAGAAGATCAAGGTAAACCCCGCGTGAGCGGGGATGATCCCCCGCCAGACCGGTCTTCCCCTGCGCGGACGCCGTAAACCCCGCGTGAGCGGGGATGATCCGGGCTGCCGTCGTCACGCAGCAGAGCCGCCGCGGTAAACCCCGCGTGAGCGGGGATGATCCCCATGGGGCTAGTATCCCATCACGAGCGGCGCAGTAAACCCCGCGTGAGCGGGGATGATCCGAGCCGCTCGTAGTAGCCGCGGATCGCACACTCGTAAACCCCGCGTGAGCGGGGATGATCCCTTCACGCCCGCGATACCCGGGGTGACAGCGTCGTAAACCCCGCGTGAGCGGGGATGATCCGCTCACCCCAATCGAGGGAGCAGCCCGAGCACGGTAAACCCCGCGTGAGCGGGGATGATCCCATCCACGCGCCCCTGGGGAAGTATGGGTTCCGGTAAACCCCGCGTGAGCGGGGATGATCCCGCGCACTCCATCTCATGGGTGACCGGCTGGTCGTAAACCCCGCGTGAGCGGGGATGATCCCGGCGGCGAGGAACTTGCTGAGGGCGGCGGGGAGTAAACCCCGCGTGAGCGGGGATGATCCGCCTGCCCGGGGGCGGCGGCCCGGAGGCTCTCGGTAAACCCCGCGTGAGCGGGGATGATCCCGCGTCCCAGTGGGCCGGTGTTGTGCAGTCGGTGTAAACCCCGCGTGAGCGGGGATGATCCGGCGTCCACGCTGGCCGGCCAGGTGACGGTGGCGTAAACCCCGCGTGAGCGGGGATGATCCGCGTGTCCTTCAGCTGCTGCACCTCGGATCGGGGTGTAAACCCCGCGTGAGCGGGGATGATCCCTCCGGCATGTCGTTGATCAGGTCGATCATGCTGTAAACCCCGCGTGAGCGGGGATGATCCTATGCCGAACCCAAACGGATTCGCTATCAGCCGGTAAACCCCGCGTGAGCGGGGATGATCCCGAGCGGGAGGAGCCGCTTGAGTTCGGGGGCCTGTAAACCCCGCGTGAGCGGGGATGATCCGCCGGCGAGGATTTTGAGTTGCCTGGACTGGTCGTAAACCCCGCGTGAGCGGGGATGATCCGATTCACGTCGTCACCGGGAAGATCAGCGAGACGTAAACCCCGCGTGAGCGGGGATGATCCGGTGCCCACGCTCCCGCCCTCGTCGCTGTTGACGTAAACCCCGCGTGAGCGGGGATGATCCTCCACCAGCCGCGGCCGGGGTCGTAGGGGCAGGGTAAACCCCGCGTGAGCGGGGATGATCCCGATGCCGTGACCGCCCCGTCATGCTCGGCGACGTAAACCCCGCGTGAGCGGGGATGATCCTCCACCAGCCGCGGCCGGGGTCGTAGGGGCAGGGTAAACCCCGCGTGAGCGGGGATGATCCCGCGCGTGAACTTTTCGGGGGTAGGCGTGGATAGTAAACCCCGCGTGAGCGGGGATGATCCTCATCGTGCCCGTCATACAGGTGATTGGTGCGGGTAAACCCCGCGTGAGCGGGGATGATCCCGTCATCCGCCGCCCCGTGGGGGCTGTACCGTGGTAAACCCCGCGTGAGCGGGGATGATCCCGGTACGTCGATGCGAATCGGGCGCCCCTGGGCGTAAACCCCGCGTGAGCGGGGATGATCCGCGTACGAACACGCACCTTCAACAGTTCAGTCCGTAAACCCCGCGTGAGCGGGGATGATCCCGCCGCTCATGATCCGCCCCGAGGCGATTGTTGGTAAACCCCGCGTGAGCGGGGATGATCCCTGCGTACTCGCCCCACGCAACGCTTTCTGCTGGTAAACCCCGCGTGAGCGGGGATGATCCTCACATCATTAGGGTCAAGATGAATCGACCCACGTAAACCCCGCGTGAGCGGGGATGATCCCGCCGCTCATGATCCGCCCCGAGGCGATTGTTGGTAAACCCCGCGTGAGCGGGGATGATCCTATCGCTATCCTGATAATCGTAGTCAGCACTGTGTAAACCCCGCGTGAGCGGGGATGATCCGGCCGCGAACCCGAATGAGACGTTCTTCGTAAAGTAAACCCCGCGTGAGCGGGGATGATCCCAATAGCCTCGAAAGATTCGTCGTAATTATCCCGTAAACCCCGCGTGAGCGGGGATGATCCGTGCGCGAGGGAGATCTTGTTGTGTGCCGGTGGTGTAAACCCCGCGTGAGCGGGGATGATCCGGGCGCGACTCGTGGACGATCGGGGCGAGGCAGGTAAACCCCGCGTGAGCGGGGATGATCCGCTGACCCATGAGTAACCCCTACGACCGGGCGGGTAAACCCCGCGCGAGCGGGGATGATCCCGATGAAGCGTTCAAGTTATTCACCGTGAACAGTAAACCCCGCGCGAGCGGGGATGATCCTGGGGTTCTTCCAGGCGCTGAGCGTGTCGGCAAGTAAACCCCGCGCGAGCGGGGATGATCCCGACCACGAGAACGCGCCACCCGCCTTCGTCGGGTAAACCCCGCGCGAGCGGGGATGATCCCTTAATGCGCTGCCTGAACGTTCGGTCATACTGGTAAACCCCGCGCGAGCGGGGATGATCCACGTCGGTATTGGGGGTCCAAATAGAATAATCAGTAAACCCCGCGCGAGCGGGGATGATCCCATCTCCCTGAAACCCCGCTCACCCTGCTTGGAGTAAACCCCGCGCGAGCGGGGATGATCCTGCCGCGAATGCACTCGCGCAGGCTACTGATGCGTAAACCCCGCGCGAGCGGGGATGATCCCGAGCAAAAAGACTGGGTGGCCAGTAAGATTTAGTAAACCCCGCGCGAGCGGGGATGATCCCCGGCTCTCCGATCTGGTCAACAGGACTCCGGTGTAAACCCCGCGCGAGCGGGGATGATCCTTGCACCGACGACATCGGGGCAGACCGGCGGAGGTAAACCCCGCGCGAGCGGGGATGATCCCTGCGTCGAGGCCCCACGCAGCGCCTTCTGCTGGTAAACCCCGCGCGAGCGGGGATGATCCCGGGCCCCGGCTGTTTTCGCGGACTGCCTGGTGGTAAACCCCGCGCGAGCGGGGATGATCCCACTATAGGGCTGACACGGAGGAGACCCGATGAGTAAACCCCGCGCGAGCGGGGATGATCCGCCCACCACTTCGTACACTCTTCTCCGCCGGGTGTAAACCCCGCGCGAGCGGGGATGATCCCGCGGTCATCACCCATCCCTGGCCGGGATATCGGTAAACCCCGCGCGAGCGGGGATGATCCGAATTCCGACGCCTGCGCCAGCTGGATGGCCTCGTAAACCCCGCGCGAGCGGGGATGATCCGGCAAATAGGAGCATTATCGGGGTCGCGAGTGTGGTAAACCCCGCGCGAGCGGGGATGATCCCCTGGTCACGCAGACCTTCATCAACCGGGTGTCGTAAACCCCGCGCGAGCGGGGATGATCCCCAGCTACAACACCTCCCAGAACCAGAAAACAAGTAAACCCCGCGCGAGCGGGGATGATCCCGACAAAGACACTCGCGTCTTCCTGGACAATACGTAAACCCCGCGCGAGCGGGGATGATCCCAACGACTACATTCCTAGATGCCAGGAATTGGGGTAAACCCCGCGCGAGCGGGGATGATCCTAACCGGCTGGCCCTCGACAACCTTATTGAAGGGTAAACCCCGCGCGAGCGGGGATGATCCATGATGCCCGTACCGGTGGACACATACTCCATGGTAAACCCCGCGCGAGCGGGGATGATCCGGAGGCTCTCACCGGCCTGTCCGACTCGCTCGGGTAAACCCCGCGCGAGCGGGGATGATCCTGCCGAGCAGCGTAAGCGTTTCATTCCATGTGCGTAAACCCCGCGCGAGCGGGGATGATCCGTTCATGTGTGTCTCCAATCAGGAAGGGGCGTGGTAAACCCCGCGCGAGCGGGGATGATCCCGGAGTCGGCATCATCGACTCCGACTACAGGGGGTAAACCCCGCGCGAGCGGGGATGATCCCCCAGAAAGGAACCCCAACCATGGACCGCTTGCGTAAACCCCGCGCGAGCGGGGATGATCCCTGTTGTCGCGCACGGGGCGTGAGTTCGAGCTGGTAAACCCCGCGCGAGCGGGGATGATCCCGCACTGTCGGACAGCAGGACGTCGATGACGGCGTAAACCCCGCGCGAGCGGGGATGATCCCGCCGGCGCCGCCGGTCAGGATGTCACCGTGGGGTAAACCCCGCGCGAGCGGGGATGATCCGCTCGTAGACGCCGTAGACCTTCTGACCGACGAGTAAACCCCGCGCGAGCGGGGATGATCCGACGTCCTGCCAGGGGCCGGACGCTGCGGGGGTGTAAACCCCGCGCGAGCGGGGATGATCCCCACCCCCCCCCACACCCGGCACCTGGGCACCCCGTAAACCCCGCGCGAGCGGGGATGATCCAGTCTTATGATGCGCAGGATTCGACATGTCCCAGGTAAACCCCGCGCGAGCGGGGATGATCCGTAGTAGGAGCCGTTCGCCTTGTTCTTCTCGTCGTAAACCCCGCGCGAGCGGGGATGATCCGCACCCGGCCGGCGTGTGCCCCGTCGTCCGGTTGTAAACCCCGCGCGAGCGGGGATGATCCCTGATACCCCGCTAGGAAGGAACCCTCTGTGATGTAAACCCCGCGCGAGCGGGGATGATCCCCCTTCGCAGATGTCTCCCGCGTCGATGAGGAGGTAAACCCCGCGCGAGCGGGGATGATCCGAATTACAAGGAGTCCAAGCAGGGCGAGCGCGGGTAAACCCCGCGCGAGCGGGGATGATCCGACACCGGAGGCGTCAAGAGTGTCCTGGAAGGTGTAAACCCCGCGCGAGCGGGGATGATCCTGATGCAAGCCTTATGTGTGTTGTCGAATGCCAGTAAACCCCGCGCGAGCGGGGATGATCCGCGGATCATAGCGACCCGCTGCAATCTGCTGAAGTAAACCCCGCGCGAGCGGGGATGATCCGGCGGACGGCGAGATGTTCATCAAGAAAGTCCAGTAAACCCCGCGCGAGCGGGGATGATCCCCTCACCACCGCACCCGAGGTCAAGCACCTCCCGTAAACCCCGCGCGAGCGGGGATGATCCCGCCGCGGCCGCCCTGGACCTGGCCTCCACGGTGTAAACCCCGCGCGAGCGGGGATGATCCCTCATCCTCACCCTGCCCGCCGGCAGCAGCATGGTAAACCCCGCGCGAGCGGGGATGATCCGTCCAACGGCCGGGGCCGGCCCACGTCTGATCAGTAAACCCCGCGCGAGCGGGGATGATCCGACGAGCATTGACAAGACTACGGGGACGGTAACGTAAACCCCGCGCGAGCGGGGATGATCCGCGGTCGTCCACGCTGATCGGCAGGGACGCCAGGTAAACCCCGCGCGAGCGGGGATGATCCGCGGTCGTCCACGCTGATCGGCAGGGACGCCAGGTAAACCCCGCGCGAGCGGGGATGATCCGTACGACGGACAGGTGGAGTGCACCGTCGGCGGCGTAAACCCCGCGCGAGCGGGGATGATCCGCATCGGGGCCCTTTCAGCGGGAGCGGTGGTGGGTAAACCCCGCGCGAGCGGGGATGATCCGTCGCTGGCGACCCGCACCTACGACGACGTATGGTAAACCCCGCGCGAGCGGGGATGATCCTGGGGTTTCGTCCTCAACGGGCGGGGCCTGCCGGTAAACCCCGCGCGAGCGGGGATGATCCCAGCGTGACAGTGGACCCGGAGAACATGATCCAGTAAACCCCGCGCGAGCGGGGATGATCCGCTGGGCGGGTCGTGGGAGACCGCGATGATCAAGTAAACCCCGCGCGAGCGGGGATGATCCGACGGCCAGTCTCAAGAACATCACGTCAGGCGGGTAAACCCCGCGCGAGCGGGGATGATCCCTTCGCGGAGCGTGTCCCACTCCGCCTGCGCCGGTAAACCCCGCGCGAGCGGGGATGATCCCAGGTGTCGTCCACGCACGAAAGCTTCTATGTGGTAAACCCCGCGCGAGCGGGGATGATCCTAATCCCCTCGTCGATTCAAACGTGTACACGTAGTAAACCCCGCGCGAGCGGGGATGATCCGGAAGCGACACATGCTCAACTACGGCGCACAGAGTAAACCCCGCGCGAGCGGGGATGATCCTTGGCCCTTGAGGATTCTCCCCTCGATCATGGTGTAAACCCCGCGCGAGCGGGGATGATCCCGTCCAGGGGCCCCGGGTTCCCCACAGTCCTGCGTAAACCCCGCGCGAGCGGGGATGATCCCTGCGTCATCGCGTCGTAGTCGTCGAGGGTCTCGTAAACCCCGCGCGAGCGGGGATGATCCGCCGAACATTTTCACGGAGACCTATGAGCGCGTGTAAACCCCGCGCGAGCGGGGATGATCCGACGTCTACGACTGTCAGGACTACGAAGCCCTCGTAAACCCCGCGCGAGCGGGGATGATCCGGCCGGGGCGTCATCTCCCCATGCGGCGATGGTGTAAACCCCGCGCGAGCGGGGATGATCCGACAGGCTTCGACGGGCCCTTGAAGGCGAACCTGTAAACCCCGCGCGAGCGGGGATGATCCGAGCACGAGGACGTCATCTACTCCGGTGGCCTGGTAAACCCCGCGCGAGCGGGGATGATCCGCGAGGCGCAGCGTCCACCGCTTCCCCGCTGGCGTAAACCCCGCGCGAGCGGGGATGATCCGGGTTCTGCAACCGCTGCAACATTGTCTTGAAGGTAAACCCCGCGCGAGCGGGGATGATCCGCTTCTTGTTCCGAGACTCTGCGGACTCGGAGTGTAAACCCCGCGCGAGCGGGGATGATCCCGTGCTCTACAACGAGGGCGGGGAGGGTATCCAGTAAACCCCGCGCGAGCGGGGATGATCCGCAGTCGGGCCTGGTCGCCAGTCAGATGGGTCTGTAAACCCCGCGCGAGCGGGGATGATCCCCAGTCGGCGCTGAATGATCTGGCGTCGGCGACGTAAACCCCGCGCGAGCGGGGATGATCCGCCGCGATACAGGCGGGCGCGGACACCGCTTTCGTAAACCCCGCGCGAGCGGGGATGATCCGGCGCACCTGGACGCGGTCGCGAACCAGATGGGGTAAACCCCGCGCGAGCGGGGATGATCCCAGCGCCGACTTCGAAAGCGCGGACGACGTCGAGTAAACCCCGCGCGAGCGGGGATGATCCCGTGACCGAGACGGTGCGCGGCCTCATGCAGTAGTAAACCCCGCGCGAGCGGGGATGATCCGAACATTGCGTCCAAGGTCACAGTGGAAGACTTGTAAACCCCGCGCGAGCGGGGATGATCCCCCAGGCCGCAATACATGTTGCCTGCTCTTCTCGTAAACCCCGCGCGAGCGGGGATGATCCCAGGACCAGGTCCTCAGGCTTCGCCCACGTAGGGTAAACCCCGCGCGAGCGGGGATGATCCCCCAATCATTTTGCTTGTTAACGTCAGGTGAAGGTAAACCCCGCGCGAGCGGGGATGATCCAATAGAGTCAACACCGGGAGGCAGAAGGCCACCGTAAACCCCGCGCGAGCGGGGATGATCCTCGTATGTGTTGGAGAGGAATGTAGGTACGAAAGTAAACCCCGCGCGAGCGGGGATGATCCCGAGATCGAGGCAGGCTGGAGGCGAAGGTCCGCGTAAACCCCGCGCGAGCGGGGATGATCCCGAAGTGAGCGCCCCGCTGAATGCCAGCCCCTGGTAAACCCCGCGCGTGGGGATGATCCCCCAACGACGTCCCACACCGTTACTCGAGACCTCGCAATTCTCGATCTCTCACGATCTGACCGCGTCGGGTGGCGACGGCACCGGCGCTGTAGTATCTCTCCCCGAACCTCAACAGCACTCAATAAAATAAAAGCAGAACCCGGTCACCCATGACCGACCAACCTCCGCGGCAATGATATCCCAGCGCACCGCAATCACCACAGCCGTCCGCGTACCCGGCACCCCCGCCCCTCATCAGGCGCGGCATCGTGGTATGCAGGCCTGTTGATATTCTGCCTCCTTCCCTTCATCAGCTCGGTCGTCGCGCCAATCGTCATGATATGCGTCGGACTGATGTACAGGCGTCAGAACCTCCAACCGACACGCACTGTCGGCGCTCGCGCAGCCAGCTGGGGACTGACCTACCTGCTCGCAACGCTCCTATTCCTCGGTCTCCACTTCTATCTTCTATTCGCCTTGGACGGCACGGAAGCGGCAGACTCCTTCTTCCCGATCGGAATCCCCATCACCATCTGGCTCCTGATCTCAGTCCTCCACATCGACTGACGCGCTGTAGACATGATGGAAATTCTGGCGCTCACGCTTCCGTCTTCCCGCGGCTCGGATCCCACCATAGATCGCGAACACCAGGAGAAGCACAAGCAAAAGCCCGCAGAGCACGAAGAAGATGAGCGCACCATTGAGCATTGATATCCTCCCACATCTCGTTCATTCCTGATCACGACGATATGACGGACAATCGATTCCGTCAAGCAACGGCGACGATCCCCTCTTCCCCGTCGCGCCGCCCGCCCGACTCCCGTGCCATCCGCGACCTGCGGTAGCCTGCCACGGTTGCACCCAGCTTTCTCGAGGAGACGTCCGTGCGCGTCCTGGCCGCCCTGTCCGGAGGAGTCGACTCCGCCGTCGCCGCCGCGCGCGCCGCGGACGCCGGCCACGACGTCGTCGGAGTGCACATGGCCCTGACCCGCAACCGCGCCGTCACCCGCTCGGGCTCGCGCGGCTGCTGCTCCATCGAGGACGCCGGCGACGCCCGCTGGGCCGCGGAGATCCTCGGCATCCCCTTCTACGTGTGGGACCTGTCCGAGCAGTTCGAGGAGCGCGTCGTCGCCGACTTCCTCGCCGAGTACCGCGCCGGTCGCACCCCCAACCCCTGCGTGCGCTGCAACGAGCGCGTCAAGTTCGACGCCCTCCTCGAGCGGGCCCTGGCCC
>ERZ773049.2414-NODE-2414-length-10201-cov-3.575793_pt1 | contig 10201 bp, 11 predicted proteins | sample MGYA00580633_ERZ773049 | MGnify/ENA primary metagenome ERZ773049 (study PRJEB29015, sample SAMEA2737991) | human oral metagenome | biome: human oral; feature: human-associated habitat; material: dental | place: China | collected 2066 ... | reverse complement strand
GGCGATGGAGCTCATGATGCCGTGCAGCAGCATGCCGCCGGGGGTCTGGTCGATGTTCTCCGACGTCGACACCAGCCGCACGCCGGCCTGCTCGAAGGCTCGGTTGATCTCCACGTCATCCGCCCTATTACGGGCGAGTCGGTCGAGCTTGTGGACGATGACGTAGTCGATGTTGCCGTCTTGTTTGAGGTAGGTCAGCATCTTCTGCAGCTCAGGGCGGTTGGCACTGCGGGCGGACTCACCGCGGTCGGCGAACTCCTTGACCACCAGCGCACCCATGGACTGGGCCTTGCGCTTGTTGGCCTCCCGTTGAGCCGGCAGGGAGAAGCCCTCCTCGCTGCCGCCGCGCTGGGCCTGCTCGCGGGTGGAGACACGGATGTAGGAGACGGCCCGCTTGGGAGTGAGCTGGGCAGCCATGGCGGCCAGAGGATCTGGAGATGGCGGTATGGTTGAGGCGGTCGGGTGGTGCTGGATGGTTGGCGGGTTCATCGGGGCCTCCGATCGGTGGCCTGGTATGTGTCCTCTGTGGTCTGGTGGCTGGTTGTGTGGCAACGCGGCTGCCCTTGTGGAGTCGGGCCATCGATGGTGACGAGCCTGGTCTGGCCACGCTCCAGGACCTCGCTGACGGACAGGGCTTCCTCGGCATCGAGGGCGGCTGGCGGCCAGGTGGTGGTGAGCAGGTAGCGGACACAGGAGTCCTCGATGGCGCGCAGCGCCATGTCCAGACCGGTGGTGCGTTGGCCCAGGTCGTGGAACTCGGTGACGATCTCCAGGCCGGCAGCCTGGCAGTAGTGCCGCAGTGCACTGCTTTGCTGGGTGATCTCGGCCGGGTGCTGGCCGTGGGAGTAGATGATGACGCCATCTTCGATGGCGGGCTTGGTTGGTGCGGTGCTGGGCATGGGTTATTCCTCCCCTCGGTGTTTCTTAGTTAATGGCACAAAGACTGGGTGTTGTCCTGCCTCTGTTTCTATTGACGCTCAGTTGGTGCGAAGAGTCAAGTCAAAATATTGATCGGTATAGATGAGTCTTTCCTTTTGTTTCTTGCTGGCGGTCTGGCGGTGGCCTCACGGCCCTTGCTGGATCAGTCTGGCCAGCTCTTCAGCGCTGGTAATGATCTTGAACAGTCCCGGGGTCAAGTACTGGTCGGCGGCGATCTGCTCTGTCAGACGGGCGGCGCGTCGCAAGCTGTTCATGATCCAAATGACTTGGGGGTAGTAGCCGGTGCTGGCTTGTTCGGTATCGGTGTTCAGGTGGTCTTGGTAGTCATGGCACTTGGTTAGCAGTCTGGCGGGGTTCTCGGTGTTCAGGTCGATTTCGCACAGCCAGTGGTCTTCTTCGTTGGTGGCGGTGGTGGTGATAGCTTCCAGGTCGGGTTTGAGCCAGCGTTTCCCGCCACTGGGCAGTAGCCAGTGGCGCCAGCAGTCTGGTTCGGTGCGTAGCAGGCTGAGGTGTCCGCCGGTGTCGTGGGCGGCTCGCTCGATGACCAAGCGCGCTTCGGTGATGGCCAGGGTGTGAGCCAGGAAGGCATGTGAGGGTTCAGTGGTGCGGTGCCGGGTGGTGCGCTCTGGGGCTACCAGGCGGTGGCCGGGCTCACGTAGGTGCCAGATGTAGCCGGTGGAGCCGGCCCTGACTCCGCCGATACGACGTTCAAGGTGGTCCACCAGTCCCAGGTGGCGGTGGCGGCTCAGGCGGCGGGTGGTCTGTCGCAGAGCTGAGCGTGCGCTGGCGTAGGCAGTAGCAAGCCGACTGATGTCGCTGAGTTGGCGGGTGGTAGCGTAACGGTGCGTTCTCAGCAGACTCAGCAGCCGGTGGTCGATGTGGTCGAGTTGATCGGCGATCATCTCCAGCTGGCGGCGTCCGAGGCGATGCGGACTACCAGTCGTGCTGGTCTGGTTGGTGATCATGGGCATTTCTCCTTCCTTTTGGCTGCGATGGGTTGTGTCAGCCGGATACGGCTGGTAGTCATCTCCGGTAATCGCTGGCGAGCGGTGTGGTAGCGCCGGAAGGTTGGGGTTGCTGACTGCGGCGGTGCGTCGGGCGGTTCGTCTAGCGATACGATGTCAGCAGCTGCCCCATTCCGGCTTCGGTCAGGTGGTTCATCTGCTCTCGGTTCCCCGCTTTGTCTTGGGTCGGCGACCGATCGTCACGCTGCCAGTAGTGTTTGACGAGGCTGTCGTTCTAATTGCTGGAGTACTGTCGTTAGTACCGGTCGGTACTGTGGTGTCTGTAGTGGTCGTAGGAGTCGAGGTCAGTCCGAGGCGCTTGAGTAGTTGCTCTTCGACTTGGCGAGCCTCTTGGCCGTAGCGAGCGGCGCTGGCAGCGCGTAGGGACGCTGGGTCGCCGGTGGCTGGCGACATGGGCAGAGTTCGAGCCTGACACCAGGGGTTGATGTGTCCGTGGTGGATGGTGCGGGCGTAGATGCTGTAGCGCGGCAGTAATTGGAAGTCGGTGGCCTCCAGTTCGGGCGCTAGGCGGGCGATCTCGGAGGCATCGGCGGCCGATGCTCCGAAGATGATCTTGTTATGGGCGTTGGTGTCGATAGCGGCCTTGAGCCGGGATGGTAGTTGGGCGCGGTACTGGTGGGCCAGGTGGAAGGCCACTCCCAGGGAGCGGGATTGTGTCAGGGCGTCAGCCAAGTCGGTGGGTAGTGTTAGGTAACCCTGGACTTCGTCGATGAACACGCTGATGATGTGGCGTCGCTCCGGTGGTAGAGCGGCCCGAGACAGGATCAGCGGCCACAGCTGCCCAACGATCAGGCTGCCCAGTAGTCTGGCGGACTCTGATCCAAGGATACCTTTGTTCAAGGAGACCAGAACAATGCGGCGCTTGGTCAAAAGATCGGCCAGATCGAAGGATGGGGTCGTCTGGCCAAGAGTAGCGCGTAAGTGAGGCCGGATGAGGAACGGCTGGAGCTTGTTGAGTACTGGTGCGATCCATTGCAGCCGTTGGGCCTCGGAGAGCGCCTGATATTTACTCCAGAACTGTCCGGTCCCCAGCGGATCTGGCGCGTTGGCGATGATGCGGCAGCGGAAGGCCGGATTGGTCAGTAATAGCGGCAAGTCCACCAGGGTGGCGCCGGGCGTGCGGGCCAGTGTCAGCAGGCTGGCGGTGAGGATCTCCTCAGTGCGCACACCCCAGGCGTCAGCGAACAGGTTCTTGAAGGTCGCCAGTACAGTGTCGGCGATCACTTCCGGCACTTGCCCTCTGCCACGCGAGCTGGTGGCTAGCGGATTAAGTCCGATGGGTGTTGGACTGGTTGGGTCGATGACCACTACGTCGCCGGTCCGCTGCTCGGGTATGCGCGCTAGCAGATCATTGACCAGGTCGGTCTTGGGATCGATGAGCAGCACTCCGCGGCCAGCGTCGATATCGTTCAAGGCCAAGCGGCCCAGGACAGTGGACTTGCCCGCCCCAGTGGGACCGAGCAGCACTGTGTGCAGTAGCGCATCGCGTATCGAGATACCAAGCCGCTGGTCTGCTTGATCATCCAGGCCACGGGCGAAGACACGCTGTCGGTCTCGCTGTTCAGGCAGCGGAAGAGATCTGGGATGAGCGTTCGGCATAGTCGGAAGTCTTGCCTGCCCGATTGGCCAGCCGCTCAAACAGAGGACTTCAGTGGCGTCCAGGGTCAGCGGGTAGCGCCAGGGACGGCGCGCCTGGTTGAGCTTGCTGGGATTGTCGGGACGGGCATGCAACCGTACCCCAGCGCTCTCGGCTACTCGCAGCCCACCGAGCAAACCCTGAAGCAACAGCCGGCATCGCGCAGGTGTGACGGCCTTGACTCCCAAGCGCAGGCAGACCCCAGACCGATGTTTACCAGCGTGAGATCGGGCTCGCCGTTGGTGCTCGCGACTAGCTGCAGAGGTCGAGGTGATACCGAGGAGCTCCAGCCAACCTTCGGGCTGCGGTTTGCTATTCAGCGTGGGTTGGTAGCGGGAGCCGATGTGAAGCTGAACGACCAGTTCCTCCTCATCCTCGGTGGCGGCCATCGCGGCCAGTACTGCCCTGGCGACAGACTCTAATCGCTCCACCGATAACGGCAGGCCAGCTCGGCGTACACTCAGGCGCAAGGATTGAGTTACCGACTTTCGCTCAATGGCGGTTGCTACGACACGAGTGCCAGGAAGCAGTTCACGGACGATGCCAAGGTGCCTCAGGTTGGTCGCGCCCAGCAGGTAGCGTACTCGCCCTGAAGTGGCACGAGCTTCCAGTATCAGGCGTCCCAGAGAGGCATCCACGACGATCCGTTCCAATAGGCCAGTAGCGGCCGCCACATCCAGCGGCAGAGCAAACCGCAGCCGCTGCCACATCAGTGGGTACTTGCTGCTATAGTTCATGGCTCCTCACTTTCTACCTGGATCTGTGGGTTTGTTCTCTTGGCCGGAATCTCGGTCGGCGTGAATGCCGCAGAGTCGTTCGTCGCGACGTCCGTGGCGATGTCTTGAGCTAGGATGGCCAGCAACACTCGGGCCAACGCCTGGTGATCCAACATGCTGCGGCGTATCGGCATCACCCGCACCCGCCGTGAGGCTGATGGGCGTCCGCCCGGATGGCGACGCTGCCGGCGGCTCATGGCCGACCTCGCTTGCGTCTCACCAGGAGTTGCGACTGCGCCACCAGACAAACGCGCCGGCGATGATTGCGACCACGACGAGCCCGCCGCCGAGCCACATCCACGCATTTTTCAGTACGCAAGCGATCCACTTCAGTCCGATCCCGGCCAAGGCGAGCCCGCCGCCGGCTCGAAGCAGGCTCGTAGACGGGGAGCGTCTCGAATTGGTCATAGTCGTCGACTCCTCTCGTAAGATGCCCGTTCATGATTGTTCTCCTTGAAAATCATGCGATCGCGCCGGATCGATGATTGTGGCGGAGGCCTTACCATCGGCGGGCGCCTCGGTGATTGGTATTACCCACTGGCTATAGCGCGGCACCGAGTACCCGGGAATGCGAATGTCCGACTCGACCTCATCACCCCATACCGCCCACCGACGATTGGATTCCGGACGACGACGAGCGAATAGTTCCAAGTACGGCCCACTGCTCACCCGCTCAATAATGGCGAACTGCTCGGCTGGCTTGCGGGAATGCTCCGTTACCGGCGCATTGAACCACGTCGGTTGTGAACGCGAATTCAACGGTGCGTTACCTCGTGTACAGAACAGCAACTGCTCGGTGGCGTTGCGTAGCTGGTAGCGACCGGAGACACCCAGACGGAACTTCACCCACGTCAAGGGGCTACGTACCGTAAAGCCCCAGGCCGTCGCTGTCTCATACGCCCGCGGCAGCAGGGCGTTGGTCGTCCACAGCCACAGATGGGAGTCTGGCGCCGCCAAAGACCCCACAGGCAAGGCCTGAATCCGATCCAGGCTCATGGTGCGGTAGTGGCGCTCGCCACCCTGAGCCGGCCAGGGCGGATCCGCCAGGATGGTGCGGAAGCCGCCAGCGGGTACACCGGCCAATCGGTTCGTGTTGCGCGTTTCTGAGATGCTCATTTCTCTACTCCTTTCACGTTAGGTGCTTTGCCCTATATGTTGCACACCACTACATCTTCAGCAAGGTCTCGAAGGACGCAATCCTGAGCGACGCGTCAGGTAAAAACTAAGACACCAACAGCTTCACCATCGGAAAGCGAAGGATGGCCGCCTATAGGACCTATTTAGTGGCCACGAGGATGTCCGCTGTCTTTTTAACAACGACCAGCGCCATGGCGAGAGCTGTCTGGGCCGTTATCACTCTCCATACCATCGTGCTGCCTGCTGTATGGCGCGGGCGGCTTGCAGAGCGGCGTGGTTCTGCTGCCATTTGAGGTAGGCGGCCCGGCGAGCGATGTGCTGGCACTCCTGCGTTCGATCGGCGTGGATAGTGGGCAGATGGAGCGGCTGCGCTGGCCGGGTCGGTGGTCTGCCGTTTCTTTTCTGCCGGATTGATCTTCGCTGGGCCCGCAGCAGCAGACTCAAGGCAGCCAGATTCAGTACCGTAATGGTGACCAGGGCGATGAGGACGATGATGTTGGCGCTGGCATTCATAATGGTGCTAGCCCTTCAGAACTCAGCGATGTCTTCGGCAGTGCTCAGGGCGTAAGCCCTGATAACGGCCTGGTAGTAGGGGTCCCCGGCCGGGGCGATCTGGTGAGCCTGCTCGGCCAGGCCGACCAGAGCAGCGGTGTTGTTCAGAGCGCTGGCAGCCAGGACAGCGCGAGCCTGATCTTTGATGTGAGCCACCTCGGCCCGGCCGAGGACAACGTCGGCGTGGCGGCGGGCAGCGCGGGCCACCGCCCGGGAGGAAGGGGCGAAGGACGCCAGGCCGGTGGCGTAGGAGTCGGACTCGGGATCCGGGGCCTGAGGGATGAGGTTGGTGGGCATGAGGGCGGGCTCCTTTCGGTGCTCCGTCCGGCCGCCGGGAAGCTGCCTGCTGCGCTCCCCTGGTGGTTGATAACGGCCGATTCGGACGGAATCAAGGTAAACCGTTGGAATCCCGGGGCAAAGCATAAGCGTGATAACATCGGGTAGTCCGCGGGATACCCCGGGTCCGGGAGTCCTTGGGAGACCCGGCGCTGCGGTGTTCCTACCCCGGGTCCGACGTCCCGATTCCGTGGCGATCAGCCCGGGACGAGCCGTTGAGACCCCGTGGGAGGGACGGGTGCGGGGGAGCGCCTCCGGCCCTCCCCTTCCGTTCATGAACACGACGACGGGTCCGGGTCCGGCTGGGAGTCGGATCCCTGGGCCGGCAGTGCCGGGCGGCATGATGGACAGTCGGATGAGCGCGAGGAGGGCGATCGGGAATGGTCGCGGAGGAGATGACAGACGGCGGTACCCAGGACATCGATGCCGGGGCGCGGTCCACTGCCCCGAGGCAGGACAAGCCGGACGCGGGGCCAGCTACCGCTCCTGTGCGGCGCTACCCCGACTACCTCATGGACTTCCCGCCCGACCTGTCTCCGGAGCAGGTCCGGCGCTGGCGGCGGTTCTTCGACCTGCGCGAGGACATCCTGCTGGACTACGGCTACCAGACCGCCCGGGCGTACTGGGGCGACCTGCAGGACATCTTCGAGTGGGCCGTCGCCCGCGACAAGGACGTCCTAGACCTCACCGACCGCGACCTGCGCCAGTACCGCGCCCTGCTGCGCAGGCGCAAGTACAGCGAGAACACCATCCGACGACGGATGGTGGCCTGGAGGAAGATGGAGGAGAGGATGGAGGAGGAGTGAGAGACGGAGTCTGGTTGTAGTCTGAAGCCTTGCATGCGGCACTTCGAGTACCACATGGACTTGGCGAAGAAAAGTCTCAATTGTGAGACTGTTGAATGTACGACGAGGTCGAAAGCAATGCCGACAGCCACAGGATGATGTGATGTTGCTCACTTTTCTGACCTTCGACGGATGTTCTGGTCTATTATTTCTTTGTGGTACGCACATTGTTGACAGTTCCTTGTTCTAGGGCGGCTTCCCTGCGGCGATGGAGACGGTTACCTGGGCTGCCGATCATCGACATTTTTACTGCATCCTAGGCGCTTAGCATGCGAGCTGAGTGGTGACCCTCTAATTTGCACGTTATCCCTCATGAGCCGCGCTCGCCGTGGGGCGAGCGAGTGTGCCAATTGATGAGTGGATAGGCATACGATCCCACGAACGAAGCGAAAAACACCAAATTTGGTTATTAGAGGCGATTATTGTATAATCGAAAACTGTATGAAAGAGCGTTTAGGAACTTCCGGTATTGAAGAGATCGAAGAATGTACACAGGAGGAGCAACTCATGAGTGAGACAGAGATGCTTGAACTTGCGACGAAAACTATTCCCTTTGGTTACCCCGCCACTCCCTACAGGACGATGCACCCTGATACGGTAGACCCATCAGACATCGCGAAGATGAACGATGAGGAGTTTAACGACTTCTTAGTAGCACTTGATCTGATTGAGGATTACCGAGCCATCCCCAAAAGTTCTCGACCATCATCGCACGCAGCATAACTAGTTTTGTTGCAGTTTTGAAGGTTTCACGCGTAGGGAGATGATGGATGATATGAGCGACTCAAGTTATCTTCTTGCAGATGATGACGACTACACGAGAGCGTTGAACGAACTCATCAGCGCGGAAGGCGTCTTAATATATTGCGGAGCCGGTCTGTCATATCCTCTTACCGGGTTGACATGGAATCGTCTAATTCTGGATGTGTTTGAAAACCTTAGGTCTGAATTAGAGAATAACATAGTTGAGTTCACAGAATCGGCGGACGTCTACGATAAGGTGAAGGAGCGACTTTCCGCGAGTTCTAGCACCCCGCGTGAGAATGCAACTGTCGTCGCAACCTACATTGAGTCTCTAGCAAAAGCTAGTTACTGTCAACTCGATTATTACGACAAATTGGCTGATCTCATTGGTCAATCTATTTATCGAAGATTGGCCAAGATTCAAGGACTCCTAACCGAAGGACACCGTCACACTGGAAGCCTCCTATTTGAACATGTAGTTTCTCTGGTCATATACCTTCTTCTAGAAGGCACTAAAGTTCGGATTGTAACAACAAATTATGACACATACTTGGAGGAGACTCTACGCTCCGTTATGACAATTTTGAGCAAGGATAGGACTAATGAATATTCTGTAAAAGTGTACGGCAGCGAGCGCTACCCAAACTTTTCAAGACTAAATTCGGCCACAGTTCCCCTTGTCTACCTACATGGTCGTATTGTACGGAATCTTGAGAGTAGAGCTAGCGACCGCGAAAACACTCCTTTCAAGCAGTTGGTTTTTTCTGAAAAAGAATATTATAGTCATCAATACAAGACCGCTAAAATTATGGCGGCGGCTGCTAAAGAGATTGACTGTACTTTAATCATAGGTTCATCTCTCAATGACCCTCCGCTGCTGGAATGGCTTTACAATAATAGCATTATCGACACCTCTTCCACAGCGTCCGATATGGGCAAGAATGGTGCTAAACAGAGGGGAGAACGTAGAACAAGTGTCCTGGTCGTGCAGGCGATTGAACAAGATCGTTATACGAGCGAACCTTTAACCGATGAAAATAGAATTTCTATTGCGCAAATGACTCGAACGCGCTGTAAAACATTGGGTGTGGATTATTTTATTCCGGTTAGAAGTTTTACTGATCTTTCGTATTTGATTCGAGATGCGATAATCGGAAAAAGCGAATCAACTGGCTCAGATTCACCTAGTGAAATATCGGCCACTCATCGCGAACTCACGACATGGGCAACCGATGCGTCGGCCAGACTCGATGACGAGGTTCGAGTGCGCAGGATTCACGATCAGTTATTTGAGAATGTCGAAGCTGTACAGGATCTTATTTCAGAACTTGTTCTGAATAGGCTCTCAGAGACTAGACGTCAGTTTCCGCTGGCGGTGCGGCTTGAGTACTGGGTGAGAGGCGTCTCTCCGCATCGTGGAGATCCAGAGTATCTCGTGAAGGTAGCGGATTCAGCGGGAGTGTCTCTTGATCGTCGTGTTCGCAGAAGTGAGAGTTTTTTTCGGCGGTTTCCTTCGCGTTCAGCTGCTCTACGATCAATACAATTCGATGCATCCGAGCTCACAACTTTGAATAAATTGGGCCAGCATGATCATGCCTCTAGATGGCAAGCATTTTACGCGGCCCCGGTTCGCAGCCAGGTAGGAAGTTCAGGACTCTCTCTGCCGGTCACTACTGGTGCGTTAGTGGCCGCAATTCAACTTGAAGAGTCCGAACATAGATTCATCTCCCGGAAGATGCGCATAGAGTTCGCTAAGGTAGTAGCAGAAACTGCCAGAAGACTTGAGTCTGGCAATATGAACAGAACTGAATGCAATGCATTTGTCAGGTTGGATAAGTGTTTTCGCAATATTGCAATCAGGGTTCGAAATAACTATGATGATAAGAAGCTGGGATAAACATTGCCATTATTCATGTCAACCATACTTCCACTTTCTACTCTCCCTGTTCTGAATTCGTCTAGTTTGCTTGGGTTCGGGTGTTGTCACGAACGCGCAATATGCGCTAAAATATGGTGTAAACTTATGATCTGAGAAGAAAGGAGGAGTTTCCGTCATGTCCGATATCGCGTCATACGCTAGTACACTTGAGCGGCCTGCGCTGTTGCGGCAGGTCGAGATTCCTCCAACCGACCCCGAGCATTACATCACCGGCTTGTACGCCTTGAACGTGCAGGCCCCGGAGGGAACCAGTGGGGACTGGCACGATGTCT
>ERZ773049.2404-NODE-2404-length-10231-cov-34.136891_pt1 | contig 10231 bp, 7 predicted proteins | sample MGYA00580633_ERZ773049 | MGnify/ENA primary metagenome ERZ773049 (study PRJEB29015, sample SAMEA2737991) | human oral metagenome | biome: human oral; feature: human-associated habitat; material: dental | place: China | collected 2066 ... | reverse complement strand
GCTCGACCAGCCCCTGGGTGACGAGCTCGGTGATGTCGCGGCGCACGGTCATCTCCGAGATTCCCAGCTCCTCGACGATATCGGCCACGCGAACGCCCCCGGTGGCCGCCACCCGCTCCAGGATGTGTTCCTGACGCTGGCGGGCGAGCATCGGGGCCGGTCGGGAGGAACCGACGGCGGAGGAGGCTGTGGGACCGGGCTGCATGGGGCCAGTCTGCCAGACCTCGTCGTCGAAAACACCCATGTCCGCACGTTCCCGCACAGAGTCGCGCAGAGTCGCGCAGAAGGGGTGGTGGTAGTTCACGTTTCGTCCATTCGGTCGGTCATGGCAGACTTATCCCCGCTCGCGCGGCGCCCCCGGCTGGGACGTGGGCGGTGCGGCGCGGTAGTGTGTCCAGGTAACCCTCGGGCGTCCGCTCGTCCCGATGAGGATCGCCTATCAGTCAACCGTCCCGCAGGAGCTCAGGAGCCATGCAGATCCCCGCACCAGACGCGCACCAGTGCGTCATCGGTGTGGCCATTGCCCTGCCCTCCCACTACGCTGCCCAGGTGCGGGCGGTGCGGGAGGCCGCGGGAGACCCGATGGCCGACGTCGTCCCGCCCCACATCACCCTGCTGCCGCCGACGGCCGTCGATGTTGATTCGCTCGATGAGGTCATGCGGCACCTGCGCAACGTGGCCGCCGGGACGCAGCCCTTCGACGTGCGCCTCGACCAGGTCGGCACCTTCCGCCCCGTCAGCCCCGTGGTCTACCTCGGCCTGCGCAGCGGCGCCCAGGAGTGCGACCGACTCCAGATGCGGGTCCGTGACCGCCGCGGCCCCCTGGCGCGTTCGCTGAGCTTCCCCTTCCACCCGCACGTGACCCTGGCCCACGAGGTCGCCGATGAGGACCTCGACTTGGCGGCCAGGGAGGGGGCGGAGCTGGTCATGGACTTCACCGTCACCAAGCTCCACCTCTACCGCCACCTCGAGCGGTCCCTCCAACCCGGCCGGACCGACGTCGAGGGGGCCTGGGAAGTGGCCGCCGCCTTCGCCTTCGGGGGCTCTCTCGTGTCCGTCGCTGAGACGGCTGAAGTCGGCGAGGTCACTGGCGTGCCCGCTGCCTCGGCGCCCGAGACGACTCCCGTGGTCTCGGTGTGATCGGGCGTGCCAGGGCCCTGTTGGCGGCCGCGCGGCGCACCCGGATCGGTCGTGCCCTGATCCGCTACGGCACGGCGCGCGGTGCGCTCATGGCTGGCGGGATTGCCTACACCGGTATGTTCTCGATCTTCGCGGTGCTCGTCATCGGTATGAATCTGCTCATGGCGATGCTCGGCAACCGCCCCACCTTCCGAGCGGCCGTCGTCGACTCGATCAACTCCCTGCTGCCCGGCGTCATCGACACCGGCAACGGCCAGGGGTTGGTGTCCGTGAGCCAGCTGTCTGTCAGCTCGGCCTTCAATCTGGGATCGGTGGTGGCGGCAGGGGCGCTCATCTACTCGGTCATCAGCCTCATGGGTACTCTCAAGATCGCGCTGCGCGCCATGTTCGGACTGGTCAACCCCGTGATGAGGCCGGTGGTCGGGCAACTGGCGAACATCACCGGGTTTCTCGTCATGGTGGCCGGGGTGCTCGTGACCGCCGTCGCCTCGGTGGTGACGACAACGCTGTCCGGCAACGTCGGTCGGGCCCTGGGCCTGCCGGAGTCGCTGACCGGCACCGGGGCGTGGCTGGCGACGCTCCTCATCTCCTTCCTCATCGATACCGGCATCCTGGCGCTCCTCATCACCATCTGCGGTGTCCGCCCTCCCCGACGCGATCTGGCACTGGGCTGCATGCTGGGCGCCTTCGCGCTCGGCGTGCTGCGCCAGGTGGGGACTGGCGCGGTCGGTTCGGTGTCGCGCAATCCTCTCCTGGCCTCCTTCGCCGCTATCGCCGTGCTGGTCCTGTGGCTGCACTTGACCAGCCGCATCGTGCTGCTCATGGCCGCCTGGATGGCCAACCCGCCCCTGCCCCGGGACGTCGGCCATCCCGATGAGGTCCACGCCCGCGAGCGCCCCAACTACGTCACCCTCTCCGTGCCTGAGACCCTGGCCTGGCCCCGCCAGTCCATTACCGGCAGCCTCGAGGCCGACCCGACGGCGCATCCCGATTACGTCCCCCCCCGGTGCCGGTCTCCTGAACCCGAGGAGGGCGGGCTCGGGCCCGATCTGACGAGCAGGCGCCAGCAGGGGCGCTAGCCTGTTGCGGTGACTGACACTCCTGGTAACCCTGACAAGCCCGATCACGCTGTGCAGCTCAACGGCTCCGGTCCCACCGTCGGCTCGGCGCCGGCCATCCACGCCATCATCCCCGCCGGAGGCGCGGGCACCCGGCTGTGGCCGCTCAGCCGCCGTCACCGCCCCAAGTTCCTCCTCGACCTCACCGGGGCCGGCCACAGCCTCCTTGAGGACACCGTCGAGCGCCTCGCCCCGGTGACCGCGACGACGACGGTCGTCACCGGTGTCGCCCACATCGCCGCCGTGGCCGACCAGCTCCCGGGCATCCCGCGCGAGAATCTCCTGGCCGAGCCCTCCCCGCGCGACTCCATGGCGGCCATCGGCCTGGCCGCCGCCGTCATCGCCCACCGCCATGGACGAGACGCCGTCGTCGGCTCCTTCGCCGCCGACCACACCGTGGCCGACCGGGCGGCCTTCGCCGACGCCGTGCGCCAGGCCGCCATCCTGGCCGAGCAGGGCTGGGTGGTCACCATCGGGATCGAGGCCACCGGGCCCTCGACCGCCTTCGGCTACATACACGCCGGCGACCCCACCGATGTGCCCGGCGCTCCCGACGGACGCCAGGTCCTGGGCTTCACCGAGAAGCCCGACGCCGACACCGCCGCCGACTACCTGGCCACCGGCGACTACCGCTGGAACGCCGGCATGTTCGTGGTCCGTGCGGGCGTGCTCCTGGACCACCTGGCCGACCTCAGGCCGCAGTTGGCGGCTGGCATCGAGGCCATCGCCGCGGCCTGGGATACCCCCGGGCGCGAGGAGATCCTGGCCGAGCGCTGGCCGGACCTGGAGAAGATCGCCATCGACCACGCCATCGCCGAGCCGGTGGCTGCCGCCGGAGGAGTGGCCACCGTGCCGGTATCCATGGGGTGGAACGACGTCGGCGGCTTCGACGCCCTGACCGAACTCGTCGCCCCCCGAGACCAGGGACCTGCTGCCGGTGCCTGCGTGCTTGACGGCGTCGACGGCTCAGCAGCCGAGGCCCCCGGGGCCGATGTCCGGACGATCGACTCCGATGGCGCTCTCATCGCCTCCACGTCCACACGCACAGTGGTGCTGCTGGGTGTGCCGGGCGCCGTCGTCGTCGATACTCCCGATGCCCTCCTGGTCACCACGCCCGAGCGCGCCCAGGACGTCAAGGGAGTCGTGGACGCCCTGCGAGCCGCTGGACGCCAGGACCTGCTCTAAGCGGTTCCAGCAGAGACCACTGAGGGGCCCGGCGCCGGGAGAAGAGACTTCTCCAGCGCCGGGCCCTTGCGCTGAAACCTAGGCGATTACGAGCCGATCCCGGTGGATCGCACGGTGTGAGAATGCGGGATTTTCGCCTATCCTGGACATGCGGATGTGTCCACTGTCGCATGCGAGAACCAGGGAGGTTTCCATGAAGAAGGCCTGCTCCGCGATGACGCTCGGTGCGGCCCTGGCCCTGGCCCTGGCCGCCTGCGGGACGCCACCGGCGCAGCGGCCCACGCGCAACCTCGAGGGCGCCAAGGACTTCACCGCCTGCATGCTCTCCGACGAGGGCGGCTTCGACGACCACTCCTTCAACGAGTCCGGCAAGAAGGGCCTGGACCGGGCCGGCAAGGAGCTCGGGGTCAAGACCGTCGCCGTGCAGTCGGAGAGCTCGGCCGACTACGCCACCAACATCTACGCGCTCATCCAGCAGAACTGCAAGCTCGTCATCGGCGTCGGCTTCAACATCGCCGCCGACCTGACCGAGTCGGCCAAGACCAACCCCGACATCCAATTCGCCCTCATCGACGCCTCCTTCATCGGCGCTGACGGACAGCCCGCCACCCTGCCCAACGCCAAGCCCCTCTTGTTCAAGACGGCCGAGGCCGCCTACCTGGCCGGCTACGCCGCCGCCGGCACCTCCCGGACCGGGGTGGTGGGCACCTACGGCGGCAAGCCCCTGCCCACCGTCCAGATCTTCATGGACGGCTTCGCCAAGGGCGTGGCCAAGTACAACGAGGACACCGGTGCCGCCGTCCAGGTCAAGGGCTGGGACACCACCACCGGCAAGGGCGGATCCTTCGTCGGCAACTTCTCCGACGCCGCCAAGGGCAGGGCCATTACCGAGCAATTCGTCTCCCAGGGCGCCGACATCGTCATGCCCGTGGCCGGGCCCGTCGGCCAGGGCACGCTGTCCGCCATCAAGCAGAAGAACGATGCGGGCGGCGCCAACGCCGTTATCTGGGTCGACTCCGACGGCTACACCTCCACCGGCGACGGCAACATCATCATGACCTCCGTGGTCAAGGAGATCGGCAACTCGGTATACGACACCGTCAAGAACGCCTCCGAAGGCAGATACTCCGCCGAGCCCTACATCGGAACTCTGAAGAACAAGGGGGTGGCCGTCGCCCCCTTCCACGACTTCGACTCCCAGGTGCCTGCGCCGGTCAAGGCGCGCATCGAGGAGCTACGCGCCCAGATCATCGCCGGAACCCTCGACGTCACGACCCCCTATGACCCCTCCTGAACGCCCGCCCGGGGCCAGCGCCCCGAGCCTCCACCGCCCTCCTCGTCCTCTGGAAGCGAGCCTGTTGTGAAGCTTGAGCTGCGCGGGATCACGAAGGCCTTCGGGCCGCTCGTGGCCAACGACCATATCGACCTGATCATCGAGCCCGGCCAGATCCACGCCCTCCTGGGAGAGAACGGCGCCGGCAAGTCCACGCTCATGAACGTCCTCTACGGCCTCTACCGGCCCGACGCCGGAGCGATCCTCATCGACGACGAGCCCGTGACCTTCTCCGGACCGGGCGACGCCGTGGCCGCTGGCATTGGCATGGTCCACCAGCACTTCATGCTCGTGCCCGTCTTCACGGTGGCCGAATCCGTCGCCTTGGGATACGAGCCGGTCGGGCCGCTGGGAATCATCGACGCCGGCGCCGCCGCGGCCAAGGTCACCGAGATCTCCCGCCGCTTCGGCTTCGACGTCGACCCCAACGCCCTCATCGAGGACCTGCCCGTGGGCGTCCAGCAGCGCGTGGAGATCATCAAGGCCCTCGCCCGCGACGCCAAGGTCCTCATCCTCGACGAGCCCACCGCCGTGCTCACCCCGCAGGAGACCGACGAGCTCATCGCCATCATGCGCGAGCTCAAGGCCTCGGGCACCTCGATCGTCTTCATCACCCACAAGCTGCGAGAGATCCGCGAGGTCGCCGACACCATCACCGTCATCCGCCGCGGCCGCGTCGTGGGCACCGCCGAGCCCACCGCTCCAGCCGCCGAGCTCGCCGGCCTCATGGTCGGCCGCGACGTCTCCCTCACCATCGACAAGTCCCCGGCCGAAGCCGGACGGGAAACGCTCGCTTTGAGCGGCGTCGGCCTCGTCGAGGACGGCGCCGTCCTGCTCGACGACGTCGACCTGAACGTGCACTCCGGCGAAATCCTCGCCATCGCGGGCGTCCAGGGTAACGGGCAGACCGAGCTGAGCGAGGTCATCCTCGGGCTGCGCTCGCCGACCACCGGCACCATCGCCTTCGATGGCCACGACGTCACCCGCCACGGGGTGCGCCGCCGCCTGCGAGCCGGACTCGGCTTCGTGCCCGAGGACCGTTCCACCGACGGCATGGTCGCCGAGCTCTCCGTCGCCGAGAACATGGTCCTGGACCGTTACGACGACCCCGCCCTGGGCCGGGGGCCGTCGCTGTCGCCGCTCCGCGTGCGCCAGGCCGCCCACCGGATGCGCGAGGAGTTCGACGTGCGCGTCACCGACGTCGACGATGCCATCTCGACCCTCTCGGGCGGCAACCAGCAGAAGGCCATCCTCGCCCGCGAGCTGTCCCGGTCCCTCAAGGTCCTCGTCGCCTCCCAACCCACCCGCGGCCTGGACGTCGGCTCCATCGAGTTCATCCACCAGCGCATCGTCGCCGAGCGTGACACCGGCACCGCCGTCCTCATCATCTCCTCAGAGCTCGACGAGATATACGCCCTGGCCGACCGGATCGCTGTCATGTACCGCGGGCGGATCGTCGGCATCGTCCCCGCCGATACCGCCCGCGACGCCCTGGGCCTCATGATGGCCGGCACCCCCGCCGAACAGGCTCTCGACCCTCAGGAGCAGCAACGATGAGCACACCCTCCACCGGCTCCGGCACTGCACCGACGCCGACAGATCCGTCCGAGGAGCGGTCCGCGCCCAGCCCGAGCAGCCAGTCCGCCCTGCTGCGGCAGGTCGCCTCCTCGCCGGCCGTCGTCGGGCTGCTCGCGATCCTGGCCGCCCTCGTCCTGTCCTCGATTCTCATCCTCGCGGCCGACTCCCAGGTGCGCTACACGGCCGGCTACCTCCTCAACCGCCCCGGCGACTTCCTCCACGCCGCCGGATCCACCCTGAGCGAGGCCTACAGCTCGCTGCTGCGCGGCTCGGTCCTGGACTGGCGGGCCACCACGGGCGTGCGCATGATCCGCCCCATCACCGATACCCTCACCAACGCCACCCCGCTCATCATCGCCGGGCTCGGTGTGGCGGTGGCTTTTCGCGCCGGGCTGTTCAACATCGGCGGCCAGGGGCAGATGATCCTCGGGGCGATCACGGCCTGCTACGTGGGCATCGCCTGGGACCTGCCGCCGGTGGTCCACCTGCTCCTGGCCGTCTTCGGGGCGGCCCTGGGAGGACTGCTCTGGGGCGGTATCGCCGGAGTCCTCAAGGCCCGTACCGGCGCCAATGAGGTCATCGTGACGATCATGCTCAACTCGATCGCCGCCCACCTGCTGTCCCAGGTACTCAGTCTCAAGGCCTTCAACGGGGAGGGGGAGACCGGTAACCGCAAGTCGCTGACCGTGGCCGACTCCGCCCAGTACCCCTCGCTCGCCGGCAGCTCCTTCCGCCTCCACGCCGGCTTCCTCCTGGCCTTGCTGGCCGCGGCGGCCGTGTGGTGGCTCATGGAGCGCTCCCGCCTCGGTTTCCAGCTGCGGGCCACCGGCCTGAACCCCGACGCCGCCCGCACCGCCGGCATGAGCGTGCCCCGGGTGACGAGCCTGGTCATGATGATCTCCGGCGCCCTGTGCGGGATCGCCGCCAGTGCTCCGGTCCTGGGAACCCAGAAGAGCATGGACGAGTCCGTCGCGGGAACCATTGGCTTCGACGCCATCACCGTGGCGCTGCTGGGCCGCTCCCGGCCCGTGGGAACCGTCCTGGCAGGCCTGCTCTTCGGCGCCCTGCGCGCTGGCGGCACCGCCATGCAGGCCGCGCCCGGCACCCACATCAAGATCGTCCTGGTCCTGCAGTCCACGATCGTGCTGTTCATCGCCGCTCCGCCTCTGGTCCGGGCCATCTTCCGGCTGCCGGAGCGCCGGGCGCACACGGGCGGCGCCGATCCGTCCCCCGCCTCAGTGCCGGCCGCGGCTACGGCCACTCCCACAGCGAAGGAGGCCTGAGCCATGACGGCGTCATCCACCTCAACCGGGTCAACCGCTTCAGCCGCCTCCGCCTCCACGGCTGTGGAGCCCATGAACCTCAAGATCCCGATCACCGGCGTCGTCGTGTTCTTCCTGCAGGGACTCATGGCGCTGAGCGCCCGCGGTTCGACCACCTTCCGGCTCACCGCCCCCTCCGACTTCTTCCAGTTCGAGGACTCCACGCTCAACGCACGGCTGATTATCCTCATCGCCGCGGGGATCGTCGCCGCAGTCACCGCCGTCGCCCTCGTACGGGCCATGCGCCGCCGCGAGGGCGCTGCCTGGGTGAGCGTCCTCATGGGCGTCGGATTCGTTGTCGCATTCCTGGCCTGGGCCGGTGCCGGACGCAACGGCGTCATCCCCCTGGTGACCATCCTGTCCTCCGCGCTTGGGCTGAGCGTCCCGCTCGTCTACGGGTCGCTGGCCGGGATCATCGGGGAGCGCTCGGGCACTATCAACATCGCCATCGAGGGCCAGCTCTTGGGTGGGGCCTTCCTGGGCGCCGTCGTCGCCTCGGCCTGCTCCAGCCCGTGGGCGGGGCTCTTCGCCGCGCCCGTGGCCGGAGTCCTCGTGGCGCTCCTGCTGGCCCTGTTCGGACTGCGCTACCGGGTCAACCAGATCGTCGTCGGCGTCGTCCTCAACGTCCTGGTCTCGGGGCTGACCGGCTTCCTATTCTCCACCTTCCTGTCATCCAGCCCCAGCCTCAACCGCGCCCTGCGCCTGCCCACCCTGGCGGTGCCGATCCTGTCCCGGATCCCGATCATCGGGCCGGTCCTCTTCCGCCAGACGATCCTCGTCTACCTCATGTACGTCGCCGTGGCGGTCCTGTCCGCCATGCTCTTCCGCTCCCGCTGGGGACTGAGGCTGCGGGCCTGCGGCGAACACCCCAAGGCCGCCGACACCGTCGGCATCAAGGTGATGCGCACCCGTGTGGCCAACCTCGCCCTGGCCGGGGCGCTGGCCGGACTGGGCGGGGCGTTCTTCACCGTCGGCTCGGGCCTGTCCTTCGATAACGACATGACCGCCGGCAACGGCTACATCGCCCTGGCCGCCATGATCCTGGGTGCCTGGCGACCCCTGGGATCCCTGGGTGCGGCCCTGCTCTTCGGCTTCGCCACCTCCGTTGCCCAGACCTTGCCGATCATCGGCAGCTCTGTCTCACCCGACATCATCTCTATGATCCCCTACATCGTCACGATCCTGGCTGTGGCCGGATTCGTGGGCAAGGTGCGCGCCCCCGCCGCCGAGGGGGTGCCCTACCCGTGAGCAGCATCGCGCCCACCGATCTGACCGACACCCACTGGCAGGCCCTGCACGAGCTCGCCGTCGAGGCCATGACCCACGCCTACGCCCCCTATTCCCGCTTCAAGGTCGGCGCCGCCGCCTTGGTCGACGACGGCCGACTCGTCTCGGGGTGCAATGTCGAGAACGCCGGCTACGGCGTCACCCTGTGTGCCGAGTGCGGGCTCGTCTCCGAGCTCATCCGCACCGGGGGTGGCCGCCTGGTCGCCTTCGCCTGCGTGGACGCCCGCGGCCGGGCCTGCGCGCCGTGCGGGCGCTGCCGCCAGCTCCTGAGCGAGCACGCCGCCGACGGTATGGTGCTGGCCATGCCCTCAGGGATGATGAGCATCGACGAGGTCCTGCCTGACCGCTTCACCGCTGCCGACGTCGAACGCGTCGTCGGCGAGGAGAGCCGACGTGCGGCCGACGAATAGTGACGACGAGCAGCCGACGAGTACAGATGAGGAGAACCCCGTGACCGTCCCCGCCGCCCCGCCGGCCGTCGAGCCCTTCGACGCCGTCGACGTCATCGCCGCCAAGCGCGACGGCGCCACCCTGACCGACACCCAGATCGACTGGGTCGTGGACGCCTACACCCGCGGCGTCGTCGCCGAGGAGCAGATGAGCGCCCTGGCCATGGCCATCTACCTGCGCGGCATGAGCCGGGCCGAGATCACCCGCTGGACCGGCGCCATGATCGCCTCCGGGGAGCGAATGGACTTCTCCGGCCTCGGGCGGCCCACGGCGGACAAGCACTCCACCGGGGGAGTGGGGGACAAGATCACCCTGCCGCTGGCGCCGCTCGTGGCCGTCTTCGGCGTGAGCGTCCCCCAGCTATCCGGACGCGGGCTCGGGCACACCGGCGGGACCCTGGACAAGATGGAGTCCATCCCCGGCTGGCGGGCCGATCTCACTGGCGAGGAGATCCTGGCGATGCTCGGGCCCAGCGGCCCCGGCGCCGTCATCTGCGCCGCCGGGGCGAACCTGGCCCCCGCCGACAAGCGCCTCTACGCCCTGCGCGACACCACCGCCACCGTCTCCTGCGTCCCCCTCATCGCCTCCTCGATCATGTCCAAGAAGATCGCCGAGGGAACCGGCGCCCTCGTCCTGGACGTCAAGGTCGGCTCGGGCGCCTTCATGAAGGAGCTCGACCAGGCCCGCGAGCTCGCCTCCACCATGGTGGCCCTGGGCACCGACGCCGGCGTGACCACCCGCGCCCTGCTCACCGACATGTCCACCCCGCTCGGGCTCACCGCCGGCAACGCCCTCGAGGTCGCCGAGTCCCTCGAGGT
>ERZ773049.2403-NODE-2403-length-10235-cov-2.562967_pt1 | contig 10235 bp, 6 predicted proteins | sample MGYA00580633_ERZ773049 | MGnify/ENA primary metagenome ERZ773049 (study PRJEB29015, sample SAMEA2737991) | human oral metagenome | biome: human oral; feature: human-associated habitat; material: dental | place: China | collected 2066 ... | reverse complement strand
CTTTTGATAAACCAAGGCTCCATAGTCTGGCATGGTAATCAAAAAACCCACTAGCTTATCCTCCTGATAGGCCAACTTAACCATAGAAAAATCCAAAATATAACGATACTTCTCGAAAATAGCACTAAATTGTGCCCCTTGCAAGGAACGGTAAATAGGAAAATCTCGGTAAAGTCGGTTCAAGAGTTCAAACACTTGTAAGGACACCTTAGTCCAATCCGACTTGTGGGGGGATCGAATCTTAATCCCTGCTGCTAAGGCAGCCTCATAACGCTTAGCTAGTTTGGCTTCCTGGGTAATGGGACTTACCTTGGGATAGAAATTAGACAGATAGCTTTCGGTCAGTTTGAATCCCGCTGACTCCCAGAGCTTGGGGTAATAAGCCGGCTGATGGGGCTCGCCAGTAAAAGGTAAGTCCTCATGGCCAGACAGCTGCATGCGATAGCCTAACCAAAAACTAGCCTGAACGGGTCCAATGAGTTTTTCAGCCCCTAAGTTGCGGGCCTGATTTGCTATGTAAGCTATAAACTGCTTGGCCATGTCCACATCATCTAAGGACTCAAAATAACCTAAGAAGCAAGTGCCATCGACTGGATAATAAGTCAGCAAGCCTCGAATCTGAGCTTGCTGATCTTGGTAACCGACAAAGGCTCTCACTTCTATTTCCGGGCTAAGTGGATGGGTCCCACTAATCAGACTTGCTTCCTCTTCAGGTGACTGCATTAAGTGCCCCTTGCCGTAAAGCTTTTGTGGCAAGGCTAGGAAGTCGACTAGCTCCGGCGAATGAGGCTGCACAGCTTTAATGGTCAGCATGGTCCGCCTCCTCCAAAATGGTTACTTGGCCGCTTAAGCCATCCATCTCAATCCAATCCCCACTTTTCAGCAATTGAGTAGCACCCCGCACATTCACAACTGATGGAATGCCTAGCTCACGCGAAATAATGGCTGTATGAGACAGAAGGGAGCCCTGCTCAGCGATGACCCCTTGGGCTTGAGTTAAGAGATAGACCCAACCTGGATCTGTCATTCTGGTCACCATAATCTTACCCTGAGCAGATTCAATGGCTTGAACATCGTCCACTACTAGCACTTGGCCCTTGACGCGACCAGGCGAGCAACCAATCCCTTGAAGGTGTTCTGCCCGACTCAATTGGCTACGTGCCTGCCCTGAAAATCGCACATACTTCTCAAATACTTGACCCAAGAAGACATAGCGGCTGAAGTTAGGTAAGGTCCTGTCACCCGCTAGCTTAGCACGTCTTTCTGCAATCAGGTCCGATACTGAGTGAGGCTGTCTGGCCAATTCAAAGATCTCTTCCTTGGTCAGATAGAAGATGTCTTCTTCTGTCTCTAAATAGCCTTGATTGGCAAGTTGCGCCCCAATGGCTCGGAAAATCATCCGCATCATCCCATATATCCTTGTCCGATTTAGCCTTGAGCTTTCTCGGTACTTAACGCCAGTCATAGCGCGACGGCGTAAAAAGCCCGTCCACCAACTCCTTGGTTGATTGCTTGCGGCATTTGAGGCTTTTAGGTCAGGAGCTTCTTGCTGGCACATTTGAACCAGCAAGGATATAAGGCCTTGTGGATGGGTACGGAAGGTCGGAGTTTCTAGTTTCAGTTCTTCGGGTGCCCGGTCACCAAATTCTTGGATAAAATCCCGAATCTTGGTTACTAAGGGATCTTGTCGACTTAAAAAGTCTGCTGCATCTTCATTTTCTATTGCCTGACGAAGAGTTTGGTTCTTGGGATTCTTGAGCTCCCCGACTAATTCCTGAAGGGCTAGAGCCGGCCGCATACTTTCAATCTGTTCAATACCGGCGATTTCTGCCTGAACATCTTGTCCATGACGCGACTTTTTCAATAATCCCGTATAGACAAAGGCATAAAGATCATTAATCAAGGTAATGTCCCAATGTGCTAGAATCTCATCCTTAAGCTGTTCAACTAGCGCTGTCAGCTGCTCTAAATCCGCATCTGGTGAGAAGTGCTCTTGAAAGACTGCTTGAATACGGATGAATTCCTGTTCTAGCTGGGCCATTTGCTTAGGCGCAGTGAAAAACTCACGCACGATTCGGCCCATAATCTTAAGTCGCTTCCAAGGCGAAAGATGGATTGGCATTGCCGGTACTTCCGTCTCCCTCACGCCCAGCATATCCTGCCAGATAGGAATAATCTTTTTAGAGAAGGGCAATAATTGCAGAAGCTGGTACCAACTTTGAATTTGATAGTAGACTCGACTATTGACTGGACAGAGCATATTCTGGAAGGTGGGCTCATAGGCAACCAATTCAGCTGCCCCCTTACCCACCAATCTTTGAGCCAAGCCACGAAATATACTGGCATAGGCTTCTTGAATAAAACTGATCGTTAAGGGCGTGGAGAGACCTGGATAGCTCTCCACAATATTACTATTATCCAGAATAATTTGCTTGCCTTGTGGCAAAGTAGTAATAGGCCGAGCTTGTAAGACGTAGAGCCGGTCTCCTTGGAAGGTAAATTCCAAATCCAGATAGGGGCCAAAAAGCGCCACGGCTTGCTGGGCTAGGGATTCTAATTCCCCTAATTGACTGGTTGTTAAACTTGGTGCTCCTGGCTCTTGTTCAGTATAGGATAGCTGATCTGCCGGATGATAGGTCACCATGCTAGTAGGAACCTTATCTTCTACAATTTGATCCCCCAATCCCTGTCCCACAACCACAATGTGTTCATTAAGAATTCCCTTAGGGTTGGCTGTAAAATAAACACCTGATAAATCCCCCTTAATCATGACTTGAACCAGACAGTTCATCTGAGCTTCTGGCAGGCTAATCCCTTGCTTGAAGAGATAAGCCAGAGCGGATACCTGATAGAGGGACAAGAAAGTATGCTCTAAAGACTGGGGTAAGTGGTCGATTGGGATATCTAGCTGACTTTCAAATTGCCCGGCAAAGGACGAAACGGCACCGTCTTCAATGCTAGCAGACGAACGAACTGCCAAACGCACCTGAACAGATGGAAAAGTTTGCTTGGCCCAGCTCAGCACAGGACTTAAATCTTCCTTAGCAAAACTCTCTTTGGCCCAAGCCAATAGTTCTTGACTTAGCTGCTCTAAACTCAGGTCTCCCACTTGATAGGCTGCTTCCTGACTAGCCAGAAAATCCATGCTATCCACTCGATTAAAACAGTCAAAGGCAAAGACCGCAAAACTCGGTACTGGTAGCCCCGCTTTGGTCATTTCCATGAGGTGGTAGGCTTTTCCCCCCACTTTCTGGAGATCATAGACTTGTTTCATTAGAAGACTCCCATCAAGAGGTAGACAGCTACTGAGATGACCATGGTAGTCTCAGTAATATAGGTATAACGTTCAACTCTTTCCCGAATATTGAAGAGGGTTGGATCCTTAATGAACTGCTCAAACTGAACCGTCATCCAGATAACATTAAGCACCAAGACTACGACCCCTACATGGGAAATATTCCAGAGCAGAAGGAAGTTGGTCATAATATCTAGAATAGTGACTATTTCGATGAAACGGGTAGCCTTCTTATAACCGAAGAGCTTGGAGTAAGTCACATATTCTGTCTCATCTTTTGGTGCTCGAATCTTACGACAGACTTCCCAAATCAAACTTGGGAAGTACATGGTGAAGGCCAAAAGGACGGTCGGAACTGACAATAGGGGCAGATTGTACTTATAGCATACGAAGGAAATAGTATAGAGATTCAGAATCATCATGACCGGATTATGGGTCACCAAGGCTAAAGGCAATGAATTTTGAATTTTATCTCGCTTAAAGAACCAGAATGACATCAAGGTTCCGTAGATATAGAGGAAGAGGAACCAAAAGATATTATTCATGAAGAAGAGATTCAAGGCAACGGAGACCGTGACGATAAAAGCTAAGGCGATAGCTAAGTCTTTTTTCTTGACCCGTCCTGATGGCAAAGCCCGATGGGGGAAGAGTCGTTGATCGGTCTCATAGTCCTTGAAGTCATCTGCAATACGTAAAATCATTAAGAATACAAAAATGGTGAAAATCCCAATCAATTCTTGATGGTTGAAATTAAAGCTTGTCACCCCGTCATTTAACAAGAGGACAAAATAAATCTCGAAAAACATAATGGCTGCCACAATAAAACGCGACCCCAGCGGAAACATTTCCTTATAATAAATCGCTAAACGTTTAAACATGTTTAACACCTATCCTTTCACCCATTCTGACTTGGCTTTCGATACCTAAGTCTGAGTAATATCTAATATCTTGGTCCAGCTCAATACGATTGGCTGGATATAATACAACAATAGGGGATCCACCTAAGCCAAAGTAGCCCTTCTCCTGGCCTCTGACTAGGTAAGTTTGATGATGGTTAAAAATTCGACCGACTAGCAGCGCACCAATTTCCATCTGAAGAACTGGCCCCTCTTCCGTCTCAATTAGACAGTAATGCCGGCTATTTTCACGATAAATCAGGCGCTGGGCTTGGGCAACTTCCCTTACACTATGTAACTTGCCCTTGATGCTTTTTTGATGGGTAATCACCCCAGATTCAATGGCTAAATAGCGATGCAAGTCTTCGACCCCTAGACGGAATACTAAGGCTAGCCCACCCTGGAAGGCCTGCGCTAGTTGGGCATCTTCCAATAATTCCGCCAAATTATAGGTTTGCCCCTTTAAGACCAAACTTAAGTCTTCATGAATATCAAAAACTTGTAATTTGGCGTCGGCTACGGCCAAGACTTGCCCTTCTGGACAGACTGGGCGTAAGTCTGGCTGAATTTTTCTTTGGAAAAAGGCTGCAAAGTGGGGATAGGTCCCCTCTTGGTAGTCAGCCAGAGACAGGCCATAGGTCTCTAGGAACTTTCTTACCTTAGCTTTTGACCAGGGCAAGTAATCGCTCAGGGTCAGCAAATAGGAGATGCTAGGACGTGTCAACAGAGGAAGGAGCCATCGTCCCCATCTAGTCAGGTAGAGGCGATTAACCAAGCCTTCTTGATAGACCTCAGGCTCTATGACCTGACCACTTTGACGCTGGTAGACCTTAACCATAAGGCAAGACCCAAAGCCCGATTAGACTAAGAATCGCTAATAGGGCGAAAGCCAGATAAGCCTTCTTGTTAGGCTTAGGAACGGGCTGGTTCCAGACGAATAGGCCGCTTAAGAGAAAGGCTATTCCCAACCAAAGCCAAGTATAGAGTCCTGGCGCCAACCATTGACCTAACAGATAGCTTAAGGGAAAGCACAAGGCGCCATAAGTGACGGGAACTCCGACAAAATATTGCCCGCTCCCCTCATCATGCTTGGCCAAGCGATTAAAGTGCCCCAGGCGCGTTACGGCTGCTAACACATAGATTATAGCAGGCAAGAGATTGGCAGGTCCAAGAGCTAGCTGAGACATGAGGAGAAAAGCTGGCAAGGCAGCAAAACTAATCATGTCGCAGAGTGAATCAATTTCAATGCCAAAACGTTCCTGTTCGGGTGTACTCGGTAAGCTTCTAGCCACTACACCGTCGAAGAGATCACAAATTCCACTAACGATAAAGGCCATCATGGCTAGCCGGACCTGCCCTTGTAAGGTCCAATAGATTGCTACTAAGGCAAAGGCTGCTCCCAAATAAGTGAGTATGACCGATTTATCATATTCTCCAATCAAATAGTTTTTAATCTTCATGTAGATGAATCTTTCCTTTCTCTGCATCTAGCGTGACTAGCATGCCTGTTTTGAGCCTCTTGCTTGCTTCTTGGACACAAACCAGAGCTGGAATACCACATTCACGGGCCACAATCGAGGCATGACAGAGTACCCCACCCGTCTCCGTAATCAGTCCTCCCAAGATACCAAAGACATAGCTCCAACCCGTATCGGTATAAGCTGTCACCAAAATCTCACCCGGTTGAATGCTAGCTATATCTGCCAAGTCTAAAATCACGCGCACTCGCCCCGTGACCTGCCCACTGCTAGCAGGCATGCCACTCAAGAAAGCTTCCCGGCTGCCTTGTGGGAGCGGTTGGAAATTACCTTCTGTTAAGTCTCCTAGCGCCTGACATTTATCATAGGACTGGCAATAATGGCGATCCTGGTTGACTAGTTGCTGTAGGTCAATACTTCTATCTTTGTCATTCATGAAGGCTAAGAGATCCCATTTGGTTAGATAGAAGATATCTTCCACTTGCTCTAGGTAGCCTTGTTTAAGATAGGCTCGACCCAAAGCCAGGCTGACTTGCCGAATCAGGTGATAGGCATGAGTTGAGCAATCCTTAAACTCCTCTCGCCACCACAATAAGTGACGTAAGGAGTTCGCAATCTTATTAATCTTGCGGCTTTGACGTCCTGTCAGGCCACTAGGTAGCCCTTGATTCTTGTGCTGTCTGACCAGAGACTTTTGCGCCTTATCATAATAAGCATCGTCAAGCACTAGGCGTTGGATTAGCGCTAAAATTTGTTCAGGTTCTTCCATGTAACTTGGTACCCTCAAGTCCAGTTCCCGCCTTGAATGATGACCAAACTTAACCATATAATCAGCCAAGGCCTTAAAATCGTCTCTATGCCCTTCTTGCTGAGCAAGTTCTACTAAGCCTGACACTGTTTGCTGCGTCCAATCGTCTTTTATCAGAGGCCGATTTCGAATCATACTAGCTAATGCTAGCATCTCCTCTAAGGGCTGGGTATGGGAAATATTACCTAGGTCTGCAATCAATTGAAAGAACTGGTCTTGGCTTAACCATTTGAGTAGCCGTGTCTTTTGCATAGAGAGCTGGACCGTATTGATGTAGGCTTGCCAGAAGTAAGTCTGCTCCGTTTTTCTGTAGCAGTCTAAGATGACTTGGCGCCAGAGGGTCTCAACTTGTTCCAAGGGCGTCTCAAAAGTTAGCCCTGCAATCTCAGTCTCTAGCTGCTTAAAATTGTCCTGTAAGTTAGTTAAGTTTTCAGGGGCTGCTTTCATGAACTTTTTGGTAAGCCTTTGTGTCTTCCAAGCCACCTTGATGAAGCGTGTCAGAAGATCCAAACTTAGCTGACTTCGGTATCCACTACCTTCGTAATCCTTATTAACCCCTAGCTCATCATCAAAATCCCGCTCAATGTAACCAGGAATTTGCTGCATGGCTGCTTTGACTACCCCTAAATTCCAGTAGGGCCGAGCATGATGCCGGCGCATCAAGTTCGGCATAGGACCACTAGGGGCTAAGTCAATGGCCTCCAAGAAGCTCGACAAGGACTCTTGCCAGGCATCAAAGTAGAGACTCCACATGAGATTAGGGCAGGACTGGGCAGACACACCGCCATCGCGAAAATTAGCTGTCGTCCAACGTCCTTGGCTTACTCGAGTAGGCAGAGTCGTCATAGGGCGAGCCTGAACTAGATAGACTTGGTCACCGCAGGCACACCACTCGACATCCATTGGGCGACCAAAGTGAGCGCTAATAAGCATGGCTTGTTCATGAAGTCTGGCCAGCAGGGCTTGGGATAGACCACTGGCCGCAGCTAGCTTCAAATCCGGTTCATACCAAGCTAAGCTTAATCGCTTTGGATTCACGCGTCCACTGACTAACTGCTCTCCCGCTCCCGCTACATACTCAATCAGCATCTCTTGGTCTTGATTAGATTCAGGGTTCAAGGTGAAGTAGACCCCACTATAATCAGCCTGACATTGCTCCTGAATCAAAATGGCTAAGCCAAAGTCCTGCCAGGATCGCCCTTGGCGATGCCAGTAAGCAAGGGCTTGAGGTTTAAGTAATGACAAGATGCAAGCTTTAATCCCAGCTGTAATTGATGACATAGTCTGGCAATCTGCTATCGAGTCATATTGACCGGCAAAAGAAGTCGTCGCCTGGTCCTCCAAGAGAGCACTACTACGAACAATATAGGTCTTACCGTCCTCTATAAAATTCTCCAGAGCCGCCTCCAGTATAACAGGCAGATTGTGACTGTCTAATCGGTCTTGCACCACTTTTCGATCTAACTTGAGCCACTTGTCCCAGTCTAGTCTTGGGGCTGCTAATTCTGGCCAGCAATCAGCTAGCCAAGTCATGACTTGCGCGGCTGATAGAATAAGTCCATTTGGTACTGGGAGATCGAGTTGCCTCAAACTCAAAAGATGATTAATTTTCCCCCCATAGCTTGGGGTCTGTTTGGCTTGGTAGAGTGTATCCATTTCATCACTCCTATAATCGATTTTGTCTCAATTTCGCTAGATATAGTAGGCGATTAACCCCTAAATGGGTCAATGTCCCTACTAACAATAGGCCAATGACTTGTGCCCAATCTAAGGAAATATAAAGGTGCAAGACCAAGAGAATCCCGATTAAGGAATCAATCTGATCCAGCAAAATAAAGGGATACTTCCAGGCGTCCCTAGCGGTCTTGCCTGGCAAAATATCTAAGCGACGCTTGAGATAAGAATTAGGCAATTCAAAAACCACATAGGCCAAGCCCAAGAGGATACCTAGCGGAAAGTTAGTTGCCAGCTTATTCGGATAATGAGCATAAATCAAATGGAGTTTCTCTAAATCCGGCTGATGCGCCAGAAAATAGGCCCAAACTAATTGAGCAAGTAAGCCCCAGACCACCATCCCCCAGAAACCCTTCCAGGTCTTATTGGCTCCAAAAAGACGACGACCGTCCCCTAGTAGGCGCCCAGCATCAATGGGTTGATTGACTGAGTCTAATAGGGAAGATTTACAAAATATCATATTGGCGATACCTGCCAATATGACTGGCATAAGGGTTAGATAAAGAGAGAGAATCATGGACATGCTGCCTCATTCCTTTGAACTAATATAAGAACCAAACTGGCTACATGAAAAGTAGCGAGTCGTCCGTCTCCTTGAGGAGGAGATATAATGAGCGATATACAAAAAGAAGCTAGGTCCCCCCAGCCTCCGCAATCGCTACTTAGACCTTGTCCCCCTTGGAAAAGCTGGTAAGCTAGTCTGAGCTATCTCAGTCTTGACTTGCCAATCTTCTTGAAATAAGGGGAGGGTCTGACTTATTATTTCTATAGTATACCATCAACTCTATAATGAAAACAATATAAAACTCATATTTCTTACCATACTTATACGCTAGATATCCTATATTATAGGGATTTGTAGCTAATTACTTTGATAATTTAGATTGGTATTTCATTATATATAGAACTGTAAATAGCACTTTATTTATTAGCTAGCGTAATTTCTGACTTAGTATGATTAATCCCGAGCCTTCCCCTACAAAAAAGAGGCTAGATCTTCTAGCCTCTTTAGTCCTTGATTTACTTAGTTTGTACTTTTACAGGCGGAAATGTCACCTCAAAACGAGCGCCCGCCCCCAGCTGACTCTTTAGGCTTAGCTGGGCTCCATGCTGGTCGGCAATGGCTTTGACCAAGGACAGACCTAGGCCGGCACCACTTGAGGCCGACTTAGTACGGGCACGATCCACCTGATAGAATCGTTGCCAAATGTGCGCCTGCTCTGGCTCCGCAATGCCTGGGCCATCGTCAGCAATGGACAGGATTACCCCATCTTCCTGATTAGCCGTAAAGCTAAGCGTGACCTGACTTTGAGCGAACTTAAGGGCATTGCTGAGCAGATTATCCACCAAGCGACCTAAGAGGACTTCATCAGCTTCAATCTGCAGCTTAGGTGCTAGATCATACTTAAGTACTTTGCCGGCTGCTTGAGCTAAGGTCTGGTCATCTTCCTGGCGCTTGGCCAAGTAATCGCTGAGATTAAGTGGCTTCAAAGCTAAGCTGTCCTGGCCTTCTAGCTTGGATAATTCTAAAATCTGGTTAATTAAATCCTTCATACGGAGCGCCTGTCGTTGGATAGTGGCATGCGATTCCTGAGCTTCGGCCAAAGAATCCGCATAGCGCAGGCCGTACTCACTCTCCGATAGAATGACGGTGACGGGTGTTCGTAAATCATGAGAGACATCATGGCTGAATTGCTTCTCACGCTCGAAGGAAGTTTCCACTGTCTCCAGCATGCCATTCATGGTCCGAGCCAAGAAATAGAGTTCATCTTGGGGCCCTTTTAGGGGGATTCTTTGGGACAAATCCCCACTGGTCTGAATCGCATGAGCCGTTTGTTGCACGATGAGGAGCAGGACCTGCATTTCTGGTTTCAGGATATGAACGAACTGGGTGAGCAGTACAGGCAACGGGGACTCTATCTCTTTGCAGGTCCAGTCGGAAGTGGCAAGACGACTCTGATGCACGAATTAGCCAAGTCTCTGTTTATGGGGCAACAGGTCATGTCCATTGAAGATCCTGTCGA
>ERZ773049.2400-NODE-2400-length-10240-cov-24.139421_pt1 | contig 10240 bp, 9 predicted proteins | sample MGYA00580633_ERZ773049 | MGnify/ENA primary metagenome ERZ773049 (study PRJEB29015, sample SAMEA2737991) | human oral metagenome | biome: human oral; feature: human-associated habitat; material: dental | place: China | collected 2066 ... | reverse complement strand
AACCCCGGGTACCGGCAGGCGGTAGCGACCGCCGTTGAGCGTATGAAAGCGCATCAGCTGGATAAGATTGTGCTCTCTCGCCTGCTGCGGGCCGATTACGAACCGGGCGCCCTCGACTGTGCCGGGGTGTACAACAACCTGCGCGCACAGCAGCCCAACACGTTTGTTTTTAGCGTCAAACTGCCGCAGGGGCATCGCGGGTTGGAACGTCCGTACCTGATGGGTGCCTCCCCGGAACTGATTTTCAGTACTGAACCAGACACCGGGGAAGGCAGCGCCTTCAAAACGCACCCGTTGGCGGGCAGCGCCCCGCGCATCGCCAAGCGCGGCAGCACCGAGGATGAGGCTATTGGGCGGCGGCTTATGGCTTCGCCGAAGGATCGTGGCGAACATGCGACCGTTATTGCCAGTATTCGCGCGCAGCTGGAACCTATTACCCGCCAGCTCACTATTCCTGAGGAGCCTTCGCTTCTGCAAACCCCGCAGCTGTGGCACCTTGGCACCCCCATCTCGGGTGTGCTCAAGCAGGGTATGACCTGCCTGGACGGTGCGCACGCTATTCACCCCACCCCCGCGATCTGCGGCACCCCCACCGAGGTTGCGCGGCGTATGATTACCGAGCTTGAGCCGTTTAGCCGCGACTATTTCGGCGGGCTTGTTGGCTATATGAACGCGGACGGAAGCGGTCAGTGGGCGCTCGTGCTGCGCTGCGCTGAAGTTGATGCGCAAACCGCCATCCTCTACGCGGGCGCGGGCATTGTGGCTAAATCAGACCCGGTGCTGGAACACACCGAAACCGGCACGAAGCTGCGCAGCTTCGGGCGTGCGCTGGGGATTAATACACTCCCTGAAGCACCCCCGGCGGCGTAGAGCGCTTCCTCATCGTCTTTCCCTGCGCCGCCCGGTGCGCCAATATACGGCAGGGGTAGTTAGGCAGTGACGGGGTCAGCCCCCATCCTCATGGCGGGCAGCTGGGAAAAAGTGAGCGGCGCCAGGTTATTGCGCAGCTCAACGGGGGTAGCCACCGGGTGTACATGCACGCTGTTGGGCACCCCTTCAGTTGCGGTGGCTAGGAGGAATTGTTCGGCAGCGACGTCACTGCCGTGCGCCGGGTTGGTGCTCTGCGGGCTGTTGTGGGCGGGCTGCTTCTCGGGGTGTAGGGTGAGCGCCGTCCAGGTGATATAGAACGACCGTTCTTCCGTGATGTCGCTGTTATCCCGTGAAGGCACGGTGAACACTGCGCGCGCGGAGCAGACGGATGCGGCCGTCACCTCTTCGTCAGCCAGCTCACGGGATGCCTCGAAAGCCTCCGCCAGCTGGTCTGTTAGGGAGTCGCTGAAAAATACGCGCACCGCCGCCGGGGAGACGCTCAGCCCGTGGCCGGTGGCTTTGAGCACTGCCTCTTTCGCGGTCCATAACGCCACCCCCAGCAGGTTGCGTGCCTCACCGGTGGTTGCCTCATATATTTCACGTTCACGCAGTGACAGCGCCACCCGCGCGAACCCGGGGAATAGGCGGTCTCGACGGGGCTCAAGATCAACCCCGAGCACCTGCGTATCGTCGGGGCAGAACCCGCCCACCGCCAGGGATGAAACCTGCGACATATTAAAATTCATGCCCTCAATGCGGGGCTTACCGTGCGGCTTGGTGCTGTTGCATAGGGTGCAGGTACGATCCACTTCGATCGTGTGCGCCGCGCTGGAGGCAACCCCCAGTCGGCATGCCGCCATAGAGCGCATGAGCGCCTGGGTGGAGAGGTAGCTGACCGCCCCGACGGGGGTGGGTAATTCGGCGGCGCGGCGTTGTTCAGCCGCACCTAGGTAGCTGAGCCAGCTGACCCGCAGGCCGCTGTACATGGTGCGTGTGGGCAAGGCAAATACCGCCACCTGTGCACCGCCGGAAGTAGAGACAGTGGTGATCATGCTCTACAGTCTACTCCCACCGGAGGGAAAATATACAGATATGTGCATGACGAACATGTCACTGTTTGTACCCGCCGGTAGGGTAAAGTCGAGTGCATGAGCGAGATTATTGCGGCTGCTGACGGTTCGGCGCTGGGCAACCCCGGCCCGGCGGGATGGGCCTGGTACATTGACGACAATCACTGGGCGGCTGGGGGCTGGGAGCACGGCACCAACAATATGGGTGAGCTGAAAGCTGTCCTTGACCTGTTCGAGGCGACCGCGCACATGCCCGAACGTAAACTTGTGGTGTACTGCGATAGCCAGTATGTGATTAATTCCCTCACCAAGTGGATGCCCGGCTGGAAGAGCCGCGGCTGGAAAAAAGCCGACGGCAAGCCGGTGTTGAACCGTGAACTGCTGCAAGAGCTGGATGCTGCCACCGCTGGGCGTGACTACCAGCTGGTGTGGGTCAAGGGCCACTCCGGCCACGAACTGAACGAGGCCGCTGATGCGCGCGCAAACGCCGCCGCGCAGGCGTACCAGCAGGGGAACACACCGGATGCCGGCCCGGGCTTTGGTGCGGCTGCGGGGGCATCTTCAGGGGCCTCCGGCGGGCAGGTTCCGGCTGTGGAGGTCGAGCCTGAGCGGGGCCCTTCAGCAGATGCTCATCTGAGCGTTGATGAATTCACGATGGAGCAGGCGCAGCAGGCCCGTGAAGGATTCAACGCCCTTAAACTCAACGGTGTGCTCAAACCCGCCTCTGCTGTTGCTGCCCCCGACCCGCAGGCGGTGGCGGAGCGTAAAGAGAAATTAGCGCAGGCTGCGCAGCGAGCCGAGCGGCAGGAGCAGGCCGCTCATGCTCAGAGCCCACAGCAGACACAGCAGCAGCTCACCGCCGACCCTGATGAGGCGCTTGCCGCAGAAGAAGAGCTTGAAGCCAACGGCGCGGCCATGGGCGAGGAGGAAATCGCCGAGCTGCTGGACGAGAACCTGGTGTGGATTACCTCTGCAGGCCGCCCGGTTTCACGGGCCTCCACCATCGAGTACCGTGCCCGCGCATTTACCCAACGCGGGGAACCAACTCACCGCGTAGTGGAACTGGTGGACACCGCGAATGTGTTGGTGATGGCAGTGGCGGATACCGCGCGCGGTCGGGTGAACCGTTCCAGCCTGTGGCATTATGATGCGCAGGCGGGCTCTTGGCGCCTGCGGTTCAGGCAGGATACCGCCATACCCGGCTAGTTTCACCTGCTGCGCCCGGCCTCACATCGCTGTGTGCTGCACGCTAGCAACCGCCAAAAGTGCGGCGCTGGACGGTTCGTTACGTTCGGACGGGTGAGCCTGCGCCCAGAAGGGGCGGAGCACGGGTCTGCGGGTGCTGAGACGGTAGCAGGTTAAAAGATTGGGGCGGGTACATCATGTACCCGCCCCAAACCGTTAAAGTAGACTCACCACATATCTTGAGTTACTTATATCGGTTTATTGAATTGAAATTGCAGAATTCGCTTAATATATTACCCCATAAACATCGAAGCGTTCGACTGCTCGGTATCGGAGTAGTTAACACCGGCACGTGAAAGCGCTTCGTTAATCTGGGCGATAGACTCTTCCACCTGGCGCTGGGTTGCACGCCACTTATCGAGCACGCCCTGGAAGTTGGTTGAAGCCGAGCCGGTCCAAGAGCTCTGCAAATCCTGCAGAGAAGCAGTCATGCCATTCACCTCTGCGGTGATGGAAGCGACGTGTGCTTTTGCCTGCGCGCTCTTTGACGCAATGACTTCGGAATCGACAATGAACTGTGCCATGATAGGTTCTCCTTCAGTAGGGTATTTATTGGTTGTGCCTCTAGCACCTAATTCCTAAGCGCTTGTTACAAGACTAAAACGAATCAAAAAATATTTTTACGAATTAAAATAAATCTGTGGATAACTTACGTTACCTGGTCGTAAAACCAGCTTATCCACAGAGTAAAACTTAATTTTTAGCCCTGAATACCCCCACAGGCCCCCTCAGTATGAAGAAATATGAAGCTTTGCGGGGCTAGCGGCACCCAGAGCACCAGCCCATGGAACATCCCTGCGCACGCGAAAGGGGCGCACGATTCGGCTCTTACACCGTCACCGTGCGCCCCGCACGTACCGCAGCTTCTTTTAGCCAGCGCCCGCCAAAACCGGCAGTGACACCACGAACGTGGCTCCGCCTCCGTCAGTCTCTTCAATACGGATATGCCCGTCGTGCTGCTCCACGATTGCGGCCACAATCGACAGGCCCAGACCCGTGCCCCCGGTCTCCCGTGAGCGTGAAGTGTCGGTGCGGTAGAAACGCTCGAACACGCGCTCACGATCCTCACCGTGAATACCGGGGCCGTGGTCGCGCACCTCAATAATGGCGCGCGGCACCCCGGGGGCCTCCTGCCGCACACCCACCGCAACTTCAAGGGGCGAACCCTCAGGGGTGTACCGCATGGCGTTGGTGAGCAGGTTCGCCACCACCTGACGCATCCGCGGCTCGTCACCGATCACCGGTGCGGAGCAGGGTGCCACATCGTCGGTCAGTCCCACCAGGGTAATCTCACGGTCGGGGGAAGTGGCGAAGGCATCGTTGGTGGCGTCCACCGCCAGGTGGAACATATCGAACGGGGCCAGCTTCGATTCTCGGCGCTCATCAATGCGGGCCAGCGTCAGCAGATCCTCCACCAGCTGCCCCATACGTTTAGATTCCGCCTCAATACGGCCCATAGCGGTGGCCACAGCGTCCTCATTCGGCAACGCCCCCTGCCGGTACAGCTCGGAGTACCCGCGAATACTCACCAGGGGGGTGCGTAGCTCATGGGATGCATCGCCCACGAACTGGCGCATCTTCGCCTCAGATTTTGCCTGCGCATTGAATGAGGTCTCGATCTGGGCGAGCATGGTGTTCAGCGACGTGGCAAGGCTGCCAATCTCATTGCCGGGGTTGTAGTCCTCAATACGCTGGGACAAATCCCCTTTAGCGATCTTCGCCGCTGTCTGCTCCACGCGCGCCAGCGGCTCGAAAGTGCGGGTGACAATCACCCACGTCATTGCAATAGCCGAGGCGAGCGTGGCCAGTCCGAACGCGAAGGTGAGCACACCTACGAGAGCAACCACCTGGTTGGTTTGCTCCAGGGGTAAGGCAACCACCATGGAGGTGGCATGCACCCCGTTCACGTTGGTGTCGTTATTAAGCGTCATCGGCAGCAGACGCCAGTCTTTCGACCCTTCCACCGAGTTAACAGTAGTACCGACCCCGTTATTTTTGCGCACTTTATCGGCTGTCCAGCCGGTTACTTGCGGCTCGTCCCGGGAGCTCGTATCGGGGCTGAGCGCGTACAAGGTGTTGCCGTGCTCATCAAGCAGGTACACGTGGTACGAACCGAGCGTGGCCTCCTGCACGGGATGCTGGCTATTGTTCGAGACAAGGGAAAGCAGATTTGCCGAATTCGCCTTCATCTCGTCGTCCAGCTGATGCACCATCTGCGCGCGCAACGCCGAAATCGCTACAAGGGAGGTCACAACGATCGCCAAAGCAATCAGCGCGGAAGTCACCAGCACCAGCTGCGTGCGCAACGACAGCGTGAACGGGATGCGTTCAAGGGGTCTGCGCCCCATGTGCTTCTGCGTGGAGGCGTTCTGTTGAGCCGCCTCCGGGGCTTCTGGGGGCTGCTGTGCGGGTTCGCGGTTGAACAGTTTAATAGGTACCGCCCCTAGCTGCGGGAACCACGAACCATGTACCCTACGCCGCGTTTGGTGTGGATCAGGGGTTCGTGGCCCTCACGGTTGTTATCGATCTTGCGGCGCAGGTACGAGATGTACGACTCCACAATGGACGAGTCGCCGTTAAAATCGTACTCCCACACGTGGTCGAGGATCTGCGCCTTCGACAGCACCCGGTTTGCGTTGAGCATCAGGTAGTGCAGCAGATTGAACTCGGTGGGGGAGAGGTCAATCTCCTCCTCGCCAAGGAACACCTCATGGGTGTCGGTATTCAGGCTCAGATCGTCCACCCGCAAAATAGCAGTATCTTCCTCCTGCAGTGAGCGGGAACGGCGCAGGATGGCTCGGATACGGGCGATCACTTCATCCAGCGAGAACGGCTTAGTCACGTAGTCGTCACCGCCTGCTGAGAGACCAGCAACTTTATCTTCGGTGGCGTCTTTCGCGGTCAAGAACAGCACAGGGTAGGTGCGTCCGCCTTCACGCAGGCGGCGCGTCACATCAAACCCGTCCATGCCCGGCATCATCACGTCAAGCACAATCAGGTCGGGCTGTTCCTGCTCGGCCTTCTCAATGGCCTCGCGTCCGTTTCCGGCGGTCACCACTTCAAACCCGGCAAAACGCAGGGAGGTGGCGAGTAGTTCAAGAATGTTGAACTCGTCATCAACGACGAGCAGCTTAGCTTCAGCAGACATGTTCACTCTTTTCTGACGTATATATGTGGTTGCGCGGCCGGAAGACCCTCTAACTTGACTTACGCCGAAGAACCGCAAGGAGGAGGGCAAGCATTAGCGCAATGAAAGCGACGGGGAACAGCACCAGGGGAACCTGGCTCATAACGGCGGGAGGATGAGCATCCACCCACTTGAGTACTAGCATCGCCACCCCCGAAAGGGTGCACAGCAGTGCGAGGATGCCGCCACCGGCTCCCAGCCAGCGGATAGCGCGGGTGTAGGGGAGCTCATCGGCTACTTCAAGAGGCGTTTCTCGTTCGCTAGTCATGGCATAACCGTAGCAGGTTTAGGCCCCTTTAACGGGGTGGAAATACTAATATTGCGGCGTTGTGGACGGTATTCACATCTTTTTTGCAGGTTCCCTTCGGAGGTTTGCCAGCCCGGTAACGCACGTACCGTATTCCCCACGAGGAATAAGAAGCCGCTTCAGGGCAGAAAAACGGCGGAAAACCGCGCCATAACGGCGCACCGGCAAGAACCGTGAGCGTAAGAGTTCAAGACAGACTACCCCGCCCTCCCAGCGAACCTTAAGAATGCTTTAATAGTGGTATGTCTGAACAGGTGATTGACCAGAACCCGACCGAAACCGCCAGCTTTGACCCGTTTGCCGACCACACAGACGAGCAGGTTGGTGAGCCCACCCTCGGGCAGCCGCATAAGCGCCGCCGTACCAGCCGTGTGGATACGGTCTTGGCGCAGGCCAAAGATATTGCGTTGGCCGGTATTGAGCAGATCGCCCCCAAAAACACTATTGGCCTGCTGCACCATTTGCGCGGTGAAGAGGACCGTTTGACCACCCACCTGTTTGAGTGCACCCTACCCGGTTACCGGGGGTGGTTCTGGTTCGCCACATTAGCGCGGGCGCCACGTTCGAAAGTGGCGACCGTGTGCGAGGTTGGTCTGCTGCCCGGCGATGATGCGCTGCTAGCCCCCGAGTGGGTTCCGTGGGCGCAGCGTCTTCAGGAGCTGCCTGATACTGCCGATATTGATGAGGCGCTCGCTGCGGACCCTGAGGATGTGTACGAGGATGAGGAACCTCAACCCGACGCTGATACTGAGGCCCCCGAAACCGGTGGTAAGAGCCGTAAAGCGCGCCGTAGCGCCCGAAAAGCACAGAACCGGAAGAACCTGAACCGGCAGCGAACAGGCGGGCAGAAAGCATCCCAAGCGGATTCCGCCCCGCAGCAGCCCGCCTCGCAGAAGAGCGGCGGGCGTAAGGGCTCCGGTCGGGGATCGGGTGGGCGCAAGCGCGCGAAAACCTCCGCCGCACGTAACTCTGAGGGCTAGACTGCGTGGTGATACGGGTCCGCCAGGTGTACCCGGCGAGCCGTTCGCTTCGGGCGACGCGCCGCGCAATCCGTGGCGAAACACGCTAAAAAGGTACATAATAGTTACTCAGAAGAGCATCATAACTAAGGCTAGGTTTTCCTAGTCGGCAGGGAAAAGGGATACAGGCGGCATGACCGATCTTATTGACACTACCGAAATGTACCTGCGCACCATCCTTGAGCTTGAGGAAGAGGGCATTACCCCCATGCGTGCGCGCATCGCCGAACGCCTGGAGCACTCCGGGCCGACTGTTTCGCAGACTGTTGCCCGTATGGAGAAGCACGGGCTGCTCAGTGTTGAGCCTGACCGCCACTTGGCGCTCACCGATGCTGGTCGTAAGAAGGCGGTCGAGGTGATGCGTAAACACCGCCTGGCGGAGCGCTTGCTCTCCGATGTGATTGGGCTGGACATTGAGTATGTGCACGATGAGGCGTGCCGCTGGGAACACGTGATGAGCGACCATGTGGAAAAACGCATCCTGGCGATGCTCAATAACCCCAAGTTCTCACCGTACGGAAACGCGATTCCCGGTCTTGAAGAGCTGGGCGTGGAAAGTGAGCGCAACGACGAACGGACCGTGCCCATGTCGATTGCGGCCCGTGATTCGGGGCCGGAAGACCGGTTTACCGTCTCCCGATTCCCAGAGTCGATTCAGACCGATATTGAGCTTCTCAAGCTTTTGGCGGATGCCGGTATCTCATTCGGCGCCAGCGTGTCGGTTGTCGCCGGTAAAGACGACGACGTGATCGTACGTGCAGATGGGGAGGAGACCTCCCTGTCGCTCGATGAGGACGTTGCCAACGCTATTGTGGTGAAGCGTTCGTAGCACGCTGCCGCCAGGATGCGGGGCGGTGTGGCCGTTAACTGGCCGCACGGCCCCGCATTATTTGTTAAGCTCTTCCCTAAGGGGCAGCGTTTCTTGATGGTAACCTGAGCCTTTTTAGCCCGAAGCCAAATTTTTTTATATTCATCGGCAGGGGTGCCCTTACCGACCGCCTGTTTCCTATGGGATACGTGGTTTCACCTGGGATTATGCCTGTTTGTTATTGGAAAAATATTTAAGAGATAAAGCACACCTGTGTTTTTCTTAAGAAAATTTATGCACGTGCCGGTTTGCCTGTCTTTTGGCCCCCTGAACCTATCAAACTCCCTTGTCAGACTAGGGAATTCAGGGAGTAGTGGGGCCTGCTTTATGGGCTGCTGCGGGCCATGATTTATGTATATAAACCGTAGCTTTTTGAGAAAAAACTCAGATTGGGATGTGACAGCTGGGAGTTTTCTGTGTATTCTCGTATCTGTGTCCAAATCCTAATCGTAAGAGGGCACCACGGAGCGGATCCGCTTAGTCCTGCCGCCGCAACGTGAAACATCTACCCATAATGGCAGGAGCGGGGGAACCAATTTTGGCTCCCTTATAGGGGGCCTAGGGGCTAAGCTACTTCGGTAGCCGGGTGAATCCATATCCGAGTCCGACAGCTCACCTCGTGAAGCAATGGAGGAAACATACACAATGGCTAAGAAGATCGTTCGTAACGCAGGTATCGTGGCATTCGCTGGTGCAGCTCTGGTGGGTTCCACTGTTCCCGCTAACGCATTCGCACAGGTTCCCGCAGCAGCAGACCTGAGCTACGATTACAACAACTACGAGACTGACTACACCAGCTACCAGACCGGTGCTACCAACTACGTTGCACCCCAGGCTGAGTACCAGACCGAGTACGTTGCTCCCACCCCGAGCTTCGGTCAGCAGCAGACCACCAACACCAGCTCCACCACCCCCTCCGCTCCTGTGCAGACCGCAACCGGTGGCCACGAGGGCGTTGTAGAAACCGCTAAGACCGGCATCGGTGGCGGCTACGTTTGGGGCGGCCGCAGCTTCGGTGCATGGGACTGCTCCGGCTTCGTATCCTACGTTTACGCACAGCACGGCGTGAAGCTGACCCCCTACACCTTCGCTATGAAGAACGAACTGCGTGCAACCGCTAACCCCCAGCCCGGCGACATCGTCTTCCAGAACGGCTACAACCACGTGGGCATCTACGTTGGTAACGGCATGATGATCTCCGCTCTGAACCCGAGCCAGGGTACCCAGCTGCACCCGGTTTCCTGGATGTCGGTTGACGGTTACTACACCGCATTCTAATCTCGACTCCAGAGATACTTAGACTCGGAGGAAGGCACCCCAACGGGGTGCCTTCCCCATGTTAAACCGCGCATCACGCGCTGACCCCGAATACACTGGTCGGGGCTACACGCGGGGCACGGGGCGTACCGAAGGGTAGCGGACGCCCGGTAGAATAATGAACATGCAGTACCAAAGCCCCAAAAGTAGCTCCGATCAGGAATTCACCTACCTGGCTGTCGGCATGGTCGCTGGCGCCATACCAGGCATTATCATCGGCCTGCTGCTGGCTATTCCTCTTGGTAACCCCGCCATGTGGGTCTCTATCACCGGCGGGATTGGTATCGTGATTGGCATGGTCACCGGTAAATTCATCTACCGTAAGAAATACAGTAACCAGCCTCAAAGCCCTTCTGA
>ERZ773049.2397-NODE-2397-length-10255-cov-4.915000_pt1 | contig 10255 bp, 5 predicted proteins | sample MGYA00580633_ERZ773049 | MGnify/ENA primary metagenome ERZ773049 (study PRJEB29015, sample SAMEA2737991) | human oral metagenome | biome: human oral; feature: human-associated habitat; material: dental | place: China | collected 2066 ... | reverse complement strand
CTTCGCTGGCACTGTCTATTTTATCAGATAAATTCTTTAACATAAAAAGCGAGATCGTCCGACGAATAGCTTCTTTCTTACATTGATCAAAAATATCATCTACTGTTTCTGCAGGAACAGGGAGTTTTCTTTTAACCTCATCCACCATTTCCATGGTGGATTTATCTATCTCTAGAGTCCCCTTAAAATAAGCTGATATTTTTTCAGAACTTAAATTAGCATACTCTTTTCCCTTTCCATAATAAAATTCTTTATTTTTTAACTGACTATAGTCAAAACTCGAAATTGCATCTTTGGTTGATTCGTAAAATTCAGAAATTCTATTAGCAGTATTTTCATAAGCATTTTTAGATGATTCGGTAGCTTTGTTATACAAATCAGATACTTTATTTTGAGTTGTTTCAATAGCACCTTTAAAATCAGTATTTTTAATTGAATCAGATACCTTTGCAGTAGTATCACTTACCGCTTGTTTAACAGAATCAAAAGAAAATTTTTTCTTGTTAAAAAAAGCCATACTTATTACTCCTTATTTAAATTTGGTTATTATAGCAATACTCATAAAGTCTCATACAAGGCGCACTGCCGAAGACAGTACGCGGTTGTACGGCGAGGCGGCGCAACGCCGTATGAGGCTTTCGGAGGATTGCTATACATACACTACGAGAGCTCAAGTGTATGTAAATAGCCCGCCATTGGCGGGCTTTCTCTATGCGGCAGCGGTTTATTCTTCCGCCATTGCCATCAGACTGGCGTTGCCGCCGGCGGCGGTGGTGTTGGTGCTGCGGCTGTTTTCTTCGTACAGCGGCAGGATGTCCACCCCGCCCGTCGCGTCGATGATTTTCACCAGTGCGCCGTCGCGGGCGGCGAGCGCGGTTTTGAGCGCCACCGGCAGCGGTTCCAGCGCCAGTACGTGACGGGCGTGGTCGGATACGGGCTCCGCGCTGACGCGGATGAGTCCGTCGGCGGTTTTTTCAAGGAGCGCCAGCGGGTGTTCTTTGGCGACGTGCAGGTGTCCGCCCGCGATGGCGACCGGGATGAGTGCCGCGAGGCTTTGTTCGAGCTCGCCGCCGTAAAGCGCGATGTGCGGCGGCAGGTGCCAGCGGTTTTCGTTGCGTTCGCCGGTTGGCCCGTTGAGGGTTTGCACGGCGTGGCGCAGCGTGGTTTTTTGCGCGATGTCTATTGCCGCTTTGAGGCGCGCTTGGGCGGCGCTGTCCAGTCCGCTTTGCGTGATGAGCGCCTGCAGTTTCGGCAGCGCGCTTTCGTCGGCGACGCCTGCTTTGTCTGGGGTGGGCGCTTGCCAGGCGTCGCCCTGGCTGAGTTTTTGCAGGTAGAAGCTGCCGCCCGCTTTCGGGCCGGTGCCGGAGAGGCCGTGCCCGCCGAAGGGCTGCACGCCGACGACGGCGCCGACGATGTTGCGGTTGACGTAGGTGTTGCCTGCCTCTATCTGGCTGCTGATGTGGTCGATGCTGCTGTCGAGGCGGCTGTGGATGCCGTGCGTCAGCGCGTAGCCTTTTTGGTTGATTTGCGCGATGAGGCGGTCGAGTCCGCCCGCGCGGTAGCGCAGCACGTGCAGTACCGGGCCGAACACTTCGCGCTGGAGTTCGTCGAGGTTGTTCAGTTCAAACAGTACCGGGGCGACGAAGGTGGAGGCGGCCGCGTCGGTGTTTTTGCCGGGCGTGGTTTCGTGGTGCGCGCGGGCGACGGTTTTCATTTTGTCGATGTGGGCGCGCAGGTTTTGTTGTGCTTCGGCGTCGATGACCGGGCCGATGTCGGTGGCGAGCGCCGCCGGGTCGTCGATGCGCAGTTCGTCCATCGCCCCTTTGATCATGGCGAGGGTGCGGTCGGCGATGTCTTCTTGCAGGCAGAGGATGCGCAGCGCGGAGCAGCGTTGTCCGGCGCTGTCGTAGGCGCTGTTGATGACGTCGAGGCAGACTTGTTCGGCAAGCGCGGTGCTGTCCACGATCATCGCGTTTTGTCCGCCGGTTTCGGCGATGAGTACCGGGTTGTCGTCGCGCGCGGCAAGGGTGCGGTTGATGTGTTGTGCGACTTCGGTCGAGCCGGTGAAGACGACGCCGTTGATGCGTTTGTCCTGGGTCAGCGCCGCGCCCGCGTCGCCCGCACCGAGGACGAGTTGCAGCACGTCGCGCGGCACGCCCGCCTGGTGCATCAGTTGCACGGCGCGGTAGGCGATGAGGCTGGTTTGTTCGGCCGGTTTGGCGAGGACGGTGTTGCCGACCGCCAAGGCGGCGACCACTTCGCCGGTGAAGATGGCGAGCGGGAAGTTCCAGGGGCTGATGGCGACGATGGTGCCGACGGGGCGGCGTTGCGCGCAGGTGGTTTCGGCTTCATGGGCGTAGTAGCGGCAGAAATCAACGGCTTCGCGTACTTCGGCGATGGCGTTGTTCAGGGTTTTGCCCGCTTCGCGCACGGCGAGGCTCATCAGTTCGGCGCGGTGCGCTTCAAACAGGTCGGCGATGCGGCGCAGGATGGCGGCGCGCGCAGCGGGGGTAATTGCCGCCCAGCCGGGTTCGGCGGCTTTGGCGCTGGCGATGATGCCGTCAATGGCGGTGGTTTTGATGAAGGCGGCGTTGCCGACCAGGTCGTGGTGGTTCGCCGGGTTTTTGACGTCGTGCGGCGCTTCGCTTTCGGCAGGCTGCGCGGTGATGCTGCTCGCCTGTACCCGCTGCGCGGCGGCGCGGCTCATTTCGTCTTCGAGGTGCTTCAGGGTGTGTTCGTTACTGAAGTCGAGGCCGCGCGAGTTCGGGCGCGCGTCGCCGTAGAGTTTGGGCGGCAGCGGCAGCGCGGCGTGCATTTTGCCCTGGGTCGCGGCGGCGGCATCGAGCGGGCTTTTCAGGAGGTCGTCAATGCTGATGTTTTCATCGACGATTTGGTTGACGAAGGAGGAGTTCGCGCCGTTTTCCAGCAGGCGGCGGACGAGGTAGGCGAGCAGGGTTTCATGGGTGCCGACCGGGGCGTACACGCGCACGCGGCGGCCAAGGTTTTGCGGGCCGACGACCTGGTCGTAGAGGGTTTCGCCCATGCCGTGCAGGCACTGGTGCTCAAATTCTTTGTCTTTGCCGAGCTGGTAGATGACGCCGAGGGTGTAGGCGTTGTGGGTGGCGAATTGCGGGAAGACGGCGTCTTGCGCGGCGAGCAGTTTGCGCGCGCAGGCGATGTAGGAGACGTCGGTATGCACTTTGCGCGTGTAAACCGGGTAGGCTTCAAGGCCGTCCACCTGCGCCCATTTGATTTCGCTGTCCCAGTACGCACCCTTGACGAGGCGAATCATCAGCCGCTGTTTGTTGCGGCGGGCGAGGTCAATCAGGTAGTCGATGACGAACGGGCAGCGTTTCTGGTACGCCTGGACGACGAAGCCGATGCCTTTGTACCCGGCCAAATCGGGGTCGGAAACGAGCGCTTCCATCAAATCCAGCGAGAGCTCAAGGCGGTTCGCTTCTTCGGCGTCAATGTTGATGCCGATGTCGTAGTGTTTGCCGAGCAGGAACAGCTCCTTCAGCCGTGGCAAGAGTTCGTTCATCACCCGCTCATGCTGCGCGCGCGAGTAACGCGGGTGGATGGCGGAGAGTTTGACGGAAATGCCGTTGCCTTCGTACACGCCCTGCCCGGCGGCGTCCTTGCCGATGGCGTGAATGGCATCGACGTAATCCTGAAAATAGCGGTCGGCATCGGCCTGGGTCATCGCCGCCTCGCCGAGCATATCAAAGGAGTAGCGGTAGCCCATCTTCTCCCGCGCCTTGCCATTTTTCAGCGCTTCTTCAATCGTTTGCCCGGTGACAAACTGCTTGCCGAGCAGGCGCATCGCATAATTCACCCCCTGGCGGATGAGCGGCGCGCCGCCCTTGCCCAGCACGCGGGTCAGCGCGTTGCCCAGCGAGTTTTCATCCGTTTGCGCGGTCAGCTTGCCCGTCACCAGCAGCCCCCAGGCGGCGGCATTGACGAACATTGACGGGCTGTGGCCGATATGGCTTTTCCAGTCGCCGCCGGCAATCTTGTCGGCAATGAGGCGGTCGCGCGTCGCCGTGTCCGGGATGCGCAGCAAGGCTTCGGCAAGACACATCAGCGCCACACCCTCTTCGCTGGAGAGTGCGAACTCGTGCATCAACGCATCCACACCGCTCGCCTTACGCCGGTTCTCGCGCACCTGCGTCACCAGACGGCGTGCAAGCGCCTCCGCCTCGCGCCGCTCATCTTCGCTCAACTGCGCCTGCGCCAGCATATCGGCGACGGCTTCCGCCTCGTCGCGGCGGTAGGCATTGGTAATCGCATCGCGCAGGGCGGATTGTGGACGGGAAAATGCAAACATGATGAAAACTCCTTGATAATCTTAAAAAAGAAAAACGGGACAACAAACTGTCCCGTCAAATATACCACCATCAAGCCACTTTGCCGTGCTTGTTGGCGTGATAATCGCGGTTGGCCTGCTCAAAGCGTTCAACCACACCCGCAGCCGGTTTGCTAAAGAGCGAGACCACGACGATTGCCAGTGCGCAGGCGACAAAGCCGGGGACGATTTCATACATCGTCGGGTAGCCATGATTTTTCAGCCAGGGATTCATCGCCTCTGCCCATGCGACCACCACAACCGCGCCGGTAATCATGCCGGAAAGCGCGCCGGTTGCCGTCATCCGTTTCCAGATTAAAGACAGAATCACCACCGGGCCAAAAGCCGCACCAAAACCGGCCCAGGCATAAGCAGTCAAGCCCAATACCTTGCTATTCGGGTCTTCCGCCAAAACCATCGCAATCATTGCCACCGCCAAAACCATCAGGCGGCCAATCCAGACCAGTTCCGCCTGCGAAGCATTCGGCCGCAAAAAGCCCTTGTAAAAATCCTCGGCAATTGCACTGGAGCAAACCAATAATTGACAAGACAACGTGGACATCACCGCCGCCAAAATGGCAGAAAGAATGACACCGGCAATCCACGGATTAAACAACAAACTGGCCAGACCAATAAAAATCCGCTCCTCTTTGCCGCCCAAAGTGCCAATCTCCTCCGGCTTCGCGCCAAAATAAGCAATACCAAAATAGCCAACCGCAATAGCACCGCCGAGACACAAAACCATCCAGGTCATGCCAATGCGGCGCGCCGGTTTTAATGAGGCGACACTGTCGGCGGCCATAAAGCGGGCGAGAATATGCGGCTGGCCAAAATAACCCAGACCCCAGGCGGCGGTTGAAACAATACCGAGGAAAGTCGTCCCGGCAAAAATACCGCTATATTCACCATAATCCTTGCCCTTCTCCGCCGCGACCTTGCCGATCGAAAGGGCGACATCATCAAAACCGCCCACGGCAACCAGCACCATGATTGGTGCCAGAATGAGCGCAAAAATCATCAACGTTGCCTGTACCGTATCCGTCCAGCTTACTGCGAGAAAGCCGCCAATAAACGTATAGGCAATCGTCGCGCCCGCACCGAGCCACATCGCCTGCGCATAGGTAATATCAAACAGGCTCTCAAAGAGGCGCGCGCCTGCGACCACCCCGGCGGCACAATAAATCGTAAAGAAAAAGAGGATAATCGCGGCGGAAATAACCTTCATCGCCCGCCCCTGCGCGCCAAAGCGGTGGAAAAAATAATCCGGCAACGTCAGTGCATTATTATTATGCTCCGTATGCACGCGCAAACGTCCGGCAACCAACAGCCAATTCAAATACGCGCCGACCGTCAAGCCAATGGCAATCCACGCCTCGCTCATGCCAGATAAAAAAACCGCGCCGGGCAGCCCCATCAACAGCCAGCCGGACATATCGGAAGCGCCCGCCGACATTGCCGTGACGAATGGCCCCAGACTGCGCCCGCCGAGAATATAATCATCAAAATTTTTCGTCGAATAATACGCTGCCAGACCAATCAGCAGCACAATAACCAAATAAACGCCGAAAGTAATATGCATCGGATTAAAATCGCCCATAAGAACACTCCTCATGAATTGAGTTATGACGGTATCCGGCAGCCGTTTGCAATACCGCAGAACAGGAAGAAAGCGCGCATTGCCAGTTATACAGGAAAAATTAACGCAGCGTCAATCCCTGCCGAATCAAATTATTACCCAAAAATTTTTATAATCCCGAAAATGCCGCCAAGAATTTAATAAAAACGCGCCGAAGAAAACGCCAACCGCAAAACAATCAAACCATTAAGCGCCTGTTCAATCTTCCGGTATGCGGCGGGTGCGCGATGCGGTTTATGAAAGGCGGCAGCGGGCGCGGTGCTAAAATGCGGCTCCCTGTCATTTCATAGGAGCATCCCATGCTGACCCGTCCCAACGACACGCCGTCACCACCAGCCTCAACGCCCTCTCGACCGGCGGCATGAACGCCTTTGCCAGCCTGATGGCGGACGACATCCGCTGGCACCAGCCCGGCCACAATCCGTTTTCCGGCACGCATCAGGGCAAGGAAAATGTGCTGCGCATGATTGGCGGCCTCATCAAACACACCGGCGACACCCTGCAACTGTCGCCCAACGGCGCGGCGATGGCCAACGGCGACCTCATCGCCTGCCCGTTCCGTCTGGCGGGCAAGAGCCGGCGACAAAAGCATCGACCAGCCGGGCTTGCTGCTGCTGGAAATGCGCGACGGCAAATTCGGCCAGGTTTGGCTGTTTACAGAAGACGAAGCGGCGGGCGACGATTTTCTCGGCTAAACGCCCCGCCCGACAGCCGCCCCGCGCGGCTGTTCTCATATATAAATAATGTAGGGTGGGGCTTGCCCCACCATCTCCCGTTTTAGCCTTGGGCGGGGCGGTGCGCCGAGGCGCACCCTATGCCTCCGCGAAAACTCCCGTGCGTGCCACCAGTAACCCCATCCCGCCCGCATCCGCTATAAAATTCCCGCTTTATCCATCGAGGAACTTCCATGCGTACCCCCCAAAAACTGCCGTGGCTGATACTGCTCGCGGGCTATATCGTGGTGTGGCTGCTGGCGTCGTGGCTGCGTTCGCCATCGCTCGACAGCTACGGCGACATGATTGAAAACTACGCCTGGGGGCAGACCTGGGAATGGGGCTCTTTCAAGCATCCGCCGCTGTTTGCCTGGCTGGTGCGGCTGTGGTTCGCCGTTTTCCCGACTGAAGTCTGGGCGTATTTTCTCCTTTCTTATATCAATGCCACCGTTGGCGCGCTCGGCATTGTCGCCCTCGCCGCGTGCTGGGTGCCGCCGGACGGTCGCCGCAATAACGCGCTGTTGCTGGCGCTCGTCTTCGCCGTCTGCGGCCTGCCTTATGCCAATCTTGCCGCCAAATTCAACGCCGACACGGTGCTGCTCTCGCTCTGGCCGTGGACGGCGTATGTGTTTTTCCGCGCGGCGAGACCGGGGGCGGCAACCGGCTGGAGTGTCGCGCTCGGCGTGCTGGCGGCAGCGGCGATGCTCGGCAAGTATTTTTCCGGCGTGCTGCTGCTCAGCCTGTTCCTGATTTCGCTCGCCCGCCCGTGGCGCGGCTGGTACACCGACCGCCGCCCGTATCTTGCGCTCGCCGTTTTTCTCGTGCTGCTCGCGCCGCATTTGTGGTGGGAATGGTCGCTGGATTTTCCTTTCCGCCAGTATCTTTCCGGCAAATTCGCGGGCGGCGACGGCGCGATGCGGATGGCGACTTTCGCCCTCTCCGGTCTTTATTATTGGTGCGTGCCGTGGCTGGCGTTTGTCTGGCTGTGGCGACGCCTGCCGCGTCAGGGCGATGCCGCGCCGGCCGCTTCACTATTGGCGCTCACGCTGTTGCCCGCGCTCATCACGTTGGCCTTGCACCTGCTGCTCGGCATCCATTTGACCACGCATTGGGCGATTCCGCTCTGGTTCGCGTTGCCCGCCTGGCTCGCCTGCCAGCTTGCGCCGCGCTTGCCGTCAGCGCCGCTGTGGCCGCAACTGCGCCGCCCGCTCGCCACCATCGCGCTGCTGATTCTCGGTGGTAGCGTGGTGTACGTCGGCATCAACGCCCTGCGCGGCAAATCCAGCTATTACTACGCCCGCCCGGCGCTGGTGGCGGCGGTAGAGGCGGCCTTTGCCGAACGCTTCCCCGGCCAGACGCTGCAATGGGTCGGCGGAACCTGGCCGGAAAGCGCGTCGTTCGCCTTCTTCGCGCCATCGCACCCGCGCGCGCTGCCCGGCGTGCCGGACGCGATGCCCGCACTGGTCAATCCGCACCCGTCCTGGGCGCAGGAATATGGCGCGATTTACTGCACCGGCACTTACGGCACCGGCGACGATGCCGCCTGCGAGGAAGCCGCCCGCGGCTTGCAGGCGCGCGGCGCGACGCTGATTCGGCAGGAAATCGCCTGGCGCGCGCACGGCTGGCGTTACCCACGCCCGCAGGAAAAGCGGGCGGTGGTGTACTGGGTGGTGCCGCAAGGAGTCAGCCATGAAGATTGAACTCAGCCTCATCCTCCCCGTCTATAACGACGCCGCCGCGCTCGCCGCCTTCCTCCCCGAACTAACCGCGTACCTCGCAACACAGGGGCGGGCGGAAATCATCGTCGTCGATGACGGCAGCCGCGATGACGTGCGCGCCGTCTGCACCGCCACCCGCCTGCCGGACAACGTCGTGCTGCGCCTTTTGACGCTGTCGCGCAATTTCGGCAAAGAGGCGGCGCTTTCCGCCGGATTGCAGGCATCCACCGGCGACACGGTGGCGATGATGGACGCCGACGGCCAGCATCCGGTGACGATATTGGCGGAAATGCTCGCCTTGCACCGCCAGGGCGCGGACATGGTCGCCGCCGTGCAGGCAAAACGCGGTCACGAACACCGCCTGCTCGGCTTCCTCAAACGCGGCTTTTACCGCTTCATGCAGGACGGCAGCCGCTACGCCCTCACCCCGGACGCGGGCGATTTCCGCGTACTGGGGCGCAAGGTGGTCAACGCCCTGCTCGCCCTGCCCGAACGGCAGCGCTTCATGAAAGGCCTCTACGCCTGGGTCGGTTTCAAGACCGTTTACCTGCCATTCCAGGCGGCACCCCGCCAGACCGGTGAGAGCAAATACAACTACCCGCGCCTGTTTGAACTCGCCATCGTCGGTATCACCTCATTTTCCCTGAAACCGCTACGCTGGATTTCGCGCACCGGCATTCTCGTCTCGCTCGCCTCCTTCTGCTATGGCATCTGGATTGTGCTGGAAACGCTGCTCTTTGGTCGCGACGTACCGGGCTGGACGACACTCACCGCCGGCATCATGTTTTCCGCCGGCGTGCAGCTCGTCTGCCTCGGCATCATCGGCGAGTACATTGGCCGCATCTTTGAAGAAGTGAAACAGCGCCCGCTTTACCTGGTCGCCGACGAATGGCGCAGCGATGCGCAGGGCGGAACACTCCCCCAACAACCGGAGAACCCATGAAAAAAATCCTGCTGCTCCTCGCCCTCGCCAGTATCGCCGCGTCTGCCGCCGACAAACCCTTCCCGCTCCTCGAAGAAGTCTCCGCCGACCCCTACGCCGAAGTCGCCAACCGCATCGAATACCAAAACATGGTGCTGTTACCCGACTACACCGTCATCGCGCGCCACTACTACCTCGCGCCGATGCGCCTCTGGATCGCCTGGGTCAAACAGGGCGACAGCGCTGCGCGCGACTGGAACGGTACCCGCAAAACCATCAGCGGACGCAACGTCGGCATCGACCTCGTAGAGCTCTGGGCGGACACCGACAACCGCCGCGCCGCCGCGCTGGTGATGAGCGAAACCCCCGTGGACAACAAAGGCAATTACCTCCTCGCCTGGCTCGACCTCCTCCCCGCGCAGGTGCGACAAAACAGCGGCGACACCCTGCGGGTAATGATGCAGGCGCTGGCAGAAGGCGACAGCGCGCGCGTGGCGGCGCTGATGCACATTCCCGAAACCGTCGCCCACAAAACCGCCTGGCGCGAGGCGCTGCAACAATGCCTGACGGCGCACCTGCCGCAAATCCGCGACAGCCACCCGCAACGCAGCGGCAGACGCAAACCCGGCGACGGACGCGACAGCGGCATCATGCTCCGCATGAACGTTGACGGCAAAGACCGCGCTGTCATCCTGCCGCTACAAAAAGACAAGGACGGCTACGCCTTCGTTCTGGACACCGAAGCCTTCAGCCAATGCAAAAACCTGCCTGAATAAGCGCGCCAATCTTTGGGGCTGTTTACAATTTGCATCTCTCCCCCTTCAGGGCAAAGCCCGTAGGGGCGGTTCTAGGGGCTGTTTACAATTCGTTTTATATGCAGTCGCTGACGCGGATGGTTTACTGCCCCCACCCCGCCCCTCC
>ERZ773049.2396-NODE-2396-length-10255-cov-8.252353_pt1 | contig 10255 bp, 9 predicted proteins | sample MGYA00580633_ERZ773049 | MGnify/ENA primary metagenome ERZ773049 (study PRJEB29015, sample SAMEA2737991) | human oral metagenome | biome: human oral; feature: human-associated habitat; material: dental | place: China | collected 2066 ... | reverse complement strand
CAGTGTTGCAAACGCCAGAAAGTTTTTCGTGGGACTTGCAACAGTGTTGCAAACGTTCCCAAAAACACTTTGGCTGTCACAGTGCGCTATCCAAGACATTCTCCAGAAATAAGGAACCTCATTCTTTCGTCGAACACACGTTCAGTTAGAACTCCGGATTTCAAGGGCGACCAGCGCCCGTAAGTCCTTTCTTCTACTTTTGCGCGCCCAAGGGCCGCAGGGCCTATACGTATTTATGTAAGAGAGAAAAGAAATGCAGTTGTCGATAGACAGTAAAGAGTTTGACAAGTTTTTGATGGTAGGCGACAAGGTGCTGGTCAAGCCGACGAATCCGCAGGTGAAGACGAAGTCCGGGCTGCTCCTTCCGCCCTTGGTGCAGGAAGGCGAAAAGCTACAGACGGGCTATGTGATCCGCACCGGACCGGGTTATCCGCAGCCCTCGCACGTGGACGAGGACGAGGCGTGGAAGAAGAAGGACAACCGCTGCGCCTACATCCCCCTGCAAGCCCATGAGGGCGACTTGGCCGTCTACATGCAGAGCGCCGCTTATGAGGTGAGCATCAATCAGGAGAAGTTTCTCATCCTGCCCCACTCCGCCATCCTCATGTTGGTGCGCGACAAGGATTTGTTTGAATGAATAGGACTACGTGATATGAATAGAATCGTAAGCAAGGAACATTTCTCACCCCATGTGGTGAAGCTCGAAGTCGAGGCTCCGCTGATCGCACGGTCGCGCAAGGCGGGACATTTCGTCATCGTACGCGTAGGGGAGCAAGGCGAGCGCATCCCGCTGACCATCGCTTCCGCGGATACATCGCGGGGCACGATCACGCTGGTGGTGCAGGCTGTCGGGCGATCGTCGAAGAAGCTCTGCGCCCTCGATGAGGGCGACGCGGTGACGGACGTTGTCGGGCCGCTCGGGCAGGCTACCCACATTGAGCGCGTGGGTACTGTTGTTTGCGCCGGTGGAGGCGTCGGCGTGGCGCCCTTGCTACCTATCGTGGAGGCCTTCCATAAGGCTGGTAACCGCGTGATTGTGGTGCTGGCCGCTCGCACGAAGGACTTGATCATCCTTGAAGACCGCATGCGTGCCTGCTCAGACGAGGTGATCATTATGACGGATGATGGGTCGTATGGCACCAAAGGACTCGTCACGCAGGGCGTTGAGTCTGTGATCCAACGCGAGCCCGTTAACCTCTGCGTAACCATCGGGCCAGCCGTGATGATGAAGTTCGTCGCAGCCCTAACGAAGAAATACGAGATCCCGACCGTGGCCTCACTCAACACCATCATGGTGGACGGCACGGGTATGTGTGGCGCCTGTCGTGTGACGGTCGGCGGACGGACGAAGTTCGTCTGCGTCGACGGCCCCGAGTTCGACGCCCATCAGGTGGACTTTGACGAGATGATGATGCGCCTTCGCTCTTACAAGGAGGAGGAACAGAAGTAGAACGCCAGAAACGATAGACAGCATGGAAACCATACCGACCGTCGCCGAGCGTCGCGCCGAATCGTGGCGCGAGGAACTTCGACAGGGCATGAAAGCCAAGGAACGCACCGCCATCCATCGGGTGGAGATGAACGAGCTCGACCCCGATTATCGCAGCCATAACAACGAGGAGGTGAACCAAGGTCTGACCGAGGAGCAGGCCCTACGTGAGGCGCAGCGTTGCCTCGATTGCGTGACGCCGACCTGCATGGAGGGTTGCCCGGTGAGCATACAGATCCCCTCGTTCATTAAGAACATTGAGCGCGGCAACTTCCTCGAGGCCGCCCGCGTACTGAAAGAAACAAGCGCACTGCCAGCCGTCTGTGGCCGCGTCTGTCCGCAGGAGAAGCAGTGCGAAAGTCGCTGCGTGCATGTGAAGATGAAGAAGGCGCCCGTGGCCATCGGTTACTTGGAGCGCTTCGCCGCCGACTATGAGCGCGAGAGTGGACAGATAGCCGTCCCTGAGTGTGCGCCATCGAAGGGCATTAAGATCGCCGTCGTCGGATCGGGCCCAGCGGGGCTGTCTTTTGCTGGTGACATGGCCAAGCGCGGCTATGACGTGACCGTCTTTGAGGCGCTCCACGAGATCGGCGGTGTGTTGAAGTACGGTATCCCCGAGTTCCGTCTGCCGAATCGCATCGTGGAGGTGGAGATTGACGGGCTGCGGAAGATGGGCGTGCAATTCATCACGAACTGCATCGTAGGCAAGACGATCAGCTACGACGATCTGCACGCCGACGGCTTCCGCGGCATCTTCGTAGCCAGTGGAGCCGGTCTGCCGAACTTTATGAACATCCCGGGCGAGAACTTGATCGGCGTCATGTCGTCCAACGAATACCTCACCCGCGTGAACCTCATGCATGCTGCCTCAACGGATTCTGATACGCCTGTCTTCCGTGGCAAACATGTGGCTGTGATTGGTGGCGGCAACACGGCGATGGACTCTGTACGCACGGCGCGTCGCCTCGGTGCTGCTCGCGCCATGATCGTCTATCGCCGCAGCGAAGAGGAGATGCCTGCACGCATCGAGGAGGTGAAGCACGCCAAGGAAGAGGGCGTGGAGTTCTTGACGCTCCATAACCCGATCGAATACCTTGGCGACGAGAACGGACGTGTGAAGCACATGCGCCTCCAACGCATGGAGCTGGGTGAACCCGACGCTTCGGGGCGGCGCCGACCGGTACCGGTGGAGGGCGCAGTGGAAACAATCGACGTGGACGAAGTGATCGTCAGCGTGGGTGTCTCGCCCAACCCACTCATCCCGCAGGCCTTCGCAGGATTGGAGATCTCGAAACGGGGCACGATCATTGTAGGTGAGGCAGACATGCGTTCGTCGCTTGCGGATGTCTACGCCGGCGGCGACATCGTGCGCGGCGGCGCTACGGTGATCCTCGCCATGGGCGACGGGCGGCGCGCTGCTGCCGCAATGGACGAAGCCTTGCAGGAGCGTAAATCGTGAATTAAATGTAAAAAGCAGCCTTTCTTGAGGAGTGCCCAAAACAATCCAACGGTGGGGCTGTTTCATATAGCGAATTTTGATTCTATGTTTTTTTAATTGCTACAGGTATGAAAAAGAAATTGCTTTATTGTGGAATCGCAGCTTTGACGCTGGGATTCGTATCGTGTAACCAAAACGCGAAGAACGCTGAGAACGCAGAAAATGCGGACAGCGCAATGGTAGCTGAGCAGCCCGCTGAGGCTCCGGCACCTGCATTTGATAAGGTAGGCGCATACGCCGGCACACTGCCCTGCGCAGATTGCAGCGGTCTGGAGACGACCGTAGAACTGATGGGCGACATGACCTACAAGGTGACGCAAGACGCCAAGGGTAAGAAGGACGGTGGCCACAGCGAGGCTGCAGGTAGCTTCACTTGGGATCCTGCAAGCGGCATTATCACGCTGGAGAATGCCGATGCACTGAGCTTCCGTAAGCTGCTGATTGAGGGCGACAACGTGGTAGTCGTAGGCGACGATGGCGCCAAGGCTGCTGAGAACGCTGACAAGTATGTCCTGACCAAGAAGCAACCGGCATAAGGATTTTTGATTTCAACGATAACATGCTTGAAAGCGTGCGGGCCGCGACGGTCTGCACGCTTTTTTTTGGTTTGCGCCGAACTGGAAAGCATCGTCTTTCGGATCCCTGCGTTACGCAGGGAGCAAAAAAGGGTCTCTTTCGGGGCCCTGCGTTGCGCATGGAGCAAAAAAGGGTCTCTTTCGGGCCCTGCGTTGCGCAGGGAGCAAAAAAGGGTCTCTTTTGGAGCCCTGCGTAACGCAGGGAGCAAAAAAGGGTCTCTTTCGGAGCCCTGCGCAACGCAGGAGGCAAAAAAGGGTGTCTTTCGGAGCCCTGCGTAACGCAGGGAGCAAAAAAGGGTCTCTTTCGGAGCCCTGCGTAACGCAGGGAGCAAAAAAGGGTCTCTTTCGGGCCCTGCGTTGCGCAGGAAGCAAAAAAGGGTGTCTTTCGGAGCCCTGCGCAACGCAGGAAGCAAAAAAGGGTCTCTTTCGGAGCCCTGCGTTGTGCAGGGGGCAAAAGGCATTGCATTTTGGTGGAAGCTGTGAACTGATCTAAGTTCTGTCTTTCTTTGCAGCCCCGATTCACTGGGGAAGAACCTCGCCTCCTCCATTTTCCCGTTACATACACATTTATTATATGTCATTCCACAAGATCCTCTTCCTCGTTTGCCTTACGCCGTGGCTGTCTGGCCTCTCGGCACAAGACGTGGAGACGACGCAGGCGCCTGACACGCTGCGCCTCCGATTAGACGAAGCAATTCAAATTGCCCTCACTGAAAATCCCACCGTTCGCGTGGCGGATTACGATGTCGAAATCAAAAAAGAAGCCCGACGCGAAGCGCGTGCCGGACTGCTGCCTGAGGCCTCGCTCAGCGCCTCCTACTCGCGCACGCTCAAGAAGCAAACGATGGTCATGGAGTTCGGCGGACAGTCCACCAAGATTCAAATGGGTACGGACAACTCCTACTCAGCCGGCTTATCCATTAACCTGCCCCTCTTCGCACCCGCGCTCTACCGCAGCATCCGGCTTACGGAGGCGGACATCGAGTTGGCCGTGGAGAAGGCGCGTGCATCACGCATTGGCATGGTTAACGAGGTCACGAAGGCCTTCTATCAGCTGCTTCTGGCGCAGGATAGCTACCGTGTGCTGCAAGAAGCCTATGCGCAGGCCGAGGCCAACCTCCGCATCGTCAACGAACGCTTCACGCTGGGGAGCGTCAGCGAGTACGACCGTATCCGCGCCGATGTGCAGGTGCGCAGCCTCAAGCCGGGACTCGTCTCGGCGGGTAATGGTGTGGCGCTGGCGGGTCTGCAACTGCGTGTGTTGCTCGGGGTGGCCGGTGACCCCATCATCGCTGCCCGCGGCAGTCTGGCGGATTATGAATCGGCCATGAAGCCCGATCAGCCCATCGCCGAGACGCTGGAAAACAACAGCGATCTACGCCAGTTAGACCTCAACTTGGAGCTGCTCAGCCACAACGAACGCCTGACGAAGGCCAACTTCCTGCCCACCATCGGCGCCTCCTACAGCTACTCGTATAGCTCGATGAACAACAACTTTCGCATTCGCAACTACTCCTGGTATCCCTATTCGCTCGTCGCGTTGAGCGTCAATATTCCGCTTTTCAAGGCCTCGAACTACCCGAAGCTGCGCAAGGTGCGCCTGCAAATGCAACAGCTCCGCGAGACACGCCTCAACGCCGAACGTCAGCTCGGTATGCTCGTACAAAACGCTCGAGATAAGATGGCAGCGGCTTATGAACAGCAGGCCAGCAACCGCGAGGGCGTGGCCCAGGCGGAGAAAGGTCGGCTGATCGCCCGCAAACGCTACGAGGTGGGCATGGGCACCATCCTCGAACTCAACGACGCCGAGGTGGCACTCACACAGGCCGAGCTGGCCTATCGCCAAGCCATCTACGACTACCTCACCACCCGCGCCGATCTGGAGAAGACGCTGGGGAATAACGACCTCGAACACACGATAAATCAGAAATAATAGAACAACAATGAAGAGAGAAACAATCATACGATCGGCAGTCGCCCTGCTGCTTGCGGCGGCTATCGCAGCCTGTTCGGGCGGAGGAAAACAGGCCGAAGAGACGGAGCAGGAAGCCCTCCCGAAGGTGAAGCTGGGCGCTGCCGTGCGAGAAGAGGTGGAGCAGGTGGAGACATATACCGCCACCGTCGAAGCGCAGGTCACGAACAACATTGCGCCCTCCATGCCCGTGCGCATCGAGCGCATCAACGTCGAGGTGGGCGACCGCGTCAGCCGTGGGCAGGCGCTCGTGCAGATGGACGCCGCCAGCCTCCGCCAGCAGCAATTGCAGATGGAGAACCTGCGCGCCGACTTCCGCCGCATCGACGAGCTGTATAAGGTGGGCGGCGTGTCGCGCTCGCAATGGGAGGCCTCGAAGACGAGCCTCGATGTGAGCGAAACGGCCTACCGCAACCTGCAACGTAACACCACGCTGACGAGCCCCATCAGCGGCGTCGTCACGGCCCGTAACTATGATAATGGCGATATGTACAACGGTGCGCAACCCGTCCTCACCGTGGCGCAGATCCAGCCCGTGAAGCTGGTGATCAACGTGTCCGAAAGTCAGTTCACACGCATCACCAAAGGCACCAAGGCCGAGGTGGAGCTGGATGTTTACCCCGGCGAGACGTTCGAGGGCTCCATCAACCTGATCCACCCGACGGTGAACGCCACCACGCGCACGTTTGCGGCTGAGGTGCGGTTGCCTAACGCCGATCAGCGCGTGCGTCCGGGCATGTTTGGCCGTGTGAAGCTGAATCTTGGCAAGACGGAGCGCATCGTCGTGCCCGATAAGGCCATCATCAAGCAAGCCGGCTCGGGCGAGCGTTACGTGTACGTCTGCCGCGACGGGCGCGTGTTGCGTCGTACGGTGGAGCTGGGTCGCCGCTTGGGCGACCGCTACGAGCTGCTCTCCGGCCTCGATGGCGAAGCCGACGTCGTTGTCGACGGGCAGTATCAGTCAGCTGTCAAGGACAGCGCACAAGTGGAAGTGGTAAAGAATTAATCAAGCACCCCATGAGCTTATACGAAGGAGCCGTAAAGAAGCCCATTATGACGAGCCTGAGCTTTCTGGCGATCGTCATCTTCGGACTCTTCTCCCTATCCCGTCTGCCGGTAGACCTCTATCCGGACATTGAAACGAACACCATCATGGTGCTCACCGCCTATCCTGGGGCCAGCGCGTCGGACATCGAGACGAACATTTCCCGACCGCTCGAGAACAGCCTCAACACGGTCAGCAACCTGAAGCATATCACCTCGCGCTCGTCCGAGAACTTGTCGCTCATCCAGCTCGAGTTCGAGTATGGCAACGACATCAACGAGCTGACGAACGACGTGCGCGATAAGCTCGACATGGTCAAGTCGCAGCTGCCTGATAACGCCGAGACGCCGATCATCTTCAAGTTCTCGTCAGACATGATCCCGATCTTGATCCTTTCGGTCGAGGCGGGAGAGAGTCAGCAGGCGCTCTACAAGATTCTCGACGACAACGTGGCCAACCCTTTGGCGCGCATCCCCGGCGTGGGTACCGTGTCGATCAACGGCGCACCCAAGCGCGAGATCCAGGTCTATTGCGACCCCGCCAAACTGGAGGCCTACAACTTGACCGTCGAAGCCATCGGCGCCATCATCGGCGCAGAGAATCGCAACATTCCCGGCGGTAGCCTCGACATCGGTAACGAGACGTACGCGCTGCGTGTGGAGGGTGAGTTTAAGGACGCCCGCGAGATGGAGAGCATCGTAGTCGGAACGGTCGGCGGTGCGAACGTCTACCTGCGCGACGTGGCGCGGGTGGTCGACACAGTGGAGGAACGCACGCAGGAGGCTTACACGAACGCCATCCGCGGCGGTACGATCATCATACAGAAGCAATCCGGCGCCAACTCCGTCAACATCGCTAAGCAAGTACTCGCCAAGCTGCCCGAGCTGCAAAAGAACTTGCCGCCCGACGTGAAGCTGGGCATCATCTGGGACTCGTCGGAGAACATCCTCGAGACCATCGACAGCCTCACGGAGACGGTGCTCTACGCCCTGCTCTTCGTTGTGCTTGTCGTCTTCCTCTTCCTCGGTCGCTGGCGGGCCACGCTGATCATTTCGATCACCATCCCGCTCTCGCTCATCGCCTCGTTCGTCTATTTGGCCATCACGGGCAACACGATCAACATCGTCTCGCTCTCGTCGCTCTCTATCGCCATCGGTATGGTAGTGGACGACGCCATCGTGGTCTTGGAGAACGTTACGACCCACATCGAGCGCGGCTCGGCGCCGTCGCAGGCGGCTATACATGGCACAAACGAGGTGGCCATCTCTGTCGTCGCCTCCACGCTGACGATGATCGCCGTGTTCTTCCCCTTGACGATGGTCACGGGTATGACCGGCGTGCTCTTCAAACAATTGGGCTGGATGATGTGCGTCATCATGGTCGTTTCCACCGTGGCCGCCCTTACGCTGACGCCGATGCTTTGCTCGCGTCTGCTGCGCTTGCAACGCAAGCCGTCGAAGGCCTTCCGCACGTTTTATCACCCCATTCAACGCGCCCTCGACGCCCTCGACACGGGCTACGCGCGACTGCTCGGCTGGGCCGTGAGCCACCGACGGACGATGGTGCTTTCGTGCATCGCCTTCTTCGCGCTCAGCCTCCTTTGCGCGGGTTACATCGGCACGGAGTTCTTCCCCCAGCAAGACAACGGCTACATCACCGCCAAGCTGGAGCTGCCAGTGGGCACGCGTAAGGAGGTGGCCCAAGAGTTGGCTGCGCGGCTGACGAACGAATGGAGACAGAAGTATCCCGAGATCACCGTCTGCAACTACGCCGTGGGCCAGGCCGACGCCACGAACACCTTCGCCGCGATACGCGACAACGGGTCGCACATCATCACCTTCAACTTCAGCCTTACGAAATCCAGCGAACGCAAACGATCGCAGGCGATGATTGGCGACATGATGCGCGAGGATCTCAAGGCCTACCCCGAGTTCACGAAGACGAAAGTCGTGCCCGGCGGCGACAACGGCGGCATGGGCGGACAGGCTACGGCCGACTTCGAGATCTACGGCTACGACATGGCCACGACCGACCGCTTGGCGCAGGAGCTGCGCACGGAGCTGCTGAAGCAAGACGGCGTGTCGGAGGTGAACATCAGCCGCGGCGACTACCTGCCGGAGTATCAGGTGGACTTTGATCGCGAGAAGCTCTCCGTGCAGGGTCTGAACCTTTCCACCGCCGGGTCGTACCTGCGCAACCGCATCAACGGCTACACCGCGTCGCAGTATCGCGAGGACGGCGCGGAGTCGGACATCGTCGTGCGTTACGCGCCCGAGTACCGCACGAGCATAGACGACATCGAGAACATACTTATCTACAATAACCAGGGACGTCCCGTGCGGGTGCGCGACGTGGGCACCGTGGTGGAGCGTTTCGCACCGCCGGCCATCGAGCGTAAGGACCGCGAACGCATCGTGACCGTCTCCGCCGTGCCGAAGCCGGGTGCGCCGTTGGGCGCCGTCGTGGCCGAGGGTCAGAAGGTGATCGACCGCATGCAGACGCCGAGCAACGTCAAGATCCAAGTCTCCGGATCCTTCGAGGATCAGCAAGACTCCTTCTCCGACCTCGGCGTCCTGGCGCTGCTCATCATCGTGCTCGTCTTCATCGTCATGGCCGCGCAGTTCGAGTCGCTGACGTACCCCTTCATCATTATGTTCTCCGTGCCCTTCGCCGTGAGCGGTGTGCTGATGGCGCTCTTCCTCTCGCGCACCACGCTGAACGTGATGAGCCTCCTGGGCGGCATCATGTTGATCGGTATCGTGGTCAAGAACGGTATCGTGCTCATCGACTACATCACCCTCTGCCGCGAGCGCGGTCGGGCGGTGAAGAACTCCGTCGTGACGGCCGGCAAGAGCCGTCTGCGCCCCGTGCTGATGACTACCATGACGACGATCCTCGGTATGGTGCCCATGGCCATCGGTGGTGGACAAGGCTCTGAGCTGTGGCAGCCGATGGGCATCTCCGTCATCGGTGGCCTCACCGTCTCCACCATCCTCACGCTGCTGCTCGTGCCGGTGCTCTACTGCTCGTTTGCCGGCGTGGGCATCAAGCGCCAACGCCGCAAGCTGCGCCGCATGCGCGAGATGGACGACTATTATCAGGCGCACAAGCACCTCGTCACGAAACCCAAAGACTGACCCTCCTTATGAAAGCTGTATTTATAGCCTGCGATCAGGCCCACCACGAAGACGTCCTCACGCTGCTGACCCACTTCAACTGCCGCGGCTACACGGCCTTTGGACAAGTCACCGGACGCGGTTCCCAAACGGGCGACCCACACCTCGGGTCGCACGCCTGGCCCGCGATGAACGAGGCCATCCTGAGCGTCGTTGACGACGACCTCGTGCCCCGTCTGCTGGAGGCCCTCCGCGCCCTCGACGAGCGGTCCGACCAGCTCGGCCTTCGCGCCTTCGTCTGGAGCGTGGAAGCGACCGTCTGACGAGCACCGTGCGTCATCGGCCGATGATTCAGCGGGAGACTGCCAGCAGCCGCCGCGATGCGTCTTGCAGGGGGGCTCCCGGTGTTTTCAATAATGCTTGCGGGATTCCCGCAAACGCCAAAAACTACTTTTTTCCATTTGCGGGACTCCCGCAAGCGCCAAAAACTACTTTTTTCCATTTGCGGGACTCCCGCAAGCGCCAAAAACTACTTTTTTCCATTTGCGGGACTCCCGCAA
>ERZ773049.2395-NODE-2395-length-10255-cov-11.161863_pt1 | contig 10255 bp, 14 predicted proteins | sample MGYA00580633_ERZ773049 | MGnify/ENA primary metagenome ERZ773049 (study PRJEB29015, sample SAMEA2737991) | human oral metagenome | biome: human oral; feature: human-associated habitat; material: dental | place: China | collected 2066 ... | reverse complement strand
TCGCCCAGTGGATCGCCGAGCACCACTCCGACGACGCCTTCGACAAGGCGATCGTCGCCAATGTCAAGACGTGGTTCGGGGGCTGAGCCGGTTCGCGCCAAGTGTCCGGCCCGTCACAGCCCGCCCTGGGGTAGTCTCGTGCCGTGGCGCCGTCGCGCGCGACGCCCTCCCCGCCCCCTTAGCTCAGCGGTTAGAGCAGCGAGCTTATACCTCGTCCGTGCCTGATAAGCACATGGTCCCGGGTTCGAATCCCGGAGGGGGTACCACGAGGTTCTTATACGAACCCGGGCCATGAGGACTGTGGTCTGGGTCAGCGGCTGATGAGGAATGAGCAGGCTCTCCTGAACCCGGGAAGCGATTTTTCTCAGGTCCAGGAGGTCCTATTTACTCCGCCGGCCGCTCGCCTATTACTCGTCTTGGTGCTGTCGCATCGCCTCCCATACGGCGTGGATCGCTTGCAGGGTGGCGTAGTCCTGCTGCCAGTTGAATCGGGTGGCGCGGTGGGCGGCGCCCTGGTGCTCCTGGCGCGTTTTGGCGGCGTGGGATTGGATGGCGGGCCGGTCGAATGATCGTGTTGGCCAGGTCGGTCGGGTCAGTGACTTGCCGCCGGTGCTTGTCCACAGTCGTCGCAGCAGAATCAGGACGGCCAGCAGGGCCAGCGCCCTGACGACGGTCGAGACGGTGAGAACGATGGTGATGGTGACGGTGTTCATGGCGGGTTGCTCCTTGTCGTGATGGCGGTCGGCGGTAGGCGTCGTACCAGTGGTTTCTCCGGCCGGGTCCGGCCACTGGGCCGGTGTTCGGCGGCGGTCGTGTCCGTGGTTCGTCTGCTCATCCCGGTGGTTCGCCCCTGTGGCCGGCTGTCCTTGGTGGTTGTGGGCGAGGTTTTAGAATTCGGCGATGTCCTGGGCGGTGCTCAGGGCGTAGGCCCGGATGATGGCCTGGTAGTAGGGGTCGCTGGCGGGGGCGATCTGGTGGGCCTGCTCGGCCGGGCCGACCAGGGCGGCGGTGTTGTTCAGGGCTCCGGCGGCCAGGACGGCGCGGACCTGGTCCCTGGCGTGGGTCACCTCGGCCCGGCCGAGGACGGCATCGGTGCGCCGACGGGTGGCGCGGGCCACCGCCCGGGAGGAGGGGGCGAAGGACGCCAGGCCAGTGGCGTAGGAGTCGGGCTCGGGAGTCTGGGGGATGAGACCGGTGGACATGATCAAAGGTTCCTTTCGGTGCTCCGTCCGGCCGCCGGGGAGTCGCCTGGTGCGCTCTCCTGGTGGTTGATAACGGCCGGTTCGGATGCAACGAAGGTAAACCGTTGGAATCCCGGGGCAAAGCATAAGCGTGATAACATCGGGCAGGCCGCGGGATACCCCGGGTCCAGGGGCTCTCGGGACCCGGCGCCACTGTGTCCCCGCCCCGGGTCCGGTGTCCTGTGGTCCCGTGCCGTGGTGCTCGGCCTGGGACGCGCCGTTGAGGCCTTCGTGAGAGGGGCGTCCTGCCGGGGCGGGATGGGAGTGAGTGCGGGAGAGTCTCCGGCCCTCCCCGCCCGTTCAGGAGCACGACGGCGAGGCCCGTTCGTGCCGGGAGCAGGTCCGACCGACAAGTGCCGGGCGGTGTGAAGGACAGCCGGAGACGAGCGCGAGGAGAGTGAGCGGGATGGCCGCGGAGGAGACGACGGGCGACGATGCCGAGGACAGCGGTGCCGGGGCGCGGGCCGCCGACCCGGCGCAGGACGAGCCGGATGCGGGACCGGCCGGCTCTCCTGTACAGCGCTACCCCGACTACCTCATGGACTTCCCACCCGACCTGCCTCCGGAGCAGGTCCGGCGATGGCGACGATTCTTCGACCTGCGCGAGGACATCCTGCTGGACTACGGCTACCAGACGGCCCGGGCGTACTGGACCGACCTACAGGACATCTTCGAGTGGGCCGTAGAGCGCGACAAGGACGTCCTGGCCCTGACCGGCCGCGACCTGCGCCAGTACTGCGCCCTGCTGCGCAGGCGCAAGTACAGCGAAGCCACCATTCGACGACGGATGGTGGCCTGGAGGAAGATGGAGGAGAGGATGAAGGAGGAGTGAGAGGCGGAGTCCGGTTGTGGCCTGGAGCCTTAGCGCGTGGCGCTTCGGGTACCACATGGACTTGGCGAAGAAAAGTCTCAATTGTGAAACTGTTGAGAGTGAGATGAGGTAGAAAACGATGCCGACAACCACAGAGCAATGTGACCTTGCTCACAGTTTCTGGTCTTTGACGGGCGCTCTGGTCTATTGTTCCTTCGTGGCACGCACATTGTTGACGGTTTCTTGTTCTAGGGCGGCCTCCCCGTGGCCATGGGGACGGTTGCCTGGGCCGATCACTGACATTTTCGCTGAGTCCTAGGCGCTTCGCGTGCGAGTTGAGTGGCAACCTCTCTCCCGTTTGTTGTCCCTTGTGGGACGCAGGGTTGTTACGGGGCGGTCGCATGTATCAATGATGAGCGGATAGGTCATGCGATCCCATTGAACGAAGCGAAGAAATATAAAATTTGATTATTAGAGTCGATTATTATACAATCGAAATTGCACGAAAGAACATTTAAGAGCTTCCAGTACTGGAGAGATTGAGGAATGCACACGGGAGGAAAGACCCATGAGTGAGACAGAGATGCTTGAACTTGCGACGAAGACTATTCCTTTTGGTTACCCCGCCACTCCCTACAGGACGATGCACCCTGATACGGTGGACCCATCAGACATCGCGAAGATGAACGATGAAGAGTTCAACGACTTCTTAGTGGCCCTTGATCTGATTGAGGATTACCGGGCTATCCCTAAAAATTCTCGACCATCATCGCACGCAGCATAATTATTTTTTGTTGCAGTTTTGAGGATTTCACGTGGGGATGATGGGTGGTATGAGTGACTCAAGGTATCTTCTTGCAGATGATGACGATTACTCGAGAGCGCTCAATGAGCTCATCGGTGCGGAGGGCGTCTTGATATATTGCGGAGCCGGGCTGTCGTATCCTCTTACTGGGCTGACATGGAATCACCTAATTCTGGACATGTTTGAAAACCTTAGGTCTGAATTAGAGAATAACATAGTTGAGTTCACAGAATCGGCGGACGCCTACGATAAGGTGAAGGAGCGACTTTCCGCGAGTTCTAGCACCCCGCGTGAAAATGCGACTGTCGTCGCAACCTACATCGAATCTCTAGCAAAAGCTAGTTACTGTCAGCTCGATTATTATGACAAATTGGCTGATCTCATTGGTCAATCTATTTATCGAAGATTGGCCAAGATTCAAGGACTCCTAACCGAAGGACGTCGCCACACTGGGAGCCTCCTGTTTGAACATGTAATTTCTCTGGTCATATACCTTCTTTTAAAAGGCACTAAAGTTCGGATTGTGACAACAAATTATGACACATACTTGGAGGAAACTCTACGGTCTGTCATGACAATTTTGAGCAAGGACATGACAATGTCAGGCAAGGATAGGACTGCTGAGTATTCGGTAAAGGTGTACGGTAGCGATCGCTGTCCAAACTTTTCTCGACTTAATTCGACCACAGTTCCCATTGTTTACCTCCATGGTCGTATTGTGAGAAATGTTGAGAGTAGCGCCAGCGACAGTGAAAACATTCCTTTCAAACAATTGGTTTTTTCTGAAAAAGAATACTATAATCATCAATACATGACCGCTAAAATTATGGCGACAGTTGCCAAAGAGATTGACTGCACTTTGATTATAGGTTCGTCGCTCAATGACCCTCCGCTGCTGGAATGGCTTTATAAAAATAGCATTATCGACACCTCTTCCGTGACGTCCGACATTGGCAAGAATGGCGCTAAGCAGAAGGGAAAGCACAGAACAAGCGTCCTGGTCGTGCAGGCGATTGAACAAGATCGCTACACGAGCGAACCTTTAACCGATGAAGATAGAATTTCTATTGCACAAATGACTCGAACGCGCTGTAAAACATTGGGTGTGGATTATTTTATTCCAGTTAGATGTTTTGCCGATCTCTCATATTTGATCCGGGATACGATAATCGGAAAAAGCGGATCGACTGGTTCGGGTTCACCTAATGAACTATCGGCCACTCATCGCGAACTCACGACATGGGCGACCGATGCGTCGGCCAGACTCGATGACGAGGTTCGAGTGCGTAGGATTCGCGATCAATTATTTGAGAATGTCGAAGCTGTACAGGATCTTATTTCAGAACTTGTTCTGAATAGGCTCTCAGAGACTAGACGTCAGTTTCCGCTGGCGGTGCGGCTTGAGTACTGGGTGAGAGGCGTCTCTCCGCATCGTGGAGATCCAGAGTATCTCGTGAAGGTAGCGGATTCAGCGGGAGTGTTTCTTGATCGTCGTGTTCGCAGAAGTGAGAGTTTTTTTCGGCGATTTCCTTCACGTTCAGCCGCTCTACGGTCGATACAATTTGACGCATCCGAACTCACAACTCTGAACAAATTGGGTCAGCATGATCACGCTTCCAGATGGCAAGCTTTCTACGCTGCCCCGGTTCGCAGTCAGGTAGGAAATTCAGGACTCTCTCTGCCGGTCACTACCGGAGCATTGGTGGCTGCAATTCAACTTGAAGAGTCCGAACATAGATTCATCTCCCGGAAGATGCGTATAGAGTTCGCTAAGGTAGTAGCAGAAACTGCCAGGAGGATTGAGTCTGGCAATATGAATAGAACTGAATGCAATGCCTTTGTCAGGTTGGATAGATGTTTTCGCAATATTGCAATCAGGGTTCGAAACAACTACGATAATAAGAAGACAGGATGAACATTGCCGTTATTTATGCCAACCATAACCCCCGCTCTCTGCTCTTCCTGTTTTGAATTCATTTAGGGTTTGTTTAAACTCAACTATTGTCACAAAAGCGAATGCGTGTTAAAATTACGGCATAAGTTTACGTTCGGAGAAGAGAGGAGTTTCCGTCATGCCCGGTATCGTGTCATCTGCTAGTACTCTTGAGCGGCCTGCGATTTTGCGGCAGGTAGAGATTCCTCCAACCGACTCCGAGCACTACATCACCGGTTTGTACGCCTTGAACGTGCAGGCCCCGGAGGGCACCAGTGGGGACTGGCACGATGTCTTTCACTGGCAGGAGGGCTACGACGATCCGCCTCAGGTCACCTTGGGCGGTAGCGCGGAGGTTGATACCACTCCCATCTACGGCGGCTGGGGCGTGTACGAGGGCAAGGACCGTCTGCTGGCGATGGGGCTTGCCGTGCCGTCGGAAGTCCGTGAGGTCTACCTGGCTAATCACACCCGGGCCATCTTGGACTTGCTGTACCGGTCGCTGACTCGCTGGGGGCGCGTTCTCAACCTGACCGGCGCCGCCATCGACTGGCTGGACACCTACGAGCAGGGAGTCTTCCTGCTGGAGCAGGCCGAGTACCTGGCTCCCCACTTCCCGGAAGCAGCGCAGGATGAACTGAGGAGGTGGATCGAGGAAGAAGCAGCCGAGTTGAGGGCGGTGTATGGATGATGATCCATACCGATTATCTTCTCCTGATCGTCATCTCGATGACGACCCGTTCGAGGCGCAGCCGCTCAGCCCGGAGCAACAGGGTCATGTCGACCTGATGCGCCACATCGCCCAGGAGGTCACCGCGCGCACCGGCGACAACTTCGTCCTCAAAGGCGGTACCGCTCTTCTGCTGGCCTATGGTCTGCCGCGCTTCTCCACCGACCTGGACTTCGATGGCCGGCGCACCGGCGTCGACCTGACCGCATCTCTGCGCGCTGGCGCCGAAGCCGCCGGAACGCCGACGCATAACCTCCGTACTGCCAAGAGCACCTGGGCGGTACGCCGCCACATGGTGCACTACCGCGACGACGCCATGAAGCCGCTCAAAGTCGAGGTCTCCTACCGCCAGGCAGACCAGATCGACGAAGCCGACGTCACTGTCATTGACGGCATCCGCACGTACACGATCGACAAGCTCGCCTCCCTGAAGATCGACGCCCTGGTGAGCCGCACCAAAGCCCGCGACATCTTCGACACCAGCTACCTGCTCGCCAAGTACCCGGAGGCCATCACCGACAGCGATCTACAGCGCATCGACCAACTCACTTGACCTCATCGGCCTCAACGACCTGGAAGCGATCATGCTCGACGATGACATCCTCAAACGCTTCGACCTGACCGACATCGCCGCACGGCTGGTAGACAACACCTTGGATATGAAACGGCAGCGAGGATTGTAGAGGAACGTAGTACTTCACGGGTACCGTATTAGCTGGACAGGTCTCCTCTTAATATTTCAGTTCTCATATCTCTCAAGTAGGGTATGCCACTCTGCCGTCGTGACAGCACGGATACCTTCATCCGTTGCTAGCTTGACTAGTTTCCGATCATTTGTGACTAGTGTCGCACCGCACCACTTTGCCGCAAGCGCCTGTCGCGCATCAGCGCGACCATCCAATCGCAGACGAAGAAGGCACTCCTGATCCTCCTCGCTGACTGGATACGTTTCACCAGGAAAAGTTGGCTGCGCACGCTTAGATTTCTCGGGTACAAGCACGGCTGGCACGCCAACAGTCTTTGGCTTTAGCGTCTCGATAGTTGCTTTCAATTGTGCTCGTCGTGTATCGTCCAGAACTGCATCAATGTCTTGAAATGTCAAATCCGTCACACATACGACAATTCGACGACTGAGGACAAGCCTGGCAACCAGTTTAGCGAATTGCTGATCATCCAGCAATGGGTCTATAGCGCATCCTTCTAACAGGAATGCTGGAGCGTCAAAGTTTTCTCTCTTGTTTAACATATGATTAGAATACCTTCTTTTGCAATTCAAGACACTAAAAGAAGAATTGAAGTGCGTGCGTGACATGCAAAGTGGCTACTGTCTACTTAAGCAAATCTCTTGCCTCCATCTCCAGTTTCTCCGCCATCCTCTCCACGCTCTTTAGTGTGAGGTTGCGCTCTCCTCGCTCCACGCCGCCCATGTAGGTGCGGTGGACTCCCAGCACCTCGGCGAAGGCCTCCTGACTGAGCCCTCTCTCCATGCGGTAGGCACGAAGGTTCCTGCCCACCGTCTTCTGGAGATCCCCTACAGCCACAAGGCCCAAGCCTTGGGCAGTGGCACTTGCAGGTCTACAGACTTATGAGTAGCATGGGAGGGTTGAGTGCATATGTCAAACGACCCTCTGTGTTGTTGGCGCCTGCCGAGTTGCCGGTCGGGCTTCCGTTAGGACTCTGTAGGTGATGCGCGGGAGCTCCCCGAGGCTCGACCTCAGCGACCTAGGGTGGCTGTACGGGTGACGCGGACTTGCTTCTCTGCATACTCATGAGTAGCATCAAGGGTGACAGCCAGGCTATCCAGGAGGTGACTGCTATGCAGGGCGGCGGAGACTGAAGTAGACGAAGCTTCAATGGCTCAGGCTGCCTCGCGACGACTCTCGTCGCGAGGCAGTTCTGCGTTCAGTGTCCAGGTTGCCGAAAATCCGCTCTTCGGTAGCAGCCATCCGGGCATGTCCACCGCAACGACCTTGCCCGCTACGGCCGCTGGTGATCTGGTGATCTGCGCTGCGCGGCTGGTGGCTACAGTGTCGCTGATGGTCAGGTGGGCGATATCGGTGTTGGTGTAGTCGATGCTTAGAGACAGTCTGCGGCACGGTTGCGGTAGTTCAAAATACAGACGGTGTCCCCATTTTGGCGTCACGACTCGGAACACCTGCCGAATCCGCACCGGCTCGCCATTGCACCCTGCGGCATCGAGCTGGACGCTGTAGGTTTGTCCGGTCTTGCGGGTGCTGCGACGGATGGCCTGCGGGCGCCCATCGACGGTTCAGGGTTGGACACTCGTTTCAAATCCTCCGGATGGATGGCGAAGCCCTCAACCACCGCATCGCGCATCGCCGGGGCCTGTTCGTGAATAATTTGGCGGAACTGCTCGACGGTGGCCTCCTCCTGTTCTTTGCGGAAGCTGTACTCGAAGAGTGTGGATAGTAGACCGGCGCCGAACAGGGTGCCGCCGAGTTCGCCCAGTGGGATGGAATGCAGCCACTCCCAGTCGCCGAGCTTGAGATGCTCAATCCAGCCGTTCAGCATCATCAGCAGGATGCCGGCGAGTGTCAGGGAGACCGCGAGCAGAGCGGCTTTGACTTTGCGGAGGCGATGGTTCAGATCTGTAGTCTTTCTTCGCGTCATTGCTACCTAGTATTGTAGCAAACGTAAGCGCGATTGAATAGTAGATCCGTTGTCTGTGGCCGGCGGCTGAGATTACTTCAGCGGCTATTTACTGATGATGTACGCCATGACGTGCACGTCCACGTATTGCTCGTTGCAGAGGTATCGTTTCCTGAGCGTGCCCTCGCGGACGAAGCCGAGTTTGCCGAATAGTTCGAGCGACGCGGCGTTGTCTTCAAGTATCCATGCTTCCAGGCGACGCAGTCCCAGTTGGCCAGTCGCCCAGGTGATGGCACGTTCGGCTCCTGCTCTGCCATACCCGTGACGACGATCTTCGGAGCGCCAGATGCAGATGCCGACCTGCGCGTGGAGATTGCGCCAGTCGATGGTGTGTATGGAGGCCTCTCCCACCAGACGATTCTCAGTGGCCAAGACGAAGGTGTAGGCGGTAGCGGGTTGCGGGCCGGCGGTATCGGCGATCTTGCGATGGAGTTCGGCGCTGCTGCGGGGCCGCCAGTAAGGCGGGCCGTACCGGGCCAGCTCCTGCCAATCCGAGCAGGCGTCAAGGACAGCCGGGATGTGGTGCTCGGCGAGAGCCTGAAGGGTGATGGCCACTCGGTACTCCTCTCCCTTTCCCTTACTATGCTCCTTGATCGCCTCCCATGCTACTCATAAGTCTGTAGACCTGCAAGTGCCACTGCCCAAGGCTTGGGCCTTGTGGCTGTAGGGGATCTCCAGAAGACGGTGGGCAGGAACCTTCGTGCCTACCGCATGGAGAGAGGGCTCAGTCAGGAGGCCTTCGCCGAGGTGCTGGGAGTCCACCGCACCTACATGGGCGGCGTGGAGCGAGGAGAGCGCAACCTCACACTAAAGAGCGTGGAGAGGATGGCGGAGAAACTGGAGATGGAGGCGTTGGAGTTGATGAAATGAGAGTGGGTGGGTCAGACTCGAACTGACTATGCTAACATCCAAAGACCTCTGAAGTTGCCCTTTGGCTTTCACGTACTTAAAGCACGATGGCGATCCAACGCCACTTCACCCACACATTTATTATAGCAAAATTAAATGCCTTCAGATGGATGTGGGCCCACACAATTTCACAAACTGTCGATCCAGTGAACCTACATCACACGTGGAGATCAGTTCTGTGTGATCTCGCCGGTGATGTGATCTGTAGAGTGATCCTTCTTGGTGCCCGGATTGTCCCATGAGCGATGCCATCCGTCACCATATACAGTGACGTGCTCGTTAGCACCGATAGTGCCGTACGCTTCATCATCGCCGTTGATCGATAGTCCCAAGGGTGTCGCCCCTCCGGGACCGCGCTGATAGATAGTCCCTTCGTTGGCAGTCTCCTCGTTGGTTTCGCTCACACTGCTCACCCTTTCTCAAATCGCGGCTTCGTGGCTCAACTACTTGTGAGACACGAGTCTAGCACACGAGACCTACAGTATGCAACGTCTTGAGGGCAACGTCGTTACTGCGTCGCCCGCAGTATCTTCCGCACCGTCCCCCTGCTGACCCCCAGCCTCTTGGCGGTACCCTTGATCGTGCCCGTCTCAGCGTACACCTGGCGCACTTGCCGACGGAAGGACTCGTCCGAGACGTCCGTGCGAAGTGTCAGGCCGGCTCGCTTGAGGTGCTTGGACACCGTCGTCCGGTGGAAGCCTACTCGCTCGGCGATCTCGTCCACCGTGAGACCCTCGCGGCGGAGCGACACCATCTGCTCCACCACCGCACTGCCCGTGTAGCGATTGAACCGAGGTCGCGGCGGCAGGCCGCCCTCGGCAGAGGAGTCTGGGCCGGAGGCGCCCTCCGGCCCGACACCGGTGCCAGACGGGCTGGACGGAACCGGGGGAGTGGTGCCATCCTCGACCTTGGTCTCGCCCCCGTCGCCATTGAGCTCCGACTCCAGCCCGACGGGTGAGACATCGCCAAGCCTCCTGTCCGACCGCACCGAGCCGCCCACCTCCTGCATGACGTACCGCCACACCTCCTCCCAGTAGTTTGAGTGCGGCAGCCAGAGGCCGACCATTGAGCCCGTACTCAAACCCGCGTCATGGTGAACCGGTGGCGCGGGTTTTTGTTTGGTTTTGAGGGTTTCGGGGGTGTTTTGGGCTTGTTC
>ERZ773049.2392-NODE-2392-length-10264-cov-41.230875_pt1 | contig 10264 bp, 6 predicted proteins | sample MGYA00580633_ERZ773049 | MGnify/ENA primary metagenome ERZ773049 (study PRJEB29015, sample SAMEA2737991) | human oral metagenome | biome: human oral; feature: human-associated habitat; material: dental | place: China | collected 2066 ... | reverse complement strand
TGGCTACCGGTTCGATCCATCGGGGCAGCCTGTTCATCAACCCAGGCGGCCCGGGTGGGTCCGGGGTCCAGTACGTCGAGGCCGCTGCGGAGACGAGCTTCGCCGGTGTGCAGGGCTCCTACGACATCATCGGTTTCGACCCCCGCGGCGTCGGATCCTCCACCCCCATTACCTGCGCCGCTGCGAACGACGCGGCTGCGACTCCGGCTGCCGGGGTTGGGGCGCCACAGGCCGACACTCCTCCGTCGCCGGTGGATGGCGGAGCGAATAACGATTACAAGGAGAAGTCTCCCGAGGTGGACGCAGCAGCATCGGGTACCAGCTTTGAAGACGCGGCCCCTCGCATTGCTGACGAGTATAAGCAGGCAGAGGCCCAGTGCGCCGCCAACACCAAACCGGCCGGGCTCCTCGATCACGTGGACACCGTATCGGCGGTCCGTGACCTCGATATTCTGCGGGCCCTGTCCGGCAATGAGAAGCTCGACTACGCCGGTTTCTCCTACGGCACCTACCTGGGCGCCCACTACGCCGAGCTCTTCCCGTCCAACACCGGCCGCATGGTCCTCGACGGCGCCATGGACCCCAGCCTCACGCTCTATGAGAGCAGCCGTGGACAAGCCATAGGCTTTGAGCATTCACTGCGAACCTACGTCGAGTGGTGCCAAGGCGCTGCAGACTGCCCGCTATCGGGCGGGACTGATGCCGGGGTTCAACAGATCTCCGACCTCTTCTCCTCCGCCGACCAGTCACCCCTGCCGACCTCCGACCCGAACCGCTCGGTGACCGGAACCGACATCAAAGGCGTCGTCATCCAGTACATGTACTTCTCGGAACAGGATTGGCCCGTCCTGAACCAGGCCCTCACCCAGGCCATCGTGCACCATGACGGCTCGATGATCCGGTCAATACTCGATCGGATCCAGTCAGCGGGCTCGAACAGCACTCTCACGCGTCTTGCCATCAACTGTCTGGACTACCGGGTCGAGGGCGATATGACCTCCTGGGCGGCACGAGACCAGGAGATGGAACAGGTGGCTCCACACTTCGGGCAGATGGCGGTCATCTCTGACCTGGCCTGCCAGTCCTGGGGCCACACCGGTACCCAGCCCCCCAAAGCACTCCATGCCAAGGGTGCTGCACCGATCCTCGTCATCGGGACGACTGGAGACCCCGCCACCCCCTACAAGTGGGCCAAGGCCCTCGCGGGCCAGCTGGAGTCGGGCCAGCTCCTCACCTGGGAGGGCAACGGGCACACGGCCTACGCCAATGCCGGTCACGGACCCTGCGTCACCAAGGCGGTCGACACCTACCTGCTCACCGGCACCATGCCCAAGAAGGACCTGACCTGCCGCGGCAAGGAATGAATCGATGAGGAGTCAGTAACTCTTCAGTGACTTTTTACTGACTCGTCGCCGATCGCTTGTTGCGCGACACCACCGATCATCGTGGTCGGGGACACCGAGCTCGGTGTCCCCGACCACGATGGCGCTCAAGGGCTGGTAGCGGTCTGCGGGACGCCAACCTTCCGGAGGATGCTACTTATCAGTAAAATAACTCACATGAAAATACGATCGAAGCGTCATGCGGGAAAAGGGAGAAGTACACCGGCGATCGTCTTGAGAGGATGTCGGCGAAGAGCTGTCGCAACGTTGCGTCGTCGATTGGCTGCTGGGGTGTTGGCGGCCGTGGCGGGTGTGTGTTTGGGGGTGGGGGCCGGTGCGGTTCCTGCTGTCGCGGTGCCGGCGGCTCCGGCTGTGGCTGTGAAGGCTGCGGTTCCCAAGGGGTTGGAGTCTTTCTACGGTCAGACGGTGGAGTGGTACGACTGCGGTGCCACCGGTGGGATGGAGAAGTCTGCGGAGGCGACGGCCTTCAAGTGCGCCAAGGTGAAGGTGCCGTTGGATTACTCCCAGCCCGATGGTCAGACCATTGAGATCGCTATGAAGAAGCATGTGGCTACCGGTTCGATCCATCGGGGCAGCCTGTTTATCAACCCGGGCGGCCCGGGTGGGTCCGGGGTCCAGTACGTTGAGGCCGCTGCGGAGACGGGCTTCGCCGGTGTGCAGGGTTCCTACGACATCATCGGTTTCGACCCCCGCGGCGTCGGATCCTCCACCCCGATCACCTGCGCCACGGCCAATGGCACGGATCCTGCTGGTGGCGCCGACCAGGCGTCGGGTGATGTCGCATTCGAGGAGCTGGCGCCCCAGGTCACGACGAGCTTCAGCCAGATGGAGGCGGATTGCGCCGCCAGTACCAAGCCGGCCGGGCTCCTGGACCACGTGGACACGATCACGGTGGCCCGCGACCTCGATGTTCTGCGGGCCCTATCCGGTAACGAGAAACTCGACTACCTGGGTATCTCCTACGGCACCTATCTGGGCGCCCACTACGCCGAGCTCTTCCCGTCCAACACCGGCCGCATGGTTCTCGATGGCGCCCTCGATCCCAGCATTTCCCTGTATGAACGGCAAGCAGGGGCGACCAAGGGGCTGGAACGCGCACTGCAAACCTATGTCGGCTGGTGTCAGGCGGGTCAGGGGTGCCCGCTGACCGGTGGTACCGAGGCCGGGTCGCAGCAGGTTAGGGATCTCATTGCTTCCGCCAATCAGTCGCCCCTGCCGTCCTCCGAGCCGAACCGCCCGGTGACTGGAACCGAGATCCGAGCCGCGGTCATGTACAGCCTGTACGGCGACGAACAGACCTGGGGCAGCCTCACCTCTTCCTTGGATGAGGCCATCAACCGGCACAGCGGTTCACTCTTCCGACAGATAACGGAGCAGACCGTGGCCGACGTCGTCAACACCGCCGCCGTCCGCCAGGCCATCACCTGTCTGGACTACCCGGTCGACGGCGATATGGCCGTTTGGTCGGCGCGGCATCAGGAAATCAAACATGATGCCCCCACTTTCGGCGGGATGACGGCGATTGTTGATCTTGGCTGCCAGGCATGGGGGCACAACGGGACCCGTGAACCCGCACCCATCCACGCCAAGGGGGCGGCGCCCATCCTGGTGGTGGGCTCCACCGGCGACCCGGCGACGCCATATGAATGGGCCAGATCCCTGGCCGATCAGCTCGATACCGGTCGACTGCTCACCCGGGAGGGCAATGGGCACGTCGCTTACGGTCGCGCGGCCGCGTGCACACAGCTAGTGGACACCTACCTGCTCACCGGCGAGCTTCCATCGCCGGGATGGGTCTGTCGGGATGAGACGTAGTCGATCCACGGGCCGGTACGACCGGGGGCTTCTTCGGCGGCAGTAACAAACTGCGCCCACGCGGTGTTGTCGTTTTGTAATATACGATTATGAAAATATATGTGAAACACCGTCGTGCCCAGAACCGCATCATGCCCGGGCGTCGTCGACTGGCTGCTGGGGTGCTGGCTGCTGTGTCCGGTGTGTGTTTGGGGGTGGGGGCCGGTGCGGTTCCTGCTGTCGCGGTGCCGGCGGCTCCGGCTGTGGCTGTGAAGGCTGCGGTTCCCAAGGGGTTGGAGTCTTTCTACGGTCAGACGGTGGAGTGGTACGACTGCGGTGCCACCGGTGGGATGGAGAAGTCTGCGGAGGCGACGGCCTTCAAGTGCGCCAAGGTGAAGGTGCCGTTGGATTACTCCCAGCCCGATGGTCAGACCATTGAGATCGCCATGAAGAAGCACGTGGCTACCGGTTCGATCCATCGGGGCAGCCTGTTCATCAACCCAGGCGGCCCGGGCGAATCCGGGGTGGGGCTGGCGGAGAACAGCGAGAGGCAGTTCTCCCCGGCTCTCAACCAGGCCTACGATATCATCGGCTTCGACCCCCGCGGCGTCGGTTCCTCCACCCCGATCACCTGCGACGTCGTCGGCGGAGCACTGCCCGGCGAAGCCGCTCAGGGGGCGATGGGAGTCGACGATCCGCTCCCCGGCTCCATCGCAGCCGACGCCGCCGGTGCCGACCCCACCCCCTTCCATGACGCCCAGGACCCCGCCGCCGACGGCGCGGCCGTGGGCAACATCAGCTTCCAGACACTGGTCGACGAGATCACCAAGGACTTCAAGCAGGAAGAGGCCCAGTGCGCCGCCAGCACCAAACCGGCTGGACTCCTGGACCATGTGGACACGATCTCGGTGGCCCGCGACCTCGATATTCTGCGGGCCCTGTCCGGCAATGAGAAACTCGACTACGCCGGCTTCTCCTACGGCACCTACCTGGGCGCCCACTACGCCGAGCTCTTCCCATCCAACACCGGCCGCATGGTCCTCGACGGCGCCGTCGATCCCAGCCTCTCCCTGGGAGATCGAGGCTCCGGCCAGGCCAAGGGCTTCGAGAGATCGCTGCGCACCTACGTCGAGCAGTGCCAGGCCGGCCAGGCGGGCCAGAACTGCCCGCTCACCGGTGACACCGACGCCGGGGTCCAACAGATCCGCGACCTCATCACCGCGGCCGACCAGACGCCGCTGAAGACCTCCGACCCGAACACCACCGTGGACGGCAGCAAGATCCGCGTCGTCGTCCGTCGCCTCCTGTACTCCTCGGAGTACTGGAGCTTCCTGACCTACGCGCTCGACCAGGCCATCACCCAACAGGACGGTTCCTACTTCCAGGCGCTCTACGGGCCGGCGACGACCGGTACCAGCGCACCGACGTTCTACGCCGTCAACTGCCTCGACATCCCCGTCCAGGGCGACATGGCCGGCTGGGAGAAGGAGTACCGCCAGAACATCCAGGACTCCCCGACCTTCGGGGCCTCCTTGAGCAACCAGGATGTGCGCTGCCAGGCTTGGGGACACAACGGGACCCGCAAGCCCGCACCCATCCACGCCAAGGGAGCGGCACCCATCCTGGTGGTGGGCACCACCGGCGATCCGGCGACCCCCTACGCCTGGTCCCAGGCCATGGCCCAGCAGCTCGAGAGCGGCCGGCTCCTCACCTGGGAGGGCAACGGTCACACCGCCTACGGACGATCCGGTGCCTGTATCCAGCGTGCGGTCGATGGCTACCTCATCAACGGGACGATGCCCGAACCGGGTACGACCTGCAAAGGCGACGAGTGATGCCGGCCCTGACGGTGCTGGGACGATGTGATGGGGACTTCTGCCCATTCCGTCTCAAGGAGGAGGAGTCCGTTGGCTGAGCGTCATAGGGTGCACCCCGTGACTACTGAGACTTCTCCCCGGCCTCGCACCAAACGCCTCGTCGCGGTGATCGCCGCGCTCATGGTGTGCACCGGTCTGACTGCCTGCCAGGACGATCCGGAGATCACCGCCTCGCCGGCCACGGCATCGGCCTCGGCCACGATCCCGGCCGGACTGGAGAACTTCTACAACCAGAAGGTCTCCTGGTACGCCTGCGCCAAGAAGGGCATGGGCGAGGCGAAGTCGGGGGAGAAGACCGGCTTCACGTGCGCCAAGGTCAAGGTGCCGCTGGACTACAACAACCCCGGTGGCGAGACGATCGAGATCGCGATGAAGAAGCGGGCCGCGAGCGGGGACTCGGTCGGGTCCCTGTTCATCAACCCGGGCGGGCCGGGAGGTTCGGGCATTGAGCTGGTCGAGAGTGCCGGCTCCTACTTCTCCAAGAACCTGGTCGGCTCCTACGACGTCGTCGGCTTCGACCCCCGCGGCGTGGGCGCCTCGACGGCGATCGACTGCCTGACCGATGCCGAGCTCGACGCCGAGCGAGCCGGTGCGAATGACCCGGCGACGCCGTCGGCCTCCGCCACCGTGGAGCGGGCTCAGCAGATGAACTCGGCCTGCGAGTCGAAGACCAGCACGCCGGGGCTTCTGGACCATATCGATACCATCAGCGCTGCTCGGGACCTCGACATCCTGCGCGCGGTCGATGGGCAGCAGGTGCTTACCTACCTGGGCTTCTCCTACGGCACCTACCTGGGAGCGACCTACGCCGAGCTCTTCCCGTCCAACACCGGTCGCCTGGTCCTCGACGGAGCCGTCGACCCCTCCCTGAGCGCCGAGGATATGAGCCTGGGGCAGGCCAAGGGCTTCGAGGCCTCGCTGCGGGCCTACGTGGAGAACTGCCAGAGCGCCAAGTTGGGCTGCCCCCTGAGCGGGGATGTCGACTCCGGCGTCTCCCAGATCCGGGAGTTCCTTGAGTCCACCAAGACGGCGCCGATCCCGACCTCCGATGACAATCGGCCGCTGACCTACGATCTGGCCCTTTACGGAGTCCTGGGGTCGATGTACCAGACCAGCCTGTGGCCGACCCTCAACCTGGCTCTGACGCAGGCGATGGGCAACGCGGGCAACCCGGACGGAAGCATGCTGCTGACGATCGCCGACGCCGTCGCCTCCCGGCAGAACGACGGCAGCTACTCCGGCAACAGTGCCGAGGCCCTCATGGCGGTCAACTGCCTGGACTTCCCGGTCCAGGGAGACAACACCTCCTGGGAGCAGAACGCCGCCGCCGTCAAAGAGGCCTCCCCCACCTTCAGCGCTCAGCTACTCTACCCCGACGCCTACTGCCAGGGCTGGGGCCACGAGTCGAGCCGCAAGCGCGAGAAGATCACGGCCTCTGGCGCCGCGCCGATTCTGGTGGTGGGCACCACCGGCGATCCGGCGACCCCCTACGCCTGGTCCGAGGCGCTGGCCCAGCAACTCGAGACCGGCCAGCTCCTCACCTGGAAGGGCAACGGCCACACCGCCTACGGACGCTCCAACGACTGCGTCAAGAACGCCGTGGACACCTACCTGCTCAACGGGACGATGCCCGAGAAGGGACTGACCTGCTGATGGGGTGATGGGGCGCTACTCGCGCAGCTCGCCGGCGATGGAGCGCCCCATCCACTGGGCCAACTCGACTCCGCGCAGCCCCTGTGAGAGCAGGAACTGCACCTTGGCGTAGGCGGCCTCCAGGGTCATATCGCGGCTTCCGACGGCGCCGCTGCGGGCCAGCGCGTCTCCGGACTCGTAGCGTCCCAGCAGCACCTCGGACTCGTGGCACTGGGAGGTGACGATGACGGCGGTCCCGGCGGCGATCACCCGCTCGACGACGTCGGTCAGCCCCGGCTCCCGAGAGGGGATGTTGCCCACCCCGAAGGCCCGCAGGACCACGGCCTCGGGCGGGGGCGTCAGCAGTGCCTCCAGGCGCGCCGCGGTGATGCCCGGGGCCAGGTCGATCACGACGACGTCGTGGCGCGCGTAGGGCGCGGTGTTCTTCCAGCCCGTCCCCGTCGGCGTTGTCGCGGCCCACTGCCATGGGGCGCCGACGGTGGCCAGCGGGGCGGTGTTGGGGGACTCGAAGCCGGTGAAGGCCCACGAGGAGGACTTCGTCGCCCGATTGCCGGCCAGGAGCCGGTGACCGAAGAACAACGAGACCCCGCCGGCGTGGCCGGAGGTGGCGGCCCTGAGCGCGCCGGTGACGTTCGCTGCGGCGTCGGAGCCCAGGATCCCGAGCGGGAGCTGGGATCCGGTGACGACGACGGGCGTGGTCAGGTCCGTCAGCGCGTAGGACAGGGCGGCGCTCGTGTAGGCCATCGTGTCGGTCCCGTGCAGGACCACGAAGGCGGTCTGTGGATCGGCGGCGGCGTGGCTGCGCAGGTCGTCCACGATCGCCTGCCATGACAACGGGGTGGCATTCGAGGAGTCGATGAGTGGCTCCAATGAGGTCACCGACACCGTGTGCGCCAGGGGCGTGCCCGCCAGCAGGACGGCGAGCCACCCCTCCAGATCGGCCCCGGGAACCAGGCCGTGGGGGGAGTCCACCATGCCGATGGTGCCTCCGGTATAGGTGATGTGGACGCGCATGGGTCGGGCTCCTGCCGGTGAGGCGCTGTCGGATGCGGATGTGACGGCGTTGTGCGGTGAGGCGGACGCGGATCCGTCCACCTCGTCGGCGAGGACCTTCTCGAGGGGGATCTCCCCCGGCTCCGTCCCCGCACTGCGCTCCAGCCTGCCACCATCATGACGACAATGGCGAACAATGGTCCATCGCCCGTCCGGGGAGGTCGGGGGGCGGGGGCGATGACAATACCGATCCCGATGAGATTCATGATGATCTTGAAGGCGCGCCCGGTGATGGACGGGCCGGCATTGATCCAGAACAGTGCGGGGTTAAGAACCGCGGCCTGAATGATGCCGCTGGCACAGGGGCGCAGACTCCCGCCATCTGCGTGCCACCGAAGGTGAAGATCTCACCGACGGTGAGGATGAAGAGGATGAAGACGATTGGGAATCCCCGGGGAAGAATCCGCCGTCTCCGAGGATGTTATGAGCTCCGGCGCTGATCGCATCTCCGTTGGATACCGTGCCAGTGTGAAGCCCGGGAACAATAGCAGCGATGACGACCGCCATGAAGGGCGCGATGGTGGCGACCCGGATGAGCGCGAACCAGAACTCCGTCTCCCCGAAGATCCTGACGTTCGGAATCGTCGACGGCGATCATCTGGAGGTTGCGGTTCTTCAGCGACTTGTTGTAGCCGGTTCCGCCGTGGTCCTGGGATGGGATCGTCTTGGAGGAAGGGGCGACGGAGAACTGCGATGAATCCGGTTGGGGTGGTGCAGGAGTGGGGGAGGCGCAGGACGAAGACTGATCTTGGAGCCCCTTATGGAGCCGGTTGAATGACGTGCGGAGAATAGCGGGGCCCGGGCTGCAGAGACGGGCGATGCTATGCCGAATCGTCCAGGATGCGCACTGATCCGGTAATGCTCCAGCGCTGGGGCTGACAGGAGGGCGGGGAGTACCCGCAGTTGCGATGACACCCGGGAGGCTGCAAACTGTGTCGAGGAACACGGCTGGTGGCGTTGTGCTGGATTGCGGTGGTGGTCGCCGGAACGGTATCTTCAACTCTGCTGCTTACGTCAGTGCGCCGCCTTAGCTCAGTCGGCAGAGCGATTCACTCGTAATGAATAGGTCGTGGGTTCGATTCCCACAGGCGGCTCGATCGGCCCCGGGAGTCTGTCTCCCGGGGCTTTCGTGTTGCTCGTCGCCCTGTCTCGCATGTGCGTTCCAACACACATATGCCTTCTCTGGCGCGGGAACTCTGGGATGCTGCTTTCCGGAACGGCCGTGTCGCTGAAATCCTTGCTGTTCAGCGGAGGTTGCAGGATTTTACCGGTTTGGTAGGGGGGCGCTTGCGGGCCGAAGGGAGGCTCCAGGTGGCGGCGGACAATCTCTTCTGGCTGGGAGAATCCTGTCCTCTTAACTGGGATCCTTCTGGGAGAGATGAGGTTCCGGTTCAGATGATCATCGGATACCTCGAAGCGGTCTGGAGGCTGGAGCTGGTTGAGAGCGGTTTGCTCGACAGAGCCTCGTGGAGATCTCCAAAGGTTGACATCAGTGATTTCACAGTTTTCTTCCCCGTGTGCGGGCCTCGCGGGCGGGGTATGCCGATGGTAGCCCGCTGTGAGATAAGGGTGCCGGGGTGATCGGTAATGCGGGTGGCGAAAAAGTCGTGTTGCATTGAAGGCAACTATTGTTTAATCTAACGTTGTCCGCAGCGGGATACATCTTGGGCCCGCATCCCGATCAGAATGAGGAATCATGGCACAGAAGACTCAGGTCATCCTCGTCGACGATGTCGACGGGTCGGAGGCCAACCAGACCGTCACTTTCGCCCTTGATGGCGTGACTTACGAGATCGACCTGAACGATGAGCACGCAGCTGCTCTTCGTGAGTCCCTGGAGGAATGGGTTGGAAAGGCGCGTCGTACTGGCGGCCGTCGCAGTTCTGGCCGTCGTCGTTCCAGTGGTCCTTCCGACACTCAGAAGATTCGTGAGTGGGCCCGTGAGCAGGGCCGGGAGGTTTCTGACCGTGGTCGCGTCTCCGCCGAGGTGCGCAAGGCCTACTACGAGGTTCACCCTAACAACTGAGGGTACCCGGGGTCGGCGGGCTCATGTGAGCCAGCACCCTGCGTCGAGTCAACCTCGAGCTTATTGCCACCTCGCACAATGGTCCTGGTTATGCGCTTGGGCGCATAACCAGGACCATTGTGTTTTCAATACGTGAATATGGTCTTCATGTGAGTGTTGTGCACAAGATGCTGCATAGAGATCATGCCATTGGGCGGTGGTGTGGAGGCGTCTGCGCGATGCTTGTGAGTACTGCATGGAACCTGGGCGCCGGCGTTGGCGGCCTGGGGAACGTGACCGAGGTACCGGCAGTGCATGCGGGTCCGGCTTCGACGCCTCGCCCGCACGGCCGACACCACCGCTCCCGGCTGTCCCTAGGACTTCCAGGACCTCGCGCCGTGCCTGTGAGCCTGGCAGGATAGGACCATGGCTTACACCCTCGTACTGCTCCGCCACGGCGAGAGCGAATGGAACGCGAA
>ERZ773049.2391-NODE-2391-length-10267-cov-10.954074_pt1 | contig 10267 bp, 8 predicted proteins | sample MGYA00580633_ERZ773049 | MGnify/ENA primary metagenome ERZ773049 (study PRJEB29015, sample SAMEA2737991) | human oral metagenome | biome: human oral; feature: human-associated habitat; material: dental | place: China | collected 2066 ... | reverse complement strand
CCCGAGGGCGATGCCGACCTCGGCGCCCTCGCCCTGTCGAGCAACTCCGACTTCTGGGCGCGCGCAACTCACTCGATCGGAAGCTTCCCCGCGACGCCTCGCGAGGCCGGCTGGGTGGCCCCCACGCCGACTCCCTCCCCTTCCGCCCCCACGCCCTCCGCTTCCGCCCCCACGCCGGCTCCCTCCGCTTCCGCCACCCCATCGCCCGACTCGCCGTCGCCGAGTGCGAGCCCCGCCCCTGCGGGGAGCGGTCAGAGCGGAGCAACGACGACGACACCCGACGAAGGGCCGACGATTCTGCGCGACGTTGCCTGGCCGGCGGACGCCACCTTCGGCACCGCGCTGCTGGCCAACTTCGCCTCCCCCGACCAGCTGACGATCGCCCCCGCCTCGGCCCTCGCTCCGGCCGACGAAGTTCCCTTCACCTCCTTCGCGCGCGTCAATGTCGATCCGTCAAGTGGCGAAACAACGACGGACGGCACGGGGGCACGGGTCCTCGCCCAGCAGGGGGACATCGCGTCTATCCTGTCCTGGAACGCCACGGGAGGCGACGAACTGGACGCCGAGCAGGCCCTCACCGCCATCACGGCGATCATCGCGCGCGAGCGGCCCTCCTCCTCGCGCACTGTCTTCGCGGCCGCCGCCCGGGGCACCGCCGTCAACGAGCGACTGACCCACCGCGTCAACGCGCTCTTCTCCCCGCGCTGGGTGAGCGCTCTGTCCTTCACCGACATGGCATCGAGCGAACCCACCGACGTTGAGCGCGTGACCGTCACGGCGGGCACCCTCGAAGCCGACACGTCCACCGCCATCGACGCGATGGCCTCCTCTCTCGAGCGGCTCGCCCCCCTTGCACGCGCAACCGACGACCCCGATGCCGTCTACGACTCCGTCACGCCGCAGCTCCTGCCGTCCCTGTCGGCCGAGCTCTCCGCCTCCAAGCAGCTGGAAGCGGCTACGGCCTTGACCTCCCAGGTCACGAATCTGCTGTCTTCTGTCACCGTCGAACCCTCCTCGGCCGTCAACCTCATCAACAAGTCGGCCAACTTCCCCGTGCTCGTGCGCAACAAGCTTCCCTGGCCGATCCGCGTCGACGTCACGTTGATCCCCGACGACCCGAGGCTTCGCGCGACGCCGGCCCTCTCCCAGGTTCTCGCCGCCCGAGGCGCCACCACGGTCGAAGTTCCCGTCGGAGCGATCGGCAGTGGCGACATCAAGGTGACCTACAAGGTCACCACACCCGACAACGTCGTCCTTGACGACTCCCAAACCGTCACCGTTCGCATGCGAGCCGGCTGGGAGGATGCGATCACAGCGGTCATCGCCTCGCTCTTCGGCCTTCTCTTCCTCGCGGGAATCACGCGTTCTCTGCGCAACAGGGCGGCTAGGAGGGCGCAGGCGCGGAGCGCCGAGAGCGCACCAACGGCCACGGCCAACGAATCAGCGACCGCCACGGACAAGGAGACACCATGAGCTCGAACACGCCTCGTCGATCGATCCTGAGGGCGTCGGCGCTCATGGCATCGGGCACCATGGTGTCACGCATCCTCGGCTTCGTGCGCAACGCCATGCTCATCGCGGCGGTGGGAGCCACCGCCGGCGGCGTGGGCGCCGCCTTCCAGACCGCCAACACCCTGCCCAACACCGTCTTCAATCTCCTCGCCTCGGGGATCTTCGACGCGGTCCTGGTCCCCCAGATTGTGGGGGCCATCAAGCGTCGCAATGATGGCGACACCTACGTCAATCGCCTGCTGACGCTGGCCGGAACGGTCCTGTTCCTCGTGACCTTCGTGACGATGGTGCTCGCACCCGTTCTGGTCATGATCACAGCGGCGGGATACACCGACGACATCCGTCATCTGGCGATCCTCTTCGCCCTCCTGTGCCTGCCTCAGCTCTTCTTCTACGGGTTGTACAACCTGCTGGGCGAGCTTCTCAACGCCCGGGAGATCTTTGGTCCCTACATGTGGGCACCGGTCGTCAACAACGTCGTGGGCATCGCCGGACTCGGGGTGTTTCTCGCGATCTGGGGAGGAGCCCCGGCGGGTGGCATCCCCGCCGCCGACGTGACGGGCGCGCAGTTCTGGGTCCTCGCCGGTTCGGCGACGCTGGGCGTCATCTGTCAGGCGCTGTGCCTGCTGTGGCCGATGAGGCGCGCGGGCGTGTCTTTCACGCCGGACTTCCACTTCCGCGGCACCTCCTTCGGGTCAATGCCGAAGGTCGCGGGCTGGACGTTCGCCACGCTCGGCGTCTCTCAGGTCGGCGTCCTGTCCACGAACAACCTGGCCGCCATGGCGGACGGCTTCATCGGCCGCAACGGTGCCCAGGGGGGAGTCGTGGGCATCCTCGCCTACTCGACCGCGTTCATGATCTTCATGGTTCCCCAGTCCCTCATCACGGTCTCGCTGACGACGGCGATCTTCACCCGCATGGCCGGTGCCGTCGCCGACGGGGACGACCGCGCGGTGGCCGACAGCTACCACCTGGGCGTGCGCACGATCACCTCCCTGACGCTCGTGGCGGCCGCCATTTTGATGGCCGGTTCGGTGCCGATGATGGAGATCGCAATGGCCGCCAAGGGCGGCGATCCCCAGGCGGTCACGGCCTACGCCCTCGTCCTCGCCTCCCTCATGCCGGGCGTCGCGTCGACCGGCATGGTTCTCATGAGCCAGCGCGTCTTCTTCGCCTACGAGGACGTCAAGCCCGTGTTCCTCATGGGCATCGGGCCAACGATCATCCAGGTCATCGTCGGCTGGTCGCTCTTCGCCCTGACCGGTGAGCGCTGGTGGGTCGTTGCCGCCGCGCTCGGCGAGACCGCCTGCCGACTCACCCAGGGCGTCATCGCCGTCGTGTGGGTCTCGCGCGAGAACCGCTTTGTTGACCGCGCGGGACTCCTGCGCTCCTACGCTTCCTATGTGGGTGCGGCCGTGGCCGCCGGGATCGTCGGCTTCGCTGCGCTGTGGCTTCTCGGGGTTCACACCGGTGTGGACTCGACACTGGCACGCATGATTCTCGCAGCAATCAAGCTCGCCGTTGTTTCGCTCGTCACCGGCCTCGTGTACCTGCTCGTCCTGCGTTTCGCCGCCCCGCGCGAGTCCGCGACGATGATGCGTCCCCTCCTGGCGCGCCTGCGCGTGCCAGCCGCTGTGGTGAACATCCTGACAGCCTCTTGCGCGCCAGCCCAGGACGCAACTGCGATAATGGCGGCACACACACCCAAGGAGACGGAGGAAACAATGGCCCCCGCGCCCGAACGTACCGGCGAGGAGAAGGACCTGCCCTCCTTCGACGAGGTGCTCTCCGCTCAACCCATTCCGCAGCCGTCACCGTCGGAGGCCTCGACGGGTGGGGCATCTGCGCATACTCCCCCGATCCCGGCTCCCGACGAGCCATTCGCTTCCGACGCGCGCGAGGAAGGCGCGGGCGCGCAGATCCCCGCCTCGCTCGCCGAGTACGGCATCGAGCCCATCGAGGCCTCGTCGGACGAAGCGCTCGTTCACGCGACGGCCTTCCCCATCGCTCCCCCTCCGACGCAGCCCGCGGCCAGCGGATACGAGCGCGGCGGCGAGGTCAATCCCGAGGACTATCCTCACCCGACTCCCCGGGAGGACGCCCCCTCGACCCACCAGATCCCGCGCGTGCGTCCGCTGCGCGAGGCGCCCATTCCCGCCCCGCCCAGCGATGGGCCGACCGAGGTCATGGCTCCCGTCGCCCCCGCTGCCGGCGCCGCGGCGGCCACCTCTGCGGAGCCACACCAGGCTCCCTCGACCGGTGCGTCACAGCTCATTGACCCGACGCGACCCGCACTCATTTTCGGTGTCGTCCTGTTCCTGATCGGCGCGATCTGGGGTCCGTGGATGGCCACGCGCCCGGTCACCGACCTGGATCTCACCCAGTCGCTTCTCGCGGGCACCTCCACGCAGCAGTCCGACGACGAACCGGCTCCCAACCTGACGACGACCCCTCCGCCGGAGGCGACCGTCACGCCGGTGATCTCCTCGGTTCAGGTCCTGTCGTGGAACAACGACGACGGCGATCACCCGGATCGGGCCATCAACATGATCGACGCCAACCCGTCGACGTCGTGGAGTTCGCGCTGGTTCGACATGAATCAGTTCCGTGACGAGACCGCGGTGACGATTGTCGTGAAGCTACAGAAGAAGGCGACCGTGTCGTCGGTGACCCTCACCATGGACCCGGCCACGTCCGGCGGCGAGATCGTGGTGCGCAACGTCACGGACCCGTCCAACCCTCGCGGCGGAACAGAAGTGGCGACGTCCGCGTTGTCCCCAACGACGACGATCAAGCTGCCCACGCCGATCGAGACTGACTCGATCGCCCTGCAGTTCCGTTCGATGCCCAAGGGCCAGGACGGGCGCAACTGGGCATGGATCTCCGAGCTTACAGTTGAGTAACCCTGAAGGAGGGTACGCATGTCTTTTGTGACGATTCCCGGCCTGGTGACGGCCGAGAGCGCCGATTCCACCGCCGAGGCCGCCGCGGTTGAGGTCCCGTCTACCGAGGTTCCCGAGGGCGCGACCGTCCACGAGGTCGTCATCGTCGGGTCGGGTCCCGCCGGTTACACGGCGGCCGTCTACACGGCGCGCGCGGGCCTGGACCCTCTCGTCTTGGCCGGTCAGCTGGCAGCCGGTGGCGCCCTGATGAACACCACGGAGGTCGAGAACTTCCCGGGCTTCCCCGAGGGCATTCAGGGACCGGAGCTCATGGACAACATGCGTGCGCAGGCGGAGAGGTTCGGGGCCGACATTCGGTACGAGGACGTTCTCGCCGTCAATCTGGAGGGCCCCGTCAAGGCGGTGGCCACCGAGGACGAGGTCTTCTACGCTCGTGCGGTCATCCTGGCGACCGGCTCGGAGTACCGCCACATGAACGTCCCCGGCGAGGAGAAGTTCTCCGGGCGCGGGGTTTCGTACTGCGCGACCTGCGACGGCTTCTTCTTCAAGGACCGGCGACTGGCCGTCATCGGAGGCGGAGACTCGGCGATGGAGGAGGCCACGTTCCTCACGAACTTCGCCTCCGAGGTCGTCGTGGTGCACCGCCGCGACGAGCTGCGTGCCTCCCGCGTCATGGCCGAACGCGCGCTGAATAACCCGAAGATCTCCTTCGAATGGAACGCAACCGTGGCCGAGGTGCTGGGCGAGGAGTCCGTGACGGGCCTGCGGCTGGCTTCGACCGTCGACGGTTCGACGCGCGAGATCGACGTGGATGGCGTGTTTGTGGCTATCGGCCATCTGCCGCGCACGGCCTTCCTGGGCGGCCAGGTGGCCCTCGACGAGGCCGGCTACATCACGGTCGACGAGCCGTCGACACGCACGTCGGTTGAGGGTGTCTTCGCCTGCGGTGACGCCGTGGACCACACGTATCGTCAGGCCATCACGGCAGCCGGCTCGGGGTGTCGCGCGGCTCTGGACGCCGAACGCTGGCTCGCCTCCGTGGGCGACCGGGCGTGAGCTCCTCCCCCGCTGCCCCCGGCGCTGCGAGCGCTGGCGCGCCCCGGCCTCGTACCTGCCCGTGCGGCTCCGGCCTGCACCTGTCGCAGTGCTGCGGACCCTATCTGGACGGCGAGGCCGCCCCTACCGCCGAGGCACTCATGCGTTCGCGCTACACGGCGTTTGCCCTGCGGGACGAGGACTACCTGTTTCGCACGTGGCATCCGCGCACTCGACCCGCCCCGCCCTATTGGGTGGAGGGCACGCAGTGGACGGGATTGCGCATCCTCGGGTCCGAGGCCGGAGGGATCGAAGACGAGGAGGGAACCGTCACGTTCGTGGCCTCCTGGAGGGATCAGCGTACGGGCGAAACCGGGAGCATGCGGGAGCGATCGCGGTTTAGCCGTCGCGCGGGCAGGTGGATGTACGAGCACGGCGCGAACGACTGACACTACGGTAGGCTTTTCCTTATGATTGCTCGTCGTTTCTTGTCACCCTCCGCCATTGCAGGGGCCGTCATCGTCGTGGCGGTTGCCGTCTTCGGCGGGTTTTTGCGCGGTCCCCTTCCCGTCGATACGGCCGTGTGGTCGGACTTCATCGATGCCCGCACCCCCGCGATGAACTCGATCATGGCGGGCGTGTCGTGGGCGTTTGATCCCAAGCGCGCGGTTGTGCTGGCGCTCGTGATTGCGTCAGTCGTGTGGTGGCTCGTGAAGAAGGTCATGCACGCCCTGTACATCCTGTGCTCGGTGGCCCTGTCGGGCGTGAATGGCTACATTATCAAGCACATTGACGGGCGTGCGCGCCCCGATCAGTCATTCTGGCTCATTTCGGAAGACTCCTACTCGTTTCCGTCGGGTCACGCAACCGCCGTCACCGCGCTTGTCATCTCGCTGGTCCTGGTTTTGACGATGACGCGCTTCGGGCGCCGTATCCGCCACCTGCTGTGGGTCGCCGCGATCGCTATCATCGCGTTCATTGCGGTGACGCGCCTCTACTTGGGCGTGCACTGGGTGACAGACGTGCTCGGAGGCTTCGGAGTGGGCCTGGGTTCCTCCATGATCCTTGCTCCCTTCATGCTGGGGCGGCAGGCCTTGAGAACGGCCCGTTAGCGCCCCGTGCATCGGTGTGAGGGCGCCCGGAGCCGGTTGGCTCCGGGCGCCTCTCTCTGTCCCCGCGCGGGCGGCAGGGGGCGCCGCGCTGCGGTCGTCGCACCCTCGAGTGTCGGTGGCTCTGTGCCGCACTGTCGGGTCAGTTTCCGTTTCTCTGACCGACCTTCTGGATGGCAGCCGACACAGTTTATTCACAACTGTGGACAAGATTGTGTACAAATGCCGCGGCGTAGGCTCTTCTCCCTCGATCCTGTACGCGCGCCCAGCATCGCGCACGGGTGACCCACAGTGACCGGTCGGTTGGTCATTCGTCGGCTCTTGACACTCACGTCGATATGCGTATAGTTATGTACATGCCTACTCGTAACGTGTACGTATCAGACAGCGACGTGAGCCTCTTTTCTGAGGCGGGAACAATCGCGGGAAGCCTCTCGGCTGCAATCGTTGAGGCTCTTCGCGACTATGTGAACAAGCATCGCCGCCTCACCGATGGCTTTCAGGAGATTGAACTCAAGCTGTCGACGGATGGCGTGGATCGCCGCGTCACGTTCGCTGGTCGACGCGTGGTGCGCCTGAGGCGACCCGATCCCGAGGGGACGCGCATCGACACCGTCTACCTCACAGCGAAAGGCCAGCTGGCGGTGGCGACGAAGGTTCACAGAACGCTGCCGGAATGGTCCAACCAGGAGGATATGTGGTCCGACCCCAAGACGTGGAGTCGCGACTTCTGGGTTGTCGGAGACAGGACCCTGAGCGTCTATCCCGACGTTGAGGACCTCTCGCAGGCGGATTCCGTCCTCGCCCAGCGAGTGGAAGCCGCCCTGACAACCTCTGCCGTTGAGGTGCTGGACATCTGACCGCTCGGGCGCGGCTGTCCCGTGGGCGCACCGCGATCCTGGTCGCCGTCACGCCGGTGCCCACCAACTCAGCGGCCAGCCCGTCAGTGAAACCCAGAGCTGCGAACTTAGCTGTGGAGTATGGCAGGAGATGGGGCGGGCTCACGACGCCGCCCACGGAGGCGACCACGCCGATGTGTCCACGACGCCGCTCCCGCATCGACGGAAGAACGTTCCACGCCACGTTAATGGGCCCCTTGGCCATGATGTCGAGCGCTTGATCGAAGTGCTCCAGTTCTACGTCTGCGGCAGGCCCCACCTGAATGATGCCGGCCACGTGAATCGCCACCTCGATGGGGCCATAGCCATTCGAAATCTCGTTGGCCACGCGCTGCACGTCCTCTCGGTCAGTGACGTCCATGACATGGATGGATAGACGTTCCTTGAACTCGGACGCTGCACGCTGTAGCGCAGCCTCGTCACGAGCGCACAAGGCGACGTGATGGCCGCGTCGATGAAGCTGTCGAGCAATCTCCAGTCCGAGGCCACGCGAACCGCCAGCAACAAGCGCAACGGGCACGACGGTCATCACGGGTCCCCTCTCTGTTGTGCTATGAAACTCAGGACGATCCTCATGGTGCCCTCATCAAGACCGAAGTTGATCCAAGCTACCACACCTGTGTGCCAGGAGCGCACCTTGTGACTCAACCTCGCCGCACGATTGCTGCGACGGCCTGGATGGCTGCGGTCGAAACTCCGCCGCCCATTGAGTGCATCGGAAACCAGACCACCTCGGCCCCCGCCATGGCGCGAGTGCGATCCTCGTCCGACTCAGCGTCGCCCTCAACCACCTCAACGCGCTGCTGTACAGAGGACTCCGGCTTCGACGCGTCGCGGACCAGCACCCGAGTCGACCAGCCCTCGTCCAGCAGGCGCTCCATCACCAGACCGCCGACGGATCTTGTGGCACCAGTCGCCTGTCAAGTACGATTACCAACGACGATTAAGTGCATGAACACAACACTCTGCGCCCAGGTTTGGGTGGACCCCTTCCTTGATCGAGAGCAGCAGCCGATGACCCTCCCACCCCTCGCCAACAAGATCGCCGGCCAACTCTTACACTGAACCCTCTCAAGGACCATCGATGACCACACTGATCTGGCTTCGCGACGACCTCCGTCTGGCTGACCACCCCGCCCTGACGGCCGCCTGCACGGGAGCACATGGACCCGTGGTCGCACTGTGGATCCACGAAACCCGCAGGACCGATGAAGACAACAATCGGCACGGCCCGCGCCCGCTCGGTGCGGCCACCCGGTGGTGGTACCACCGCAGCCTGCAACAGCTGGCGCCACGGCTTGCCAACCTGGGCATTCCACTCGTCCTCGCCCGGGGTGATGCCGCGAACGTCATGCGCCGAGTCGTGGACACCGTACAACCCACGTGCGTGCACTGGACACGACGCTACGCCCCGGCAGCCTGCCGATTGGACGCCGCCATCAAGCAAGAGTTGAAATCCCACACCGAAGTACACAGCCATCCCGGCAGCCTGCTCGCCGAACCCTGGCTGATGAGGACGGCCAGCGGCTCCCACTACCAAGTCTTCACCCCCTTCAGCCACGCCGTAGCCGACCTGCCCCTCACTCCCCTCCTGCCCGAGCCCTCACCTGTCGACGAGCCAGACGGTGCGGCCACAGCCCTCGCCACGCTGCGGGAGGACGGTGTCCTGCACAACTTAGAGGATATTGGGTTGCTCGACGATGGCCCCGCCTGGTGGGAAGACACCCTCGCACAGCACTGGGAGCCCGGTGAATTGGCAGCCCGGCAGCAACTGGACGCCATCGACAGCTGGTTGCCCGGCTATGCCAAACGCCGTGACCTGCCCGGGGAGGAAACATCCACCAGCAGAATCTCTCCGAGGCTGCGGTGCGGGGAATTATCGCCGCGCCAAGCCTTGGCCGCAGCCCGTAGCAGCACGGCCGCGGGCGAGGATATCGCCGCTTGGACCAGGCAACTCTACTGGCGCGAGTTCTGCTGGCACCTGCTCCACCACCGCGAACATCTAGAGGACACCCCCATGCGTCCAGCCTTCGAGGAGTTCCCCTATCATCCCGACGACCACCTGGTGCGGGCCTGGCGTCAGGGCCGCACCGGCATCGACCTCGTCGACGGCGGAATGTGGCAACTGTGGCAGACAGGCTGGATGCATAACCGGGTGCGCATGGTCGCTGCATCGCTGTTCACCAAGAACATGCTCCAGCCATGGCAAGACGGCGAGCAGTGGTTCTGGGACACTCTCGTGGACGCAGACGAGGCCATCAATCCTGTCTCTTGGCAGTGGGTGGCCGGCAGCGGCGCGGACGCTGCGCCCTACTTCCGCATCTTCAACCCTGAGCTCCAGCGCACCCGCTTCGACCCGCACAGCAGCTATGTCAAGCGCTGGATCCCGGAGGGACTCGCTCGGCCTGTCGTGCCCGTCGTCGACCTGGCCGAGTCGCGACGCGAGGCTCTCGCCGCTTACGAGCAAGTACGTGCGGCTTCCGCAGCCCATGCCAGGCCTCAACGTGGTTGAGGTCTACACGGTTCGTTGTGGAGTTCGAACAGGCCCGGCCACCCACAGAGATCAGCCGTCTGACGTGCTTTGAGAATGTCCAGCGCCTCGTCGCATCAGCAGAATCCCTGACCGAAGCGGCCAACACAGCGACTATGCCGATGCCAGAGCCCACCTCACCGACACCCTTGCCTGGGCCGACGACAGCAAAAAGACCCGAACCGAAACCATCCAAGATGGCAAGGGTTCGAGCCTTATTAGTAGAGTGGAGCTAACGGGACTCGAACCCGTAACCCCCTGCTTGCAAAGCAGGTGCGC
>ERZ773049.2389-NODE-2389-length-10271-cov-7.301879_pt1 | contig 10271 bp, 7 predicted proteins | sample MGYA00580633_ERZ773049 | MGnify/ENA primary metagenome ERZ773049 (study PRJEB29015, sample SAMEA2737991) | human oral metagenome | biome: human oral; feature: human-associated habitat; material: dental | place: China | collected 2066 ... | reverse complement strand
TGTAATTCCTGTATCTTCTTTATTTAAAATAGATTATATAAGTAGTTTCAATTTTCGAGCAAAAATACAAAAATAATAATAAATGACAAACGACTAAAGAGAATTTTATTCCTTAATAATATGCTATCTCGTATCTATATAATTCTATAGGACCCTCATTTATAACAAGTCTTTCTATAGAATTATGATATATATCTTCTTGATAATAGTACTGCCTATTATAGATTTCTCCTTCTTGACTAACATAAACCTCTTCTACAAGGTGCTGACACTCATCATAACACTTGCGCCAAGAAAGCCTCCCATCTCCAAAATTAGACTCACATAATAGATTACCCTTTAAATCATAGGCATAATAAGTATGCCCCTGAGTGGCACCTTGAGCTAATATACTATCACTAAGATATTTATCTCTTATTTCAAGGAGTTTTCCATTAGTATTGTATCTATAATATCTTATAGTATTATCATATATAAGTGTTCCTTCTTTATATTGCGTTGTACTCAATTCATAAACATATTCTTCAACAACTCTATTTAAATTATCATACTTCCATGTGTTCTTTTTTATTTCTTCTTCATATCCATTAGTTACATATATTTTTTTATAACTTATTTGTCTATTTTCATTATCATGATTATATATTTCTTTATAGAAATAATTATTTTTATCAGTAAATGAAATTTTTTCTATAATATTACCATATTCGTCATAAGTATATATAACTTTTTCCCCTTTGAGTAAATCCGAATCACATTCCTCTTCCTCTATTAACCTATTTTTATCATCGTAAATATAATTCGTATAATATACATACTCATATTGATTATTATCTGTTTGAGGAAAATCTCCTTCTTTGAATATTTTTTGAATCAATTTTCCTTTATCATTATACAAATATTTACTCTCGGATATATAATACAAAGAATCCGTTTGCCCTTTCACTTGCTGATATTTCTTTACTATATTTCCTTTATAATCAAAGAGGTATTCTATCTCAAAGTAAGGCTTCTCACTCCATTGGGTAAAAATAGAATCCTTTTGAGATAGCTTTTGGAAGATAGGGGTATAACTGCGCTCCTTATAACGCTTTACCTGCCCTTTGAGCGAGGGCTTATTAGGGATTTTTGTTATGACCTCTTCTTGGTGCGATAAGACCTCTTCTTTATAGGAGGTCGCTATCTGTCGGGAAGCACATCCCCAAATACAAAGATAAACCATTATAAGAGCTGTCTTTTTCATAATTGCTTTTTGGGGCAAAGATAATAAAAAATAAGCTCAAGTTTTTCAAATTATACAACTATAATCTCCTATACAGAAGAGTCTGGCGATGTACTTTTAGACTTTGTCTTTTTACTTAATTTGGTTTGTGTTTTTTTAGCTTTCTCTTCAAGTAACAGCTTTTCAAGCAATTCATTTTGAGCAAACCACTCCTGATAAGTACGTCTGTAACTGATTGTAGGTTTTGTTGTCTGTTGAGGTGTATTGGTTGCCTGTTGAGGTATATTGGTTGTCTGCTGAGCTATATTCAATGTTTTTTGAGGTGTTCTCACTACTTCAGAATCAGAGGGTTGTGCGGCAGGGGTATCTTTAGCAGCGCAAGGTAAGACTTGGGGGACAGGCTTTTCGTCCTCTATAGAGGCTACAGAAGGCAGCTCCTGCCAATCGTCTAAGGACATAAGCATCTTAATCGCACTGAGTTGTTCGCGTATGGAGGGATAGACTGTTTTCTCTCCTTGCTGTTGGGGTTGCCCATTGGCAATAGCCCAAAGGGCTTGAATGAGTTGTTTTTTCATGACTGTAGTGTTTTAGGGTTACAGCTGACTGAACCCCTTTATTTCTTAAATTTCAGAATACAAAATTACAACATTTTAGAAGTAAAAACAATATCTTATAATAATAAAATGAAGTTAATTAACGGTGTTTAGTTGTTATCGATGTGTGATCAGTGTCGTAACTCAAAATTCAGAACTCAAAACTCAAAACTTGTTTGCCTTTTATCATTATATTTCGTATTTTTGCCCCTTAGGAAATTGTATTCCTTTTTCAAGTATGTCCAAGAAAAATCAATCTAAAAGACTGACGAATCAACACAAAGAAACTAAGGGGGTTATAGGAATATTCGGCAATGAAGCTAAGCTACATGATCTATCTGTTCGTGAGATTTCTCTTCTTGTCATGGAGCAACTTAAGATAACATTCCCTTTGTTATCTTTCCGACATAGAACGGAGGTAAAGAAAGAGGAGATCAATAAGGCTTTAAAAAAAGTAGATCCTGAGTTGGGGCAAACCCTTTTTGTTCCCAATGCAAGTGTGCTACCTGATGGAGGGCTTATAGAAGTAAAGGACGATTATGAGAATTGGAGAGTTATTTTAGTCACAGAAGCCAAACATCAAGGAAGAGATATAGAAAATATCAAAGCAGGAAAGTTGGTTGGAGCCAAGAATAATCAAGACCTTATGTCCGCAGGCAATGCCATAGAAAGAGCACATAAAAATATAGCTGAAATAGCCAATTTCATGTTGGCAGAAGCTCATTTTCCCTATATAATATTCTTAGAAGGCTCTAATTTTCTTACTGAAACTATTATAGTGGAACGACCCGATGCAAGAGCGGTTACCCTTGAGTATAATTCGGGAATGCTCAACAGATTAGACAGACTTACAGCAGCTAATTACGGCATGCCTATTAATACCAATCTGTGTGAAAATAAATTTGTAAAGCACAAAGATAGAACCATTATGTTACAAACTGCTTCTATATATACGCAGGGAGAAGGAAAAGCATGGGAAAAACAAAAGATGCTGGATATTATGCTTGAAGTAGCTAAAACATCCCTTAGAATATTAGGTAGTGATTTGTTTGTTCAGCTTACTAAACAAGTAAAAAAAGATTAGCATGGCACGAAAAGCAACAAACGAGCTATTGCAGAAGGCTAAAAAATCAAAAAATGACGAATTTTACACCCAACTTTCCGACATAGAACGTGAATTACAGTATTATAAAAGCCATTTCAGAGATAAAATAGTCTATTGCAATTGTGATGATCCTAAAACAAGTAACTTTTTTAGATACTTTGTTTCGAATTTTAAAACATTAGGGCTTAAAAAACTTATAGCTGCTTGTTATAAAGAGCCTTCCTCCGATTTGTTTTCCACCAAGGAAAATGAAAAGGGCTTTTTTGTGGAATATACAGGTACAGAAACAACATGTGACTCTCTTAATATTAGATACTTCAAGGGTGATGGCGATTTTCGTAGTCCTGAAAGTATTGAACTCCTCAAGCAAGCGGATATAGTAGTTACCAATCCGCCCTTTTCCTTGTTCAGGGAGTATGTAGCTCAACTGATGAAATACAACAAAAAGTTCCTTATCATAGGCAATATCAATGCCATTACCTATAAGGAGATTTTTAGGCTTATACAAGAGAATCAAGTATGGCTGGGGGTACACTTGGGCAGAGGAATTTCAGGCTTTATTGTACCTGAACACTATCCACTCTATGGTACAGAGACCCAGATAGACGCTTTCGGTAATAGGATTATATCACCTAATAACTGCTTGTGGTTGACCAACTTAGACAACTATAAGCGCCATGAAAATATACCACTTACCAAAATATATGCAGGCAATGAAAGCCAATACCCAAAGTACGACAATTACGATGGTATTCATATAGACAAAACACAAAACATTCCCTTGGACTATGAAGGCTCTATGGGGGTTCCCATTACCTTCCTACACAAATTCAACCCTAACCAATTTGAAATCATAAAGTTTAGAAAAGGAAACAATGACAAGGACTTATCTATAAATGGAAAATGTCCTTATTTTAGGATACTTATCAAAAACAAACAGCTACAAAGCCTTTCAATACACTCAAAAAATGCTTAAAAAACTCACGCAATTCCTTATTTCTACTCGCCTAATGGCGGTGCTTTTCTTGGCCTATGGGGCTGCCCTTGCTATGGGTACTTTTGTGGAAACCTGGTATAATACCGACACAGCCAAAATCTGGATCTATAATGCTTGGTGGTTCGAACTCATCATGGCGCTTTTTGTCATCAACTTTATCGGGAATATTGGCCGCTATCGCCTGCTCAAGCGCGAGAACTGGGCAGTCTTTGTCCTGCATGCCTCTTGGATCTTCATCATCGTGGGGGCTGCCGTTACCCGCTACATCAGCGACGAAGGCAAGCTCGCCCTACGCGAGGGAGAGGAGGCTGACTTCTATACCTCGGAGCTAACCTATATCACCGCCCAGGTAGATGGTTCCTATGAGGGACAACCCCTACGCAAAGCCAAACAAACCGAGGTGCTCTTCTCCGAATTTACTTCCAATTCCTATAGCTGGTCTTCTGACTTCAAGGGAAAGGATTTCCGTATAGACCTCAAGCGATTTATCGCTCATACCGAGGCTACCTTTGTAGCGGATCCTCAGGGGGAATCCTATCTGAAGATTGTAGAGGCCGCTGGCGGAGAGGGACACGAACACTACCTCAAGAGTGGTGCTACTGAAAACTTCCATGGCCTGCCCATCTCGCTGAACAACCCTACTGAAGGGGCTATCAACCTACAAATAACCCCTGAAGGGAGCTATATCCATACCCCTTATATGGGTAGTTATATGACTATGGGAGACCAAAAGGTGTTTGAGGTAGCCAAAGATAGTATGCAGCCTCTCCAATACCGCTGCTTGTACAACATAGGCGGCATGCGCTTTGTTCTGCCTGAGCCAATGCAAAAAGGGAAAATGGTCATGACCTCTATCCCTGAGAAAAAACAAAATGCAGGTGATCTCAGTGCCCTTGTGATGACTATCACCTGCGAAGGTGAAACCAAGGAAGTGGAGGTCATTGGTAGGCGTGATGAGATCAACCCTCCTACTTCAACAGAGATAGGCGGACTTACCTTCCACTTGAGCTATGGTTCGGTGCGTACGCCCCTGCCTTTCAAAGTGAAGTTGGACGACTTCATCGCCGACAAATACCCTGGCACCGAGCGTAGTTACTCCTCTTTCAAGAGTAAAGTGACCGTAACCTCACCAGAGGAAACTTTCAAATATGATATCTACATGAACCATATCCTTAACTATAAGAGCTATCGCTTCTTCCAAGCCAATTTCTTCCCCGATGAGAAAGGCAGTATTCTTTCTGTCAATCACGATTTTTGGGGTACCTTGCTCACTTACATAGGCTATACCCTACTCTATATAGGCCTTATCGCCAGCATGTTCTTTGGAAAGACACGCTTTGTCCAGCTCAGTCAAAAGCTTAAAAAGCTCTATGACAAACGCCGAGGCGCCCTCACTCTCTTAGCTTTGCTCTTTTCCGTAGGCGCCTATGCCCAACATGATTCTTTTGAACTGACCCCCAAGCAGATAGACTCGCTTATCAAGGCCACTACCGTCAAGAAAGAACATGCCGACCGCTTTGCTCACTTGGTAATCCAAGACGAAGACGGCCGTATGAAGCCAATCAATACCTTTGCTTCTGAATTGCTCAGAAAAGTCAGCAAGGCCGATACTTTCCGGGGACTAGACGCCAATCAAGTTTTCCTCTCCATGCTGCTGAATCGTCAGCTATGGTACAACGTGGATTTCTTCTATATCAAAAAAGATAACGACAGCCTACACAAGATTTTAGGCGTAGAAAAAGGCCTTAAGCGCGTAAGAGCTTTGGATTTCTTGGATAAGGAATATAACAACAAACTCAATCCTTACTTAGTGGAGGCCTATTCCACCTCCAACCCTAACCAATTCCAAAAGGAGTTCAAGGAAGTAGATACCAAGATGCACCTTCTAGAGCGCGCCCTTTCGGGGAGTATGTTGCGCATTTTCCCACTGAAGGACAGCCCTAACAACAAGTGGATTTCCCCATTGGACATCTACGAGAATCCTACCTATACACAGGACACCCTCGAAGCTGGCTTTATCAAGCACGCTTTCCGCTGGTATCTCTCCTCTGTAAAAGATGCCGTGGAGACAGGCGATTACAGCGATGCGGATAAGATCCTGGCTGTACTCCAGCAGAACCAGCGCGCCGTAGGTAAGGCGGTAATTCCTTCCGAAAAACAGATAGAAGCCGAGATACTTTACAACAAGTATGATGTCTTCAAAAGCCTCTTTAGCTGGTACTTATATGTAGGAACAATCATGTTTGTCGTGCTTATCGCGCGTATCTTTAAGGAGCGCAAGGCACTGCGTATCACCACTCAAGTATGTACAGGACTGCTCTTTTTCCTCTTTGCCCTACATACCGCAGGGCTTGCTTTCCGCTGGTATATCTCAGGCCATGCCCCATGGAGTGATGCTTATGAGAGTATGATCTATGTTGCCTGGGCAACTATGGGTATTGGATTGTGTTTCGCCCGTCGCTCACCACTAAGCCTCGCCTCTACTGCCTTTGTAACCTCCATGATTCTGATGATTGCCCACTGGAACTGGCTTGACCCTTCCATAGGCAACCTACAGCCTGTACTGAATAGCTACTGGTTGATGCTCCATGTGGCGGTGATTGTAGGCAGCTATGGCCCTTTTACCTTGGGTATGATCTTAGGGGCTATCAACCTCTTACTCATGATTCTTACCACGGCGAAGAACCGAGAAAAAATCAAGGGTGTAGTAGATGAACTGACTATCGTCAATGAACTAGCCCTTACCGTGGGACTTATCATGCTCACCATAGGAAACTTCTTGGGTGCGCAATGGGCCAATGAGAGCTGGGGGCGCTACTGGGGTTGGGATCCGAAGGAGACTTGGGCGCTGGTGAGTATCATGGTCTATGCCTTTGTGATTCATATGCGTATTGTCCCCTCCTTACGTGGCGTATGGGGCTTTAACTTTGCCAGTGTAGTGGCCTTTGCCAGTATCCTGATGACCTATTTTGGGGTTAATTTCTACCTTTCAGGACTACATAGCTACGCCAGCGGAGAGAAAGTGATTACTCCAAACTTTGTCTATTATGCGGCTGTGTTTGTCATGATTTTAGGCATTGTGTCTTTTATCAGACGGAAAAATCTAAAAGAATAAAGATATGAAAAAGTGGTTGCTCCTCTTGCTTATAACGCTCCCCTATTATGGCCTTTGGGCGCAAGAAACCCTAACCCTCAAGGGCTATATAGATAACGATCACACCTACTATGGAGAGAATGAAATGATCCAAAACAGACTCTTTGTCTTGGAAAAAGCGGACATCACCCCGCCTCGAAATATTGTATTTGTCAACCTCTCCAAGGAATCCGCCCAGCGGGTAGGACAACCCACGATCTTATTAGTGCCTGTATTCAAGGATATTTATCATGATTTTCTCAAATGCAAAGGAGAAATCACCTTTGAAGCCATTGCTTTTCCCAACCATAAAGCACTTTATTATACCAAAAAAGCCACCTGCCTTGACCCTGACGGACAGGTGGCTACCTTTGAATATCAGGTAAAAATAGACGGACTGTATGAGCATATTATAAGTAAAAACCTCTTTACCGGTTCTTGGGAATACCGCGATATCCCTAAGTGGATCGCAGAATTGGACAATCGCAAAACTATCCAGCATCGTTATGAGTTAGATACCTGCGGTGGAGGCATTTATGTACAAGAAGAAACGAGTTCCATAGCCGAGCTTGCACTTCGTATCCTAAATTCGGCACATGATACTTTTGATTTTATTCCTATAGAGAAGAACGCCAAAAAAAAGCAATGGCAAGCATGGTGGCAAAAGGTTATCCATACCGACCTTAGCTTATGTAACGCCCCTGCAGTAGTCCCCCTTACAGAGACCCCTACAAGCTACTATGAGCAACTCGAATATTTAGGGGAAATTACCAGTGACCGAAATTCCCTATATGCTTATGATTCGGTAGCTAAAAAGCACCTTTATCTAAGCCGTTATGTTTCCATAGAAAGCCAACAATTGCCCTTAATCACCCTTGATACCGAAAGGCGTAAGTTCCTAAAACAAGCCTTAGAAATTCCTAAGAGTACCTATATCAATCATTTCTATGCCAAGAATGATACCCTCTATACAATAGATAATCGTGTCCATTGGAAAAAATATGCCCCCATGGCTGTTACAAAAGATAGTTTAGCCTATAGAGCCGTCCAAGAGAAAACACTCCTACCTGAACTAAAAGAAGCCTATATTGCAAGTACCTTTACCACTTCTGGGTATATGTATGCCATCTATAGCAGCAAGCGATCTCGTACTGATTTTAGCCTGCTTTGTATAAACCCCACCAGTGGCAAAGTCGTTGGTAACCAATCCTTAGCCGCCTTACTCCCCTCACCTATAATAGCTATCACTACGCCTCTACTGGGGGATGACCTTACGGCTCACGCCTTGGAGGAGCCCATTTTTATCGCTTATACAGAAGATTATAAGACTTATCATCTAAAATTTCACAAGGACACCTGTATAGAGAAATATCTCTTGGAGGAAAAAGAAGATGAGGACTTTCAATTTGATAGCTTTTCCTATATAAATAATGATAATAAAAGCAGCTATATAGGTTATCAGTATGCAAGAAAGGGCTTTGATTTTTGGTGTTATGATCCAAAGAATTTTCCTAAAGGAAAGCGATTCTTCCACTGTGATGATTTTATAGCTTATATTAGAGATACCTTTGTATGGGCTACACAAGGGGATAAGAGTTACCTTATTTATGTATTCCGAGATGGGCTTTCCCAAGGGATCAAAGCACAGCGATTTGACCGAAAGACCCTCAAGCCCATAGGTGCCCCCAGCTGTGTGTTCTCGGAAATAGGCATAGTCCCCTATCGTAGTTCTGGTCTATCAGATATTATGAAAATCAGTGATTTACACGCCCTTCATAGTGGCAACCAATGGCATATCACCTTTTCGCTACGTGGGCAATTATGCTGGTACGCTTTGGATTTCTAAAACAGAACAGGCCTATCAAAATTTAATTAAAAAACCAAGTATAGTCAGAAAAATGACGTATATTTGCAGCACAGAATCATGGTGATTATCCAATGAAATATACACAAAAAAAACCAGCAATTGTCCTCTTGGAGGACGGCACTGTTTTCTATGGAAAAGCCGTAGGAAAAGAAGGTAGTGCTTTTGGTGAAATCTGCTTTAATACAGGGATGACTGGCTATCAGGAAATCTTTACCGATCCCTCCTACTTCGGGCAAATCATGGTAGCAGCTACCGTTCATATAGGCAATTACGGAGCTTTCTCCGAAGAAAACGAATCCGACGGGGTGAAGATTGCAGGCCTTGTATGTCGTAACTTTAGCGAGTATGGCTCCCGCCCTATTAGTGAAGAGTCCTTAGGTGCTTTCCTTGAAAGACAAAATCTCTTTGTAGTAAGCGATGTGGATACTCGTGCCTTGGTGTCCTACATACGTGATCATGGGAGTATGAATGCGGTACTCTCCACCGAAGTGGACAACATAGAAGGACTCAAAGCCCAGCTCAAGGCGCAACCGTCCATGAAGGGCTTGGCCTTAGCGCCCGAAGTATCCACCAAGGAGGCTTATTTCGTAGGAGATGAAAATGCCCCCTATCGTGTGGCTGCCTTGGATCTGGGTATCAAGCGCAATATATTGCGCAACTTGGCGGCTCGTGGTGCCTATATCAAGGTGTTCCCTCATACAGCTACCTTTGAAGAACTCAGTGCTTTTGCTCCTGATGGCTTCTTCCTCTCCAATGGCCCTGGTGACCCTGAACCACTAACCGAGGCCATTACACTTACTCAGCAAGTTATAGAGAGTGGTAAGCCTGTATTTGGCATTTGCTTAGGTCACCAGCTCATTGCCCTCTCCCAAGGAGTACCTACCTATAAGATGCGCAATGGCCACAGAGGAATCAACCACCCTGTAAAGAACCTCCTTACAGGCAAGAGTGAGATTACCTCCCAGAATCATGGTTTTGCTGTTGATAAGGAATTAGCAGAAAAGAACCCTAATATAGAGATCACCCACCTACACCTCAATGATGGTACTGTAGCGGGTATTCGCTTAAAGAACCGCCCCGTATTTAGTGTACAATACCACCCTGAAGCAGCTCCAGGCCCTCATGATGCAAGCTACCTCTTTGACCAGTTCATTGAGTTAATGACAAGTAACAAGTAACTAATAACAAGTAACTAATAAAGAACACGCCTTGCAGGTTATGCAGGGCGTGTTACTTTATAAAAATATTGCCTTACAGCGCATAAGGCAATATTAGTAATCTATCTATAAATCAAAAATGATTATTTCACGATATAATTTTGAGCTATCTCTTTAGCTACTTTTTCCAATACAGA
>ERZ773049.2386-NODE-2386-length-10282-cov-5.266745_pt1 | contig 10282 bp, 7 predicted proteins | sample MGYA00580633_ERZ773049 | MGnify/ENA primary metagenome ERZ773049 (study PRJEB29015, sample SAMEA2737991) | human oral metagenome | biome: human oral; feature: human-associated habitat; material: dental | place: China | collected 2066 ... | reverse complement strand
ATCTCCTCCAAGGGATTCAAAAATATTAAGTATACATATACAAAGATACTAAAAAACTATGATATATACAAATAATTAACTGACTATCAATGTGTTATAATGTTAAAAGGATGTGTATAAAGAGTAGCCCCCGAAGGGAGGGGCGTAGAATGCGTGATACCCCTTGTGATTAGTAGATGAGTTCACAAGCAGACAAGCTTGCGTGTAAACAATTTGTCCTGCTTGGAAGTTGGCTCTTCATGCAAAGCATACATTGTATTTCCCTTGTATTTATTGCATGAGTTTACAAGTAGACAAACTTGTGTGTAAACAACTTGTCCTGCTTGGAAGTTGGCTCTTCATGCAAAGCATACATTGTATATCCCTTGTATTTATTGCATAAGTTTACAAGTAGACAAGCTTGCGTGTAAACAATTTGTCCTGCTTGGAAGTTGGTTCTTTTCTTACAAGCACTCTACAAGCAAACTGTACATTTCACGCCCCTCCCTTTGGGGGAGGGGAAGGGGGAGGGGCCAGTTGGTTGGCCAGTTGGTGCCTGCTTGGTGGTCCACTTGGTTGCTGCTTTCTGTTTAAAACTTCACCGCAACACTTCCCATCACATTAAACCCTGCCATTGGGATAAAACCAATCTGCGTATAACGGTTCTCGTTAGGATGACCGTCGTGGTCGAGGATGGAACTATACACCCATCCGCTGGCAGCATAATGGCGATTGAAGATGTTGTTGAGGTTCACACCGAAGACAACTTCCTTCAGACCAGCAATGTGTTTGCTTGGACGAAGGGTATAGCTGAGGTTGATATTCGTCTGTGAATAGCATGGCAACGAACGTGTCATGTTCTCAGTATTGTCGAGATACTGACGACTGACGAAGTTTGTATGCCATACTGCCTCAAAGCCTTTGTAATGGAGATTGAGCATACCATTGAGTATGGCTGATGGTGAGAATGCCAAAGTAGAGTGGTTGTAATGAATCTTACGGAACGAAGACTCCCAGTCTACGCTTGCCATCTCGTCAAAGTCCTTGATGATGTTACGGCTCAAAGCAGCGTTACCCTCAACGGTCAACCATGACAGTGGGCTCCAGCCTGCCTCCAACTCAGCACCCATACGATAGCTGTCCTTGATGTTTGTAGTCAGATTCGCACCGATATCACTCTGCGCACCAGTCTGTACAAACTGGTTGTTATAGTTCATATAATAGAGGTTCACCCCTGCTCTCCAGTTGCGACCATTATATTGATAGCCCATTTCGATATCCATCATACGCTCTGGTGATGGTGCAGGATAACTACCGTTATTGGTGAAGTTATTACGTTCTGGCTCACGACTGGCATGTGCTATAGAAGCGTAAGCCTTGTGACCACCACGATAATAGCTGATACCTGCCTTCGGATTGACGAAGTCATAACGCTCGTTGACGTCTAAGAGTTGGTTCTGATAGCCACTTCCTACCTTGTAGAATCGGTCGTTCTGACCATCAGTCATATATTCTACATGACGGATCTGCAGGTCCATAAACACGTTCCAATAGTCTGCAAAGTTGTATTTTGCCTTGAAGAATCCGCTGTAATCATACTTATGTGCCTTAGAGTCATAATACTTATAATCATTGCCGCCAGCACGATACTTCGCATCTGCCTCTTCATTCTTTATATAAGTAAGGTAGCCGAAGTGACTGCCACGGAACAGCTGCAGGTTCAGTCCGCCTGTCACATCCCAACTCTCGTCCTTGTAATTGCTGGTGTAAACAATGCCGTAGGTGTGCTGTGACAAACCTTTCAGGCGTACGAAGTCTGACTTCTTGATAAACTTTCCCTTGCTATCGGTGAATGCCAAACCGAACTTCGCAAACTTTGTGTTATGCTTAAATTCGCTGTAATAGCCGTAACCGTAGGTGTAATGCAGGGTTACGTTATGGCTCCAATGATTGGATGGGTGGAAAGCAAACGATAAGAGGTTATGATTCTGATAGAAATTATCTGTCGTCTTGTTCCAGAATGAGCCGTCACGCATCGTGTAACGTGCTGTCTGGTAGTTGCCATTCGCATCCTTAATGAAGGCTCCGTTAGCATCGGTCTGCAGGTATTCATAGAGTTGGTTGAACTTACCTAACCCCCTATCGTACATATCTTTATAGGTCGTGATGCCTGTCTTAGCACCGTAAGTACCATCCATCAGACTCAAGTCATTACTACCCGTAACGACACCGTTCCATGCTTGTCCAGTCTTCTCGAAGTTGCCGATGTTCTTATAGCTGATGCGGAAGTTATCGCCCAACCATGTTAGTCCACCATAGTAAGAACCTGAACGCCCACTCGTTCCGTGAACATATCCGTCTGTTGCGGTCTCGTGATAGGCTCCATCGAAGACAAGATGATTAAAGAGCAGACCCGTAGAGAACTTCACACCTGCATTATACGTATTGTATGAGCCGTATGAAGCACTCACCTCTACGCTTGGTTGTCGACTTGGTGCACTCGTTGCCAACGACACCGAACCACCGAAAGCACCATCACCATTGGTCGATGTTCCGATACCACGTTGTATCTGTACACTATTCATCAGCGATGCGTATGAGTTCATGTTTGCCCAGAAAACCGTCTGATCTTCTGGTGAATTGAGCGATACTCCGTCTAACGTAATATTGATTCTACTACCCGCAGCACCACGGATGCGCATTGCTGCCGTACCCGTTCCGAGTCCATTCTCGCCCCAAGCCAATACGCCCGGAGTCTGAGCGAGGAGGAATGGCATTTCACGTCCACTCTTAGAGAAGGCTTCAAGTTCCTTCTTTTTAATATTAGATACTGCGTATGGTGCACTCTTTGGTACACGTACACCTGCCACAACGACCTCGTCAAGCTGTTGTTGTTTCAGCGTGTCGGTCATTGTTTGCGCCTTTGTTATAGCAACACAAGTCAATGCTGCTGTAAACAGGATAATTCTTTTCATATCCCAGGTTGATGATATTAAGATAAAATAAAAAGGGGGAATCTTCCTACGACGGCATTATCCGTATCAGGTCAATGGGTATAATCTCAGCAAGCCCAAACAGGCAAGCACCCCTTAGTTTCCATTTTGAAAACCATTGCAAAAGTAATACATTCTGATCAAACTGCCAAATGTAATCTATACAAATATCGAATACGTGTATTTATATTCCTTTCTTTCTATATAGGGAGTGATAACTATTCTCTAACAAGCGAAACTATTACCTTTCTCACAATATAAGTTTTGTTTTGATTTGCTGTCACTTTTAACATTTCAGTCATTCCCTCTGTAATCCAATGAGTTAGCTTGTGTCTTTAAGTGATAGCAGTGACAGCAAATTTGAAATATGCAAAAAGGAAAGAAGATGCGAAGTAAATTAAAAACCATAGCTTATAGTAGTTCATAGCTGTTTTAGTTTACGAGTTCACAAGTTCACAAGTCATTTGTTGTGATAATGATTCGTGGCATTCGCGTAATTCGTAGTTTGTTTTATTATTCTGTCTTTATTTGTCTTTATGTCATTCTGTCTCTTTTTGTCCTTCTGTCTTGTAAAGATAATTCTAATGTCGAAAATCAAAAAGGCATTAATTGCCTTTCAATTAACGCCCTTTTGGCTTGCAAAAGATGCCCTTTAAGCCTCTTACTAACGTCCTTTTAGAGTCCAATTAAGCACCTTTTCTGTGTCTCCTTTGTAACTAATTGAATTTCTGACTGTTGTAAGCTTGCGCCTTATACGTGTTTTCTACCTTTGTTTTAGGTGTTTTACTGGATTTTATGTAAATAATTTTCAAATTCGTTTTGGTGGAATTAAGTACTGTGGATGAGATGATTATATCGGAATATATAAGGATGCGAATTATTGTATCAGTAATAATGATGGAATATTTTGTTTTTATTCGTGTGCCTTGTTGATATTTATATTGTACGAATGAGAAATAATATAGAATACCAAAGTAAAGGTGAGTTATGAATAAATGACACATAGATAGTAAAATATTGATATATTTCTTTTTTTCTTGGACCTAAGTAGTGTTTTTGCATATATTATTTTTATCTTTGGCCTGTTGAACATTTCAAATCGGAATTGGTCGTTAAAACCATAATGATAAGTAGGGCATTTAACCGATATATTTGGCTTCTAAATACGTTACCATAACCGATGACAAAAGAGTATTAGTAATTAACAAAAACAAAAAAAACATGAGAGCTATTACAGACGAGCATTTACAAGCCTATCAAGAAGGAGGTTGCCTACAGAAATTATTCTATGTTATCAAGAAAGACCCTGAACTTTCCTTTGAAATCAGAATGAAAAATGAAGTTATGATATATCATCATAAGGACAGAATCTTAACGATACATTTCAGTAAAGGTAAGCCTTCTATTGACATCTTATCTGAAAAGTATTATAAGAATGCTACGCCACCTTCTGTCTCTTTTAAGTATGATGACTTGGAAGAAACATTAAAGCAAACGGATCAATTAAGAAGATATTTTAAAGAGGCTAAACGTCTGGTAGATACTTACAAATCTGGTCTGGAGTTTGAAGTTCAGCAGAATATTGCTTTGGGAAACCATAGCTTTAACAATAGATTTGTTGTTGTGGATATGGAGTGGCAACTTCCACAGTCGGATATCAAGGTAGAGGAAAGGATAAGCAGGACGAGATTTGACCTCGTCATGGTTGATACGAAGAAGAATGACATGGGCAAGAATGATATCTATCTTGGTGAACTAAAGGTAGGAATGGGAGCGATAGGAGGCAAGTCTGGAATAGAAGACCATGTTAATAAGACGGAAAAATTTATTAGTAACGCTAAGGCTTGTGCAGCTCTGCGGAAAGATGTGGAAAGCATTATCCGTCAAAAGGCAGTTTTGGGATTGTTTGAAGGAGATTATACAGGACTTAGCTTGTCTGATACGCCTCGTATGATGCTCATTCTTGCATATCGAGGAAATGAGGAAAAGGAAGTTCTGAAGAAGCAAGGAAAGTTTGCAAAAGATAAAGCAAGAGAACTGAATATGGCAGAACCTCTGCTTGTTTGGCATAAAGCACTAATTACTTTAGAAGTGTGATGGAGATAAAAATACATAGAGGACTTGACCAGATAGGAGGCTGTATAACCGAGATATGGACAGATTCTTCCAGAGTTTTTATAGACTTTGGACAGAATCTGCCGAGCAATGGGAAGGCTGCTACACCTGAAGAAGATGACCTTATGGTTGCTGATATTATTAGGAATAATGAGAAAGAACATCAGGCAGTTTTCTATACGCATGCTCACGAAGACCATGTTGGACTGTTCCGTTATATCCCGCTTGAACAGTATATTGGAGAAGGAAGTAAAGAACTTTTGCTTATTAAATATAGGACACTTCTTGAGAGATACGAGATGGCAATAGATGAGTGCCATCAGCTACAGGAGGGCAGTAAGGAGAATGAAGAACTTCAGGAAGAGAACTATCGTACAACAAAGGGTCTTATAGATAAGTTGAAGGCTTTTAAAACTTGGAAACGTACAGCTCTCAAAGAGAGTCCCAGCCCCATAACGATAGGTGATATTAGGGTTACACCTTTCTTCACCTGCCATAGCATTTATGATGCTCACATGTTTCTCGTTGAGGCTGATGGGAAACGTATTTGGCATACTGGTGATTATCGACAGCATGGCTATATGGGCAAAGGTCTTTTCCCCATGCTGAGAAGATATGCTACTGACATAGATGTGCTGATTACAGAAGGTACGATGCTTAAAAGGAAAGACAAATGTATCCATGAATGTGAAGTGTCAAGGAAAATGGAAAGTGTAATGCAAGCCTTCAAGTATGTCTTTGTACTCGCTTCGGCTACGGATATAGAACGATTGGTAAGTATCAAGGTGGCAGCAGAGAATGCAAATAAACCTTTATGCATCTTGTCCTTGTTTATGAAAAGGGCGATGGAATTCTTTACAGAGAGGCAGTCCAGCCTATCACGTGGTTTGTTCTCCTTTGCACCTCTGTATTATACCGATAAGCTCTATGATAAGCTGAAACGCAAAGGCTTCACGGTCGTTGTTGGGATGTCACAGGCAGATAAGGTTAAGAAACTTCTTGATAGACTCCCACAAGAGGAAACGTTGTTCATATATTCAACCTGGGATGGATACTACAAAAATGCGGAACAGGTAAAGGCAAATCCAAAGTATAAGGAGTTTCGTGAAATGTTCCATAATGTCGTGGATATCCATACATCAGGACATGCGGATAAAGCTACGATAAGGAAAGTGATAGAAACGGTCCGTCCAAAAGAGGTTATTTGCATTCACAAGGAAGCTGACGCAACGTTGTAGGAGTATTGTTGTTGCATAGTTTATTTTGATTCCATAATACAATAAAGACAAAGAAACGATAATGACAATCCTTCAAATCTCCGATACACACAATAGACATCAGTTGCTGACAAATCTGCCTATGGCTGATGTAATTGTCCATTGCGGTGACTTTACTGATATGGGTACGGAAGAGGAAGTGCTGGACTTTCTGAATTGGTTTATATCTCTACCTTATCCGCATAAGTTATTTGTTGTTGGTAATCACGACCTTTGCTTATGGGAGGCAGATGGAATAGAAGATCTGCCAGATAATGTCCACTTCCTTCAAGACCGAGGTTGTGAGATTAATGGTGTAAAGTTCTTTGGCTTAGGTTATAATCATCCTGAGAGTTTGATACCCGATGGTATAGATGTTCTTGTGACTCATGAGCCTCCTGTAATGATATTGGATGAAAGTAACAATACGCATTGGGGGAATGCTCCTCTTCGTAATAGAGTGATGAAAACCAAGCCTAAATATCATTTGTTTGGTCATGCTCATGATGCTTATGGGATTGAGAAACATGAGGACATAGTGTTTTCAAACGGCTCTTCGCTTGATGACTATTATGAAGTTTGCCATAGTCCTCGTATGATTACATTGTGATAATATGCTTTTTATAGTATGGTTAATTCGTTTCTCCATATGAAGTGTTATCTTTGCGGACGGGTGTTACATAGATTAAAGTTACCAAAGAAAGTGTTATAGAATGGAGAAGAAGGTATATTTTGCAGGTTCTATCCGTGGCGGTAGGGAGGATGCGGCTGTGTATAAGCGTATTATAGATTATATCAATGCGACAGATACGGTGTTAACGGAGCATATCGGATTAGGGAGTTTGAGCGTTAAGGCACGTATAAAAGAGGATGATGAGCATATATATGAGCGTGATACAGAGTGGCTTAGGTCATCCGATGTGCTGATAGCAGAATGTACGAACCCTTCTCATGGTGTTGGTTATGAATTGGCTTACGCTGAGGCTCGTAATATCCCTGTCCATATCTTCTATGATAAGCGCAAAGCCAATATCTCCGCTATGCTGAATGGCAACGCCTATTTTAAGGTTTACCCATACGAGAACGAAGCAGAGATATATCCCGTTCTTGATGAAATCTTAGGAAAACAAGGTAAATAGTTGTTTAAAGAGATATTTGTTATTTGATTTATTGCAAGTAAAAAAAATAATAAAGTTAAAAAGATAAAGGAACAAATATGGTTGCGATGAATGATAGAATTAAATCTTGGGCTGAAAAATACGTGCCTAAATTCAACGAATTATCAAAGAAGTATCATACTACTTATTACACACAATCCCCTTTAAATGTAATTGGTGAGGATGTTGAAACTATGATTATAGGCATAAACCCGAAAGGTTGTCCAGGTGGGGGAGAGACGGTTTTAGGCAGTGCTGATGATTATTTAAAAGGGAATTCTACTTGGGGAAAAAGGTTTCTTGATGATGGTACTATAAACCCTGACTGGGGAAAGTTTCTTTCAGGGGCACATACGTTTCTTGGTTATAATCACTTCTATCATCCGGAAAGTATAGATAATGATCAGAGGACAGTATGGACTAATCTTACCCCTTTTGTCTCTGAAAATGGGAATAATGATTCTCCTAAAGAGCTTATGATAGAGGGTGTAAAAAGTATTTTAGAATTAATTGATATAATCAAACCAAAGTACATCGTTTTATTGGGAAAAGATGCATTTAAACAGTTAAAGAGCAATAGTGATGAGTCAGACTCTTTTATAGAATATACTCACGTGTTTAGTAATAGAAAAGCTCAAATCGGTCGTATATTTAATATTCCAACGGTATGTGTGGCTCATCCTTCAAGACAATGGGAAGTTAGTAATAAATTTATTTCTGTTTTTATCTTTTTACATAGGATGTCGGAAATAACAAATAAAAGGAACAAGATGTTTCCACTTAGTGTTGTTGCAGATAATATGCGTAAGGAAATGAGATTATGGCAAGAAAGGGTACTTATTTAGTCAATATATATATGGTTCTTCTGTTAAATGTGTGGACGCTTTTCGTATAGCTTTAACGGAAGAACCAAAGTTTTTCATTAAACAAAAACATAGACAAGACTATCAACTGTCTATTCTATTATCACCCTTCAACATCGAAACCCCTTTCATGTTAATACTTCAAAAATATGTAGATAAGATTCTGAAAAACCATTACATAATCTCAAAGAAAATATCTATAACTAACGCCAAAAACACATATACGAAACAAGTTTGTAACCATAAGGAAATCAATTAGTTATAATGTGGTAAAGTAAAAGGTGCTTAATAGGACTTCAAAAGGGCGTTAGTAAGGGTCTTAAAGGGCACCTTTTGAAAGTTAATTAGGCATCTTTTAGAAGCCAAAAGAGCATGTATTGGGTTTGAACTGCATGAAAATAACTTACAAACTTCACGTAATAAAGGAATACGTTGTTTGTTGAAGACAGATAGACGATGCACCTAATTACATTTATCATGTAGTTTATCCACCTTTGTAAAACCATCTATTTAAGGCTAATCATACCGTGTATACGGATTAATCTCATTCTATTAACCTGTCTACGCATTTAACGGAAGAACCTTATTTTTCTCTGTAGAATAATCTCGCTTCTACTTCTGTCATGTTGAAAGCATGTCTTTATTGGATTTAAGTTATAACTTCCTTTTATTGTAAAAGTGATAGAATGATGCTTACTTTGTTAAAGTTGGGGATAATAGTAAATCTTAACAACGTTTGTTAAGAAGTGTTTTTCCTATTTAATGAATGGTAAAAACTTACCTTTTGTTGAAGTAAAAAGCTAACTTTGCTTGTACTTATTATGTATAGACATTTATAAAAACTAAAAGCATAAAACTATATTTACAATGAAAAGTTTAAAAGATATTCTGCCTTGGGAAGACCGTCCAGAAGGATGCAAGGATGTGATGTGGCGTTATTCAAAGAACCCAATCATCGATCGTTATCATATTCCAACATCAAACAGTATCTTCAATAGTGCTGTTGTTCCTTTTGAAGACGGCTACGCAGGAGTGTTCCGTTGCGATAACAAGGCGGTACAGATGAACATCTTTGCTGGTTTCAGTAAGGACGGTATCAACTGGGAAATCAATCACGAGCCTATTAAGTTTGAGGCTGGTAATACTGAAATGATTGAGTCAGAGTACAAGTATGACCCACGTGTTACATGGATTGAGGATCGTTATTGGATTACTTGGTGTAACGGTTATCACGGACCAACAATCGGTATTGCTTACACCTTCGACTTCAAGAAGTTCTATCAGTGTGAGAATGCTTTTCTTCCATTCAACCGTAATGGCGTCCTCTTCCCAGAGAAGATTAATGGCAAGTATGCGATGTTGAGCCGTCCAAGCGACAATGGTCACACTCCTTTCGGCGATATCTATATCAGCTTCAGCCCAGATATGAAGTATTGGGGCGAGCATCGTTGCGTAATGAAGGTGACTCCATTCCCAGAGAGTGCATGGCAGTGTACGAAGATTGGTGCTGGTTCAGTTCCTTTCTTGACCGAAGAGGGTTGGCTTTTATTCTATCACGGAGTAATCAACACCTGTAATGGTTTCCGCTATTCAATGGGTGCAGCTATCCTTGATAAGGACAATCCAGAGAAGGTTCTCTATCGTACTCGTCCATATCTTTTAGCCCCAGCTGCCACCTACGAGTTGCAAGGTGACGTACCAAACGTTGTCTTCCCATGTGCTGCTTTGCAGGATGGCGAGCGTGTAGCTGTTTACTATGGTGCAGCTGATACCGTCGTTGGTATGGCATTTGGCTATATCAAGGATATTGTAGAGTTCACTAAGAACAATAGTATTTTGTAGGGTGATGGGTGATGGATGATGGGTGTTGAGGAATAGGGTGATGGGTGATGAGTGTTGGGTGTTGATGATTTGTTAAG
>ERZ773049.2385-NODE-2385-length-10283-cov-4.455905_pt1 | contig 10283 bp, 10 predicted proteins | sample MGYA00580633_ERZ773049 | MGnify/ENA primary metagenome ERZ773049 (study PRJEB29015, sample SAMEA2737991) | human oral metagenome | biome: human oral; feature: human-associated habitat; material: dental | place: China | collected 2066 ... | reverse complement strand
GGCGAAACGGTCCTTGTCGGTGATCCACTCCTCATTGACCTCGGGGTCGTTGCCGGCCATTCGGCGCACGACCACTCCGCGGCGGATGTCCTGGCGGACCGCCGATCCGGAGGCGTCGTGCTCGCTCACCGACGCGGTGGAGACCAGGTCGAAGGGGCGGGCGCGGAAGCGGTAGGACGCCGCGGTGAGGGCGCCCACGGGGCAGATCTGGATGATGTTGCCGGAGAAGTACGAGGCGAAGGCCCGCCCCGACTGGTCGAGGCCGGCGGGGCCCAGGTCCCCCTCGTTGAAGGAGCCGGTGATGGCGTCGGTGCCGTAGGGGCCGGACAGGTCGGGGGCCGAGTTGTCCTTGGCCGCCGGGTCGAAGAACCCGAGTGTGGTGGTGTCGAAGCCGCCGATCTGCTCGCCCATGAAGTAGTGGTCGTCGGTGGGGGCGGTGCCCCCGCCCCGGCCCTGCAGGTCGATGAACACGTCGCCGGAGATCTCCTTGCCGAAGCGCACGCAGCGCTGGCACAGGATGCAGCGCTCGCGGTCGAGCAGGATCTGGGAGGTGATGCGCAGGGGCTTCTTGAAGGTCCGTTTGGCGTCGGCGAAGCGGGACTTGCCGCGGCCCTCGGTCATGGCCTGGTTCTGCAGGGGGCACTCGCCGCCCTTGTCGCACACGGGGCAGTCCAGCGGGTGGTTGATGAGCAGGAACTCCATGACGCCGCGCTGGGCGGTGTCGGCCACCCCGGAGGTGTGCTGGGTCTTGACGACCATGCCCGGGGCGACGGTCTGCGCGCACGAGGGCTGGGGCTTGGGCATGAAGCGCAGCTCGCCGGTGTTGCGGTCGGGCATGCCGACCTCGACGAGGCACTGGCGGCACGCGGCGACGGGCTCCAGCAGCGGGTGGTCGCAGAAACGGGGGATGCGGATGCCCGCCTGCTCGGCGGCCCTGATGACCAGGGTCCCCTTGGGTACTGAGACGTGGACGTCGTCGATGATGACGTCGACCATCGTGGGGGCGTCGCTCATCGGGCTCCTCCTCGCGCGTGGGTGGCGGACGCCCCGTAGGGGAAGCGCTCGCGCGCGGGCGTGGTCAGCCCCGCCTCGAACTCCTCGCGGAAGCGTTTGATGCCGGACATGATGGGGGTCGCGGCGGCGTCGCCCAGGGGGCAGAAGCTGCGCCCCGCGATGTTGTGGGCGATCTCGTCGAGCAGGTCGACGTCGCCGGGCAGGCCCTCGCCCCGCTCCAGGCGGAGCATGATCTGCTTGATCCAGTAGGTGCCCTCGCGGCACGGCGTGCACTTGCCGCACGACTCGTGCTGGTAGAACTCGCTCCACCTGGCGATGACGCGGACGACGGAGACCGTCTCGTCGAAGACCTGCAGCGCGCGGGTGCCCAGCATGGATCCGGCGGCGCCCACGGACTCGTAGTCCAGCGGGGTGTCCAGCTCGTCCTCGGTGAAGATCGGCGTGGACGAGCCCCCGGGGGTCCAGAACTTCAGGCGGTGGCCCTGGCGGATGCCGCCGGCCATGTCGATGAGCTCGCGCATGGTGATGCCGAAGGGCGCCTCGAACTGGCCGGGGTTGGCGACGTGGCCCGACAGGGAGAAGATGCCGTGGCCCTTGGACTTGTCGGTGCCCATCGAGGAGTACCACTCCGGCGAGTTGCGGAAGACGCCCGCCACCTGCGCGATGGTCTCGACGTTGTTGACCACGGTCGGGCGGGCGTACAGGCCCGCGACCGCGGGGAAGGGGGGCTTGAGGCGCGGGTGGCCCCGGCGCCCCTCGAGGGAGTCGAGCAGGGCCGTCTCCTCGCCGCAGATGTAGGCGCCCGCGCCGGCGTGCACGGTGATCTCGATGTCGTAATTGCCGTCGGGCCCCAGGCCCTTGCCGATGAGCCCCGCCTCGCGCGCCTGCCGCACGGCGGCCATGAGGCGGCGGTACACGTGCACCACTTCTCCGCGCAGATAGACGAATCCGTGGTGTCCGCCGACGGCGAGAAGGCAGATGGCCATGCCCTCGATGAGCGCGTGCGGGTTGCCCATGAGCGCGGGAACGTCCTTGCACGTGCCCGGCTCGGACTCGTCCGCGTTGACCACGAGGTAGCGCGGACCTCCGTCGGGCGGGGGCAGGAAGCTCCACTTCAGGCCGGTCGGGAATCCCGCTCCCCCGCGCCCGGCGAGGCCCGAGTCCTTGATGAGCTGGGTCAGCTCGCCGGGGCCGTAGGACCACGCCTTGGCCAGCCCTTCGTACCCTCCGGCGTCGCGATAGGCGCCGAGCGTCCACGAACGCTCGCGGTCCCAGACGTCCGATATGACAGGGGACAGCACTCCGGGAGCGGAAAACTCACTCACTTGGCGACCTCCTTCGGCGCGCTCCAGCCGCGTTCGCGCGCGATCTCCAGGCCTCTGAGCGAGGCGCAGCCTGCACCCGGGCCCTCGTCTGCGTGCCCGTCCTCGAATCCGGCGAGGACCCTCTCCGTCTCCTTGAAGGTGTGCACCTTGTCGGCGCCCCGAGTCGGGTGGAGGTCACGGCCCGCGCGGATGTCTTCGACGATTTGAAGGGCCGACGTCGGCGTCTGGTTGTCGAAGAACTCCCAGTTGACCATGACGACGGGCGCATAGTCGCATCCCGCGTTGCATTCGAGGGCTTCGAGCGTGATCTTGCCGTCCGGCGTGGTCTCGTCGCTCCCCACGCCGAGGGCGGAGGTCAGGGCCTCCCAGATCTCGTCTCCTCCCATGACGGCGCACAGCGCATTCGTGCACACCCCGACGTTGTATTCGCCGTTGGGATGGCGCCTGTACTGGCTGTAGAAAGTGGCGACGGCGGAGACCTCGGCGCGGGTCAGGCCCAGGACGTCCGCGCACAGCGCGATGCCGCGGGGCGAGACGAAGCCGTCGACCGACTGGACGAGGTGAAGCATGGGCATGAGCGCCGAGCGCGGCACCGGGTATCGCGCGACGATCTCCCGCGAATCGGCCCGCAGGCGCTCCTCGACCTGCGGCGGGTAGCCTTCATTCATCGGTCCACGCCTCCCATCACCGGGTCGATCGCGGCAAGGCAGACGATGGCGTCGGCGAGCATGCCGCCCTCGGCCATCATCGACAGGCCCTGCAGATTTCTGAATCCAGGGTCGGACACGTGCGCCCGGTAGGGGCGCGTCCCCCCGGAGGACACGAGGTGGCATCCGAGGACGCCTTTGGCGTGCTCGACGATCGAGTACGCCTGGCCCGCCGGAACGCGGAACCCCTCGGTTACGAGCTTGAAATGGTGGATGAGCGACTCCATGGACTCGGTCATGATCTCGCGCACGTGCACGGGCGCCGTCCCCTGGCCGTCGGTGGAAATCGACAGGCGGGCCGGCCAGGCGATCTTCTTGTCCTCGACCATCACGGGCTCCCCCTCGGTCGCGTCGAGCTTGTCCAGGGCCTGGTAGACGATCCGCAGCGACTGGTAGCACTCGTCGAAGCGCACCATGGCGCGGTTGTAGGCGTCGGACTTGTCGTAGACCGGCACGTCGAACTCGTAGTCTTCGTACCCGCAGTAGGGCTGGCTCTTGCGAAGGTCCCACGGAAGCCCGGCGGCTTTGACCGCCGGCCCCGTCTGGCCCAAAGCCATGAGGGCCGAAAGCGAGAGCACTCCGACGTCCTTGAACCGCGCCTTGAAGATCGGGTTCTGGGCGACGATGGTCTCCATCTCCGACGTCCCCTTCCGCACGTCGGGGAGAAGCTCGCGGATGTAGGCCGTGATTCCCTCCGGCACGTCTTCCAGCACGCCTCCGGGCCGCACGAACTCGTTGTTCATCCTCAGGCCCGAGATCCTCTCGAAGATCCGGAGGATGTCCTCGCGCGTGCGGAATGCGATGGTCATCATCGTCGTCGCCCCCAGCTCGTTGAGCGACGAGCCGACGGCGACTAGGTGGGAGGCGATGCGCTGGAGCTCCATGAGAAGCACCCTGATGACATTGGCCCTGCGGGGCACCTGCTCCTCGATTCCGAGCAGCTTCTCGACGGCCATGCAGTAGCCGACCTCCTGAAAGAAGGAGGCGACGTAGTCCATGCGCGTGACGTAGGCGACGCCCTGCGTCCACGTGCGGTACTCCATGTTCTTCTCGATGCCGGTGTGCAGGAAGCCCGTGGCGCCGCGGATCTCGCGGACGTATTCGCCGTCAAGCTCGAGGAGGAGGCGGTAGACGCCGTGCGTCGAAGGGTGGACGGGGCCGAGGTTGACGACGATGCGCTCCTCGGCCATGCGCGCCGCCTCGTCGGAGATTTCGTTCCAGTCCCCTCCGACGGCGGTGAAGTTCGGCAGGCCGTCGAGCTCGGCCTCCGTGGCTCCGGGGGTGGCGTAGATCTTCGGGTCGCTCATCAGCTGTAGTCCCTTCGCACGTCGGGGGGCGGCACGACGGCGCCCTTGTATTCGACGGGAATGCCCCCGAGGGGATAGTCCTTGCGCTGCGGGTGGCCGATCCAGTCGTCGGGCATCGCCGTGCGGGTCAGGCCGGGGTGCCCGTCGAAGACGATCCCGAGGAGGTCCCAGGCTTCGCGCTCGGGCCAGTCGTCGCCCGGGTAGACCGAGACGATCGAGGGCAGGTGCGGGTCGGATTCGGGGCACGTCGACTCGATCGCGAGGAAGCGGTTGTGGGTGATCGAGAAGAGCGGAAAGTAGGCGTGCAGCTCGCGCCCCGCGTCCTGGGGATAGTGGACGCCGGTGACGCCGAAGCACATCTCGAATCTGAGGTCTTGGTCGTCGCGCAGACAGCGGGCCACGCGCACGAGGTGCTCGCGGGCGACGAAGAGCACGAGCTGGCCGTTTTCGACGACGACCTTTTCAATCGCCGCGTCGGGGTCGACGCCGTCGGCCTCCAAGAGTTCGACGAGGACGTCGACGACGGAGTCGAACCACCCGCCGTATGGGCGGCTCGCGGGCCTGGCGTAGACCTCGGTGCGCACGAGCTCGGAAAAGCCCGACGTGTCGCCGGACCCCTTGACGCCCCACAGGCCCTGGACCCGGCGCACGACGTCGGGGTCCGGGCCGCCGGCCGGCGCGATTGCGCCGTCGTTCTCGTTCACGAAGGCAGACCTTTCTTTTTCACGCGAGTCGTTTTCACGCCAGCAGACCTTTCATTGCGTGGATGTCGGGCGCGGCGAGCGCGGCCTTCTCGGCGGCCCGGGCCGCAGCCTCGCGGGCGCCCTTCGTCAGCTTGCGATTGCGCTTGACCTGCTCGCGCAGCTCGAGCACGGCGTTGATTAGCATCTCGGGCCGAGGCGGGCAGCCGGGCAGGTAGATATCGACAGGCAAGATGTGGTCGCACCCCTGAACGATGGCGTAGTTGTTGAACATGCCGCCGGAAGAGGCGCACACGCCCATGGAGACGACCCACTTGGGGTCCGTCATCTTGTCGTAAATGTCGCGCACCACCGGCGCCATCTTGTGGCTGACCCGCCCGGAGACGATCATGAGGTCGGCCTGGCGCGGGGAGGCGCGGAAGACCTCCATGCCGAATCGGGCGGCGTCGAAGCGCGGCGTGCCGAAGGACATCATCTCGATGGCGCAGCACGCCAGGCCCATCGTCACGGGCCACTGCGAGTTGGTCACAGCCCAGTTGGCCACAGCCTCGACAGACGTGAGGAAGACCCCCTGGGAGCCGGCGTCGTGAGGCTGCGCCCCCGTCGATTCCGCGCGTGTTCGTCTCAATCCCATGTGCGCTCCTCTCAATCCCACTCGAGCCCGCCGCGGCGCCACTCGTAGACGAAGGGAACGGCGATGAGGAAGACGAAGCTCAGCATCGCGACGACGCCGAACAGGCCGAGCTTGTGGAACGAGACCGCCCACGGATAGAGGAAGACGACCTCGATGTCGAAGACGATGAACGTCATCGCCGTCAGATAGTACTTGACCGGGAAGCGCCCGCGCCCGCTGGCCGCGGGCGTCGCCTCCACGCCGCATTCGTAGTTTTCGAGCTTGACCCGGTTATGCCGCTTGGGGCCGAGGAAAGAGCTCATGACGAGGCCGCCGATCGAGAGCGCCGCGGCCGCGGCGATCATGACCAGCAGAGGAACGTAGGGGTTCATCCGCGCACCTGCTTTCTTGCCTTCATCTTCGCGGCCGCCCTCTGCCGGGCCGCCGTCTTCGCAGCAGTCGGCTTCGCCGCCGCCGTCTTGGTCGTTTTCATGCTTTCGGGGCCGCCTTCGCCAACGCCGAGATGAGCCGGTCCGTCCAGTCGCCTCCGCGGCGGTCGTAACAGTCCGAGAGCAGCCTCATGACCAGGCGCATGAGCGTCGGCCGCGGCAGTCCGCGGGCGACGCACAGGTGCATGATCTTAGGGCGCTCAATGAGGCGGGCGAAGGCCCGTCCAAGCGAGTAGTATCCGCCCAGCTCCTCCCGCATGGCCGCCGGATAGGCCGCAAGCGCCCTGTCTTTCGCTGTGATCGTGGGGCGCGAGTGCGCCTGGGCCACGGCGTCGGCCGCGAGCCGGCCCGCCTGGAGCGCGTAGGCGATCCCCTCTCCGTTGAACGGCGAGACCATGCCGCCGGCGTCGCCCACCAGGAGCAGCCCGTCGGCGTAGTGCGGCTTGCGGTTGAAGGCCATGGGCAGGGCGGCGCCGCGCAGCCGGCCGACCTGGTTTTCTTCCGTGAATCCCCATTCGGACGGCGCGTTGGCCATCCACACCTTGAACATCGCGCGATAATCCAGCCCCGTGGCCTTAGCCGTCGAGGAAAGCGATCCGAGGCCCACGTTGACGATGCCTCCGGCGAGCGGGAAGATCCATCCGTAGCCGGGCATGAGATCGGATTTTCCGGGCTTGCCGTTCCACAGCTCCAGGTGGGACTCCATGACGGAGTCCGCCGAGCGCGGCGAACGGAAATACGTCCGGTAAGCCACTCCCATGGGCCGGTTCATCGCCTTCTCCCGGCCGACCGCAGTCGCCAGGCGGGCGGAGACTCCCCCGGCGTCGACGACGACGGGCGCTTTGAAGGCAAGCGGCTCGCGTTCGGCCGACTTCGCCTCGACGCCGACCACCCTGCCGCTGCGCTCGTGCAGAATCGGGCCGACGACGGTGACGTTCTCGTGCAAGACCGCCCCGGATTCCCGGGCTTTCGCCGCGAGCGCGGCGTCGAGCTCCGCGCGCGGGCAGGCGAGGCCGAAATTGGGCAGGGAGGCCGTCTCCGGCCAGGGCAGCTCGATCGTGTGGCCGCCTCCGACTGCGCGAAGGCCGGTGTTGCGGGCCCAGCCGCTCGTGTCGACGCCCATGCGGACAAGCTCGGCCACGGCGCGGGGCGTGAGGCCGTCTCCGCAGACTTTGTCCCGCGGAAACGCCGATTTTTCGAGAAGCAGCACCCTGAGGCCGGCCATGGCGAGATAGTGGGCGGTCGACGAACCGGCCGGCCCCGCGCCGACGACGACGGCGTCGGCTTGCATATCGCCCTTGTCCATTGGTCTCAGTTCCTTTGTGCGCTATTCGGCGCCACAATCCTATGCTGTGAGCCAATGCACCGAGAACGGAAAATACGTAACATTCGTCTTTCGATATTGAAAAACGGCGGAATCATAGGGCTTGGCCTTTCGTCCCACGCGCCGATGACGAGAAGATCACACCCCGGGAGCGTGGGCTTGCATCGGCCGAACGGCCCTGTGAATCGCGACGATGCCTCCCGTCAGATTCCGGTATGCGACCGAACGCCACCCGGCGTCCTGGATCATTCGGGCCAAATCGGCCTGATCGGGCCAGGCGAGGATCGACTCGCCCAGGTAGTCGTAGGCCGATTCGTCTGAGGAGAACGCCTCTGACAGCGCGGGGACGACGGAGCCCAGGTAGAAGGAATACAGCCTGCGCATCGGCCCCCACACGGGGGTGGAGAACTCTGCGATTGCCAGGCGCCCGCCGGGTTTGGCCACGCGCAGCATTTCCTTCAGGGCCTTGCGCGGGTCGTTGACGTTGCGCAGCCCGTAGGACATCGTGACGACGTCGAAGGCCCCGTCGGCGAAAGGAAGGCGCATGGCGTCGCCTGCCACGCAGGGGATTTCGGGGCGGCGCCGGCGGGCTTCGGAGAGCATGCCCAGGGAGAAGTCGCACGCGACGGCGGATGCCCCGTTTTCGGTGTAGGAGGCCGTGGACGTCGCGGTTCCCGCTGCGAGGTCGAGGACGCGGTCTCCCGGCCCGGCCGCCACCGCCGCAGCCACGGCGGCCCGCCAGACTCTGACCTGGCCGAGGGAGGCGACGTCGTTCATAAGGTCGTAACGGGAGGCGACCTCGTCGAACATCCTGGAGACTTCCCCGGGCTTCTTCTTCAGACTCGCGCGGCGATTTGCCATCCCGTGCGTCCCCTTTCTTCGCCTCGCGCCTCTTCTCGGCGTTCTTGGCGATGCGTCTCGTTTTCCGCCATGGGCTTTCCTTCGCCATGGATCTCTTGTCAGGGCGACTCGCATTCTACTAGCCCCTTTCGGAAGACCCGTCCGCGCACGGCAAGCCCGCCGTCCTTCTCACACCAGGCCCGCCCGCCTTCGCACGGCAGCCCGCCGTCCTTCTCACACCAAGCCCGCCCGCCTTCTCACACCAGGCCCGCCGTCCTTCTCACACCAAGCCCGCCGGCTTTCTCACGGCGCGCAGGCTCCCGGCGCCCTCAAGCCTTACGCCTTAAACTTTCATCCATGGACGAATTCCCTCCGCTTCCGGCGACAGTCTCCGAGACCTTCGACCCCGAGCGCTGGCGCGACGTCGTCGGACTCGATCTGCAGGACATCACCTATCACCGCGGAGTCGAACGCACCCGGGGGGCCGACGGCGCCGTCGCCGCATGCACCGACCTCCCCGTCGTCCGCATCGCCTTCAACCGCCCCGAGCTGCGCAACGCCTTTCGGCCCGAAACCGTCGACTCTCTTTACCGCGCGCTCGACCACGCCCGGCTCGACCCGTCCGTGGGCGCCGTCGTCCTCACGGGCAACGGCCCCTCCCCCAAGGACGGCGGGTGGGCTTTCTGCTCTGGAGGCGACCAGCGCGTGCGCGGACGCGACGGGTACAGGTACGAAGGCTCCGCGAACGGCGGGGCAGAGTCCGACGCCGAGACCTCGTCGAACGGGTGCCCATCCGGCGGGCACCCATCCGGCGGGCGCCCGTCCAACGGCAGACTGCACATCCTCGAAGTCCAGAGGCTCATCCGGAACATGCCGAAGGTCGTCATCGCCGCGGTTTCGGGATGGGCCGCAGGCGGCGGGCACTCCCTCCACGTGGTCTGCGACCTGTCCGTCGCCTCGCTCGAACACGCCCGCTTCAAGCAGACGGACGCGAACGTCGGGTCGTTCGACGCCGGCTACGGCTCGCAGCTGCTTGCCCGCCAGGTGGGCGACCGCAGGGCCCGGGAGATCTTCTTCCTGGCGCGGCCCTATTCGGCGGAGGAGGCCGTAGCCTGGGGCGCGGCCAACGAGGCGGTTCCCCACGCCGAGCTGGAGGATCGCGCGCTCGAGTACGCGGCAACCGTGGCGCAGAAGTCTCCGCAGGCCATCCGCATGCTCAAGCTCGCCTTCAACGCCGCCGACGACGGCATCGCCGGCATGCAGGCCTTCGCGGGCGAGGCCACCCGGCTCGCATACATGACCGAGGAGGCCCGCGAGGGGCGCGACGCCTTCCTCGAACAGCGTTCCCCCGACTGGTCGCCCTTCCCTTACTATGCGTGAGGCCGATTGCCATGAATGAGACCGACGTGAACCCCTCCCACAGCTCCCCCCGCCTTCGCGCAGTCGCGGGCGGCACGAGCCCCGCCTCCCGCGAGCGCACCCTCGATGTCGCCCGGCGGCTCGCTTCCTTCCGAGACAGCCCGTCCCGGAAGCCCGACCCGTCCGGTCAGCCTCATCCCCCGACGATGCTGACGGACGAATCGCTCGTCCATGGCGGCAATCCGGTTGACGCCGCCTTCGCTTGCGGCCCAATCCCGCCCGAAACGGCTTTGATTTTGCGAACTTCGGGTTCGACGACGGGCGTGGGAAGCCTCGTGGCGGTCTCGCGGGACGCCCTTTTCGCCTCCGCCGAGGCGACCGAGGAGGCCCTCGGCGGGCCCGGACATTGGGTCACATGCCTGCCTACCAACCACATTGCCGGTTTTCAGACCCAGTTCCGTTCGGCCGTTGCGGGCCTGACCCCCATCGACGCCGGGGCCGGCCGTCCCGAAGACCTCGCGCGGGCCGCTGACTTTGACGGCAAGTCCGCGCCCCTTTACGCATCGCTCGTTCCCACGCAGCTCAGGCGCCTTCTCGCCAGCTCGGCCGCGCGGGCCGCCAGGCGCTTCGACGCAATCCTCGTG
>ERZ773049.2383-NODE-2383-length-10289-cov-3.224643_pt1 | contig 10289 bp, 8 predicted proteins | sample MGYA00580633_ERZ773049 | MGnify/ENA primary metagenome ERZ773049 (study PRJEB29015, sample SAMEA2737991) | human oral metagenome | biome: human oral; feature: human-associated habitat; material: dental | place: China | collected 2066 ... | reverse complement strand
GTGGGTCGCCGAAAAAACCTACTGTGGGTCGTCGATGCGACCTACGGTAGGTCGTCTTTACGACCTACCGTAGATCCCTTTTTGCCCTTCCCGAAAAGGGTGAATGAGACCGCCTGTATCAGGGGCTCTAAACCTTGGGATGCACTCAGGGAAACGGGTGAATGAGTCAGGGCACTTCTTCGCCGTCACACCGCCTTCGCTAGCACCGCCAAAATGCGGGGAAATGATCGAAGGGATAGCGCCAGGATGCTTCCAAGGTCGTGGAGAGGATGCTCAGCCCCTTCCGACTACCTAAAAATGTGTATTTTTGCACCCGAAAATCATTCAATTTTATTAATAATCGGACACAGTAATGAAGAAATTTCTTATTCTTTTCTCCCTACTCCTCTCCGTGGGTCGTGTAAGCGCTCAGACGGAAGCGGCCCCTCAGGAGGAAGCTCCTAAGGCGTGGAAGTTCACCGGCGTCTCTGGCCTCAACCTTGCCCAGACCTCTCTGACGAACTGGGCTGCTGGGGGTGAGAACTCCGTCGCTTGGAACCTCTATCTCAATGCGTCGGCTAACTATAAGAAGGGAGGCTGGAGCTGGGACAATGCCCTGGTCACTGACTTCGGGAAGACCTTCACCTCGACGAATAAGTGGCTCAAGAGCGTCGACAAGCTCAACCTGAGCACCAAGGTCGGTCGCTTCGTGAGCAAGCACTGGAGCATCTCTGCCCTCGGTGACTTCCTCTCACAGTTCGACCGTGGCTTCGATGCCTCGACGAACCCCAACATCGCAGGGAACAAGGACAAGTACATCTCTACGATCTTCGCTCCCGGCTACCTGACCCTCGCTATCGGGGCAGACTACAAGCCTAATGATGACTTCTCCCTCATGCTCTCTCCTGCTACGGGCAAGATGACCTTCGTCTTCGACAAGAAGCTCTCGGACGCAGGTGCCTTCGGTGTCACCCCAGGTAAGAAGGTGCTCGCTGAGCTCGGTGCCCTAGCTGTAGCTAACTACAAGCGCAAGCTCGCTGAGAACATCAACCTTGTGACCAAGCTCACCCTCTTCACCTCGTACGACAAGAACTTCGGGAACATCGACGTGAACTGGGATATGATGATCGCCTTCAAGATCAATAAGTTCCTCTCCACGACGCTCACGACGAACCTCGTCTACGATGACAATATCAAGACCCGTGACGATCAGGGCAACATCCGTGGCGCTAAGGTACAGTTCCGTGAAGTCCTCGGGCTCGGTCTGGCCTACAACTTCTAAGCGCACCGAGGCGAGCGTCTAAGTCGCTTTAATCAAGGGCTATCCCACTCGGTGGGATAGCCCTTGTTGCTTATCTTGGGGAAGCTCATCGTGGGTCGGGTAGGAGAATAGCCAGAAATTTGCTTTCTTTACAATCAAATATCGGCTTTGGATAGATCCACACGGATAACCAAGAAAAACCGATTATTCTTAAACGTTAGAAGCAAATAACTCACCTACTTAGTCTCCATAATACCTATGCTTGGACAAGAAATCTCCGAATTCGGACACATCCTCAGTAACGACCAGCTCTCTGTCGTACACGTAGACCTCCCCAAGGGGAAGAAGATCGCCCCACACGACCACAAGGGGCAGGACATCTTCTTCAGTGTCGTCAAGGGACAGGTCAAGGCCACCCTCAACGAGAGCGAAGAGCACACGCTCAGCCCCGGTACACTCCTACGCTTCGACGGCGACGTATTCATCGGCATCGAAGCCCTCGTAGATAGCGAGTTCTTCGTCTATCTCATCAACCTCTAATTCCCCCCGTCCTCCGCCATGGAACAAATGAAAGACAACCTCCCTGAGGTAGACATGGAGAAGCTCCGTGTCGTCCTAGATGTCAAGGAAAGATACCTCAGCGGTGCCCTCCCCCTCGACGAGGCACGTGCTATCCTAAGGGAGCGAGTGAAGACCCTGCGCCCCTATGAGATCGCTCTCGCCGAACAAGAGCTCAAGACCTTCGAAGACGACGAGTGTCGCAAGGAAGATATCCAGCAGATGATGGTCCTCTTCCAGGATGTCCTCGATAGAAGTCGTCCCGACCTGCCCGAGGATCACCCCATCATGTGCTACATCCGTGAGAATGATGCCATGCGAGGACTTCTCAAGCAGGTCGAGGAGCTGGCGCAGTACCCAGTGATCAAGAACCAATGGCTTGAGCTCTACGACGAGCTTCACAAGCACCGCCTTCACCTCTCCCGCAAGCAGAACCAGCTCTATTCGATCCTAGAGCGCAAGGGCTTCGATCGTCCCACCACGACGATGTGGCTCCTCGATGACTTCATCCGTGATGAAGTTCGGGATGCTCGTAGGTTACTCGAGGAAGACCGGGATGAGGAGTTCATCGCCATGCAGCCTGTGATCGTCGCCGACATCCTTGACCTGATCGAGAAGGAAGAGACCGTGCTCTATCCCACATCGCTCGCTATGATCCGCCCCGACGAATTCGAAGAGATGAAGGCGGGCGACCGAGAGATCGGATTCGCTTGGATCAAGGTCGGAGCAGGAAACAAGAAAGAAGAGGCCAAGAAGCCACTACCCGCCACCGAAGCTGCTGGCTTCGCTAGCGATCTAGCAGCACTCCTCGGTAAGTATGGCTTCTCAGGAGAGTCCACCCCAGGGCAACTCCTTGAGGTAGCTACGGGACAGATGACCCTCGAGCAGATCAATCTTGTCTACAAGCATATGCCCGTGGACTTCTCCTATGTCGATGAGAACGAGATCGTACGTTTCTATACCGACACAGACCACCGTGTCTTCCCTCGGAGCAAGAACGTCATCGGGCGAGACGTGAAGAATTGCCACCCACGCACCAGTGTGCACCTCGTCGAAGAGATTATAGATAAGTTCCGTCGTGGCGAGCAGGATGAAGTCGACTTCTGGATCAATAAGCCAGGACTCTTCATCTATATCTACTACGTCGCTGTGCGTGACGAAGAGGGTCGCTTCCGTGGTATCCTCGAGATGATGCAGGATTGTACCCGCATCCGTAGCCTCGAAGGTTCCCGTACCCTCCTATCATGGGACAAGAGTAATAAGGCAGCTTCGAAGCTCTCAGACGTACCGTACTCTGCTCCAGCAACCACTCCCGCCCCCGAAGCACCATCCACCACGGACAAGCAAGCCGAAGGAGAGAGCGAATATGTCTCTTGCTCCTGCATGAAGGGAGTGAGCCATGCACCCAAAGCTCCTGAAGCTCCCCAAGCCGAGGCAAGCACTTCTACCCCCGCTGTCGAAGCATCCGCCCCAGAGAAAGCGAAGACTGCTACCGAGATCACCGGAGCAACTCGCCTCAAGGACCTGCTAGAGCAGCACCCTTGGCTGAAGGCTAAGCTCCCCGAGATCAATCCCGCCTTCAAGATGCTCTCTACGCCACTGGCCCGCATCATGATCCCCAAGGCTACCGTAGCGATGATGAGCGAACGGAGTGGTATGCCCCTCGCCGAACTCATCGCACAGCTCCAGCGAGTCATCTCGGAGCATAAGGGCTAATCCTTCCACAGATCCTACTAAAAGCATAGAGGCTCACCCGACACATTGGTCGGGTGAGCCTCTATCTTATCCTTAGAAGACTTAGGCGCTCCTATTAGAACTGGTAGCCGAGCGTGATATAGCCGGTCAGGAAGCGTGGTGTATCAGTAGATACATAGTAGGGAGCACCGAGGCTCTTCGCTATAGACTTCGTCAGGCTACCATCGATACCACCACGGAGTGAGAACTGCTTGTACTGATACATCAGGCTCGCACCGAGGCCGACTTCGAAGCGGTTGAATGCCTTCTCCTTATACAGGTCGAGGCTTGTCCCCTGCTCGGGCTTAGCTGCATTGACATTCTTGCCATCATTGGTCAGCTTGGCGGAGAGACCATAGGCTAGATAAGGAGCGACATTGAAGAAGACTCGGTGATCATCTCCGATAGTGAGGAGCTTGAGCGAGACTTCCAGAGGTAGCTGAAGGGCATAGTTCTGGATCTTGACGTTCTTATACTCCGGCTCGATCACGTTCTTCTGACCCTCACCACGGCCAATGACATAGAGACCTGGATTGAATGAGAAGATCGTGTTCTCGAAGGGCAGGATGACACTAGCCCCGACACGGAAGTTCTTAGTCATGACACCAGTGTCGCCATCATGATTGACACCGAGCGATGTGATGCGAGACAGAGTCAGACCAGCTTCTGCACGATAGCCGATCTTACCAAGGTCCTGAGCCGAGAGGCTAGTACCGAGAGCCAGCAGAGCGCAGGCTGAGGCAACAAGATTCTTGAATAGCTTCATTTTGTACTGTTTAAATAAATGGATTGTTAAGCCACGTACCCGCTGGACCCTTAGAGAAGCAACCTCGGCATAGCCGATCACGATCCTTGGTTTAAGGTGGATCATCTCGGGTGGTCTCGACGGGACGGGCTACGAATGACACGCAAATATACGTAAAACCACCCATACCCCCTTTCCCTTTTTCTTACTCTAAAGTTCCCCGTCGCTTGAAGGAAGCCCTCCCATTACCCGATCAGATCGTACACATTACTCGCTAAGTTAGGATCAAGAAGCTATCACCCTCGCTGGCATCACTTATCAAAGCCTCTGCGATCACTTGTAGCGTTTGCTACCATTACTTATAATAGCGTCAGGAATTACGGGATAAAAGGGGACGGAAATTCCATATTTTCTGTACATTTGTTCAGATTCTAACGCCTATAGAGGCCGAAGCTCACCTCCCCCCTGAAGGATAATACTCCTCCCGTCACACACTAACCGCCATGAATCGATTCTTCCTACGCCTACTCCTTTGCTTCATTAGTGTCAGCTATAGCATGTCAGCCAGAGCCCAGCAGAAGGTCCCGGGGCGGATACTCGACGAACATCGAGGAGCGATGGACGGAGCAGTCGTCCTACTCATCACGATGCCTCAGGGTGTCCTGGTCGAATCCACTCTCACCGATGATACGGGAGCCTTCTCCCTCTTTCCCCGTGAAGGGGAGTTCCTTCTATGTATCCGTTCGCTCGGATATAAGGAGGTTAAGCAAAGGATCTCCTGCACTGCGGGCCTGCGCCTCCCTGATATCCAGCTCGAGCCAGAGGAAGTTTCGCTCAAGGATGTGGTAGTCACCGCCCGCAAGTCTCGGCCGATGACCACGGCCTCCCACGGCAAGATACAGATCCATGTAGCCCAGTCTTACCTCACCGATATCGGTAATGCGCTAGATGTCCTCAGGCATGCTCCAGGTATCTCTGTGAGTAATAAGGGGGAGATCTCTCTAGCCACCATCGGAGGGACTGCCGTCTATGTCAACGGCAAGAAGCTGATGCTCCAGGGCGAGGAACTCGCAGCCTACCTACGCTCCCTCTCGTCATCGAAGATCGCTCGTATAGAGACTTCCCCCAGCCCTAATGCAAGCTTCGGGGCGGATGGAGCCGGTGGCATCATCAACATTGTACTGAAAGCCTCGGAGCACTCCGGCTTCTTCCTCACCACTTCACACAGCATCGCCTACTGGGATCACCTGAAGCAGAGCTCCGACCTAGCCCTATCCTACAACACAAGTAAATGGCAACTCGGGCTCAACTACAGCCACAGCCTCGGCCATCATGGGATGAGGTACGGCTACGAGAAGGTACAAAACGGCGACAAGAGCCTGTCAGAGACCGTCGACACAGACAAGCGGAATACCTACGCTACGGGTATTGACTTCTCGTGGCAAGTGACACCGAAGAGCAAGTTCTTCGTAGGAAGCTCGGTGAACATCCTCTCTGGCCCCGGTGAGACCAATACCACGACCCTCCTCTATAAGGGGATGACGACGCTCGATGGCCGACTCAGAGCCCGCAATGACTATATCGAGCAGAAGACCCTGCGGTATGCCAATAGCCTCAATTACCTCTATGAGCCCTCCGACCGACAGCAACTCTCCCTCACACTCGACTGGACACGCTTCGACGGGAAGGCTCGCTGTGACCAGCCCAACGACTACTATTCGGCCACCGATCAGCTCATTCGCTCCGACGTCTTCTATTCGCAGCCCGAGAAGGATATCGATATCTACGCCCTCCTAGCGGACTACAAGCTCCAGACGAACACGCAGTCTGAGTGGCTTCTGGGGGTGAAGGCCTCTCGCATCGCTAGCGATAATTCCTTCCTCTTCAAGAAGAACGGGACGCTCGATCCACAGCGCTCCAATCGCTTCCGCTACGATGAGCACAACGTCGAGGGCTACACGCAGTACACTCATACCTGGGATCGGCTCGAACTCAGTGCTGGTCTCCGGCTCGAGTACATGCACACCCAGAGCGAACTTCGGGCACACACCTCTCAGGCTACGGATCGAAGCTGTGGGGATCACCTACGACTCTTCCCCAACCTCAGTCTATCCTACTCGATCAACGCAAAGAATAAGCTTGCCCTCCTCTATAGTCGCCGGCAGGACAAACCTAGATACGAGGACCTCAATCCCTTCGAATACCTGCTGGATGAATTGACCTACTGGAAGGGGAATCCCTTCCTCAAGCCCCAGATCAGCCACAAGTTCATCCTCAACTATCTGTGGCGTGACCTGTCGCTTAGCCTCTACTACAGCAAGCTCGACGACTACTTCACCTCCCTGACCGATGTGCTCGGCCCAGACAAGACGGTCATGACCACGAAGAATATCGGGACACAGCAGCAGGTCGGGCTCGAAGCCGTCTTCTCCAGACGCCTCACTCCGTGGTGGGACTTCAGCACCAACCTGGGCTTTTATTACTTCGCTAACCAGCTACGCTACGAGACCTACCGGCAGGACTATCGGCGTCCCTCGTGCTTCCTCTCCACCAGCAATAGCCTCCTTCTCCCGCTGGGGATCAACCTCGAGCTATCAGCTAGGTACTACTCTGCACGTCAGGGCGGGAGCTATGAGGTGAGCAAGCCGACGGGCGGTATTGATATCGGGCTCAATAGGAGCTGGCAGAGCGGTCGCCTTCGCCTGTCGCTCCTGATGACAGATATATTCCACACCGAGCGCTGGGATAGCTACGGCACGAAGGATGCTCTGCAACTCGCCTCCTGGGGCTATGGTGAGAGTCGCAAGGTCAGCCTACGACTCAGCTACAGCTTCGGCCGTCAGCGCTTCAATAAGGTCGAGAAGCAGCTCGAGGAGCACAATCGACTCTAGCCCGATCTTAGGGACTTCAGGGCTTAGCGTCCTATAGGCTGGAGGCTTAGCTCCCTCTTCGCCTTAGCTCCCTAACAGCCCTCCCCGATGCCTTCTCTATATATCCCCCGATAGAAGGACTGTCGGGGGGAGCGAATTAGCTATCTTTGGATGAGCTCACTAATAAGAACTTCGGGCTACTTCTCCGAAGAACTGAGAGCTAATTACATGATGAAGAGCATCCAATATTCCTTCCGCTACTCGGGATGTGTAGTGATCATCTCCGCTCTCGGGCTGATCGCTCTCGCTTTCCTCATTTATTTTCTCCTCTTCTCTATAGGCATCACCGTCTACACACTCATAGCAGTGACGGCGGTAGCGGCACTCATCGAGCCCATAGTATCGATGCCTCTCCGACTGAGCTACGACGGAGAGCGGGTCGTACTACGGCGCCTACTCACCTCGAAGACCTATACCCACGCCGACTATCATATAGAGGTCGTCACGGGACTGGAGCTAAGCGGGGGGCTACGTCTCTTTGCCTCGGGTGGCTACTTCGGCTTCACGGGGCTCTTTTGGCGCCCAAAGATGGGCCTCTATAGGCTCGTCCAGACGGAGTCTACTCGCACCTACCTCCAGATCACTAGGCGGGGCAAGAGGCGCTCGCTCTACATCGCCTACCGCTAGACAGCAGAAGTACCCCCCGATCCTCTATAAAGCCCCATGTCGAAGACCATCAATCCCCTGCAGTCTTTTTTCCATGCGCAGCCCGCTCTAGCGAATATCCTAGGAGTTGCCTTCCTACTCTGCGCCCTTTCTACACAGATCGTCGCCCTCCGTAGAAGTAGCTTGGCTCTGCCTCACCTGATACACAAGACGGGAGTCGTCGAGAGCTGGCGAAGCTCTGGCCGAAAGGTCCACGATGCCCACCTCAAGATCGTCGGAGATGAGACGATCTACACGACCGAGTACTTTGGGGGATGGCACAATCTTCAGCATGAAGCGGAGCGGGATGAAGAGGTAGAATTCTACACACTTCCTGAAGCAAGCTCGACTTTCTCAGGTGAAACGCCCTACTTTGGGCTGAGCCGAGCGGGGCATCCTCGGCTAAGTTTCTGGATTTTCTTCGAACTCCTGCACGCTCAGTACACTGATCTGATCATCCCGTGGGGGTTAAGTTTCTTTGCCTTCCCGCTATTCAACCTCAATCTGGTACGCAATCGGACTCTTCGGTCAGTCTCTGCCTGCGTCGTCGTCCTATCCTTCCTCCTTTTCTTCTTGGTCATCTTAGCCTAGACACCCCGTCCTCGGGCAGGGAGTCTCCACTGATTCGCACGCTCGTCTGCCACGGCGGAGCGATTAGCTTCAGTATATTGAGTCCAGCGATACGGCTTATCCCTCCCTGCTTTTCTATTCATGAGCGGGGCGACATCCCGCTAGGCTCCTCCTTGTCATTCGAAGGGCGCTTCCCATCGATAATATTTGCGCTCGGGGCCTTCGACGCCTCCACTCCCCTTCGTCCTACATCCCCGAGCGAGATCGGAGGGAGTTCCCCGCCCGATCGCCTATGCTCGGCCTATCAGCTACCACCCCGGAGCGCCATAGCTACAGCTTACCGAGGCGGTAAGTGCAGGAGAAAAGGAGCGATAATACACATTAGAGACCGAAAAAGTACATTTTGTCACGTTTAGGACTTCAGCCAAGTAGGGGCGATCTACCTTTGTAGTGTCCTCAAGAGAAGAGGTACAAAAAACACATTTTACTCATCATTTATACTAAATGTAATCATGGGAGCAATCAATCCGATGAACTATTCGCTCAGCGAAAGAAAACTAAAGATCGGCAAGCAGGCCGGTAAGACCGTACGTATCGCTCGTGCTCGCGTCCGTGGTCGCGTCTCGTTCGCCCGCTTCTGCGACTTAGTCGCTGAGCACACGACCTTCAACTACATGGAGGTAGCCTCTATCCTCAACCTCTCTGCCGATATGGCTCGCAGTCTAGTGGCCGGTGGTGAGACCGTCGAATACGGACGTCTCGGCTGCTTGTGCCCGAGTCTCAGGAGCAAAGCGGTCGCCAAGGAGGTCGACTTCAACGCTACCGCGCACATCATCGGCGCACGAGTCCTGCTGCGCCCCAATAGATCGTTCTTCAAGCTCAATGATGTTACCTTCGAGCGTATCGAGCCTAGACCTCAGAGTAAGAAGAAGGGCAAGAAGAAAGAACGCTACGTGCGTCCCGAAGCTGCTTTCCTTGAGCTCGAAGGAACTCAGAATATCCTAGTCAGCTTCTCCATAGGTGGGGATATCGAGGACATCGAGGATGGTGGTGACTGGGATCAAAATACCTAAGTCATCCACTACACCCCAAAGCGTCACGTAGCTCGACTACGATAAGCCCAAGCGACTCAGAGTTCACTCCGAAGACATCTGTCAGGAGTGATGCTCTGAGTCGCTTCTTTTATTTTCCTATCCCGTCCTGTCCCCTCCCATCTCAGTTCACACTGCCATAGCCACACCGCACGAAGGAGCGCCCTCCTCTCAGCTCCGCAGAGCCGAGTACAGCCACTACGACCATGAACAATAGGATAATGCTCCTCCCCTTACAGCAAACGGAAAGACTCATTACCCGACACGAAGAAGCCCCCTAAAGCTAATATAGGAGCGTCCAGCCCACAGTAGCCCCCCGCTGAACAAGCTTTTCGCCACACCACATCAGGCAAAGAGCTAGCTAGACAGCTTCACTCAGCCTCGGGAGCACTCGATACGTCCTCATTAAGTACATATAAAGAAGGGTACAGCTTATTGATGATTAACTCATCTCTACCAGACTAGCACCGAACTATGGAGCTGATCTAAGGCACGGTTTAGCCCTTGATCCTCGTCCAGTTACCGAGCAGTTCAGGGGACGGCAGAAGGAGATGACAAAAGAAATTTCACGAAAGATTTGGTCAATTCAAAAAGTCATCGTATCTTTGCAACGCAAAAGAGAAAGGCAAACCACTCTGAAAGCAAAGCTGACATGCGGAAGTAGCTCAGTTGGTAGAGCATAACCTTGCCAAGGTTAGGGTCGCGGGTTCGAGTCCCGTCTTCCGCTCCAATAGGTTTCCATAGTTTTGATGTGTATTTGTTTGATGAGGCATTCT
>ERZ773049.2381-NODE-2381-length-10294-cov-6.474460_pt1 | contig 10294 bp, 7 predicted proteins | sample MGYA00580633_ERZ773049 | MGnify/ENA primary metagenome ERZ773049 (study PRJEB29015, sample SAMEA2737991) | human oral metagenome | biome: human oral; feature: human-associated habitat; material: dental | place: China | collected 2066 ... | reverse complement strand
GCGCGCATCATCCTCAAACGCGAAGACCTCAACCACACGGGCTCGCACAAGATCAACAACGTGCTTGGCCAGGCGCTCCTCACCCGCGCCGTCGGCAAGACGCGCGTCATAGCGGAAACCGGTGCGGGCCAGCACGGTGTCGCCACGGCCACGGCCGCGGCTTTGCTGGGCCTGGAATGCACCATTTACATGGGCGCCGAGGATGTGCGGCGTCAGGCGCTCAACGTGGCAAGGATGGAGTTGCTCGGAACGAAAGTAATATCCGTCACATCTGGGTCCGCGACCCTCAAAGACGCTATTAACGAGGCGTTCCGCGATTGGGTGACGAACGTGGACACGACGAACTACATTTTCGGCACGGCCGCCGGCCCGCACCCGTTTCCCACGCTCGTGCGCGATTTGCAGAAGGTCATCGGGGAAGAGGCCAGGGCGCAGGTGCTCGAACTCACCGGCGGGCTTCCCGACGTCGCAATCGCGTGCGTGGGCGGCGGGTCGAATGCGATTGGGCTGTTCAACGCCTTTCTCGACGATCCGACGGTTCGGCTGCTTGGCTGCGAAGCGGGAGGGTCCGGAGTCGCTTCAGGAAAGACGGCCGCGACGATCAACGCCGGTTCCCTTGGCATATTCCAGGGGTCGCTGAGCTATCTCATGCAGGACGAAGACGGCCAGACCGTCGAGTCCCACTCGATTTCGGCCGGACTTGACTATCCCGGCGTTGGCCCGGAACACGCTTGGCTTTCTTCCATCGGCAGAGCCGAATACCGGCCTATCGACGACGCCGCCGCCATGGAGGCCTTCCGGCTTCTAAGCCGAGAGGAAGGGATCATCCCCGCTATCGAATCTGCCCATGCACTGGCGGGAGCGTTGCAGATCGGAAAAGAGGCGGAGGAAGCGGGAAACAGACCGCCCACCATTCTGGTCTCTCTTTCAGGCAGGGGAGACAAAGACGTGCAAACAGCCATGGACTATTTCGGCATCGAAGGCAAAGGGGAGACGCTGTGAGGGTGGGAGAGGCTATAGACGCGGCCAAAAACCGGGGCGGTGCGGCGTTCGTCGGCTACTTGCCGGTGGGGTTTCCCGATCTTGCGGGTTCGATCGCCGCGGCCAGAGAACTCGTGGCGGCGGGAGCCGATATCGTCGAAGTGGGCGTGCCTTACTCGGATCCGTCAATGGACGGCGGGGTCATTCAGAAGGCGACAAATATTGCCCTCAAGGGCGGAACCCGGGTCGCGGACGCCTTCACAATGGTCGAGGCGATAGCCGACGCCGGAGCGGTTCCCCTGGTTATGACCTACTTCAACCTCGTCTACCGATACGGCGTCGGCCGTTTCGCCGACGATCTTGCTTCAGCGGGCGGGGCGGGCCTCATCACACCCGATTTGACGCCGGATCACGCCGATGAGTGGATCGATGCTTCCAATCGGCACGATCTTGACCGAATCTTCCTCGTCGCGCAGTCGTCACGAAAAGACAGACTGCGCAAAGTGGCGCAAGCTTCTCGCGGTTTTGTCTATGCGGCTTCAACCATGGGAGTGACGGGGGAGCGGGCGAGCCTTGACGAGAGGGCTCGCGATCTCGTTGAGCGCACGAGAGCAGCGGGGGCGGAACGCGTTTGTGTGGGAATAGGTGTGACGACTCCGGCCCACGCATCGGATGTCGCCTCCTACGCCGACGGCGTCATCGTCGGGTCTGCTCTCATCCGCCCCCTCGTGGACGGCGGGCGGGAAGGCTTGCATAACATGAGAACTATTGCGGAGGGCCTGGCCTTCGCTTCGCACGGAGAAAAACAATGAACGTCCTCGCATCCATACCTTCGCCCGCCGTGAACTCGTGGTCCATCGGGCCTTTTGTGCTGCGCGCCTACGCTTTGGCAATCATCTGCGGCATCACAGCCGCATGGTGGATCCTTTCCCGTCGCTATCGAGCCAAGGGCGGGCCCGACGTCATCATCGGTGACCTTCTCTTTTCCATGGTCATCTTCGGGATCATTGGCGGAAGGCTTTACCACGTCCTAACCGAATATCAGCTCTATTTCGTTGGCGATAAGAATCCTCTGCAAATCTTCGCCGTGTGGAAGGGAGGTCTTGGTATATGGGGTGCCATAGCGCTCGGCGGTTTCGGCGCGTGGCTCGTGGCCAAACGCTACGGTTTGCGCCTCATGCCCATCGGTGACGCCATCGCTCCGGCTCTCCTGGTGGCGCAAGCCATCGGCCGAATCGGCAATTACTTCAATCAGGAGCTGTACGGAAAGCCGACCTCGCTTCCCTGGAGTTTGGAGATCGACGCTCAGCACATCGTGGGCGGCTACCCCGAGGCGACCACTTTTCACCCCACATTCCTCTACGAAATGCTGTGGTGTTTGGCCGGCGCCGTCATACTTGTGCTGTTGGAGAGGCGATTCAAACTCGTCGGTGGACAACTTTTTGCCTGTTACGTCATGTTCTACACCGCCGGCAGGCTATGGATAGAGAGTTTGCGCATCGATGAAGTGAACATGGTTCTGGGCCTTCGGCTCAATATCTGGACCTCTGTCCTCGTCTTCATCGGCGGGCTCATCGCCTTCTTCTTGCTTCGCAGGCGCTTCAAGAACAATCCAGCAGTCAACGACATCTGGGTCAGCGAAAAGGCTCGCCAAAAATTTGTCGAGCGTTTCGGTTCCGAGGAAAACGATCGCCGAAAAGGTTCTGAGAAAAAGGCTGAGGCCCGAAAGGACGAGGACGAAAGCAACCGCGAAGCGCAGGTTGAGGATGAGGAGCGTCCGGCTGGCTCCGGAATTGATCACGACGTCAAAACCGAGAGTTCCGGTCGCGCTCAGGATGACGTCAAAAACGGTGCTACCAAGCGTACGAAAGATCATGTCAAAAATGACACAGGTGAGCATGCCGACATTGTCGAGGGCAACGAGGACAATAGGGAGAATGCCGACAGCGCGGAAGGCACCGGAGTTCTCGAGCGAGGGTCTCGTGACGGCGATTCGGACAAACGCGTCGTTGGTAATGACGAAGCATCGTCGACGGCGTAGATTGGAGAGCATCGTCGACGGCGTGATGTCGCGCTCAACGTGGCGTGACTCTAATGCCGTGCCGCTCGCGCTCGGGTAGGCTTTGATACATGCGTAGAGCGAAAATTGTGTGCACTTTAGGCCCGGCGACGAACTCACAGGAAGAAATCCTTGCACTGGCGAGAGCCGGAATGAACGTTGCACGCATCAACGCGTCGCACGGATCCCACGCCGAACACGAAGAACGGATCCAACGTGTTCGCAAGGCGGCTGAGATCACCGGCCAAGCCATCGCCGTTCTCGTCGACCTCCAAGGTCCCAAGATCCGGCTCGGACGTTTTGCCGACGGCCCCCACGAGCTCGCTGTCGGCGACATTTTTTCGATAACCACAGAGGACGTTCCAGGGACCAAGGAATTGGTTTCCACAACTTACAAGGGGCTTCCGGGCGACTGTAAGCCCGGTGATCGGATCCTCATCGATGACGGCAAAGTGGCGGTCCGCGTTCTCGATGTGACGGATACTACCGTTCGCACCGAGGTCATAGTTCCCGGCCCAGTTTCCAACAACAAGGGTGTCAATCTTCCCGGAGTCGCCGTATCGGTCCCCGCGCTTTCCGAAAAGGATCGGGAGGACCTGGAGTGGGGTCTGCAAGTCGGCGCCGACTTCATCGCCCTATCCTTTGTCCGCACCCCGGGCGACGTCGCCGACGTTCACGAAATCATGGATCGTGTGGGCGTCAAGCGCCCCGTCATCGCCAAGATTGAAAAGCCTCAGGCGGTAGAGAATCTCGAAGACATCGTGAGGGTCTTCGACGGAATCATGGTTGCCCGAGGCGATCTAGGCGTCGAACTGCCCTTGGAGCAGGTTCCCCTTGTGCAAAAGCGTGCCATCTCGCTTGCTCGCAAACGTTCCAAGCCCGTCATCGTCGCCACCCAGGTCTTTGACTCCATGATCGACAATCCGCGTCCCACGCGGGCTGAAGCATCCGATTGCGCCAACGCCGTTATAGACGGCGCCGACGCCGTCATGCTTTCCGGTGAAACCTCGGTTGGAAAGTTCCCGATCGAATGCGTTGAGACGATGTCCTCGGTCATTGAGTACGCCGAAGAACACGGGATGGAACAAATCCCGCTCATCGGCAATCTTCACAAGACGCGCAATGGAGTGATAACTCGTGCTGCCATGGAAATCGGCGAAGCTTTGGGCGTGAAAGACCTCGTTGTATTCACGGAAACCGGCCAAACTGCTCGGCGCGAAGCACGGTTGCGTGCTCGCCTTCCCATCGTCTGTTTCACTCCCGACCCGGAGGTGCGCAATCAGCTTGCTCTCACCTGGGGTTTGACGACGTTCACCGTCCCCCACGTCAAGCATACGGATGACATGGTCGCTCAGGTCGATCATCTTCTGCGAGAGCTCGGCATGGCCGTCGACGGTGACAGGATTGTGGTGGTCGCCGGAATGCCCGCTGGCGAGTCCGGTTCGACGAATACGATCCGAGTCCATAAAATGGGTGAGACGCTTCCTCGGCACAGCTGAGGAACAGGCTCCTGTGGTGGAATTGGCAGACACACCGCACTCAAAATGCGGCGCCTCGTGCGTGCGGGTTCGAGTCCCGCCGGGAGCACCAAGATGGGCGAGCCTATACCAATTCTCGTGCGGCGCCTGACACTCCGGCATTAACGCCCTTTTTGGCCTCTGAAACCGTGAGTGGAGAGTACATCGATCTTCTTTGGCGAAAGGCGTCCGCCCACGAGGGCGGGCGTTGCTCTTGTCACGGCGAGTGAATACGGCAGTGTGCTGATCCAGCTTCGCAAAGGTGTACTGGAATATTGCGTATTGGCTCTCCAGCGAGGCGCGTCAAGTTACGGCGCAGATCTCGCCAGACGTCTCAGGCAGCACAGAGTGCCGTTAGCGGCCGGAGGCTGGAAGCAGTGCGCTACTTCGCTGTTTTCCAACTTCAGTTAAAAAACGCCACTTTATGCGAAGTATCGCGCTAGTATGGACGCGTTAGGAAATCAAGCTGGAGGCCTCTAGTCGAAGGAGACATTCACATGGCAAACGATGTTGAGTCGGGAACTGAGGAGTCCTCGACTCAAGGTGCGGCGTACCGTGCTCTGGTTGTCGAAGACGAAGCTCTCATCCGGCTGGATATAGCCGAGACTCTGGAGGAAGCAGGTTTCGATGTCGTCGGGCAGGCGGGCGACGGCGAGAAGGCCATAGAACTCGCTGACGAGCTCGAACCTGACCTCGTTGTTATGGACGTGAAGATGCCTGGAATGGACGGAATTACGGCGGCGGAGAAAATATTGGCGACCAAAAGATGTGCCATGGTCATGCTCACCGCCTTCTCACAGAGCGAGCTCGTCGAACGTGCGCGTGACGCCGGCGCGATGGCCTATGTCGTCAAGCCTTTCACCCCTGCCGATCTCATTCCCGCCGTTGAGATCGCGCTTTCGCGAAGCCAGGAAATCCTTGCGCTGGAGAATGAGGTTTCCAGCTTGGCCGAGCAATTCGAAACGCGCAAGAGAGTCGACAGAGCCAAAGGGCTGCTCGAATCGAAGATGGGGTTGACAGAACCTGAAGCTTTCCGATGGATTCAGAAGACGTCGATGGATCGCCGGCTTACGATGCGCGAGGTAGCCGATGCCGTCATCGAACAGGTCGGCGGCCGCAACTGAAGTCTTTTTCGCGGTCTTCCTTCGTCGCTCACTTTTGACGGCCTTCGTTGCACTCAGGCGCGAACGAAAACCACTGACAGCCGGCCGGCCGCGGTGAGCTCGCCGGAGTCGTCACGTACATCGACCTGGACGCACATGCTGGAGCGCCCTTTGTGGAGGATTGTTGCTTTGGCCGTCACGTAGCCTTCGGTCATTGAACGCAACTGGCTTACTGACAATTCCGTTCCCACGGGCAACCGGTCTTTCGGAGTGTTGAGCATCGCCAGAATAGAGCCCGCATGCTCGACGAGTACGCCGTTGGCCCCTCCGTGCAAGAGCAACGTACCCTGTCGATTTCCCTCAACCGGCATTCGCATCTCGACCGTCTCGTCGTCAGCGCGAACGAAACTCATCTTCATGCGCGAGGCCAGCTCGCCAAGAGCCCGCTCGCCAAGGTCGTCCAACGTGTGCATGCCGACGATGGTAACACCACCGACCTTTGAGCCATACTCGGCCAGGGGCGGGGCACCTCTTTAAAAGATGCGGTGCAAAGGTCGTGACGTCGCAACCTCTTTTGCGACGTCGGAGGCAAGAAAGCCGCGGGGGAGACAGCGGGAAGACAGTAGAAAGGCAGCGGGGAGGCAGTAGAGTTGTAAGGGTGAAAGACTCGACTCTCCTTCTCATCGATGGGCATTCGCTTGCATTCCGTGCGTTCTACGCGCTGCGCGCCGAGAACTTTGTGACCGACGGGGGCCAGCACACCAACGCCGTCTCGGGTTTCCTCACCACGCTTCTCAAACTCATTGCAGACTATGAGCCCACCCATATCGCTGTCGCCTTCGATTTGCCCGGGGGAACCTTTCGCACCCGCATATACGAGGAATACAAAGGCGGGCGGGCGCAAACCCCCGAAGAGTTTAAAGGCCAGATCGAGCTCATCCAGCAGTCGCTCAATGCGATGGGAATCAGCTGGCTGACGGTCGAAGACTACGAGGCCGACGACATCGTCGCCACGCTCTCTCGACGCGGAGCCGACGGCGGCATGCGCGTCTACATATCGTCGGGAGACAAAGATTCGTTTCAACTCGTAGACGAGCAATGCACGGTTCTCTACCCGATGCCCCGTTCGGAAACTCAGGTTCTCGACGTCGACGGCGTTCTCGCGAAAACCGGGGTGCTGCCTTCTCGATATCGCGATCTTGCGGCGCTTGTGGGGGAAAACGCGGACAATCTTCCCGGCGTTCCGGGCGTTGGTCCGAAAACGGCTGCCAAATGGATCGCCGCTTACGGCGGCGTTGAGCAAATCCTCGCCGAATCGGCCGGAATTAAAGGGAAGGCTGGCGAATCTCTGCGCGCACATGCAGATCAAGTCCTGTTGAACATGAAGTTGAACGAGCTCGTGCGCGACCTTCCCATAGTCGAAGACTTGGAGGATCTTCGCCCCATTGGAGTGGACAGGGAGGCTCTGCACAGACTGTTCGACACACTCAACTTCCGCAACCTGCGCAGCCGTGTGTTGGCCGAGCTTCCATCGCGCGACGGCACGAACGGGAACGGTCCGGAGGCAAGCTCTCAGATCGTCGTTTCGCGTGAGCCATTCATCGACTGGGTATCGCAAACCCACGGCCCGTACGGCGTTTTCCTCGTCGATCCCGAGGCGTTGCCAGGAGGAGGCGCGGTGGCGGTGGGAGCGCCCGGGGGAAAGGCGTGGATTCGTCAATGGAAGGACGATGCCGCCGCTCTCGGTGCTTTTTTGGCCGATTCAGACCGCCCCAAGGTCTTTCATGGAGCGAAAGCAGCCGCTCATCTTCTCCGCAAAGCTGACGTTGAACTCGAAGGAGTGAGCCGCGACACTCTGTTGCAGGCGTATCTTCTGCATCCCGATCAGCGAGTCTACGATCTGGACGATCTCGCCGTTCGCTACTTGGGCAGGCAGCTTCATGACGGGCAACAGCCCGCGACGCTTTTTGACGATATTGATTCTGACGGAAGTGCCGCGGCTGCCGCTGCTCTTGTGGATCTTTCGGAGGCCTTCGACGTCGAACTTGCTGAAAGGGGAGAGGACGGGGCGCTGGTCGACCTCGAGATGGCGGTATCTCGCACGCTCGGTCTCATGGAAGATGCGGGAATAGCTGTGGACGAGGATCTCCTTGAGGAATTGCGGCAGGATTTCGACGGACGAGTGGTTGCGGCGGCGCGTTCGGCCTACGATGCGATCGGACGCGAGGTCAACCTATCGAGCCCCAAACAGCTCCAAGAGGTCCTCTTCGATCAGCTCGGCCTTCCGCCGACACGAAAAACGAAATCCGGTCACACCACCAATGCCGATGCACTGGCGGACCTCGCGATAAGCATCGCCGGGCGCGAAGACGACAAGGCGGTCGCCGGCCAGCAATTTCTCGGCTCTCTCCTCGAACATCGCGACGCCATCAAGCTTCGCCAATCCGTCGAGGGGCTGCAACGTTCGGTTCGCAACGGAAGGATACACACGACTTTCCAGCAAACGGCAGCCGCTACGGGCAGGCTGTCCTCGACCGATCCCAACCTTCAAAACATCCATGCACGAACCGTGGAAGGACGCCAAATTCGAGCGGCCTTCGTTCCCGGCGAAGGGTATGAATCGATCATGACGGCGGACTATTCGCAGATTGAAATGCGACTCATGGCCGCCCTTTCGGGCGACGCCGAGCTCATTGAGGCGTTCCGAGAGGGAGCCGATCTGCACACCTACGTCGCCTCTCGCGTTTACGGGGTGCCGGAAGAGAAGGTGACATCGGACGATCGCTCGCACATCAAAGCCATGAGCTACGGTCTTGCCTACGGCCTTTCGGCCTACGGGTTGTCCAAGCAGCTGCGAATCCCGGTGGGTCAGGCACAGGCCCTTATGGATGACTATTTCTCGCGATTCGGCAGGGTCCGCACCTACCTCGACTCGCTCGTCCAAGAAGCTCGCCGTGAAGGTTATACCCAGACGATCCTGGGACGTCGCCGCTACCTTCCCGATCTCAATTCAACCAACCGGCAGGCCCGAGAGGCCGCCGAAAGGATGGCCCTCAACGCACCCATTCAGGGATCGGCTGCGGACATCATCAAGCTGGCGATGGTCGCCGTCGTCGATTCGTTGAAGGGAATGCACTCGCGCGTCCTGCTGCAGGTGCACGACGAACTGGTCTTGGAGATCGCACCGGGAGAGCGCGAGGCGGTCGAGGCGATCGTGCGGCAAGAGATGTCCGGTGCCGTCGAATTGCCAGTTCCGCTTTCCGTCGGCATAGGCGTTGGCTCCTCGTGGCGCGAAGCCGCTCACTGACGCCGCTATCGGAGCTTTCCTCGCACGATGAGCGTCCCGGGAATCCAGGGAGATCGTTCGGGACCCCAACCGCCCCGCACCGTCGTTCGCCCCTCTGGCCACTCGGGCTCCCACATTCCTTCGATCGAAAAACCGGCACATGCGAGGCCGTTCACGTGCTCGCTCAGCGTGTGGTGGTACTCGACGTAAAGAAGTTCTCCGTCGCTTTGGCGTTCCACGTAAGGGGCGGTGGCAAAGTATGGCGTGGTGACCGTCATGTCGCGTCTTGTCGGCGAATCGGGGAACATCCATCGCACAGGGTGGGGAGCCGAGTAGGCGAAAATGCCGCCTGGAACGAGGACATTCGCAACGCCTGTGAACAAAGCTTTGAGGTCGCTGACAAAGGGTATGACGCCAAAACTCGTGACAACCGCATCGAAGGAATCCTTGGCGAAGGGCAAGCGAAGTCCGTCTGCGGCGATGAGAGGGATCTCAGTTCTGGTTGAGCGATTGATGGCGGCGGCTTCGGCCAGCATGCCGGGGGAGATGTCGGTCGCCACGACTCGGGCGCCCAGGCCCGCTAGATATCTCGAACATTGAGCGGCGCCAGCGCCGATTTCGAGTATTCGAGCGTTGTTTAGCTCACGTGGGTCGCCGAGCACGAAGGCCTCCGCCTCATTCAGACCTTCTGGGCCCCACACGAAATCGCTCTCACCCAGAACATCGCCGTGCTCAGCCCGGTACTCGGCCGCATTGAGCGTCCACCAACGCGAGTGTGCGACGTCGGGACGTTCGTCCGGTTCCAGTGGTTCTCTGCCCACCCACATGTTCTTCTCCTCAAGCTCACAAACCCCGGTCTTGAGCCGATTGCGGCTTCCGATCCGGTAATCCGCGTCATGACGCCACAAAGCGCTTGCGTGGCAGAGTTTCGTCCCGTAGACTCTGGACTTGGTGTGGGCTTTCCACGTCGTATTTATCCATATTTCTACAATTGTCCGTATCGGAGTCATTATTTCATGACCGCAAACACCTCCGCCTCATTACCCGAGGTCGCAATCAACGACATCGGGTCAGAGGAAGACCTTATCGCCGCCGTTGATGCCACGATCAAATACTTCAACGACGGCGACATAATCGAAGGAACTGTCGTCAAAGTTGATCACGACGAAGTTCTTCTCGATGTCGGCTACAAGACGGAAGGGGTCATCCCTTCGAAGGAACTGTCGATCAAGCACGACATCAACCCCGATGAGGTCGTCAACGTCGGGGACCAGGTCGAAGCGCTTGTCCTCCAAAAGGAAGACAAGGAAGGCCGTCTGCTCCTTTCGAAGAAGCGTGCGCAGTACGA
>ERZ773049.2379-NODE-2379-length-10298-cov-5.002245_pt1 | contig 10298 bp, 10 predicted proteins | sample MGYA00580633_ERZ773049 | MGnify/ENA primary metagenome ERZ773049 (study PRJEB29015, sample SAMEA2737991) | human oral metagenome | biome: human oral; feature: human-associated habitat; material: dental | place: China | collected 2066 ... | reverse complement strand
TTGGCATGGATGGCGGAGCTGTTTATGGCGGAGTCCTCCACGGAGTTCTCTTTGGTCATAATGGCATCATAGAGCGGTATGCCATAAAAAATGATGGTTTGGTAGCCGAAGACTGAAAAAGATTGGGAAAATCCAATCTTTTTTTGTTGAGATTCTCTCTGAAAACCAGCTTTTTTCCAAAATTTTCCCCAATAAAGCTAAAAAAAGCGGCATGTAAACACTTTTTCATCTAATTTTAAAGAAGCGCAAAAAGATTAAAAAACTAAAACAAGCAGATTAAATTTAGGAAACGCTTGGCCTGAGCTGTGATTTTAGCGAATATTCCCCCACAAAACCATAAAAATTTGGTATAATGTAGTGTAATAACAAGTTAAAATTTAGATACAGAGTAGGAAATCTATGACAAAAATAAAAATCGTAACAGACTCATCTGTAACCATTGAACCGGAGGTTGCTAAGGAATTAGACATTACTATTGTGCCTCTCTCTGTTATGGTGGACGGGGTGGTCTATTCGGATGCAGACCTAGAGGAAGGTGAGTTCCTTCGCCTCATGCAGTCTAGTCGCAATCTTCCTAAAACCAGCCAGCCGCCTGTCGGAGTCTTTGCTGATGTTTTTGAGCAATTGGCAGAGGATGGGGCGCAGATTATCTCCATTCACATGTCTCACGCCTTATCAGGGACTGTTGAAGCCGCCCGTCAGGGAGCGACTTTGGCTAATGCTGATGTGACGGTTGTTGACAGCTCTTTTATTGATCAGGCTATGAAGTTCCAAGTCACTGAAGCAGCTAAACTGGCCAAGGAAGGAGTTAGCCTAGAGGAGATTCTGACTAAAATAGAGGAAGTGAAGGAAAAGACAGAGCTCTACATCGGTCTCTCTACCTTAGAAAATCTGGTTAAAGGAGGCCGCATCGGCCGAGTTTCCGGTCTGATTAGCTCCTTGCTTAATATCCGTGTCATCATGCAAATGAAAGACCATCAGCTGGAGCCCATTGTCAAGGGGAGAGGCGCTAAGACCTTTAAAAAATGGTTGGATGATTTGACAGCAAGTTTGCAAAATAAGCAAGTGGCTGAGATTGGAATTTCCTATGCTGGCGGTCCAGAATTGGCACTAGAAATGAAGGAAAGTTTACAGCCATATGTCAAGAAACCTATTTCGGTGCTGGAAACAGGGTCCATTATTCAGACACATACAGGGGAAAATGCTTGGGCTGTGCTGATTCGTTACGAATAAAACCATAATAATTTAGAAAATAGCGGTTTAGTACTTGACCTGAATGCTTTTTTTAGATATGATAATATTTGTTAGGGTTATTAACCCAGAAAAAATTTGGAGGATTTGTTAAATGGCTAACAAACAAGATTTGATCGCAAAAGTGGCAGAAGCTACAGAATTGACTAAAAAAGATTCAGCAGCAGCAGTTGACGCTGTATTTGCAGCAGTTACAGAATACCTTTCAAAAGGTGAAAAAGTTCAATTGATCGGTTTTGGTAACTTTGAAGTTCGTGAACGTGCAGCTCGTAAAGGTCGCAACCCACAAACTGGTAAAGAAATCAAAATCGCAGCTTCTAAAGTTCCAGCTTTCAAAGCAGGTAAAGCTCTTAAAGACGCTGTAAAATAATTTTGGTTAATAAAGCCTGATACACTTGCCTCTGGCGAGTATGTCAGGTTTTTCTTTTTGCTTTCAGTTCTTGAGCTCAATAAAAGATTTAGGTGCTTCGAGAAAGTTGATTGATGAACTTCCTTGGAGTTTTTATTTTGCAGTAAAGTGAAGGAAAATGTCTCTAATCAAAAGAGAATGATATAGGACAAACATTTTTAAAATCTTAAAATAAAAAGTTTAGGAGGTAAGGAATGAAATGGAAACCACTTCAGGGCTCACTGCGTCCTGTTAATCCTTTTGGCAGCAAATTTTGCCTGCTGATGGGATTATTTGTTGTGCTTTTTTCAATCTTTCCACTCCCCATTCAGACATTGTCTGCCTTGGAGGAGCAGTTGGCTTGACCAAACGTCAGCGTGACTAAGATTAAGCTTCAGTAAAAAGCTTTGAAAATCTACAATATATGAAAAGTTTGTTATCTCAACTTTTGTTGGGAATAGCAGGCTTTTTATTTTCAAGGAAAGATAAGCATTATAAGCAGTCAAATGCTTGAATTTTTCATAAAATTAAAAATAAGCTTGTATTTTTCTAGTAAATATGGTAAACTATTTTAGTAAAAAAATTATATAAAGGAGACTGTTAATGAAGACAAAAACATTAGCACTCGTAAATGGACTTGTTGGACTTATCGGTGGTATTATTCTACTTTTGTGGCCTTTCTTCATTTGGGTTATTTATTTTATGCTAGGTGTATTTGACATCCTGAAAATTGCAATCCTAGCTTTGGGGATTGCTGGTATTGTCTACTATAAGGATGACAATCGTGTGGGACCAGCAGGCTCTATCTTGATGATTGTAGGTGGAATTTTTACCTTTAATGACTTCTTGGGCTGGATTGGTGCTATTCTTTCTATCATAGGCGGTTCCCTTTATTTAGCAAGTTTGAAGAGATTCCAAGCATAGAGCGAGGTTTGGAAAAAGATATTAGTTTAAAGCTTGCATTGCCTTAAATGGATAAGCAATCATGCAGAAGCAGGATGGTGAACTTTGGTTAGTTCTGTCCTGCTTTTTTCTTTTTAGCTTATTTACAATCATTCTTAATAGCCAAGTAAGCCTAGTCATGGTATAATGGTAATGACTTAGATGAGAGGCTATAACGGAGTAAATAATGAAACAAGAACATCAGCATGACTTTGACCAAGTAATTGGCCATTTGCGCGCCAAGGGTGTGCGCATTACAGAAACGCGGAAGGCGGTAATTGACTATATTATCCAAAGTCACGACCATCCTAGCGCTGAAATGATATATCAGGACTTGAAGCCCAATTTTCCTAATATGAGTCTGGCAACAGTCTATAATAATCTCAAGGTTCTGATTGATGAGGGCTTTGTCGCTGAGCTCAAGGTTCGCAATGATACGACGACCTACTTTGACTTTATGGGTCATCAACATCTCAATGTCATCTGTGAAAAATGCGGCCGTATCGCTGATATGGAGCTGGAACTTCCAGATGTGAAGCATGAGGCTGAAGTGCAGACTGGCTACCACATCACCCAAAGCCAAACGACTGTCTATGGCCTATGCCCCCAATGTCAGCAAGAGGCGGTGTGACGGCGAGAATGATTAGGAGTTTTTGGAGTCTCAAAGACGAACAAAGTTGCGACTCGCTTCGCAAATTCAATCTGCAACTTCAAAGCAGTACTTTGAGCTATCGGCTACTGCGTCAAGATTCTATTTCTAATAAAAGGTAAGGCTAGAACTTATGTCTCTTAGCCTTTTTCTATGTGTTTTAGCAAGGCATGTTCGCAGGATATCATCTGAGCTTAGAGACGTTGGTACCCATTCAAGTACAGCACTTAGCAAGATCAGATATTTTAAGGATAATCCCTTATATACTTATGCTATTATTTTACAGGCCAATTCTCTTTTGATATAATGAAAGCAGAATAAAGCCTTGTACAAAGAGATTCAAAGAGTTCTGAAGGATTTACAATATAGGTAAATTCGTCATAAGTCTGTAGTATCGAAATCTTTAAGGGGTATTACTTTGTGGGTAGGTTAGATTTTTAGGAGGTCTTATGTTCTGGAGAAGAGATTGGGAGGAAGAGATATCAGGAAGCAGAGAATCGCCTTTTTTGGAATGCCGTCATCTTCTCTTTGAAGAGGAAGCTGGCTATCCCATTTGTCCTTCTTGCGGCAAGCTAATAAAGGAAAATCTTCCTCAAAACAGTGTGGATCGCTCACGTCTTTTTCTGATTTATCAAAAAGTGAAGCGAGTATGGAGTGTCAAAATTGGGATTACTTCAACACTGCTTATTATCATTCTATCTTATTGGTTGCCACAGGTTATAGGTGGCTGGTTTCTATGGACAGGCGACTATGGATTTAGTAGATTTATTCCTTCTAGTTCTCATAATCCCACCTTATTTAGTGTGACACTTTTTGGCTACATTCCCTTATTTATCCTTTTTGTAGCAAGAGAGCGTGTTAAGCGATTTTTCACCTTCTCTTTGAGGATTGAGCATTTTCATAAAATTCTTTATTCTTGGCCTGTTCAGCTTACTCTCTTTATCTTTGTTATCATCTTATTAAGTGCTTATATGCCTAAGTTTTATGAAATGGAAGGAGAATCGTTGATTGTCAAGCAAATTCAGCTAACTCCCGCTCAGCAGACTAAGGGAGTAGAGCTCTTTGTCTTTGTCAATATGCTTTGTAACTGGATAGTAGCAGGCTTGTTGGCCATTCATCAACTGATAGACAGGCGGCGGACTTGGTGGCTCAAGGAAGCCAACGAGGTTTATCTGTCTGGCGGGTGTTAAGGCAAAGGTTTCTGCTCGGAAATACAAAAGCGCTTTTTTGCTGAAAAAGGTCTGATTTGACGAAATAGGCTAGCTTTTTAGGCGAAAATTTTGTAAAATAGAATAGATAAACGGGGACTGCCTCGGAAAATAAAAGGAGAATCCATCTAATGGTAAAATTAGTTTTTGCTCGCCACGGTGAGTCTGAATGGAACAAAGCGAACCTTTTCACTGGTTGGGCTGATGTTGACTTGTCTGAAAAAGGTACACAGCAAGCAATCGACGCTGGTAAACTGATTAAAGAAGCTGGTATCGAGTTTGACCAAGCTTACACTTCAGTTTTGAAGCGTGCGATTAAGACAACTAACCTTGCTTTGGAAGCGGCTGATCAGCTTTGGGTACCAGTTGAAAAATCATGGCGTTTGAACGAGCGTCACTATGGCGGTCTGACTGGTAAAAACAAGGCAGAAGCAGCTGAGCAATTTGGTGATGAGCAAGTGCATATCTGGCGTCGTTCATACGATGTATTGCCTCCAGCAATGCCACGTGATGATGAGTACTCAGCACACACTGACCGTCGTTATGCTTCACTTGACGACTCAGTAATTCCAGATGCTGAAAACTTGAAAGTTACTTTGGAACGTGCCCTTCCATTCTGGGAAGACAAGATTGCTCCAGCTTTGAAAGATGGCAAAAATGTCTTTGTAGGTGCACACGGTAACTCTATCCGTGCCCTTGTGAAGCACATCAAACAATTATCTGACGATGAAATCATGGATGTGGAAATTCCAAACTTCCCACCATTGGTATTCGAATTTGACGAAAAATTGAACGTAGTAAAAGAATACTACCTTGGAAAATAAGCTTAAAGGAATCTGAGATTATTCTCAGGTTCTTTGCTTTTCCAGAGAGGAAGAACAAGACTTTCTGTAAGCTTGGCTAGCAAGTCTTGTCGGTTCAGTGGTCTGACAGACTTTCTTTTAACTCGTCCACATTTTCAGATTTTCTATCAGTTTTGAAACATTCATCGAGCTGGATTTATGGTAAAATAAAGGTCAGAACTTTTACTAGAATGAGAGAGAAGATGGCAAGGAAGAAGAGAAAATTTGACAGTCATTCCATCACCAGAAGGCTTTATCTGCTGTTTGGAATCGTGATGCTTTTGTTTTTAGCCTTGATTGCCCGTCTGGGCTATATGCAGGTGGTCAATCAGGACTTTTACACGGATAAGTTAGCCAAGGCCAGCAAGACCAAGATTACCACTAGCTCAGTGCGTGGGCAGATTTATGATGCTACTGGCAAGCCCTTGGTGGAAAATACGACCAAGCAGGTGGTGACCTATACGCGGGATAATCGGCTGACGGCTGGGGAGATTCGGGCGACAGCTCAAAAGCTCCTGACCTATGTCAGTGTCAGCGATACAGAGGTGACAGACCGCCAAGAGGTGGATTATTATTTGGCGGACAGCGCAGTCTATCAGGAAGTAGTAGAAAAGCTGCCCAAGGACAAGAAATTTGATACAGATGGCAACCGCTTGCCTGAGTCCAAAATCTATAAAGCGGCAGCTGAGAGCATTGACCCTAAGCGGCTGGGCTATACGGATGAGGAAAAGAAGGCCATCGTTCTCTTTAGTCAGATGAATGCAATTTCCAATTTTGCGACGGGGACCATCCAGACAGATCCGCTGACAACAGAGCAGGTGGCTGTACTAGCTTCCAGCAGCAAGGAGCTGCCAGGTATCAGTGTCTCAACGGGCTGGGACCGCAAGGTCTTGGATACCTCACTGGCTTCTATCGTGGGTAATATCTCGACAGAAAAGACTGGACTTCCGGCTGAAGAAGTGGATGATTACCTGAAAAAAGGCTACTCCCTCAATGACCGGGTGGGGACCTCCTATCTGGAAAAGCAGTATGAGTCAGTCCTGCAAGGCAAGCGAGCTGAGAAAGAGATTCATCTGGACAAAAATGGTAATATGGAGAGTGTGGAAAATATCTCTGACGGCAGTAAGGGAGACAATCTCAAGCTGACGGTGGACTTGAGCTTCCAGCAGGGAGTGGAGGACATTCTCAAAAATGCTTTTAATGCAGAGTTGGCTAGTGGCAATGCGACTTACTCTGAGGGTGTCTATGCTGTAGCTATGGATCCAAATACTGGCGCCGTCTTGGCTATGGCAGGCATCCGGCATGATCTGGAAACGGGAGAAAACTCTGTCGATGCTCTGGGAACCATGACCAATGTCTTTGTTCCGGGATCTGTGGTCAAGGCTGCAACATTGACCTCGGGCTGGGAGAATAATGCCATTAGCGGCAACCAAGTCCTGACAGACCAGCCAATTAGTTTTGGCGGTACGGACAGTATCACTTCTTGGTTTACCCAGTATGGTTCACGTGCTATCACAGCCCAAGAGGCTTTGGAATACTCTTCCAATACCTATATGGTGCAGGTGGCGCTGAAGATGATGGGAACGCCTTACTCAGCGGATATGAAGCTGGATTTTGATGAGCTGGATCCGTCCATGAAAAAGCTGCGGTCGACTTTTGCAGAATATGGTCTAGGCGCTTCGACAGGGATTGACCTGCCAAATGAGTCCACAGGCTATCTTCCAGACAAGTTTACTTTTGCCAACTATCTGACCAATTCGTTCGGTCAGTTTGACAACTATACGACACTTCAGCTGGCCCAGTATGCCTCAACAGTAGCTAATAATGGCAAGCGTGTGGCTCCACATATCGTTGAAGGCATTTACGGCAACAGCGACCAAGGAGGACTCGGTGATTTGGTGCAGAAAATTGACACCAAGGAGCTGAACCAGGTTAATATCTCTGACGAGGATATGAGCATTATCAAGCAAGGCTTCTATCAAGTGGTTCATGGTAGCAGTGGCTTTACGACTGGCCGGACTATTTCTCAGGGAGAGAGCGTGCCAATCAGTGCCAAGACTGGTACGGCTGAGACCTTCGTGGACAAGGGCAAGAAAGAAGCCATCAATACCAATGTTGTGTCCTATGCACCGAGTGAGAAGCCGCAGATTGCGGTGGCGGTGGTGTTCCCTCACAATACGGACCTATCTTCTACTGTCAGCCACAGTATCACTCGCGATATTATCAATCTTTACAATCAACAACACCCGATGAATTAGTGCTCAATGAAAATCATCAGCAAACGGAGAAAGCTAAGAGCAGTCAGTGCTCAAGGAGAGCAACTTGGTTTGAGGAGATTTTTTGAGAATAGAGAAAGGATTTTATGCTTTACCCAACCCCTATTGCCAAGCTGATTGACAGTTTTTCAAAGCTGCCCGGCATTGGCATCAAAACAGCCACTCGACTGGCTTTTTACACTATTGGCATGAGTGATGACGATGTCAATGAATTTGCCAAGAATCTGCTGGCTGCTAAGCGTGAGCTGAGCTACTGCTCTGTCTGCGGCAACCTGACGGACGAAGACCCTTGTGCTATCTGTCAAGACCAATCGCGCGATCAATCGACTATTTTGATTGTTGAGGACAGCCGGGATGTGTCTGCCATGGAAAATATCCAGGAATACCACGGACTTTATCATGTCCTGCATGGCTTGATTTCGCCTATGAACGGTATTGGACCAGACGATATCAATCTCAAAAGTCTAATCACTCGTCTGATGGATAGTGAGGTGACGGAGGTTATCGTCGCGACGAATGCGACAGCAGATGGCGAAGCGACTTCCATGTATATCTCACGGGTCTTGAAACCTGCTGGGATTAAGGTGACTCGCCTAGCGCGTGGTTTGGCAGTTGGCTCCGATATTGAGTATGCGGACGAGGTTACGCTGATTCGCGCTATCGAAAATCGGACGGAATTATAAACATCAAGGATTTTTCTGGCTTTAGCTGGCTGGAAAAGTCCTTTTTTCTGTTCAAAAATGCTGGGAATTGTGATATACTAAAACGGACTGATACAGAAGCTCTTGCTTAGAAGAATCGACTGGCTAGGTAAGTGTAAAACCAAGCTTTTGAGCCTGATTCTTCTCGATCTGGCAGCTTTTGTAAATTGTACTATTTTTAGAAAATGATAGGAAAAATCATGGCAAAACAAAGATTGATTTTATTGTATGGCGGGCGCAGTGCAGAGCGGGAAGTTTCGGTTTTATCAGCTGAGAGCGTCATGCGGGCTGTCAATTATGATAGATTCTCGGTGAAAACTTACTTCATCACCAAGGACGGAGATTTTATCCAAACTCAGGAATTTGAAGCAAAGCCAGCGGCTGATGAGAAGCTGATGACTAATGCCACAGTGGATATGTCTCGGAAGATCAAGCCCAGCGATATTTACGAAGATGGAGCAGTAGTCTTTCCAGTCCTGCATGGTCCCATGGGCGAAGATGGCTCTATCCAAGGCTTCCTAGAAGTACTCAAAATGCCTTATGTCGGCTGTAATATTTTATCTTCTAGCCTAGCCATGGATAAAATAACGACTAAGCGAGTGCTGGAATCGGCAGGCATCGCCCAAGTGCCTTATGTAGCGCTAGTTGATGGCGAGGATCTAGAGCAAAAAATCCAGGAAATCGAGAAGAAATTGACCTATCCGGTCTTCACCAAGCCCTCTAATATGGGCTCCAGTGTCGGCATTTCTAAATCGGAGAACCAAGCAGAACTGCGTGCTTCTCTGGAACTGGCTTTCAAATACGACAGCCGGGTACTGGTTGAGCAAGGAGTGACGGCTCGCGAGATTGAGGTCGGGCTTCTGGGCAATGTGGATGTCAAGAGTACCCTGCCTGGAGAAGTGGTCAAGGATGTGGCTTTCTATGACTACGAAGCCAAATACATTGATAATAAAATTACCATGGATATTCCGGCTAAGATTCCAGAAGAAGTGGTGAGCCTGATGCGTCAAAATGCAGAGGCAGCTTTCCGGGCTCTGGGCGGCCTGGGACTGTCCCGCTGTGATTTCTTCTATACAGAAGATGGTCAGGTCTTTCTCAACGAGCTCAACACTATGCCAGGTTTCACTCAATGGTCTATGTACCCACTTCTTTGGGAAAATATGGGACTTTCTTACTCAGACCTTATCAAGGAATTGGTAACCTTGGGACAAGAAATGTTTGATAAACGTGAAAGCCATTTGATTTAAGCACTATGATTTAGAACACAGACATCTTAGTCTCGGATAAATCTCTGAGACTAAGGTGTTTTTTTCTTTACAGAAATCTAGATTTTATTTATATCTTTTCTTTATCACCTCGATAAAAAATACATATTATCCAAATAATCTAACAGGTGGTAGAATAAATCTAACGTTTCAAATGAAATAAAGCAATTCGTTCGTGTTTGATGAAGATTTGCGTATCGCAATGATTATCAGAGGCGAGTGAAGGTCAAAGGGCTAGAAGTAGATGGCAGTCAGCAAGTGTTGACGGAATTTTCCACGCCTTTTGTATCTTGTAGAATTGAACACAGGCTAAATTCCTAGAGCAAAAGATAAACTTCCTAGTGTGACAGCACCCGTCGTCAGTTTCCTATTTGCTTTACGGAATTTTCTACGCCCTTTGTATCTTAAATGAGGAGGTAAGTTTTGGACTGGTCCATTGTTCAACAGTATTTGCCCTTTTATCAGAAGGCATTCTTTTTAACTTTACATATTGCCGTTCTGGGGATTCTTGGTTCCTTCCTTTTGGGCTTGGTGGTGAGTGTTATTCGTCATTACCGAGTGCCGATTTTGAGTCAGCTTTCGACGGCTTATATTGAGTTATCTCGGAATACGCCGCTCTTGATTCAGCTTTTCTTTCTCTACTTTGGCTTGCCTCGTGTTGGACTCGTTCTATCCTCTGAGGCTTGTGCGACGATTGGGCTAATCTTTCTGGGTGGTTCCTATATGGCTGAGTCTTTCCGAAGCGGCCTAGAAGCAGTCAGCCAAACGCAGAGGGA
>ERZ773049.2375-NODE-2375-length-10318-cov-2.631102_pt1 | contig 10318 bp, 8 predicted proteins | sample MGYA00580633_ERZ773049 | MGnify/ENA primary metagenome ERZ773049 (study PRJEB29015, sample SAMEA2737991) | human oral metagenome | biome: human oral; feature: human-associated habitat; material: dental | place: China | collected 2066 ... | reverse complement strand
AAATTCCAATGAAGAATAATATTATTGCGAATAGTTGTAATGTGTTAGGGAATGCCATTTTGATTTATGGAATGTTTGGATTCCCGGCCTTAGGTGTTACTGGGGCTGCAATCTCTACAGCATTATCTAATCTTATTGCGATGGGATTAAACATCCGTTATATCTTGTCAGGAAAGAGTGTCTTGAAACTGGATTTTAAAGAAAAATTTAAGTTTAACATCAATGTGATGCGCGATTTAGTTCGTATCGGAATCCCGACAGCGTTAGAACAAATGGCGCTTCGTTTTGGCGTTATCATGTTCTTGAAGATTGTTTCTGGTTTAGGAAACAATGTATATGCGGCGCACCAAATTGCTCTGAATGTACTTTCTCTGTCCTACTCTCCGGCGCAAGCTTTCGGAATTACAGCGTCGTCATTAATGGGACAATCGCTTGGGGCTAAGAATGAAAAATTGGCAGAGCGTTACACAAAAATGTGTCAGCGAATTGGTCTGGCTTTAGCGATTATGATGTCTGCTTTGATTTATTTTGGAGCAACCTTGTTAGCGGGAATGTATACAGATAATGTAGAAATTATTCAAAATACAGTGATTGCTTTATCCATTGTTGCGTTCGTTCAACCGTTCCAAAGTCATCAACTAATTACTTCTGGAGCTTTACGTGGGGCAGGAGATACCGTTTGGCCACTCATTGCAATTTTCATCGGATCATGTGTGATTCGATTAAGTTTAGGATATGTATTTGTGAATTTCTTCGGATGGGGGCTTGCAGGTGCATGGTATGCAGTATTTATAGATCAATTTATTCGAGATATGATTATTCTACTTCGATTTAGAAGTGGGAGATGGAAAAACATTCGAATTGCATAAAAAGGCTGGAATTTTCCAGCCTTTTTGTTTTGAGCATGAATCATGCGGATTAGTTTACTGAAATGTTAGAAAATCAAAAGAAAACTTATGGAGATTGATTTTTTATTGATTTTCTATCATTTTTGATTGGTGCAGCAACGGTGTTTGTGATACTATAGTAGAAAGATGTAAAGAGATTGGAGTTTTCAAACGATTATGGCAAGAAAAGGTTTATTAATCGTTTTATCTGGGCCTTCAGGTGTCGGAAAAGGAACAGTACGCGCAGCTATTTTTGCAAAAGGCAATCAAAAATTTGTGTACTCAGTATCTGCAACGACTCGTAAGCCAAGACCAGGTGAAGTGGATGGAAAAGATTATTTCTTCAAATCTAGAGAAGAATTTGAAGAGATGATTGCAAATAAAAAATTATTAGAATACGCGGAGTATGTAGGAAACTACTACGGGACACCTTTAGAATATGTGCAAGAAACATTAGATAAAGGAAAAGATGTATTCTTAGAAATTGAAGTTCAAGGGGCGCTTCAAGTTCGAGAAGCGATGCCAGACGGGGTTTTTATTTTCTTAACACCGCCTGATTTACATGAACTAGAATCTCGCATCGTAAACCGTGGAACAGATTCAGACGAAGTGATTAAAAACCGTATGAAGGTTGCTCGAGAAGAACTTTGTTTGATGAAGTATTATGATTACTCTGTTGTTAATGACAAAGTAGAAAATGCGGTTCAACAAATTGAAGCTATTATTCAAACTGAACATTTACGAATTCAAAGAAATATAGAGAGTATCGAAGAGTTTGAAGATGAGTTAGAAGAAATTTTAGAGGAAGAGTAGAAAGAGGGAAAGTTGTTATGATGTTATACCCATCAATCGATAAGTTACTAAAAAAAATCGATTCAAAATATTCATTAGTAATTCTTTCAAGTAAACGTGCTCATGAATTACACCACCATGAACCACCATTGTTAGAAAACTATGAATCACATAAAAATGTTGGTCGTGCGTTGGAAGAAATCGCGGCTGGAAAATTAACTATCCGTGAAGACAGCAAACCAGAACATGTATAAATTAAATATATAGTCAAGGGGGTTCCCCTTGGCTTTTTATTTTTGCAGTAGAGAAGTATAGCGTAGGCAACAACAAAATGAAGTTCAATATGGTATAATGAATAATGAAACAATTTTGGAGGTGAAAAGATGTATGCAAAAGTAATCGTTGATGTACCAGTCATTCAAGTAAATCGTCCTTTTGATTATCATGTCCCTGAAATATTACAAGAGAGCATTGAAGTTGGAATGCGTGTTGCGGTTCCGTTTGGAGGACGTAGTATTTCTGGATTTGTTTTGGCGCTTAGTGATGAAGTAGATTTCGACGGTGAAGTAAAAGATATTTTGCATTTAATGGATTTAGATCCCGTCTTGTCACCTGAAATGATTCAACTAGGAGCGTATTTGTCAAAAAAAGTTCACGCGTTCTTGATCCAATGTTACCAAACGATGCTTCCAGCGATGTTGAAGTCTAATTATGAAAAAAGATTTGTATTAGTGAATCCAAAAGAGAATGAAGATGTATTTCGAGAAGTTTTCCATTATGAAAATACATTGCTTTATACCGATGACCTGCCACAGGATCATTTAAAACAATTGATAAAGTTGAAAAAAGAAGGCGCAGTGGTCATCGAGACACTTGTCAAAGACCGTGCCAAGGTAAAAACGGAAGACTGGATTCGGTTGAACTGCGTGATGCAAGAGTATGAGGAGTTTATTCCTACGCTTTCTGCACGTGCTAAAAAGAAAATATCACTCTTAAAGACACTCGCTTCCATGGAAAGAATGGAGATTCAGAAGAAAAGATTCTTAGAAGATACACATTTTACAACGGCTGATTTAAAATTTGCAGTAGATCATAATTGGATTACGATAGTTCAAAAAGAAGTAAGTCGAGATCCGTATAAAGGAAGAGTCTTTAAGAAGAGTGTTCCATTTCAATTAAATGAGGAACAGCAACTGGCATTTGATAGAGTAAAAGAAGAATCTATCGATCCACATAACTCAAAAGTATATTTATTAGAAGGCGTTACTGGTTCGGGGAAAACGGAGGTTTATTTGCAATGGATTAGTGAAGTCATTGCAAAAGGGCAAAGCGCGATGATGCTTGTTCCTGAAATTGCTCTAACTCCTCAGATGGTCGAACGATTTAAGTCTCGCTTTGGAGATAGGGTTGCTGTTCTACATAGTGGACTGAGCACGGGCGAAAAATTTGATGAATGGAGAAAAATCAAGAATAAAGAAGCAGATATTGTTGTTGGAGCACGTTCTTCTATTTTTGCTCCATTAGAAAATATTGGCATTATTATTTTAGATGAGGAACATGAAACCTCTTATAAACAAGATGAATCTCCTAGATATCACGCAAGAGATATCGCAATTTGGAGGGGTGAATTCCATCACTGTCCTGTAGTATTAGGGAGTGCAACTCCTAGCTTAGAATCAAGAGCTCGAGCGCAAAAGGGAGTCTATACTCTTCTGAAACTAACCAAAAGAGCTAAAGAACAAATTCTTCCAGAAGTGCATTTAATTGATATGAGAAATGAATTTATTCATCAGAAAGGATCGTTTTCTCAAACTTTATTAAAAGCAATCGAAAATCGATTGGAAAAGAAAGAGCAAACAGTTTTGCTGTTAAATCGAAGAGGCTATTCCTCTTTTGTATTATGCAGGGATTGCGGTTATGTTTTAGAATGTCCAAACTGCGATATTTCGTTAACACTTCATATGGATACGAAAACAATGAAGTGTCATTATTGTGGGCATGAAGAGAGAATTCCAACTTTTTGTCCTAAGTGTCAAAGTCGACAAATTCGTTACTTTGGAACTGGAACCCAGAAAGTTCAAGAGGAATTGCAAGAGGTATTCCCAGACGCTCGTATTGTAAGAATGGATGTGGATACGACAAGACGTAAAGGTCAGCATGAAGCGATTCTGAAACAGTTTGAAAATCAAGAAGCCGATATTTTAATTGGAACTCAGATGATTGCGAAAGGCCTAGACTATCCAAACGTAACGCTCGTTGGAGTGATTAATGCAGATACTGCGCTGAATATACCTGATTTTAGAAGTTCGGAAAAAACATTCCAACTGCTCACACAAGTTTCAGGTCGTGCAGGACGTGGGGAGAAACCGGGTGAAGTATTTATTCAAACCTATAATCCAACACATTACGCGATTGAATTAGCGCAAGGACATCATTATGAACGATTCTTCGAAACAGAAATGCGAATGCGTCATATGGCTAACTATCCACCATATTTCTTTACGACGATGATTACGTTTTCTAGTGAAGAAGAAGGAGTGGCGTTGAAGAAAGCTATCGAAGTTCATAAGTCATTGATGGCAAATGTGTCACCAAAAGCAGTGGTGTTAGGTCCAACTGCTAAATCGATTGCGAGAATGAACAATCGTTATTATTTCCAAATTATTGTGAAATACAAAAACGAACCGCAACTGCAAGAGTATTTAGAAAAATTGATGATGGAAACACAAGAGGGTGGTTCGAAAAAAATACTTATGACGATTGATATGGAACCACAACATTTCTTATAGAGGTGAACAATGAAGAAAGTTATTTTTATGGGAACGCCAGAATTTTCTACAGGCGTTTTGAAACGATTAATTGAAGAGAAAACAGTTGAAGTGATTGCTGTTGTGACACAACCAGACCGTGCAGTTGGACGTAAGAAAATCATTACTCCGACTCCTGTGAAGGTAGTTGCATTAGAGCATGATATTCCTGTCTACCAACCAGAAAAATTAAGTGGATCACAGGAATTGGAAGAGTTAATGCAACTAGATGCAGATTTAATTGTAACGGCTGCATATGGTCAATTCTTGCCAACGAAGTTTTTAAACTTCCCACGTTTTGGTGCGGTGAACGTTCACGCGTCACTCTTACCAAAATATCGTGGTGGAGCACCAATTCATTATGCGATTATGAATGGTGACAAAGAAACTGGCGTAACGATTATGCGCATGGTTGCGAAGATGGATGCCGGTGCGATTATTTCGCAACGTGCGATTCCAATTACTGGTGAAGATGACGTTGCAAGTATGTTTGAAAAATTAAGCGTCGTTGGAGCAGACTTACTAATCGAAACATTACCAGAGATATTTGCCGGAACGATTACTGAAGTGGAGCAAGATGAAGCATTAGTATCATTCTCTCCAAATATTTCAAGAGAGCAAGAGCAAATCGATTGGAATAAAACAGCGACTGAAGTAGATTGCTTCGTTCGAGGGTTGCGTCCATGGCCAACATCATTTACGGTTTTAAATGGAAATCGTGTGAAGATGTGGGGAGTTTCTTTAACGGATAAACAAACCGCTAAAACTCCTGGAAGCTTGTTTGTAGATGGTGGACGTCTATATGTGGCTTGTGGTGGCGGAACAGTGCTTGAAATTACACGTCTTCAACCAGCAGGAAAAGCTCAAATGGACGCGAAGGCGTTTATCAATGGATTTTCTGAATGGTTGAAGAATGATGCGATTTTTGAGGGATTAAACCATGAGTAATGTACGTGATATTTGCGTAGAATTATTAACAAATGTAGAAAAAAATCAAGCGTACTCGACTGTCGCGTTTCAAAATGTGTTGCAAAAACATAAATTAGATGCAAGAGATAGAGGGTTATTAACGGAATTGTTTTACGGTACGATTCAACGTAAATTGACATTAGACTTCTATTTAAAACCATTTATCGAGAAACAAAAGAAAATGGAACTATGGGTGCTAAGTTTACTGCGAATGACTGTATATCAAATGGCGTATCTCGACCGAGTCCCTGATCATGCTGCTATTTTTGAAGCTGTACAAATTGCTAAAAAACGTGGTCATCAAGGGATTGCGAAATTCGTCAATGGTGTTCTTAGAAATGTTCAACGTTCTGGATTCGATGGAGTTTCCTCTATTAAAGATGAACGTGAACGTTTGAGTGTTGAATTTAGCATGCCACGCTGGATTGTAGAATTATTATTTGAACAATACGGAGAAGTGGCAAGAGAGATTTTCCCAAGTTTAAATATTGCGCCGCATTTAAGTGCGCGTATTCAAAATCCAGAGATGTCAGTTGAAGAAGTGCAAACTCTTCTAAGAGAAGAAGGGGTAATGGTTCAAGAAAGTAAGTTATCTCCTCGTGCAGTGATTGTTGAAGAAGGAGATTTACTAGGGTCGAAAGCATTCAAAGATGGTATCGTTACGGTTCAAGACGAGTCATCCTCATTAGTGGCTCAAGTAGGAAAACTTCAACCTGGATATAAAGTGCTTGATACATGTGCTGCTCCTGGAGGGAAAACCACTCATTTTGCAAGTTATCTTGTGGCTGAAGAGGGTGGACTTGTTGAGGCGTTGGATTTGCATGAGAATAAATTACGCAAAATTCATCAAAACGCAAAACGCCTTGGGGTAGAAGACAGAATTCATACTCATGCACTCGATGCTAGAAAAGTAGGAGAACTTTTTGAAAAAGAAAGTTTTGATGCAGTATTTGTAGATGCCCCATGTTCTGGTTTAGGCCTCATGCGCCGGAAACCAGATATAAAATACACAAAAAATAGTGAAGATTTAACAAAATTACAAATAATACAGTTGGAAATTTTAGCGTCAGTTGCTACAATGGTAAAGAACAGTGGAAAATTGATTTATTCAACTTGCACGATTAATAAAAGTGAGAATGAGGAAGTCGTTCTTAAATTTTTAGCCAATCATCCGGATTTTGAATTACAACCAATAGAAGAGTTTGGGTGTACTAATGAAAATCCGATGCTTACCATATTGCCACATGAATATCACACAGATGGTTTTTTCATTGCAAGAATGGTAAGAAAATAGATTCGCAACAGGAGGGAAAATATGGAGATAGCCATCAAGAGTGACGTTGGGCAAAGACGTACGTTAAACGAAGATGCTGCCGGATATTTTTTGAATACTCAAAATGTGCCACTTATCGTTGTTTGCGATGGGATTGGCGGGCATAATGCTGGGGATGTAGCTAGTGCTATGGCATTATCTCATTTGGGAAAACGTTGGGAAGAAGAAAGTATTACGGATACAGAAGCGGCCTACCAATGGCTGGTTAAAAATATTCAGGCTGAAAATGATCGTGTCTTTCAGAAAGCAAACCAATATCGTGAATTGGATGGGATGGGGACGACAATTGTTGCAGCAGTAATCATTGATTCTGAATTATTAGTAGCAAATGTTGGAGACAGTCGAGCTTATTTATATCGCAATTTTCAAATTAAGCAATTAACGGAAGATCATACACTCGTACAAGAATTAGTGAAATCTGGAGAGATTACTGAAGAGGAAGCAAAAAGACATCCTCAAAGAAATATTGTTACTCAGTCTTTGGGAATTACTTTGAATGTCCAAATAGATTTTGTACGTGTGACTTTAAAAAATGAGGATACGATTTTATTATGTTCAGACGGATTGTCTAACATGCTAGAAGATCAATATATAAAAGAAATATTAGGTAATTATTCTGATGTAAATACACAAGCTCAAAAAGCGGTCTTAGCTGCTAACGAAGCAGGTGGACGGGATAATATTACCGTGGCGATTGCTAAATATTTGGTGAGAGAGGAGGTAGCATAATGTTTGAATCGGGGAAGACAATCGGAGGTCGATATAAGATTCAGTCTCATGTGGGAACTGGTGGTATGGCCACAGTTTACTTGGCAAGAGATTTAATTTTAGAGCGACCTGTTGCTGTGAAAGTACTTAGATTTGATTTTCACTCAAATGAAGCAGCAATGAGACGTTTTCAAAGAGAAGCACAATCAGCAACTCAATTAGTTCATCCTAATATTGTAGGAGTCTATGATGTAGGAGAAGAAAATGGAACCCATTATATTGTGATGGAATACGTCGAAGGAACCGATTTGAAAGAATATATTCGAGAAAGAGGGCCTCTACCACCACGAGAAGCAGTACGTATTATGACACAAATTGTTTCTGCTATAGAGGTGGCTCATCAAAATAGAATTATTCATCGCGACATTAAACCTCAAAATATTTTGATTGATAAACATGGTGATGTTAAAATTACGGATTTTGGGATTGCGATTGCATTATCGGAGACTTCGCTTACTCAAACAAATACGTTATTAGGATCTGTTCATTATTTATCTCCGGAACAAGCTAGAGGCGGAATGGCTACGATTCGAAGTGATATATATGCTCTTGGAATTGTTCTGTATGAATTGTTAGTTGGTGAGGTTCCTTTTGAAGGGGAGTCTGCTGTATCAATTGCCCTAAAACATTTTCAAGAACCACTTCCGCGAATTTCATTAATGTTACCAACAGTTCCTCAAAGCTTAGAAAATGTCGTTCTTAAAGCAACTGCAAAAGAACCTTTGGACCGTTATAATAGTTGTGAAGAGATGCTGGAGGATTTACAAACGTGTTTAAATCCTGAAAGGCTTAATGAACCGATGTTTAAACCCACTACATTGAATCAGGAAACAAAAGTTTTACAACCGATTGCTACAGGAGCCATACCTCGAAAAATTCCAACTTCGAGTAAAGAAGTTCCTGAAATTCAATTTGATGAAGAAAAGAAGCCTATTACTCAAGAGCCTAAGAAAAAAAGAAAAAAATGGCCTTGGATTTTACTACTTCTTATAACCCTTATTGGGGCAGCTGCCATTTTTGCATATATTCAATCTGCGCCAAAAGAGGTTACTATTCCAGATTTGAGTAAGTACACGGAAGCTGAAGCAAAAGTAAAATTAGCAGATTTGAATCTGGAAATCTCTGATGTTCAAAAAGTTAAATCAGATACCGTGGAAGAAGGAAAAGTGGTCGAAACTAATCCTAAAGCCGGAAGTAAAGTTAGAGAAAAATCAAAAGTAGTTTTAAAAGTTAGTGCTGGGAAAGATACGGTGACGATAGGAAACTACGTTGGTAATACATTCGATAAAGTAAAAGATGAACTTCAAAAATTAGGGATTACTGTAGAAAAGAAAGAAATCTATTCTGATACAGTCGAAGCTGGTAAAGTTACAGAACAAAGTATCGCAAAGGATCAAAAGGTTGTTGCGAAGGAAACAAAGATGATTTTGACAGTTTCGAAAGGTAAAGAACCGGTGAGCTTAGTCAACTTAAAAGGCTACACTCGTTCAGGAGTTCAAGAATACGCTAAACAGAATGGACTAAAACTTCAAATTACTGAAGAAAATAGTAATGAAACAGAAGATACGGTTATTAAACAGTCGCCAGCAGAAGGGACTGCTTTAAAGCAAGGAGATACTTTAACGGTTGTTATTTCAAAAGGAAAAGGAAAAAGAGTAGTTAGTCGTAAGTTTACCATTCCTTATGAAGAAAAGCACCAAGCGAATAATGGAAATCATGCTTCAACTCAAGAGAAACAACCAAATACAGTCGAAGTTTTTATTCAGGATGCTAATAATAATATAAATACGGCTTATCGATCGTTCAAAATAACGGAAACAACAACAATTAGTATTGATTTCACCTTTAATAATCAAGTGAATAGTGGTAAATACATCATTAAAAAAGATGGAGTAACGATTGATACCGGTGTTGTTCAGTAAGAGGTTATCATAGAGACAGAGTCTACGTTTTTAATAGTTAGACTCTGTTTTCTTTTCTAATAAAAATATATTAAAAAATTCATGTCCGTAAGTGTCTAGAGTTTAGTTAGATGGAAATAAATAGGAAATTGAAAAATAGAATGGAAAACAATCCATTCTATTTTTTTATGGATTTAATGCCCTTTGACAACTGAATACCCCCATCGGCTCGATCAGCGTGGCTAGGAATAAAAAAGAAACGGAGCAGATGGCGTAAATAGTGGAGTAACGAACCACTTCTGCCACATAACGAAAGTACATAAGATTATGGAAATGAGTTCGAGGTTAACACGACTACAAACCTTGCGTAAAAAATACTGTGGAAGGATACGTTCCGTCCCGACATTTTATTTTATTACTTTTTGCCTTCAGGGCGAAAAGTAAGAAAGGAATCAAATTATGAAATTTGAAAGAAAAAGTTCAAGACAATCAGTGCCTTATCTAAAAGAAGGAAAACATGACGTAACAATTATTAGTTGTGAAATGACCAAGTCTAAAAAAGATTCAGATATGTTCAAAATGGTTTTAGAAGGAGAAAATGGGGAACGTGCTTACTATTACCTCACCTTCGGAACAGATTATACAGAAGATAATTTACAGTATTGTCTTTATACTCATTTATCAATATGTCCAACTTTATATTGCCCTAAAACAGAATGAATATGTGAAAAAAATCATTTTGGGTCTGTCAAAAACATATATAGCAATTTCAAGTCTCAAGTATTTTATGATGGCTATTACAATGGTTATTCTATTTACATTTCTTATGACAGGGCCAATAGAGTTGTTATATATTGGAGC
>ERZ773049.2373-NODE-2373-length-10321-cov-5.378239_pt1 | contig 10321 bp, 7 predicted proteins | sample MGYA00580633_ERZ773049 | MGnify/ENA primary metagenome ERZ773049 (study PRJEB29015, sample SAMEA2737991) | human oral metagenome | biome: human oral; feature: human-associated habitat; material: dental | place: China | collected 2066 ... | reverse complement strand
AAAGAGATTAAAGAATTTTTAGAAGAATTAGGAATAGATTATAACCAAGTAGAAGATGAAGAAGAAGATGCTGCTCTTGGAAATGGTGGTTTAGGAAGACTTGCAGCTTGTTTTATGGATTCACTTGCAACATTAAATTTACCTGGTCAAGGATATAGTATTAGATATAGAAATGGTATTTTCAATCAATATCTAAGAGATGGTTATCAAGTTGAAAAACCTGAAACTTGGCTTAAATATGATGATGTTTGGTCTGTAATGAGACCTGAAGATGAAGTGATTGTTAATTTTGGACATACTTCTGTAAGAGCTTTACCTTATGATATGCCAATAATAGGCTATGGAACTAATAATATAAACACTCTTAGACTTTGGGAGGCACACTCAATAGTAGATTTAGATTTAGGAGTATTTAATCAGCAAGATTATTTACATGCAACACAAGATAAAACATTGGCAGAAGATATTTCTCGTGTGCTTTATCCTAATGACTCAACTGATGAAGGTAAAAAATTAAGACTTCGTCAACAATATTTCTTTGTATCTGCTTCATTACAAGATATTATTAAAAAATTTAAAAAAGTACATGGAAGAGAATTTTCAAAAATTCCTGAATATATTGCTATTCAACTTAATGATACTCACCCAGTTATAGCTATACCAGAACTTATGAGAATTTTAGTTGATATTGAAGGTGTTTTATGGGAAGATGCTTGGGAAATTGTAAAGAAAACTTTTTCATATACTAACCATACTATTTTAGCAGAAGCTCTTGAAAAATGGTGGGTAGGACTTTATCAAGAAGTTGTTCCTAGAATTTTCCAAATAACAGAAGGGATACATAATCAATTTAAAAATGAACTGTCAAACTTATATCCAAATGATGTAGATAAACAAAATAGAATGCAAATTATTCAAGGTAACATGATATATATGGCTTGGCTAGCAATATATGGTAGCCATAAAGTAAATGGAGTTGCTGAATTACATACTGAAATTTTAAAAGAGCATGAATTAAGAGATTGGTATGAATTATATCCTGAAAAATTCTTAAATAAGACAAATGGAATTACACAAAGAAGATGGTTATTAAAATCTAACCCTCAACTTGCTTCATATATAACTGAACTAATTGGAGATACTTGGATAAAAGACTTATCTGAACTTAAAAAACTTGAACAATTTATAGATGATGAAAAAGTTTTAAATAAAATTTGGGATATAAAAATTGAAAAGAAAAAAGAACTTGTTGAATATTTAAGAGAAACACAAGGAATTGATATAAATCCAAATTCTATATTTGATGTACAAGTTAAAAGATTACATGAATATAAAAGACAATTATTAAATATTTTTCAAGTTTATGATTTATATCAACAATTAAAACAAAATCCTAATATGGATTTTACACCTACAACTTATATCTATGGAGCTAAGGCTGCACCAGGTTATAAAGTAGCAAAAGGAATTATCCGTTTAATTAATGATATTGCTCAAATTATAAATGGTGATAGTGATGTGAAAGATAAATTAAAAGTTGTTTTTGTTGAAAATTATAGAGTTACAGTTGCTGAAAAAATATTCCCTGCTGCTGATATTTCAGAACAAATTTCAACAGCTGGTAAAGAAGCATCAGGTACTGGAAATATGAAATTTATGCTTAATGGAGCAATAACATTAGGTACATTAGATGGAGCAAATGTTGAAATTGCAAAAGAAGCTGGAGAAGAAAATGAATATATCTTTGGTATGAGGGTTGAAGACATAGATGAGCTTAGAAAAAAAGGATATGACCCAAGATTCCCGTATAATAATGTAACAGGATTGAAACAAGTTGTTGATGCTTTAATAGATGGAAGACTTAGTGATTTAGGAAGTGGAATTTACAGAGAAATTCACTCTTTATTGATGGAAAGAGGAGATCAATATTTTGTTTTAGAAGACTTTGAAGATTACAGAAGAAAACAAAGAGAAATCAACAGAGACTATAAGGATAAAATTTCTTGGGCAAAGAAAATGTTAAAAAATATTGCTAATGCAGGTAAATTTTCTTCTGATAGAACAATTCTTGAATATGCAAATGAAATTTGGAATATAAAAGAAACAAAAATAAAATAATATAAAATATTTACAACATAAATGAGGTGATACTTATGTCTGGACAAATGGAACAATATTTATTTCACCGTGGAGAGTATAGGCAAGCCTATGAATATTTTGGAGCACATCCTACACGAAATTCAACTGTATTTCGGATATGGGCACCATCTGCAAAATCAGTAGCTGTTGTTGGAGATTTTAATGATTGGATAGCAAGAGAAGAAGATTACTGTCAAAAAATAACTAATGAAGGAATATGGGAAGTAGAAATAAAAAAAATAAAAAAAGGTAATTTATATAAATATCAAATTGAAACTTCTTGGGGAGAAAAAATATTGAAATCTGATCCCTATGCATTTTATTCTGAACTTAGACCACAAACTGCCTCTATTGTAAATGGAAAACCTAAGTTTCATTGGGCTGATAAAAAATGGCTTAATAATAGAGAGATAGGCTATGCAAAACCAATTAATGTATATGAAGTTCACCTTGGTTCTTGGAAGAAAAAAGAAGATGGAACTTACTATAATTATAAAGAAATAGCAGAATTATTAGTTGAATATATGTTAGAGATGAATTATACTCACATTGAAATTATGCCTATTACTGAATACCCTTTTGATGGTTCTTGGGGATATCAAGGTACAGGATATTATTCAGTAACCAGCCGTTATGGAACACCAGAGGATTTTATGTATTTTGTAAACCATTTTCATAAGAATAATTTAGGTGTAATATTAGATTGGGTTCCTGGACATTTTTGTAAAGATTCACATGGATTATATCGTTTTGATGGTAGTGCATGTTATGAATATGAAGATCCTTCTCTTGGAGAAAATGAATGGGGAAGTGCAAACTTTAATGTTTCAAGAAATGAAGTAAGAAGCTTCTTACTTTCTAACTTGTATTTTTGGATAAAAGAATTTCATATTGATGGTATAAGAATGGATGCTATTTCTAATATGCTTTATTATAGAGATGGATTGAGTGAAAACAAACGTTCAGTAGAATTTTTACAATATATAAATCAAAGTTTACATGAAGAATATCCAGATGTTATGTTAATAGCAGAAGATTCTTCTGCTTGGCCATTAGTAACTAAATATCAAGCTGATGGTGGACTTGGTTTTGATTTTAAATGGAATATGGGCTGGATGAATGATACCTTAAAATATATGGAACAAGATCCATTTTTTAGAAAATCACATCATGGAAAATTGACATTCTCATTTATGTATGCTTTTTCAGAAAACTTTATATTGCCTCTATCTCATGATGAAATAGTACATGGAAAAAATTCTATTCTAAATAAAATGCCAGGATATTATGAGGATAAATTGGCTCATGTCAAAAATTTATATTCTTATCAAATGGCTCATCCTGGTAAAAAATTGAATTTTATGGGAAATGAATTTGTTCAAGGTTTAGAGTGGAGATATTATGAACAATTAGAATGGCAATTATTGAAGGATAATAAAGGTTCTCAAGATATACAAAAATATGTTAAAGCTCTAAATAAAATGTATCTAGAAGAAGAAGCACTTTGGCATGATGGTCAAGATGGTTTTGAATGGATAGAACATGAAAATATAAATGAAAATATGTTAATTTTTTTAAGAAAAACTCCTAACATGGAAAATTTTATTATAGCAGTATTTAATTTTTCAGGAAAAGATCATGAAAAATATCCTCTTGGAGTTCCATTAGAAGATGGAGAATATGAGGCTATTTTAGATAGTAATGAAAAAAAATTTGGTGGTTCTTACCAAGGTAGAAAAAGAAAATACAAACCAGTAAAAAAATCTTGGAATTATAGAGAGCAGTATATAGAAATAAAAATTGCTAAAAATTCAGCTATATTTTTAAAATATAAAAAGTAAAATATAAAAAGGGAAATAAGGAGGGCTTGAAAATGAAGAAAAAAAGGATTATTGCTATGATATTAGCAGGAGGACAAGGGACTCGTCTAAAAGAATTAACTGAAGATATTGCAAAACCAGCTGTAGCTTTTGGGGGAAAGTACCGAATAATTGATTTTACTTTAACAAATTGCTCTAATTCTGGAATAGACACAGTTGGTGTCTTAACTCAATATGAACCACATCTATTAAATAATCATATTGGTAGAGGTTCTCCTTGGGATTTGGATAGAATGGATGGTGGAGTTACAGTATTACAACCTCATACAAGAAAAAATGATGAAAAAGGTTGGTATAAAGGAACAGCTAATGCCATATATCAAAATATAAAATTTATAGAAGAATATAACCCTGAATATGTATTAATTTTATCAGGTGATCATATCTATAAAATGAATTATGATAAGATGTTACAATTCCATATTCAAAAAAATGCAGATGTTACGATAGGTGTTTTTAAAGTTCCAATGTCAGATGCTCCAAGTTTCGGAATTATGAATACAAAAGAGGATATGTCTATCTATGAGTTTGAAGAAAAACCAAAAGAACCAAAAAGTGACCTAGCTTCAATGGGTATATATATATTTAATTGGAAACTATTAAAAAAATATTTGGATGAAGATGAAAAAGATCCTAATTCAAGTAATGATTTTGGAAAAAATATAATTCCTAATATGTTAAATGATGGGAAAAAATTATTTGCTTATCCTTTTAAAGGTTATTGGAGAGATGTTGGAACTATTCAAAGTTTCTGGGATGCTCACATGGACTTACTATCAGAAAATAATGAACTTGATTTATTTGATAAATCTTGGAGAGTAAATACAAGACAAGGTATATATACACCTTCATACTTTGAAAAAGATTCTAAAGTACAAAATACTCTAGTAGATAAAGGCTGTCTTGTAGAGGGAGAAATAAAACATTCTGTAATATTCTCTGGTGTAAAGATAGGTAAAAATTCAAAAATCATCGATTCTGTAATAATGGCAGATACTGAAATTGGAGATAATGTAATCATTCAAAAAGCTATAATAGCAAATGATGTAAAAATAACAGATAATGTAATTATTGGTGATGGTGAAAAAATAGCTGTTATAGGAGAAAAAAAGATTATAACAAAATAAGAGGAATGGAGGCTTAAGAATATGATAAGAAGTTATATGGCAATTATTTATTTAGGTGATAGCAAAGAAAATATAAGTCCTTTAACTAAGGCAAGAGCTTTGGCATCTATTCCTGTTGGAGGTTCATATAGAATTATAGACTTTGCTTTATCTAATGTTGTTAATGCAGGAATTAGAAATGTTGGTTTATTTTGTGGAAATGAAGAATTAAACTCTTTAACTGACCATATTGGTATGGGAGCAGAATGGGATTTAGCAAGAAAAAAAGATGGAATATTTATTTTTAAAAGAATGCTAGATGATAATTTTTCTTTAAATCAAGCAAGAATTAGTAAAAATATGGAATACTTTTTTAGAAGTACTCAGCAAAATATTGTAGTTTTAAATGCACATATGGTTTATAATTTAGATGTAAGTGATTTAATAGAAAAACATGAAGCTTCAGGAAAAGAGATAACAATGGTTTATAAGAAAGTTAAAAAAGCTAATGAACATTTTAACCATTGTTCTTCAGTAAAAATTGATGAAAATAATCGTGTCATTGGAATAGGGCAAAATTTATTCTTTAAAGAAGAAGAAAATATTTCATTAGATGCTTTTGTTTTAAGTAAAGAACTAATGCTAAAATTATTAGTTGATAGTATACAAGAAGGAAAATATAATGTACTTTCAGAAATAATTGCAAGAAATTTACCTTCTTTAAATATAAATGCCTATGAATTTAAAGGATATCTACAATGTATAAATTCTACAAGAGAATATTTTGATTTTAATATGAATTTATTAAAATCAGAAATAAGAGATGATGTCTTTGGAGTAAAATCAGGTAGAAAAATTCTTACAAAAGTAAAAGATACACCACCTACTCTTTTTAAAGAAACAGCTGATGTAGAAAATTCACTAGTTTCTAATGGATGTATCATTGAAGGTACTGTTAAAAATAGTATACTTTCAAGAGGTGCTATTATAGAAAAAGATGTAATTTTAGAAGACTGTGTAATTTTACAAGATTGTCATATTAAAAAAGGTGCTCATTTAAAAAATGTTATTGTAGATAAAAATAATATTATTCATGAAAATGAAAAATTATCTGCTTCAAAAGAATATCCGTTAGTTATAGAAAAGAGTATGAAATGGAATACAAAACAATATCAGGATTTAATGGATTATATTAGAAATAAATAAAAATGGAGGGCAAGGAATGAAAGTTCTTTTTGCAACAGGAGAAGCTTTTCCATTTGTAAAAACAGGAGGCTTGGGAGATGTATCTTATTCTCTCCCAAAAGCCTTAGTACAAAAGGAAAAGGTTGATGTTAGAGTTATTTTACCTAAGTATAGTAAAATTCCAAGTGAATTATTAAAAAATGTAAAACACTTAGGGCATAAAGAAATTTGGGTAGCTCATCATAATGAGTATGTTGGAATTGAAGAGGTTGAATTAGAAGGAGTTATTTACTATCTTGTAGATAATGAAAGATATTTTAAAAGAATTAATGTTTATGGAGAATTTGATGACTGTGAAAGATTTTTATTTTTCTGTAAAGCAGTTGTTGAAACTATGGATATTACAGGTTTTAAACCAGATATTATTCATTGTAATGATTGGCAATCAGCACTTATACCAATATATTTAAAGGAAAGAGGAATATATGATGTAAAAACTATTTTTACTATTCACAATCTTAGATTTCAAGGATTTTTCTTTAATAATGTAATAGAAGACTTATTGGAAATTGATAGAGCAAAATATTTTCAAGAAGATGGTTTAAAATATTATGATATGATTTCTTTTTTAAAGGGTGGAGTTGTTTACTCTGATTATATTACAACAGTAAGTGATAGTTATGCTGAGGAAATTAAAACTCCTGAACTTGGTGAAGGTATACATGGACTATTTCAAAAATATGACTATAAATTATCAGGTATAGTCAATGGAATTGATAAATCTTCATATCCTTTATCTAAAAAATCTCATAAGACATTAAAAGCTGATTTACAAAAGAAATTAGGTTTAAATGTAGATGAAAAAATACCTTTAGTTGCTATTATAACTCGTTTAGATAGACAAAAAGGATTAGATTACATTGTTGAGAAATTTGATGAGATGATGAGCCTAGGAATACAATTTGTTCTTTTAGGAACAGGAGAAAAACGTTATGAACATTTCTTTGCTTATCAAGAATATCTTCATAAAGGGCAAGTATGTTCATATATTGGTTTTAATCAACAACTATCTACTGAAATATATGCAGGAGCAGATATATTTTTGATGCCATCAGTTTTTGAGCCTTGTGGACTTTCTCAAATGATAGCAATGAGATATGGTTGTATACCTGTTGTTAGAGAAACAGGAGGTTTAAAAGATACTGTAAAACCATATAATGAGTATACAGGTGAAGGAGATGGCTTTGGTTTTAGACAAGCTAATGCTGATGATATGATAAAAACTTTAAGATATGCTATTAAAATGTATCATAGACCTAATGTATGGCAAGAAATTATTAAAAATGCTAAGAAAAGAGATAACTCTTGGGATAAACCTGCAAAGAGATATAAGGAGTTATATCAAAGATTGATAGAAGGATAAATTCAAAAAACTGTTACATTTCAAATAGATTTGTAACAGTTTTATTTTTATTAAGCTAAATTTTTTATCCAATTATTTAAGAATTCTATTTGTTCATCTGTATGAAACCAATGTTCTCCACCTTTCATAATTGTTAAATTAGCCTTTGATTTATTTGTAAAATTTAATATTGTTTCATAGGAAGTCAAATCATCATTTTCTCCATACAGGATATATGTTGGAATATTCCATTCAATAGGATTTTTTCTTGCAAAAGTAAGATAATCCCAAGACAATATTTCTCCAAAGGAAGTTTTAATTTTTTTCTTTTTATATAATTCTTCTTCTGTTATGTTTTCCGAAACCATCATATCAGTAATTAACTTTTCCATATCTACAATTGGTGAAATAAAAAATGCTTTTTCAATATTTTTATTAGTTAATGAAAGCATAGTAAAATATGCTCCTATACTATTAGCAATTATTGATATTTTTTTATACTTTGCATAAATATTTTCAATAAAATTTGAAAATTCTTTTTGAAAATCCCAAGGATATTCAGAAGTATATTTAAAGCCTATAATATCTGCCTCATTAAAAAATTTTTTATAATGTTCAGCTTCCTCTGCTGTCCCATATTTCCCGTGTATATAAATTACTACATTTTTCACCTTGTATTTCTCCTAAAAATTTTAACTTATAAAATCTATTTCTTACATATAAAATAAGCAACCTTATAAGTTAAAATATTGTCTTTAAAAGTCTTTATTTTAGAAATAGAAGTTTTTTGAAATCCAGTCACCCCTGTATATTTTAAATGTTTTAAAACCGCCATAGGAGCTTCAAAATCAAGTTTAATAGTTTCACTATAATATTTTACAGAAGAAAAATACTTTTTTAAAATTTCTTTAAATTCTTCAATATTTAAGTAATCCAATGAAATATCAAAATGATTTTTAATCTCTATTAAATTTCCAGAAACATAGCTAGAAAAACACAAATTATCAGTATTTTCTGCTATATTCCTTATAAGACTATCTTTATCTTTTATCCACTGAAAAACAGAACTAGACACAACTAAATCACTTTTAGGAATATCTAATTCTTCAATATTTTCTTGTATAAATATATTGTAATCTATATCTTTTATAAATTCTCTTACATCAAATATATCATTTAAAATTAAATCAGAATGAAGAAAGTATTTTCTATATTCTCTTGTAAAAATGCCTGTTCCACAGCCTATCTCAAAAATAGAGTTAATTTGAGTGTTAAAAATATTAGATTTTCCCATATAATCTAACAGATTTTTAGCAACCTGCTTTTGTGCCAATGAATAGTTTTCATATTCATTGTAATATTTATAAAAATTCATTTACTTTTCCTCTTCTCTATATGTCTAAAATATCTTTAAAGTTTGTAAAATATGAAAAAGGATAATGTCCACATTCTAATAATTTATAGGCTAAGTTATAATTTTGACAATATTTCTCCAATCTATTAGCTGGGATTATTCTATCATTTTTCCCTATATAGTAAAAATCAATATGATTATCGATTACTTTATAGTTATCTTTAAAAAATTGTAATTCATTTTTTATTTTATCAAAAGATTTATCTGATTTACAAAAACTATCATCAATATCCATATTTATCAAAAATTTTTCTAAATTTTCTTCATTTAAGGTATTAAGAGTTATATTGAACATCTTTTCATTAATTCCAAACTTTCCAATGGTTTCTGGAAGTCCATTAATTCCGATAGATTTTTTATATTTTAAATCTCTATTTTCTGATAAAAACTTATTCAAATAATATACTCCAAAAGAATATCCTATAAAAATAGTCTATTTACCCCTTACTGATAAGGGAGAGATACAGTTGTCAGACTTAGAAGCCGCCTTAGCACAACACGCTACACAGAAAGTATTGGTTAGCCTGATGCACCTCAATAATGAAATAGGTAATATATTGCCTATAGAGCGCGTAGCAATGCTTTGCAAGGCATATAAGGCTTATTTTCACTCAGATACTGTTCAGTCGGTAGGGCATTATCCTATAGATTTGCAGCAGATACCGGTGGATTTTATTACCGCTTCAGCTCATAAATTTCACGGGCCTAAAGGAGTGGGTTTTGCTTTTATACGTAAGGGTATCACTCTACACCCTCTGATATATGGAGGCGCACAAGAGAAAGGGCTAAGGGCAGGTACAGAGTCCTTGCACAATATAGTGGGAATGGCTACGGCTCTCACCCAATCGTGCGAGAAGATGGAAGAGACCACCCATAAGGTAAGGCATTTGAAGCAGTATTTGATAGGAGAAATACAGAAATATTTTGCAGAGGCTGTTTTTAATGGATGTTCAGCAGAAGAGGAAGAAAAAGCCTCTTACCTTATTGTAAATGTAGGATTTCCATCGCTGAAAGAGAAGAATGATACCTTGCTGTTTGAGTTAGACCTAAAAGGAATCGCTTGTTCTAAAGGGAGTGCTTGCCAGAGCGGTAGCGTGCAAACCTCGCACGTGCTATCGGCTTTTCTTCCTAAAGAGCAATTGCAATATCCCTCATTACGACTCTCGCTTTCGCACTTCAACACAAAGGAAGAAAT
>ERZ773049.2371-NODE-2371-length-10322-cov-5.720756_pt1 | contig 10322 bp, 8 predicted proteins | sample MGYA00580633_ERZ773049 | MGnify/ENA primary metagenome ERZ773049 (study PRJEB29015, sample SAMEA2737991) | human oral metagenome | biome: human oral; feature: human-associated habitat; material: dental | place: China | collected 2066 ... | reverse complement strand
CATTCCGATGGTGCTTACACCAGACGAAGACAACTAAAAAATAAGCTTTGCTAGATTTAGCAAGGCTTATTTTTCTGCTTTATTTTTTGTTCGAGAGGCATGCTTGATAATCCAAGCGCAACTCGGACTCAGTTCATTCTCTTTCTCATCCCAAAAAAAGAGACAATTCATTCAAGGCAGCTGAAATCATGTGAGCAACCATATCCAGATCAATAGAGATAAGTTTCCCTTCTTTAGATAAAATGTCTAATTATTCTCTCAAATAGAAGAAAGAATTACTCAAATTCATCGCCATTAACACTTAAATAATTTACCAATGTCATGGCACCTATATTGAATTCTCCCTCAGGTACACCTATCATGACATGCCAACCAGAATTTTCAATATTATTGAACCTTCCATAAACATCAATAACATCTCCTCCGCCTTGGGGAGTGCCATTTCCGACTTGATTCCATTGCGTTTCTTCCCAATCAATTTCCACTGATTCAATTTTAGAATTTTGTGACTTGATAAAATTCTTTATTTCATCTTGATGCTTCTTTAAATAATCTAGTTGCTTTTCTTTTGCAGTTCGCAAATCTGCTTTACCATCGAAAGCTTTGTTAAAACTATCATTCTTATTGATTATATAGATGCTTGCTCCGATAGTTATTACGGCTACAATTATCGCTATTATTGTAAAATATTTTTTCATTCACTCCTCCTAGCCTTTAGAAGTTACATATGCTGTAATGCATGATTACTTAGAGGAATCTGCTAAATCTACATAAAAATTATCAAAGGATTTCAAATCTCTATTACTCAAAAATCCTGCCCCCTACATATAAATCATTTGCTAAAGACATTGAATTTGGAACTACCTCATTATCTTTTACTAAAAAGGTGACATTCCAAGAAGAATCTTCAATATGATTGAATCTCCCATATACATTAACAATTTCTCCAGCGCCCCACGGAGTACCATTACCTACTTCTTCCCAGTTTGTCTGGTTCCAATCTACCTGAACAGATTCAATCTTAGGATTTTGTGACTTGACAAAATCTTTGATTTCTTCCTCATGCTTTTTCAATTCATCCAACTGCTTTTTCTTTACCGTTTGCAAGTCTGGCATTTGCTTATAATTTTATTTAAACTCTCCTGATTTCCAAGAAAAAAAGCTCCACCGATGATTCCTAGAGTTACTAAAGCTATGGCTATTGTTTTCTGCCTTTTCATTTCTTATTCCTTTTAAAAGTCATTACCATTATTATAGCACAAAAAAAGAAGCCAAATTGACTTCCATCTATTGAGACTAGCTCAACTCAATCGCTTGATAAAATGATATTTGGTAATGCCCTTTTGTGGAACATCTGTTAGACTGGCGTAGATTTCATAGCCTTGCTTGATGTAAAAATCCTTGGCCTGATAAGATTTAGTGGACAAGGTAATGCTAGTTACTCCAGCTTCTGTAGCCTTTTCTTCTAATTCTGCCAGCAGACTGGCTCCCAAACCTTTTTTCTGATGTTCTTTATCCACCACCAAAGCCTTGATATGAATGGTTTCCAACACCTGTTGGGCATGGAGCAAGGCAATCAACCGGCCACCCTCCTCCCGCCTTAGATAATAATCTTGAGGTTCAAGTTTTTCAAGCATACCTGAACCAAAACTAGCCTCATATTGCTCATCAAAAACCCGCTTAATAAAATCATGAAATTCTTCCATCTTTCTCCTCCACGAAAAAGCAGGGGATATGCCAATCCTCCTGCTCTAAGTTTAGTATAAATCTAAATAATTATCCACTTCCCATTGAGAGACAAATGTTGCATAGCTAGCCCACTCGATACGCTTAGCTTCTAAGAAGCTTGTATAGATATGCTCGCCAAGTGCTGCTTTCACAACTTCGTCTTCTGTCAAGGCCTTCAAGGCATTGTGAAGAGTTGATGGCAGGTCTGTAATTCCTGCTTCCTTACGCTCCTCAGGAGTCATGATATAGATATTCTCTTCTATTGGGGCTGGAGCTTCAATTTTATTTTCGACACCATGCAGGCCAACTTCCAAGAGAACAGCCATAGCAATATATGGATTGGCCATCGGATCAACCGAGCGCAGTTCCAAGCGAGTACCCATACCACGAGAAGCCGGCACGCGCACCAACGGTGAACGATTGCGTCCTGCCCAAGCGATATATACTGGCGCTTCATAGCCAGGAACCAGACGTTTATATGAGTTAACCGTTGGGTTCATGATAGCTGTATAGTTATAAGCATGATTAATCAAACCACCCAAGAAATGATAGGCTATTTCTGACAGCTGCATACCTTTTGGATCTTCTGGATCGAAGAAGGCATTATTGCCGTCTTGATCAAAGAGGGACATGTTACAATGCATACCAGATCCCGCGATACCAAACTTAGGCTTAGCCATAAAGGTTGCATACAGACCATGCTTACGAGCAATAGTTTTTACAACCAGCTTGAAAATCTGAATCTTATCACAAGCACGAAGCACTTCATCATATTTAAAGTCAATCTCGTGCTGGCCGACTGCGACCTCATGGTGGCTAGCTTCTACTTCAAAGCCCATCTTAGTTAGGACATTGACGATTTCCCGACGAGTATTGTCTGCCAAATCTGTCGGCGCCAAGTCAAAATAACCGCCCTTGTCATTTACTTCCAGCGTCGGATCGCCATTTTCATCCAGCTTAAAGAGGAAAAACTCTGGCTCTGGTCCGAGGTTAAAGGACTTGAATCCCAGCTCTTCCATATGCTTGAGGGCGCGCTTAAGGTTGCTGCGAGGATCCCCTAGAAACGGTACATGATCCGTCGTATAAACATCGCAAATCAGACCCGCTACACTGCCGTTTTCATCTCCCCAGGGAAAGACTGTCCAAGTATCCAAATCAGGATAGAGATACATATCTGATTCATTGATACGGACAAAACCTTCGATGGAAGAACCATCAAACATGGCTTTATTGGATAAGACCTTGTCAAGCTGTTCATCCGTGGCAGGAATTTCCACATTCTTCATAGTCCCTAAAATATCAGAGAACATAAGACGAATAAAGGTAACATTTTTCTCTTTTACTTCGCGACGGATATCAGCTGCTGTAATAGACATTAAATTTCTCCTTGTAATTCAAACAAAATAGCTATGGTCGACGCATCTGACCAAAGGTTGGCAGAGAAGAAGCAAAACGGCCTTGCTGCAAGATGTCATGATGCAGAGCACGGCGGACATCTTTTTCACTAATGGTCTTGTGGGACTTGGCTTCACGCTCAGCATATTTCCTCTTAATTGCAGCGATATTATAACCTTCTGAAATATAATCCTTAATTTCTAAAAGACGGTCCATATCATTCAAAGAATACATCCGACGATTGCCCTCATTCCGAGCAGGGGTAATCAGATTCTGGTCTTCATAATAACGGATCTGACGGGCAGATAGGTCCGTCAGTTTCATAACACTGCCGATGGGAAAGACTGCCATGTTTCGGCGAAACTCTTTTTCCTTCATTCAAATTCCTCTCTACGCACTATTATAGGACGAAATAAATCTTATGTCAAGAAATAATGTTAGATTTTCTTACACGGATTTTATTTTTTCTTTTCAAAGATGGTTCGAAGCCGATCTATATCAGAATTTACCAAAATTGCAACAAAGACTCCCATAAAGGTTTCAAAGATTCTGGCAAAGACATACAAGATGGTATCTTCTGGCCGAATGGATAGGGTAATAATCAGCATGGCAGATACCCCGCCAATGACTCCCGCCTTGTTGTTCATAGCGACATTGGTCATGATTGTCAGCATGGTACAGACCGGCACCAAAAGGAGGGTGACCCAATACTGCTCCTTAAAGACACTATTGGCAATGAAAAATAGCAGAGCGTAAAAACCACCGATGCTGTTTCCTAAGATTCGCGATGTCCCAAAGTGGACACTCTTATCAAAATCCTCACGAAGACTAAAGACTGCCGTCAAAGCACCGATTTGCAGCCCTTTCCAACCAAAAAGGCCAAAGAGCAGTAGAATGATGAAAACAGCCAGACCGGTTTTAAAGGTACGCATGCCCAGACGAAATTTCGATTTATCAAACTTGTACTTATTGAAATAACTCATTAGTCTCCTTCCAGGAAATCCTCCCTCTCTTCATTTTAACATATTTCGTCTCAAAAAAACTCTTTCTGCTCAGGACTTTTCCCACACAAAGAAAAAGCCCTATCAGCTAGCGCATCAAGAGCTATCGACTATTTAAAAGCTGAGACATTATCTGTCCCAGCCGCATTTTATTTTCTTTAGTTTGGATAAATGTAGGTAACTCCACCCATAAATTCATTCGGGTTAAAGTAGCCACGATAGTTGTTAATTTGCTTTTGGCGATTGTAGTTCGCTTCTAGAACTTGAATTGAGCTGTCGCTTTGCACATCTGTCACATAAGCAACATGGCCGTATTCACCACCATCCCAAACTGCAATAGCGCCTGGTACTGGAACATTTCCTGTTGCATAACCCTGAGCACCAGCATTGATTGCCCAAGTATTAGCATTGCCCCACCAGTTGCTTGCCCAAGGAGCCATTTCTTTCACGCCCCAAGTACATTGGCCGATTGGGTAAGAATTGCCATAGTCAGTTGGCGTATTTAAGACAACATCTTCAGTATCAGATACCAAAGCAGCATCACTTGTCGCTTCATAAGCTGGAGCACTGTAAGGATTGTATGTCTGAGCCAAAGCAGTGCCATTTACTTGCAACACATCCCCTGGGTTAATCGTATCAAAAATTGTCTTTCCATTATTGGCAGCAAGTTCGTAAGGATTCATTCCATTGGCACTAGCAATGGCAAAAAAAGAGTCCCCCTGCTGGACAACGTAAGAATCTGCATGAACAGCTTGAGCGCCAATTGTCGCCAAAAAAGCTGTAGAAGTTAAACCAAGAGTTGCTTTAGCAAATGCTTTTTTCATAAATGTTTTTCTCCGTATAATTTGATGATAAAAAAATCATACAATATTTACATGTCAGTTTTTTTAGAGTTATGTTTTTGTCATGTTACAAATGATTTAGACTTTTGCTACATTAGATTTAGCAGTATTTTTAAAGATAAAAGGCTAGGGATTCCCTAGCCTCATCTATTATCAGTCTTCTTTACCTTTCAATTTTCCTAGGCCTAAAGCACCAATCATGGCTGCTAAACCTAGATATGGCAGATAGACTGTATCTTTGGCTCCCGTTTCTGGCAGAAGTGAAACAGAAATCTTTTTAGCCACTGAAGTTGGATTAGCTCTTCTTGGATCGTTTATGTCTGAAACAAGTAGATGCTGTGACTTCGGAGTGACTGTTGTAACTGTATTTGAAGCATAGACCACATGATTGACGGTATTGATGTAAGTATTTTCAAAAGTACCCGCAGCAATCCGCTTCATCTGTAGATAGGTTTCAGCCTGAAAAGCTGAATCCAGAGAAATAGTCTCTAAGAATTCTTCCTTGAAACGAATAGAAATCAAGCCTTTCTCAAGATCAATATTCGCAGCTGTATACTCAGTCAAATCTGTACCAGCCTTTATCACCTTACCATCTTTGAGCATGATATCTACTTTGGCAGAGGTTTTGTAAGCACCCGTGTACTCATCGCCTCGTTGATCATAATCATCCACAAAGCTATAGTCTGTCAACTCTTCAGAATGGTTAGCAGGGATCAAGCCGCCGATGAGACGGTAGTTAAAGTGCCGTCCCAACGTCAGTTCCTTGCCATCCAAGTTCTCCGCACTTGCTGGATCAAGGCTCAGAGTAATATCTTTTTCAGGACTGATTTTAGGAACATTGTTGACGACTACGTCTGTCGCATAACCATTTCCAAAGTCAATTTGATAAGCCCGGTTCTCGAATTTACCACCTGTGCGGCCCATTCCTTCTTTGACAGCCATAGGGCTTGTTATCGTCAAAGACTTACCTGTTACGACATATTGGTCATAAAAGGCTTGGGCATCGTCTGCTGCAAAGAGTTGGAAAGAACCTTTAACAGTGATATTGGCCTTTTGAAGGAGCTCTCGAACTGCTGCAGGGGCTGTTTCAAGGCTCTCGTAGTGGGTCAATGTTACACCTGCCACAGCTTTGCCATCCGCATCTACTAGCTTGACTAATTCCGGACGAAGTTCAAGTGCTTCTTCCGGATAGTCATCTACATAGTAGAAACCTTTTTGAATCGTGCTCTTAGATGACTTGTCACCCTTATACTGATCCAAATCCCAAGTCAGCTCGTAGTAATTGGTCGAACCAGCCAAGACTTCCTTACCATCAATCACCAATCCTGCCTTGTTTTTATTGACCTTGGTTGGCTTGATGTAATTATTGCTAGGATTGTCTGAATCATCAGGCTTACCTGGTGTAGTCACGCGTACTACGTTTGAGCGGACACCATAGGCATCATTGACTGTCAGGGTGAAATTATTAGTATAGGTTGCGCCATCGTTGAGCACTCGGCCAACCACTGTCGGAAAGAGCGTAGCAACTTCTTTGGTCGTATCTGCGTTATAAGTAGCTAAGGTTGCTGCATTTGCTTTAAATGTCACTGTGTGGCTAGCCTTGTCATAACTAACATCAAAACCTGCACTAGCAGCTTTTGTTGCTGCTAAGTCAACTTCATAACCACTTGGCAACGGATCAGTAATGACAAATGAAGTCGTCTCACTGCGTCCAGCTGGAAGAGCTTCTGTCTTTAGAGCAAACTGAACGACGGACTGCTTAGCCACCAGAGTCTTATCAATATTGGTGCCTTGGTCATTTTGAATCTCTTTATTAATCTGCGGTTGAGATTGCAAGAGATGATAATGATAGCGCACAGTCGGAGCTACGGGCGCTGCTGGCTCTTTTTGATAAACAGGCTCTGCTGGTGAGGTTGGTAGCGGGCTATAAGTTGGTTCTACCGGCTTATTAGGCTCCGGTGTATCTGGTGTAGGAGTTGGCGCTTCCGGCTCCTTCTCATAAGTTGGTGCTGCCGGAGGGGTTGGCTCCTTTTCATAGGTCGGTTCTACCACTGCTGGCCGGACAGCTTTTTCTACTTCATAGCTTGGCTCAGAAGGCTTACTAGGCTCTGGGGTATCCGGTGTACGTGTCGGTGGCGTCGGTTCTTTTTCATAAGTCGGTGCTGCCGGAGGTGTTGGAAGAGCCTTCGGTGTTGGTGCAGTTGGAGCTGGATCCAAAGGCTTAAGCGCTTCTTCACTTGGCACTGCAGGAGCTGTAGGAGCTACGGGCGCTTCCGGTTCTTCTACTGTGATGATTGGCAGATCAGTCGCTCGAACATCACCATTAATCGCAAACCAAATATTTGGTTTCTTAGGAGCTAGTTTGTCAGCCCTACGTGGATCAGTAGCCTCTGGCTGGCCTAACACTTCAGAAGAGGAAATCGTTCCAATCGTCATGCTGTTGGTTGTACCAGAAATTTCCACCGCTCCTGCCCCATACCATGAGTTAGGAGCATCTGTAGTGTCCCAGCCTGAGTCTGGCTGAGCATTCTTATACATGGTAAAGCGAGATCCGCCAACTCCTTTTTTGAAGTTTTCAGACTCAGTCGCATAGATTTGGCCGTTCTTTTCACCAATAGAGGAACCCGAAATCTTGTTGAAAGTTCCTGTATAATCTTTGGCCATTTCGATAGAGTTGGCTTCACGGTTGAGGGAAGCCACGGACATCAAAGCCTGATCAAAATTAATAGGTTGGCCTTTATCATCATAAAAGACAAATTCCGTCTTCACAAAGAGAGAGGTTGCATCTTCAAAATTTCCTGTATAAGCGGAAGCAAAAACTCCCATGGTCGGGTCTTTAAAAATACCCAACCAAGCCTTATCATTGCGGAATTGAGAGCTTGGATCAAGAGTATAAGTATAAACAATTTTAGAAACTTTTTTCCCTCGATAATAAGTTCCCTGAAGATTTGTATAGGTTGCTGTTGCAGACTGACCGCGACTCAGCAAAACAGAAGACCATTCAGTCGGTCCTTTACCGCTTGTTACGTTAGAACTATAGTCTGCATACTTACCAACCGTACCAAAGCTTTCCTGCTGATTGGTCTGATAGTTAGCATTTTGAATATCTGTTACTTTGAAGTTGTCAAACTGGAAGAGTTTCTTAGAAAACTCTGCAGTATTCTTCACAGCGGCTTCCATGCCAGCATAGCTGACAAACTCACCAGTTGTAGTCAGTGACAGATCAGCATTAGGTTCTGATTTGAAAACCAGGCTTTGCGCAATTGGACGGCTCAAATGCCCGTCTTCAGTCTTCTTTGCTTCTGCAAGAGCCAGTCCAGCCTTAATCTTGGCCTGTTCAGCATCATATTTAGCCTTATCTTGCTGATACTTGGCTAATTTTGTGTTATAGACAGCCAAATCAGCATTATACTGGGCCAACTGAGCTTGATAGTTTGCTTGGGCTTGAGCATTACGCTTCTTGATTTCTTCGTTTTCAGCTGCTATAGTGGCATTCTTAGCTTGATTCTCTGCTAGCTTTTGCTCATATTCTTTTTGAGCTGCTGCATTTTCAGCTTCAATTTGAGTCTTTTTCGCTTCATAAGCTACTAAATCTGCTTCATATTGAGCTTTTTTATCTTGATTTTCCTTTTGGATACGGTCCAATTCTGCCTGATAATTTGCCTGAGCCGCTTGATATGCCGCTTCATTATCTGCATTGGTCTTTCGGACAGTTGCTAAATCTGTTTGATATTGGACAAGTGCTGCCTCGTAGGCCGCTTTTGCAGCCGCATTCCGCTGTTTAATAGTTTCATTATCAGCAGCAATCTTAGCATTTGCAGCTTGAGTATCCGCTAAAGCTTTTTCATACCGTGCCTTAGCCGCCGCATTCGCCTTCTGAACGCGATCCAGCTCACTTGCATAAGCCTCCAGAGCTGCATCATAATTAGCCTTTGTTTCCGCATTTAGTTTTTGAACACGAGCCAACTCTGAATCATAGGCCGCTTTAGCTGCTTGGTAGGCTGCCGCATTATCTGCATTGGTCTTTTGAATCGTTGCTAAATCTGTTTTGTATTTACTAAGGGTAGCTTCATAATCTGCTTTCAGCTGAGCATTTTCTGCTGTAATCCGAGCTACTTCTGCCTGATGAGCAGCCAAATCTTTAGCGTATTGTTCCGCTGTCGCTTTGTTTTCTGCTGTAATCCGAGCTACTTCCGCCTCGTAGGCTGATACTTTTTCTTTGTACTCCTTGACCTTGGCATCAATCTCGGTTACCTGCGCTTGATAATCTGCTGCAATCTCCGCTTTTTTGTCTGCTGTTTCTTGAGCAGTCTGAGCTACTCCTTTGTCAACAGCTGGGTCTTTGACTACTGTCAGGCCTGCTTCTTGAGCCTTTTTGACACTTTCATCTAAACCTGCTGTTGGAACAGTCACTGTCACACCGCCATCTGCCTGACCTGCTCGCGCCTGACTCTCTTTAGATGCCTGACTAGCTGGTCCTTGAGCTTGAGGCAGATTGGTCGCTGCATTTCCAGTACCTACCATTTCAGTATTGATAGGACTATTGGTATCAGATACTACTTCATCTGCTCTTGCTTGTATCGTTGACGTTAAAAAAGCCGCACCTAGAACAGCACCGCATAAAGTTTTAACAGCCTTGTTTTTCCGAAAACCAAAAACTTCTTTTTTCTTCATTTTTCTCCTCCCTCTGCTAACTTTTACAGTCTGCAGTTTTCTCATGCCCTCAGAAAATCAAAAAGTAATGGAAACCACCAATCAGAAGTTGCTTTCTCATTTTGACCCTCTTTAAGCATCAGAATAAATATATATATCTTATATCCTAACAAGTTTTTCTCAGTTTTGCAAGCATTTTATGCTCGTTTTATTTACCTTTATGCAGATTTAGACATCCAAGGAAAAACGTATTTTTATTGTAGGACTTTTCCCTACAGCTGGACAATGAGAATACAAGAAAAAGACCAGCTTACGCTAGTCTTTCCTTATTACAGTTTTGTACTTGTTATCTACAAGATCAAAAATTCCAAAATTACTGCTTATTTTTCAGTCAATGCTGCAAGTCCTGGTAATACCTTACCTTCAAGGAGTTCCATTGATGCACCACCACCAGTAGAAATCCATGAGAACTTGTCTGCACGGCCAAGGTTGATGGCTGCGGCAGCTGAGTCACCACCACCGATGATTGATTTTACGCCAGGTTGTTTCACGATAGCGTCCATCACACCGATTGTACCAGCTTGGAAGTCTGGGTTTTCAAATACACCCATAGGGCCATTCCAGACAACAGTTTTCGCACCAGTCAACGCTTCATCAAATTTAGCGATAGATTTAGGACCGATATCCAAACCAAGGAAGCCTG
>ERZ773049.2370-NODE-2370-length-10323-cov-4.289151_pt1 | contig 10323 bp, 7 predicted proteins | sample MGYA00580633_ERZ773049 | MGnify/ENA primary metagenome ERZ773049 (study PRJEB29015, sample SAMEA2737991) | human oral metagenome | biome: human oral; feature: human-associated habitat; material: dental | place: China | collected 2066 ... | reverse complement strand
CACCAATGAGGAGCTGTCCATCGCCCGGCAGGCGCTCACCCTCATCTGACCGGGGCCTTCAGAAGAGGGCCGGCGGGACCGGCTCGACGCTCGGGCCCGGGGCCGCTGCCCCCGCCGCCGAACAAGAAGAAAAAACCATCGCCACCGTCACCCCGGCAGGCACGCAAATCTGGGTCTGCCCGCAACTGGACGGCACGCCGACCATCATCGAAACCGCGACCCCGCCGCAGGGCAACTGCCAGCCGCTGGGGCGCAAAGGCGGCGAAGTCTCCGCCCCGGCCCTGCCCGCGCCGAACCGCGGCAAACCGCTGGTCGGCTTCACCCCCGGCGACAACGAAGAAATCGCGCAGGACATCTACAAATGCTTCAACAACGACGGCCTGCCCAACTTCGTCCCCGCCAACAAACGCGGCAACTACCGCCACTGCACCTTCTTCTCCCGCTCCTACAGCGGCGCCAAACAAGAATTTCGCCAACAGGCGACGCAAAGCCAAAACCTCGAAGCCCTTGCCATCGCAGGCGTACAAAAAAATGCCAAACAGGCAGCGAGCGGCGGCCCTGGCCTGCAATGCACCGGTGCGGGCAGCATCCAGTTCAACGGCGAGACGCGCGAATTCAACTGCGCCACCCGCTCCTTTGACTACACCCCCGGCACCAGCGGCGGCGAAGCGCGCCTCGGCAACCAGCAAACCAGCATCGCCGCGCACAACCTCGACTACCTTAACACCCAGGGCAGTTGCGGCGGCACCGTCACCAGCGAAAACGGCCGCGTCTTCCACCTTGAGCCGACCAAAGACTGCCCGCAGTCCTACGTCATCGAAGCCGAACGCCTCGCCGCCAAAATCCGCAACGAACTCAACATCAACGTCAGCGGCGCCTTCCGCGAACGCCAGCGCAACCTGAGCGCACAAGTGAACCAAATCGCGGCAGAAGTCGGCATCGAACCACACTTCGTCCACGCCATCATCTCCGCCGAATCCGCCTACCGCCCCGATGCCCGTTCCCACGCCGGCGCGATGGGTCTGATGCAGCTCATGCCCGGCACCGCGCGCCGCTTTGGCGTCAGCGACGCTTACAACACCGGACAAAACATCCGCGGCGGCGCGACCTACCTCAAATGGCTGCTCAACGAATTTGGCGGCGATATGCAACTGGCGGCAGCGGGCTACAACGCGGGCGAAGGCAACGTCAAAAAATACGGCAACAAAATCCCGCCGTTCATCGAAACCCGCGCTTACGTGCCGAAAGTCATGGAATACTACCGCCGCTACAAGGCGAACCCGTCCGAGATCGGCCTATGACGCGGCATAAAAAAATCCCGCTCCCCCTGTGGGCGGGCAGCGCCGCTGTTCCCCCCTCCCCCTGTGGGCGGGCACCCACGGAAAATGCGTACGCATTTTCCGTGGGAACCGGGGGAGGGGACGGGGGTGGGGTTAATTCATGCCACCCCGATGCGCGTTTAACCCACCACACGCTGCGCCCTGACGCGCCGCCCCCGCTTCGCGCACCAAACAGCTCCCTCCCCCTGTGGGGGAGGGCTGGGGTGGGGGCAGCAAATACACCCGCTTGCGACAAAACCCTTGCTTCCCAAACAGCCCGCGCATCGGACGATAACCCGCCTCCGCTCCCCGCACCGAACCACCCCCTCCCCTGCGAAGCGGGGGAAAGATGGGGAGGGGGTGTAAAAACCCGCGCAGCGACCACGGCCCTCACCCTCCTCGCCCTCACCCTCCTCGCCCTCGCCTTCCTCGCCCTCGCCCTGCCTGCGCACGGCAAAAACTGCGGCACCGTCGTTTACAAAGGCAAAAAAACCAACATCGCCTGCAGCGTCGCCCTGCCCAACGGCAAAGCCAAGACCCCGCCGCCGAAACCGGCGAACACCCTCATCCCGCCGATCCAGCTTCCCGGCGACCCGCCGCCCGCGCCGGTTGCCCCCGCAGCCGCGCCCGCAACCGCGGAGCCTGTCGCCACCGGCCAATGCTACGCGACGCTGACCATCAACGGACAAAAACGCCGCATCCAGCAACATTGCCCGCTGCTGCCGCTCACCCTGGCGCCGGTGCGCATCGCCGAGCCCAGCGGCGACTTCAAAACCCGACAAGAACAACACAAGGCACTCATCAACCAACTCGCCGCCAAATACCAAATCGACCCCGCCCTCGTCCACGCCGTCATCAGCGTCGAATCCGGCTACAACAGCAACGCCGTCTCCGGCAAAGGCGCGGTCGGGCTGATGCAGCTCATGCCCGGCACCGCGGGCGACATGAACGTCGCCGACCCCTACAACCCGGCGAACAACCTCGAAGGCGGCATCAAATACCTGAGCCAACAACTGGCGCGCTTCCAGAACACCGAACAGGCGCTCGCCGCCTACAACGCCGGGCCGCAAAGCCTCTTGCGCTACCGCGGCCAAATCCCGCCTTACCAGGAAACGCGCCAATACATCCAGCGCGTCATGCACTACAAAAACCGCTACCAGAACGACTGGCAGCAGCACATCAAATAGGAACCCCATGAACAAAATCCTCATGAGCCTCGCCCTCGCCTTCGGCATTCCCGCCCACGCCGAAGAAAACATCCTCGACGCCGAAGCCGCCATCAAAAACGGCGCGCCGCTCGCGGCCTACCAGCACCTCGCGCCGCACCCGCTCTACCCCTACCTCGAAGCGCAGGCGTATCGCGACAACCTCGCCACCACCCCGACCGCAACCCTCGTCGCCTTCCTGAAAAAATACCCGAACGACCCCTTCAGCACCGCACTCGCCAAACAGGCGTACCCGCTGTGGGCAGCGGGCGGCGACAACGATGCCATCATCCAGAGCTACAGTCCCGGCTTTGCCGACGAAGCCCTCGAATGCCAATACCGCCTGGCGCTGCTGAATCGCAGCAAAACCCGCGAAGCCGTGAAAGACAGCGACAAACTGTGGGAAAGCGAAAAAAGCCTCGGCGCCGAATGCAACACCCTCTACGACCGCCTCGCCCACAGCGGCCACATCAAACCGGCGCAACACGCCGAACGCTTCCGCCTGGCGATGGCGAACAACAACCGCCTCATCGCCTCCTACCTCGCGGGCAACCTGCAAGGCGCCGCCGCCCAGGCCGCACAAACCTGGCTCGACATCGACCAGAACACCCTGCCGATAGAAAGCGCTTACAGCCTCAGCGACCCCGATTGGCGCAGCGCCCTGCTGGCGCAACAACTGGGCAAACGCCTGAAAAAAGACCCCGTCGCCGTCGCCCAGGCGACCACCGCCGCCAGCATGGGCTACATCAGCCGTCCCAAAGACGCGGGCAAACTCTACAACCCGCTGGTACGCAAACTGGCACAAGCCGACGACCCAAACACCCTCACCCTGTGGGACGCCATCCCGGCGGGCGAACACGAAGACAACACCACCTACGACCTCATCGCCTACGAACTGCGCCGTGGCGACTGGCGCGGCCTGCCCGCCCACCTCGGCAAACTCGACAAAGAAGCGCAAAACAAAGCCGAAATCCAATACTGGATTGCCAAAGCGCTGGAAAAAAGCGGCGACCGCGCCGGTGCCGACAGCCACTACCGCCGCGCCGCCGGCCAACGCGACTTCTACGGCTTCCTTGCCGCCGAAAAACTCGGCGTCGCGCCCAGCTACCACGACCGCCCGGTCAGCCGCGACCGCCACTACGCCGCCGTCGTTGGCCGTCCCGCCGCCTACCGCGCGCGCATCTTCCGCAACCTTGGCGACGACGCCCGCGCCAGCCAGGAATGGCAGGCCCTGCTGAAAACCCTCACCCCGGCCGAAAGCGCGCAGGCCGCGCTCTACGCCAGCGAAATCGGCTGGGGCGTCCAGGCCGTCACCACCCTCGGCAAAAGCAAAAACTACGACGCCCTCGCGCTTCGCTTCCCCACCGCCTATGAGACCCGCGTGCGCCAACTGGCGCGCCAGCACGGCATCAGCCCCGCCAAAATATTCGCCATCATCCGCAAAGAAAGCATCTTCCAGCCGGCGATAGCCTCGAAGGCGGGCGCCATCGGCCTGATGCAAATCATGCCCGCCACCGCCAGCCACACCGCCAGCAAAAACGGCATCCCCTACAGCGGCAAATGGCAACTGACCGAACCCGACACCAACCTCGAAATCGGCAGCCAATACCTCACCGACCGCCTGAACGAATTTGGCCACCTCGCCTACGCCGCGGCGGCCTACAACGCCGGGCCCTCGCGGGTAAACCAATGGCGGGCAGAAAACCCCGGCCTGCCGCTGGACGAATGGATTGCGCAAATCCCGTTCACCGAAACCCGCGACTACGTCAAGCGCGTGCTCGAATACGAAAAAGTGTACGAATACCGCCTCAACCTGCCGCCCTCCAGCTACGCCAGCGGCGGCGTCCGCCTGTGGTAACTGCCCCGTAGGGTGGGGCTTGCCCCACCATAACCCCTGTCATGTCCCCCCACATGAACCGCGAACACCACCCCCAACGCAGCCTTGCCCGCAACCTCCTCGCAGGCATCCCGGTTCTGCTGCTGCTCGCCCTGCAAGGCTACATCGTCGGCAGACACGACGGCCTGACCCTGCTGCTCATCCTGATTACCGCCGCATTCATCTGGTACATGACCGCCTCGCTCTGGTACAGCAAGCGGCAACTCCTCAACATCTACCTCAAAGAACAATCCTTCCTGCAACGCCTCATCAAAAAACGCAACACCCCGTGGCAAATCCTCGTCTGCACCCTCCTCTCGCTGCTGCTGGGCATCCTCTTTACCATCACCGCCAAAGGCATCATCCTCGCCCACGGCTACACCATCCTCCTCGTCCCCCTCTACCTCTACAACACCGCCAGTAACCTCATCCGCCGCGAAAACCCAATCGCGCATCCCGCCATCCTCGAAAACCACCTGAACGAAAACCTCGCCCGCCACGGCATCCTGCTCATCAACGTCTTCATCCCGGCATTACTGCTGAACCTCCTGCTCACCCTGCTCTTCAGCGGCTACGACACCGCCGAATTCATGACCAGCAACATCAACTTTGAAAACTTCATCGACTACGCCGAAGCCGACAGCATCATGGCGAACGGCCACAACCCCTACGGCAGAAAAATCGTCAACGCCTTTCTGCTGCTCGATAACCTGCGCATCGCACTCGGCAAATTCATCGCACAAGAGCTCTTTCACATCCACAGCTACTGGCTGTTTTACCTCATCATCGCCATCTCCAACTTCATGAAGCTGATGTTCTTCTCCTGGGCATACATCCTGCTCAGCCTCGGCTTTGAAAAACTCCTGCCGCCCTGCCGCGCTCCCCACCCCGACAAGGAAGAAAACCCATGAAAGCACTCACCAAACTCATCGCCCTGGTTGGCCTCGCCTTCGGCGCCAAAATCGGCTGGGACCACGGCGGCAAAGACATGGCACAAAGCGCCGCCTACGACTTCGCCGAAGACAAATTCAAAGGCCGGGCGCAACAACAAATCAAACACTTGCGCAAAGAACTCGCCAAAAAAGACGCGTACATCGCAGAGCTCAACCAGCAACTCAAACAACTGACCCTGGAAAACGAAAAACTGCAACAATACCAACAAGAAGCCGAAAAGAAAAAAGACAGCCTGCACCGAATGTTTGGAGAAGACGAACAAAAATAAACCCGCCGTGCCAATCATCCCGCCGGTTCACTCCCTCCCCTGCAGGGTGCGACAGCACCCGCAGCGGGGGAGGGTTGGGGAGGGGGTGAGCAATATTATTGATGAGCCGAAATTCCAATTTTTCACCCGCAAACACCAAACAAATTCCCGGAACGCCTGCAAAAAACAACCAGCCACCACCGAATTACCGGCAGTCCCCTGCCCTTCACCAACCCCCTAACCCGCAAAAACCCATGAGTACCCGCAAAACCCTCGCCCTTACCGCCCTCGCCTTGTTCCTCGCCACCTGCAGCAGCAACAAACCGCGCCCCGACATCACCCTCGAAAGCGAACAGCCGGATACCGACATCGCCCTGCCTGCCGCGAGCCACAACAGCCAGCTCAAACTGCCGATAGGCAACCACTGGAACACCTGGCAATGCCGCGAAGGCACCTTCGACACCCGCTACCCGGACAGCAGCAAACGCACCCTGCAACTGCGCTACATGAGCGGCGAACACACCCTCGAACAGCGCCCCGGCGACAACCCCGCCACCTACGAAAACGGCCAAATCGCCTTCCATAGCGACGGCCAGAACGCCGTCCTCTCCCGCCCCGCCTCCGCCACCATCCTCCTCAGCGGTTGCCGCCCGTAAAAAAAGCCCGCCACTCTGGCGGGCTTTTTATACCCATCCACCGAAAGCCTCATACGGTGTTGCGTCGTCTCGCCGTACAACCGCGTACTGTCTTCGACGACGCGCCTTGTCTGAAACTTTCGGTGAATGGCTATAACAGACAGTGCAGCAACCGAAGCAGACACCCGCGCAAACGCGATTTCCTATAATCAAGGCTCCAACATCCACGGAGCCTCCCATGAAAAACCTCACACACGCCATCCTTATCGCCCTTGCCGTCGCCACGACCGCGCCGTTGCCCGCCTTTGCCGACCACGATAGCCGTGCCGAAGCGCCACTGCCGCACCAGTTGCAACAGCGGCTGCTGGCGCTTAAAGACGTGAACGGCAAACCCGCCGCCACTTACCTTGAAGCAGGCAAACCGACCCTCATCAAATACTGGGCGAGCTGGTGCCCGCTCTGCCTCGCCACCCTCGCCGAAACCCAAGAATGGCGCAGCGACCCGGCCTTTGCGGGCATCAACCTCATCACCGTCGCCTCGCCCGGCTACCTCGGCGAAAACGACGAAGCCGCCTTTAGCGAATGGTATCGCGGCCTCGATTACCCCAACCTGCCGGTACTGGTGAACAGCGGCGGCGACATCGCCCGCGACACCGGCGTCGCCGTCTATCCAAGCTGGGCGCTGCTCGACCAAAACGGCAACGTCGTCCGCGTCATCAAAGGCCATCTCGCGCGCGAACAGGCGTTGGCGCTACTGAAAAACCCGCAGGCGGAGCTCGCCCAGCCCGCGCAAAAATTCTACAAACCCGAAGCCAAAGGAGCGAAAACCATGAACAGCAAAACCATCTACCTCGCCGGCGGCTGCTTCTGGGGACTGGAAGCGTACTTTGAGCGCGTCCCCGGCGTGCTGGACGCCGTCTCCGGCTACGCCAACGGCAAAACCGCGAACCCAAGCTACGAAGACGTCTCGCACCGTGGCACCGGCCACGCCGAAACCGTGAAAGTCACCTACGACCCCGAACGCATCAGCCTCGCCGACCTCTTGCGCTACTACTTCCGCGTGGTCAACCCGACCAGCCTTAACCAGCAGGGCAACGACCGCGGTGTGCAATACCGCAGCGGCGTCTATTACACCGATCCGGCGGAGCGCGCCACCATCGAAACAGCCTTCGCCGAAGAACAGAAAAAACACCAAAAGCCGCTGGTCGTGGAAAACCTGCCGCTGGACAACTTCTACGAAGCCGAGGAATACCACCAGGACTACCTCGCCAAGAACCCGAACGGCTACTGCCACATTGACATCCGCAAAGCGGACATCCCGCTGGAAAAACCCGCTGCCGCCGCGCCCGCCAAAACCGACGCCAACGGCGAACCGGAAATTGACGCCAGCAAATACCACAAACCCGACGCCGCCACATTGAAGAAAAACCTTGGCGCCGAAGCCTACGCCGTCACCCAACACAGCGCCACCGAACGCGCCTTCAGCCACGAATACGATCACCTCTTCGCGCCGGGGCTGTATGTGGACGTGGTCAGCGGCGAGCCGCTCTTCAGCTCTGCCGACAAATTCCAGTCCGGCTGCGGTTGGCCGAGCTTCACCAAGCCCATCAACCGCGCGGTCGTCACCGAACACGACGACACCAGTTTCAACATGCACCGCACCGAAATCCGCAGCCGTGTTGCCGACGCCCACCTCGGCCACGTCTTCCCGGACGGCCCGAAAGATAAAGGCGGCCTGCGCTACTGCATCAACGGTGCCAGTTTGAAATTCATCCCGCTCGCCGAGATGGCGCAGGCGGGCTACGGCGATTTGATAGAGACGGTGCAAAAAGGCGGCAACCCGCAATAACCACAGAAAAAATCCCGCCCCGCGCGGGATTTTTTACCACCGCGCATTGCTTCATAATGCCGCGCTTTCGCATCCCTACCTCAAGGAAAACCGCATGGCATTACTGCTGACCGCACAAGATTTATCGCTCGCCTTCGGCTGGCGGCCGCTGCTCGACCACGTCAATTTCTCGTTGGAGACAGGCGAGCGCGTCGCCCTGCTGGGGCGCAACGGCGAAGGCAAATCCACCCTGTTGAACGTCTTGCGCGGCGCGCAAGCCCCCGACGACGGCGAACTGCGCCTCACCGACGGCGTGCGCGTCGCCTATCTGCCGCAAGACCCGCCTGCTGCCGATGCGCGCACGGTGCGCGAAGTGGTGCGCGACGGCCTGGCGGAGACGGCGGCGCTGGTTGCGCGTTACCAGGAACTGCTTGCCAACCATAGCGACAGCGACGCCGAAACCCTCGCCCAACTGGAAGCACAAGTCGCCGCCGCCGATGGTTGGCAACTGGAAAACCGCATCGACGGCATCCTGCAACGCTTCGCCTTGGACGGCGCGGCGCGCATGGCTGACCTCTCCGGCGGCTGGCGGCGGCGCGTCTGGCTGGCGCGCGTTTTGGTCGCCAAACCGGACGTATTGCTGCTCGATGAGCCGACCAACCACCTCGACATGGGTGCCATCGTCTGGCTCGAAGGACTGCTGAACAGCTTCGGCGGCGCCGTCGTCTTCGTCACCCACGACCGCGCCTTCCTCGAAAAAGTCGCCAACCGCATCTGGGAACTCGACCGTGGCCGCCTGCTCGACGTCAAAAGCGACTACCGCCGCTTCCTCCGCACCCGCGACGAAATGCAGCACGCCGAAGCCGAAGCCAACGCGCGCTTCGACAAAAAACTCGCCGAAGAAGAAATCTGGATACGGCAAGGCATCAAGGCGCGGCGCACCCGCAACGAAGGCCGCGTGCGCGCGCTGAAAGCGATGCGTGCCGAGCGCGCCGCGCGCATCAACCGTCAGGGCAAAACCAACCTGCAACTGGACTCGGGCGAGCGCAGCGGACGGCAAGTCATCGTCGCCGACCGCCTGGGCTTCGCCCACCCCGGTGGCGCGCCGCTGGTACAAGACTTCAGCGACATCATCGAGCGCGGCGAAAAAATCGGTCTCGTCGGTGCGAACGGTGCGGGCAAAACCACCCTGCTGCGCCTGCTCTTGGGCGACCTTGCGCCGACCGCTGGCCACATCAAACACGGTACCAAACTGGAAGTCGCCTACTTCGACCAACTGCGCGCGCAGCTTGACCCGGAAGAAACCCTGCGCGACAGCGTCGGCGCCGGATGCGATTACGTTGAAATTGGCGGCAGTCGCAAACACATCGCCGCCTACCTGCAAGACTTCCTCTTCCCGCCCGAACGCTGGCGCACCCCGGTCGGCGCCCTCTCCGGCGGCGAACGCGCGCGACTCTTGCTCGCCCGCCTCTTTGCCCAACCGGCAAACGTCCTCGTGCTGGACGAACCGACCAACGATCTGGACATCGAAACCCTCGAACTGCTCGAAGAAGTACTGGCGGACTACCCCGGCACCGTACTGCTCGTCAGCCACGACCGCGCCTTCCTCGACGCCGTCGTTACCCGCCTCTGGGTCTTCAACGCACAAAAAAACCGCATCGAACAAACCGTGGGCGGCTTTGCCGACTGGCTGAACCAAGGCGGCGACATCGCCCAACTCGAAGCCGCGCCGGAAACCGCCGTCGCCGCGACAAAACCCGCACCCACACCCGCCGCCGCCGCGCCCGTTGCCGAGAAAAAAAGCGGCAAACTCTCCTACAAATACCAGCGCGAACTCGAAGCCCTGCCGGGACAGATAGAGGCGGCAGAGACAGAAGTTGCGCGTCTCACCGATGCCGTGCAACAGCCGGATTTCTACCAGCGCCCGCCAGCCGAACAACAGGCGGCATTTGCCGAACTGGAAGCGGCACAACAGGCGCTGGACGCGCTGATGGAGCGTTGGATGCAACTGGAAGAGGGGGCGGTATGAGCCGCTTTTCCCCGTGTGTGTCGCGGTGCCGAGAAACCCGGCGCGTAGGTACCACTCGGCGCGTAGGGGCGGTTAGCACGCAGTGCGTAACCGCCCACGGCAATAACCGGACAGCCCGCAGGTTGGGTTAGCGCGCAGCGCGTAACCCAACAACGGGAGATGTTCGGTATTCAGATTGTTGGGTCTCTCTCGCTGCGCGAGCAATACTTGTCGCTGCGCGAGCTGTTCCA
>ERZ773049.2368-NODE-2368-length-10327-cov-3.229361_pt1 | contig 10327 bp, 9 predicted proteins | sample MGYA00580633_ERZ773049 | MGnify/ENA primary metagenome ERZ773049 (study PRJEB29015, sample SAMEA2737991) | human oral metagenome | biome: human oral; feature: human-associated habitat; material: dental | place: China | collected 2066 ... | reverse complement strand
TGGATAGGACAACAAAAATCAAAGAATTTGTGAAAGGCTTAAGTATTGGCATTTTGGGATGGTTGCCGTTTATTTTATTGTATCAAGATATTGTTTATCCTGTTCAGTTTATGCTTCATGCGTTATATTTGCCATCCGATTTATTTTCAACTTCTTGTAATTTTTGGTTGTTTATTGAGTTGTTTTTATCAACGAATATCTATCATGTTTTGGAGCGTTTTAGTTTAATCTTTATTCTCATCGCTATGTTCATTGGCTTCATGGTTTATCAAAAAACACAGGATATGATCGTATCGATCTATATTTATCTATTTTCTATTTTTATGATTACATTAAAACAGTTAGATCGATATTTTGTCTATTTTTTTATTGTTAATGTATATATGATTTGGGTTTCGCATGAGAATCAAATAAGATACAAAAAGACTTTAATCATTGCCTTGTTGACGAATTTTGTATTTTTAATCGTCAATAATAGAAAGTGGAATGATGTGATGATGATTGTGGCGGTCATTGTTGAGTTTGCAGCAGCCACCCTATTTTGTATAGAATATATGGATATCGTTTCTTATGTGCTCACAAATGTCGAAAGTGTTGAAAAAAGAAGGGAATAGGCAATGACCATGATGACAATAAAGCAAAAACAATGTTTGATTTTCAGTTTTATCCTATATATGATTGCCTGTTTTGGGTGTATCAAAGTACTGGATTTAATGCAGTATAATCTACCGTGGACACTCGCATATGGGCATACGAGTGTCTGGCATATGTATGATCATTCGTTTACGGATGTATGGGCAATGAATTATCCACCCATCATCGGATTTATTTTTTATCATATCCACCGTCCTGTCGTATGGGCATATGAACATGGCTATCTTCATCTTGCCTATGGTCTAGTGAAACTGCCGTTTGTCTTGATGCATTTTATGATTGTATTGTATTTTCATCATACCCATCATGAAAACATTTTTTTCTTCTGGATGACCAATCCCTTATGGTTTATTGTCACGGGTTTATGGGGGCAATTTGATGAAGTTTTTTGTTTTATGATTTATGTATTGATTGACCGAATGGCTCATCAAAAATACAAGAATCTATGGTCGTTATTTGCCCTGATGTGTTTATTTAAACATCAAGGAGCGTATTTTGTTTTTCCGTTATGTTTATACACTTGGGTTGTCAAAGTGGATAGGACAACAAAAATCAAAGAATTTGTGAAAGGCTTAAGTATTGGCATTTTCGGATGGTTGCCATTTATGCTAGTATATCAAGATCTTTTTTATCCTGTTCAGTTTATGCTTCATGAGATGAAGGTCAATCAAATTTTATCCACGGCAGTAAACCCTTGGTTTTTGATGCAGGTCGTGTATTCCAACGGGAATGAAACGATCATCCAGTGGGGGTGGGTTTTGATTTGTCTTATCGCCATCTTGTTCATTTTTGCTTACTGGCGAACGAAAGATATCCTATTAAGTACTTCTTTGTATATGATCAGTTTATTTATGTTTTCTCTTGGGCAACGAGAGCGATATATTTTATATTCGCTTACGCTACTCTATTATTTGGTTTTTGTTTTACAACAAACAAGGTATCGAAAAGTATATCAGGCATTTTATCTGGCTGCCATCATATCATTAAGTTATTTTTTAATCAACACATGGCTCCCACAAAATATAGCTTATGCTTCTCTTTATGTGATTTTTCCCATTTATTTTATTCTTGCGGTTTGGCTACTGATTCAAACAGCCGATATGATCAATGATTTATTTCAACAACAAAGACAAGGCACCAGAGAGAATACAGAGGAAAAGACATAAGAAATAACAACAGCCGTTGAGATTCAACGGCTGTTGTTATTTCTTGAGGTGTCTTTGTTTTGTACTTTATCCTCTTGTTTATCATAGTGTTTGGCATCATATTTGAGATTGTGCCATAATTCATAACCAATTAAGAAAAACAAAGACAAGGCAATGAGAATGAGTAGGACTATCCATAATATCAATCCGATCAACTCCTTTCAAGATAAGAGAATCCATTAACCAAAACAGAAATAGCTGTTTCGTAAGGCATCATCATTGATTCCATCATCGGCAAGTTTTTGTTCGTTATCTAATCGAAGAAGTTCTTTCTCTGTATTCGTCAATTCGTTGCTGTCTATGTTCATGTTGATGTTGGTTAATTCTAATTCTTTCATATTTTTCTCCTTATCTTTTTTATGTTATGCTTATGCGATCAATGCACTCGATGGAACAAGGGCATTATTTTTTACTCCGTTCGATCATTGATCCAGTATCTTGGCTGATGTTTGCTTTCGATAGAAATACCGGCAATGTATTGAGCAATGATGGATAATGCCAATAACAAACTGCCAGTGCAGACCATCATTGCGGTGATCAATATGGCTAGAGTCAACGGACGATGGACGAAAATGCAAAAGATACTATACATGATACATAGGCTGGTGAGGAAGATAAACAACACCGTAAATCGAAAAATAAAATGTAATGGCTCATTGGACATACTGATGATGCCATTGGTCGCCAAATTCATCATTTTCTTTACGCTGTATTTACTCTGACCAATTTCACGCTTTTTTCTATCGTAATAGACGATCGAGGTTTGATTGCTGGAAATCATTGTTTGGAATAATCCTCGCAAATAAAGGTTATGTTCAGGATATTTTTTTAATTCGTCTACAATCGACTTGTCCAGCAAGCGAAAGTCCGCATGATTTTGAATACTTTGGGGTTCAAGGTGTGCCATGACTTGATAAAATAGATTGGCTGTCGTTTTCTTTAACAACGAATCGGTGTCTCTTTTTTTACGAACACCATAAACAATTTTTTTTTGATTATACCAGTCAAGAATCATATCTTTGATGACCGATAGATCATCTTGACCATCTGCATCCACAGAGATACAGATATCATACGCTTGATTGTCCTCGTAAAGTCCAGCCAGTAGTGCCGTTTGATGTCCTCGGTTATGGGCAAGACTGATCCCCGTCACCATTGCATCATGAGATAAATCGTTGATGATATCCCATGTATGATCATTTGAACCATCATTGATAAATAAAATAAAACTTTGATCACTAATAAGACGCTCTTTGATCAAATCAAGGATGACTTTTTTTAATTCTTTGCAAAATAGGGCTAGACCATCTTCTTCGTTATAACAAGGAACAATCATTTTTAAAATGGGTTTTTCCGTGGGCATAAACGATTTCCTTTCTTGATTTTAAAAATTTGATTTCTATCATGATTATACTGGATTTTTGAGTGAAATTCAATGCAAATTGACTCATAAACGAAAATAAATCAATCATGATAAAAAACAAGAGCTACATCATCATGTAACTCTTGTTTTTGAATGCCATTGGTTTTTATTCACATGGATAGCCAAAACCATTATAGCATAGATGGTTTTGAAAAGCAATCAACATTTCACAAAAAAATCTCATAAACGAATTGAATTTTTTTTTAATTTGATTTAAAATAGAGTTAGTGATATTAAATTGACGAAAGGAGCAATTTTTTTATTATGCAAAAGAATTTGAAAAATAAAATCCTATTGTTTGCTCTGATCACGAGTACACTGTTTTCGTTTGGCACAAAACCGATACCTGTTTTTGCTTCACCGACATCGGGTCCAAAAAACGGTACGGTAGAGCATTTGATTATTCTGGGTGACTGTGAAACGAATGGAAATTACAGTGTCGTGGCACAGATGTATCATGCCATTCAGCAGGAGTATCAAAACGATGCGTATGGTCGTTCGGATTACAATGCCAATGATGCCGATGGAACGGATGCAACAGGACTTCCTGTGAATCAGTGGTTTTTTGCCGATCAGAACCAGAATGGCGTTGTGGATTGGTATGAGGGTGCGATAAAGAAAAAAGATCAGTCAGACTATGTATCCGATAAAATTACGGCAAAATACAAAGAAAAGTTTCAAAGTAATGCCGAATATAACACGAGTGAACATCGATCCGAACGGTTAAAGGCAATTTCAAAATATGAACAACTGGTGAGCGAAGCTTTAGCATCGGGGAATGTTCATACGATTCAAAACATGAATGTGGAATGGTTTCCGGGGGAAACGGCGAATTTATTTTCCGATTTTCAGGCAAGTACTTATAATCCTGATGAGGATAAGGTGGCAAAAGCCATCAAAGAGTATAATGCTCATGCTCCCGATGCCAACCATGATGGAAAGCCCGATACCAAAGTTGCCGTTGTCATTTATTATGGCATGGGGAAAATTAACGATATCACTAGTGTACGGCATGACGAGGATGTTGATACGGGATTTAAACACGAATGGAAATATCATCCAGCCTATTTTGAGCATGAACATGATATTATCGGTCATGATCGTGATGGTAATCCCATTTATGAACCGTGTACACATTATCATGCGGACTACTGGGAAACCATTCCGATTTGGCAGCATCAAAGTAATGTCATTGACCATCGAAACGCCCCAGAGCAAATGAATATTGACTTATCGCCTGCAACAGAAGCATGGACCAATTTAAATGCCAGTGTCTACTGGGTGGGTATGCTTCCGGGCAAAGGGTATGATGACAGTACAACTTATACACAAGATGGTACTTATGGGTATTGGCAAAACAAGTTTAACTCGATGTTACAGGCGAATTTACCCAGTGGCGTAAGTTTTTTGGATTTAAATAGTGAAGTGATCAAACATAAACCGTATTTTACGGATGTATCGTATCAGCTTGGGTTTCGTCCACCAGCGAATTTAACGACGACATCAGGAAAGTCGTGGAAAGAGAAAGCTCCAGATGTCAATCGAATCTGGTTTATTCAAGACGGAGAATCGGCATCGGCTGCCGTAAAAAATGCAACGAATGTGGGCAAAGAAAATCCCTATAATCGTTGGGATGGGGATGCGGATACGGATAAAGACCGAGGGGGAAAAAGTGGCGTAGCTGCAACCGATGGATCAACCCATCACTTTGCAAAGAGTCCAGTATACGGCACCGATTGGGCAAAAGAAGCCATTTATCCTGAGCCTGATCCGTTTCCGATTCAGATTTCATCCTCCGTCAATGCCCCATCTGGGGATGTATTCAAGCGTCAAATCGTTGAGTCCGATCATAGTGTCATCACCAGTGCCGATCCTCATGCAGCGGATGACGGTTCACAAGGAGCACTTCGAAGTGATCCGATCGAGGCATTTTCAAAAATGCGAACGGATTGGAACTCAAACGGTACAGATTCGGGGATTGATTTTCATGATACTTCAGAATATGCCGATACAAATTATGGACTGGAATATACCACGGCATCAAGGGATGAGTTATTAAAAGCCAATGACCATGTCGCTTTTTGGGGATATGATACAAAGACTTTACAATATATTTATCATATTCTATTCCATTCGATTTACACAAAAAACGAACAGGCTCATAGTGCCGAAGCGATTGATACGAACTTCTATTCGATTTCCGCATCGTTAACTTCGTATGTCAATACCCTCTTAGGTCCAAACGCCAAAGATAATACCCATACCGTAGCTGATGTTTTGAAAAGCGGAAATGGAGGTGCATATCTAGGTTATGGAGATAAGGATTTTGATTTTCATGCGTTTTTATCCACGGATGCGGGGAAAAGTGCAACAGGGGTAAGTTTTCAGGCACTCGATCAGCCATCGACCACAAAGTCGTTAATTTATGCTAGGTACGGGAGTCTACTTGCCGATTTAGGTCTTGACCAATATGGCGTAAAAACAACGATGGGTAACGATAGACTGATTTCAGGTGGCATCATGTTATTTGTCTTTGTCTTATCCATGTTTGCGGAAAAGGCAATGTCGTTTATGATGAGCGTGCTGCAACTGATGAATCCGTTTCAGTTTTTGCAAAATATCAACCATCATCAATGGCAATCGAATTTAACGAATCCTTCGTCATTGCCTATCCCCGTGATTCATCCGATTGTGAATTGGGTAAGTGATGCGTATGATGCCCTTCATCAGTTTTCATGGATGATTGTCGTACCGTTTTTATTGTTCTTTTTGATTCTTGCTTTATTTTTTGGGAAAGATGTAAATAAATTCTCAAAGATCAGAGCCTTTGTGATCAAAGTTGCCTTTTTGACCTTGGGTGTACCGTTGCTTGGCATGATGTACACATCCACACTGGAAAGTATGAAAGATATCACCGATGGCAGTCATAGTCCAACAACACAGATCATTGCGTCCACTTTTATTGATTTTGGTACATGGGCAAAGAATTTACGATTAGATCCGCAAGGGGTACTCATCTATGATAATGACAAAAACGAAGCAACGGATGCGACTTTGGGGGCTTTACGAAAGACGGTGTTAGCCATCAATAAAGCGTCTTTAGCGGTAAGTCCAAATCTCGGTTCGGTACTCGGTAATACAACACTGGAATGGAATAAAGAATTACTCAATACCCATACGCCTTTACAGAATACAGCAGTCAATGATACCTATCGACTATTACATGATTATATGGCAGATAATTTTTATTATCCATCCGATTTTGAGTCCGATGTGATGGGAGAAATGAGTCAAAATACCAGCATTGCCAAAGGCAGACGACAAGGCGTTATCGAAGATGCAACGACCTTTCAACCTGCCATCGAACAAGGCGAAAATACGGTGTACAATCTTTTTTTAGAGACCGCAACACCCGATAAATGGATCAGTCGAGATTCTACGGCAAATGCGGGTATCTTTAATGGCTCAAAATGGGCAGGGTTTAATATTTTTAGTAATGGTGGAGAAATTGGTGCGATTAACGGTACACAGACGGTATTTCATTCGACGGGGATAAACGGTGAGGGGATTGATGTAGCAAATCAAGGTGGTTTATCCACAATGTCGATGTATAATTATTTATCCTCAAGATTTACGGATCATGGAGTGATTGTGTATTCGAATAAAAATACAGGTACGATTCAGAGTCGACTGTCTCATCATGGGGTGAACTTAATCGGATCAGGGTTGATGCATGGTTTATATTTTTTCAATGCTCTTGCTCTCATGGTGGTCATTGCCCTCATTGGTGTATTTTATGCCTTGGGAACGATTCTTAGTTTATTTAAAAAAGGAATTACGGTGCTGGTTTCTATTCCGGGGACAAGTTTAGGATTATCTCATCAGATAGCGTCTCTTGTGATGACAGTGATCACGATGATTGCCGAACTGATTGGGGTTGTGTTTACTTATGCCATGGTGACACAATTATTATCTGTTTTTGTTGGAATGCTAGAGGGCTTGACCAATATGGTAGGAAATGAAAGTATGATCATTAGTTTCTATGCCAATACTTTGGTCGTGAACACCCATCATTGGGTATTGATCATGAATTTGATGATTTCCAATTTGATTTACATCGGATTGATTCTGTTCTTAAAGAATTATATTATCGGTTTTCATCAACTTGTGCGGTTATATAACCATAAGTTCTATGCTTTATTGTTCGATAACCGATTGCTTGAGAGAGCATCTGCGTTCGAGAATATCAAGATGTCATCCCCTGTGATATTCATTAAGAATGATATAAGTGCTGTATTTCATTCTTTATATTCTAAAAAAGGATATGTTGAATGATAAAAAAATAAACCCTACAATATTGTAGGGTTTATTTTTTTATGGCATTGATTTTTTTAAGACGAGTTATAGCTTGATCAAAATATTCTTTTGAAAGTTCACAGCCGATAAAATGACGATGTTGATAAAAAGCAGCAACGGCTGTACTGGCAGAACCTGCAAAACAATCTAAAATGATGTCATTTTCGTTACTGTGTTTCCTAATGATGTCTTTAAGTAGAGCAACTGGTTTTTGGGTTGGATGAAATCTGTTTTTATCGTGGCAAATCGGATATTGATAAATTCCGTTATCATATTCGGAATGAAATGTGGGTTTACTGCCTTTCACACCAACTACTGCAATTTCACGAGAATTTGTCAAATAGTTGGTTTTACTGTTTAATGGTACAGGATTGGTTTTTATCCATTCTATGAATCTGATTTGTTTAAATTTTGCTTTATCAAAATAGTCTTTAAGATTCGTAATTTTCCAAAGGTCATAAAAACATATTATCGTTCCACCTTTTTTTAAAACTCGATAACATTCTTGTATTACTTTATCGAGTCCTGTGAAATTAGAATCCCAGTCTCCGAAGTGCATAGATACACGAAAACGGTCGGTATCTTTGCCAGTCAAATCACCAGATGCAAAATTGGTCTTTCTGGATACTTCATACGGTGGATCAATGAGCACCAGTGATACAGATTCATCTTGTATTGTTTTCAGATAATCAAAATCTGGTTGACGAATGTAATGCTACACATACATTTTTATCCTTTTTTTCATATGATGGTATATCATCTTGAAATAAATCCAAGTGATATGACAGATAAAGGATTTTGGTCTTGTGTAATCGAGTCGAAAGGCAAATGGGGAAAAGAAATGAAAGTCATTGATAATATCATCATAGATAGAATAAAGTGACAGATGAACATCAGCATCATCCGCAACGCAGGCAAGTAAATAAATTTTTTTCGAAGCGTAAACCTCCTGAAAATGTTTCATTCCATGTTCAGCGTGATAACAGATCTCATTTGGTCCATCTATGCCGTCTTCCCTAAAGGCAATAGGAAACACCATGGTATGATGTGGCTTTACTGTTTGAATCCCATTGACAATATCTGTCCAGTCTAATAAAAAGTTTGATGGATATACCCGTCCTAGTGGATATCTTGATGATATCATCGGTTCTCTGTATTTGATAGAATGATCATATACTAGTCTAAACGATTCGATTGATGGTGTCATGATAATTCTCCTTTTCTTTTTTTTTTCGTTTATATCGTTTATATGGATTGAAATAAATCAAAGTGACTCACGATATCATCATAGATAGGATAAAGCGATACATGAACAGCCGTATCATCGGCTACACAGGCAAGTAAATAAACTTTTTTAGAAATGTAAATCTCTAAAAAGTCGTTCATTCCGTTTTCAGCTCGAAGTGTGATGTAAGTCGGTCCATCTACGCCGTTTTCTCTAAAGGCAATAGGATAAACTATCGTATGATTTGGTTTTAATGTTTTCATGGCATCCATAATATTTGACCAGTCTAATAAAAAGTCTGATTGAAAATTTTTGACGCTAGAATATAACTCATGTAATAAATATTCAGCGATATCATGCATATAGGTCTGTCCTAGTGGGCATTGACATGATTTGATTGGTTTTCTGTCTTTGATAACATCATCATATAATATTCTAAACGGTTTGATTGTAGGTGTCATGATGATTCTCCTTTCTGTTTTGATGACTCCCGATGGAGAGTTGGCTGTATTTTTTTTGGGTTTTACAAACTTAAAAAAGTTCGTAAATCACAGATAAATGATTGTTTTCTTTGTTATTTTCTTATATAATACAATCGAAAGGAATTTGTGGTCAATATGAAAAGTAAAAAGCTAGAAAATTTCATAGATAAAAAAGATAACGCCCATCCTGTACAAAAAACCAAATTATCATCCTCTTTTGTAAACCAAACAGGGTTGTCCTTTGGTCATTCTACAAGGGCAAGTAAAAAAATGTCAGAGCCAATACCTGATGATCAGATTATTGGTGGATATTTTAATTTAGGAAGAATGACCAGCAAAGAGGCGGATCAATATACAAAGGCAAAGCAAAAAGCCAATGCAGCAAAAGCAAAGAAAGACAAAGAACAAAGGATGAAGGCATATAATCCGTTTGCTGGATTTGACGATCAAATCAATTTTGTAGCTAATGAGGATGATGGTTAACAAAAAAAAAGACAAAAAAAAGAGGGATGGAACATGAATTTGATGGTTGATGATGATGTGATTATCCATATTTCTTCGATGTCGCTATTTTCTGTTTTTTCTTTCCAGTCGATATCAGGAAGGATTCTCTTGATTATGCTTTGTTTTCTGGTTTTTTGCTGGATTCGTCGATTGGGCAAAATAATCAAAGGATTTGGTTTGGTTTTGTTGTTTATACACATGAGGCAGTTCAATGGATTCTCATGGATAGGGGAATGGATAAGGCGATGCTTAACGCCTGATGGATTCACCTCAATAGTTTCGTCATGGCTGCAATTTTGTCATTTTCTGACTTCTATCTATGCGAAGGCATGGCAAATGATCAAAATCTTCCTTGATTTTTTGCAGGGCATGGCAAAATAGCCTGAAGTGGCATCCGATAAAATCAATGAAAACGGAGGAAAGGATGGAGAAAACGAGATATGCAAAACTAAAAACAAGGGCATCTCGAAAAGAGGTG